>JGI20214J51650_10002327_pt1 | contig 11986 bp, 6 predicted proteins | sample WetSurMetagenome_FD_51650 | JGI IMG/M metagenome (IMG submission 51650)
TATGGCGGCATGGAGGCTTCACCATACCCTGTGACCCCGTCATACTCAATTTCCGTAAGCACCACGGGCGTTGTGGTCCTGGAATTTGTGGCAAGGGTGAATGTATGCCTGAGCTGAAGAGTGTAGGGGGAAAACCTCAGTGTCAGTCTTCCAGGTTCTCCTTTCTTCTGTCCGTAATAAGCTGCCTGCTCCGGATTCCCTGCAAGCCGGCCTCCCATGAGTGACCCTCCGGCTATCAGCACAGCGTTCCTGATAAATTCCCTCTTATTCATATTTGATCATTATTTGTACCATCCGTGTCGCGTCAGCGGAACAACGGCGCTGTCAGGGGGAGCGGCAATGATTCTCCGGATCCCCAGGAAGGAGTCGCGCCGGAACCTGCTGAAATCGGACCTTGTGGAATCGAGGCTGTTTATTTTGACCATTCCCGATGCATGAATGAACCTGGTATCACCCAGGTACATGGCGACGTGCGTTGCATAAGGGCTGCCGTGCCTGACATGACCAAAAAACAGAAGGTCGCCTGCCTTCAGGGAATCGGGGTACCATGATCTCCGGATCCTGGTACCGTGATCAAATTGCTGGGAAGCATCGCGAGGTAAGATGATGCCATTCAGGTAATAAACGGTCTTTACAAATCCGCTGCAGTCAAATCCTTTTGAGGATGTCCCGCCCCAAAGATATGGTATGCCCATAAATGACTCGGCGGTAGCGGCAAGATTTGCGGGTGTAAGTAAATTTTCCGGGTTTACCTGTTCGAGCGGAACTGCATCCCCGTTCCTGATAAACCCGCGCCTGCCGTCGGGCAGCACGACCTCAGTGAATCCTTTCTGCGGCCTGCCTGCCTGCAGAATGCATCCGGCCACAATATCAGAAATGACCTTTCCCGGTCCGGACCCGGCAAATATGTCGCCCGTTTTCCTGAGAAAAAAGATCCTCTGCGACTTCTTCCAGTCCCGGAATTCCCCCTCCGTCAGTTGTTGCACAGCATCGTTGTCGACCCAGCCTATATAGCGATCGGGTGTCTGAACCTGCAGCCAGCCGTCATCGTTCCTGAGTATCCTGACCGGCGTACCCATCAGGGCCTGTGTTGTCAGCTCCGCATCATCCGAATCATAAGCCCTTATGTTACATACGCTCACATTCACCAGCCCCCTGGTTTTCCTCACTAAGGCTGTATCAGGTAGGACCTTCATGCTGTCAAGGAATTGCACCCCTCTCTTCCGNAATAAGCTTATTACCGCGTCCTTTGCGCCGGGGTGATCGGTTTCCCCTTTCAATACAAGCTGCTTCCCTTCGGAAAGGAGCGATACTTCGAAGATCCCCTCCTGTATATCAGGTACCCATTTGACGGCAATTGAATCGAACTCATCCCTGAAAGGCTCGGCATCCTGTTTCCGGAGCCGGGAACATGAAGCCGGAAGCATCATGCAAATAACCCATGCAGTATAAAAAATAAATGAAAGTATCTTCCTCATTCTTAAAACAATTGTAAGATTTTAATGTGGCATTCTCCGTGATTCTCCGTGCCTTCTCAGTGTCCCGAAAGCTATCGGGATCTGTGTAACTTCTTCATCTATACCAGCGAATCCCTGTTCTCATAGACCTTTCTTACCGCATTGGCGATATCGTCCATGTCGGCCCTGCTTCCTAGGAGCACGCTCTGGTATATCGTGACCGCNTGTTCGCTCAGCTTGTCATTTCCCGGCAGGATATTCTGCTCATGCCACTGCTTTATCCTTGATTCCGGAAAGAGCCTTCTGAATCCCCTGGAGCTGAATGCTTCTTCCATCAGGCCGTCATGGTTCTGCCGTCCGTATCCGCTGCCGGCAGGAATGCCCTCAGCATTGAGCGCCCGGAGGAATTTCTCCTTCGGAAGATTGTTAAACTCCTCCTTAATATACCTGAACGGGTACATGTGATAGACTGCTCTTGTGGCCCCGCTGGCAAGCCTGTACGGCACTATGCCGGGGATTTCCTTCAGCCTGCTGTCAAGGTAAAGGGCATTCCCCAGGCGTACATCATTGTCCTTTTCGATCCTTTTCATCTGCGACAGCAGGATCAGTGCCTGGGATTGCTGCATCCTGTAATTCATGCCGTTGTACTGGTTTCCCTCAACGGGTTTCATCCTGCCAAACGGCCGCCCGCAGTTATGGTACGCATGGCACCTGTCGACCAGCTCCTCGTCATTCCCCAGGATGGCGCCACCTTCTCCCGAGGCAAGGTGTTTTGAGTTCTGGAAGCTGAAGCAGCCAAGATCCCCCAACGACCCGACCCTTTTTCCCTTGTATTCAGCCAGCCAAGCCTGGCATGCATCTTCGATTACTTTCAAACTGTGCTTTCCTGCCGCATTGTTGACACCGTCCATGTCGACGGGGAGCCCGTAGATATGGACAGGCACAATCGCGACAGTGCGGTCGGTGACCCGTTCGGATATCTTCCCCGGGTCGATGAGAAAAGTCTCCGGATCGCTGTCGACGAACACCGGCAGTGCTTTATGCGACAGGATGGCATTATACGTTGCAATGAATGTGTAGGGTGAAACCAGGACCTCATCACCTGCGTCGACACCCAGCACTGCCAGGGAGGTCTGGAGCGCGGTCGTGCCGCTCGCGGTTGCAACACAAGCCTTGGCCCCCATAAGCCGGGCATACTCCCTTTCAAATTCTTCCACATGCTCCCCGCTCCCCCTCCACCATCGTCCTGACCTGAACATTTCAATAAGGCCGGGCTCCGCACTCTGATCCCAGACCGGCCAGCCGGGCCATGACCCCGGATGTACCTTCGGGCCTCCGGTAATTGCAAGCTTTTTCACCTGGGTCCGGCCTGTGATCTCAAATGGCATGAATGAAAAGTTCAAAAAGGACCCAACTACTCCTGCAGATGTCGCGGCGATCATGCTGCGGCGGGAAATTTTTCGGGTTTTCATCTAAGTATGGTTTAATGGTTCCGGGATTAAGTTGTCGATGTAAGTTAGTCAAATTATTGGTGACAGTCATTCCCCGGGGCGGTCAAAAAATCTGATTCCGCCACTGCGGGATGTCCGGTTTGCGGCAGGGTTAACAGAGGGCCATTGAAATAAACCCCGCAGCTGTTGAAAAGCAAATAAAATATCCCGTGCAAAACAATTCATTGTGAGAAATGTATGAATATCTTTGAATGATACCCTGAATATTCAGACATTAACAAACTGCCGAGATGAAAATTTTGCNGTTAAGCAGATTCTCAAAGATCCTGTCTGGATTGGTGATCTTTCTCATACTCGTGCTTTTTGCCGCTCCCCGGCTGGCCAGATGGTATATTGTAAATAACGGGAAGGAGCTTACCGGGCGCAGGATCTCGATCGACAGGATAAGGGTGAATTATTTTACCGGCACCCTTACCATTAGGGATCTTAAGTTGTTTGAGGCTGACGAAAAGACCCTGTTCCTCGGATTCGGGAGATTAAAGGTGAACCTCGACTACCTGCCCCTTTTCAGGCATGAGATCTCCGTCGCATACATCACTCTGGATGAGCCTTATGCCGAAGTCCTTCAGAACGGCAGCAGGTTCAATTTTTCGGACCTCATGAAAAGTGATACCATCCCGGAGGCAAAGGATACCGTGCCTGCCGCTCCCACGATGTACGATATAAGGAATATCCGGATATCAAAAGGCTATATAAAATATACTGATCTTGCCTTGAACCATACAATTTCCCTCGACAGCCTNGATCTTCAGATCCCGGGCTTTAAATGGAACAGCGGATCAACAAACCTTGACGTCAATTTCAACTTTGTGGATGGCGGAGGGCTCTATTCGAAGCTCGATATCAACCAGGCTGACAGCACTTACTCCATCAGCTTGAAGCTCGACAGCCTCAACCTGGGGATTTTCGAGCCATATGTTAAGAACTACCTGAATGTGACAGCATTTGGCGGATTTCTCTCGAATGACCTTATCCTCAAGGGTAGCCTGCAGAGTATTATGAGGCTCACCGTCTCGGGGGAAAACCAGGTCTATGGGTTCGGGATGAAAGATTCCCTCGGAAGGACGGTATTCTCTGCCGACAGGATCGGGCTCGTCATTGACACCTTTTCACTCGACAGGAACCGGGTAAGGCTCAGCAAGGTTGAAATGACCAATCCGTACCTCTTTATCGAGCTGGCAGATTCCTCAAACAATATCTCGGCCCTTATCAGGCAGACAGGGGAGGAACAGGAAGATACATCCGGCAGGACCGGAACGGGTGAAGGATCAGGACCCGAATTCAGCTACAACTTCCCGCCAGTTGTCATAACAGGGGGAAAGGTTGTCTTTTCCGACAAGACCCTTGGCTATCCCTTTGATTACCATATCGAAGACCTTTCACTTAAGATATCAGAAAAGGATAGGGAACCGGGCAGGCTCAGTTACGCGGTATCCGCGGGACTAAACGGCACAGGGAGCTTCTCATCGGACGGAACAATCGATCCCGCCAATCTGAACGACCTCGATCTAATCCTTAAGATATCAGGGTTCAGAATGAAAGATGTGGATCCCTATTTCAAGCATTACTTCGGCTTCCCGGTAACGGGAGGGATAATGAACTTCTCGACCGACAACAAGCTTCGTCCGAATTCTCTCGAATCANGTAACACAATATTTTTCAGGAGGTTTACGCTCGGAGAAAGGCTGAAGGGAAAAANCGAATACAAGGTTCCGCTCAGGCTCGCGATCGGAATACTTTCCGACAAGGACGGGATCATCGACCTGAAAGCGCCGGTCAAGATGAAAGGTGAAGAGATAAAGATCCTTAACCTTGGCAGGATCATCTTCAGGATTATCGGGAACCTTTTCGTAAAGGCTGCAACGGCGCCGTTCAATCTCATCTCGGGGCTTTACAATACCAATCCCGGCTCACTGCAGGAGATCAGGCTTGGCCTTGATCAGGCTTCTCCGGATGCAAAGGATCTCAGATCGGTCGATATCATTGCTGACTTCCTCAATAAAAAGCCGCTCCTGAGTGCAGATTTCATTTACTGCATCAACAGGAAGAAAGCTTCCGACACCCTGGCCTACATAATCGCGTTGAGGGATTACCTGAAAGAACCCGGGAATCCTCAGGGCCCCGGGAAAAACGTTGCCGATACGACCCTGATGAAATTTATCCGGATGAAAACGGGCGGGATAGTAACGCCGGCCGACACAACACTGCAGGCCCTTTGCCTCAAATTCACCGGCGCCGGAAAGCTGACTGCTGCCCTTGATTCGATTGGCAGGATCCAGGCAGCCTATCTGTCAGGTTACCTGGGAAAAGGAAAAGGTATTCCCCCGGAAAGGTTCAAAGTGATCGGAACTACCCCCGATACAATAATACCGGCAGTAAAATATCCCTCATTCAGGATCTATTTCAAGGCAGCGGAATTAAATGAAACTGACAGCAAAAAATAAGATGCCCGACGGTGAACACTCCGTGTTTATTGTTAATTTTAATTTAAGCAACCATTTTTAGTTCCCCCGGATGAACTAAGCCTTAATTATGCTTATTATCAAATAAATACTATATTCCAAATATGAAAACAAGAAATCTTTTCTGCATTCTTGCAGCTATACTGATCACTTTCAGTCAGTGCTCGAGCCAGACCCTGCCTGCGGGAAAAATCCTCCTGCGTGATAACTGGGCCATACAATCTTCTGCCACAGTAAAAGCACCCGGCAGCGATGTCTCCTCAACCACATTCTCCACTCAAGGCTGGTACCCGGCAACGGTCCCTTCCACTGTCGTCGGAACCCTGGTGACCGATAAGGTATTTCCCGATCCTTATTACGGGACCAATATCGAGAAGCTTCCCGGATTTTTCACCAAATGGGATGGCGGCATACCCGATTCCAGCCCGTACAAGGTCTCCTGGTGGTATCGTACGGTATTTCAGCTTCCTGCCGGATACAGCGGGAAGAATGTCTTCATCAAATTCCACAGCATCAACTACAAGGCCAATATCTGGATGAACGGGAAGCTGGTTGCCGATACGTCAAAGATCCAGGGGGCTTACCGTCTCTATAACCTCAATATCACGCCTTTTACGGTGGCAGGGAGCAATAACTGCCTCGCTCTCGAGATCTTCCCGCCGAAAGGCAATGACCTGACAATAACCTGGGTTGACTGGAATCCCACTTCTCCCGACAGGGGAATGGGAATCTGGTACGATGTGGAGCTCAGCCCGACCGGAAGTGTATCGATTGAAAATCCAAAGGTCGTTACAAAGCTCAACCTCCCATCGACAGACAAGGCTGCAGTCACCGTTACGGCAGAAGTAAGGAATAACAGCGGGAAGAAGGTAAAAGGTGTCCTGGAAGGGAAGATCGAAAACATCATTTTTTCCCAGTCGGTAAGCCTGGATCCCGGTGAGAATAAAACCGTTACATTCGAACCTTCAAGTTTCAGCCAGCTCGAAATATCAAATCCGAGGCTCTGGTGGCCTTACACGGTGGGGCCCCAGAATCTGTACGACCTCAACCTGTCGTTCAATGCGAAAGGGGCCATGACGGATAGCAGGAAAGTAAGGTTCGGCGTGAGGGAGATCACCTCCTGGATGAATAATTTCAATGGGAAGCACACAAGGGTTTTCCAGGTGAACGGGAAGAACATTGTCATAAGAGGCGGAGGCTATGTACAGGACCTATTCCTGCATCCTTCGGATGACAGGATCGACAAGGACCTGCGCTACGCAAAGCAGATGGGACTGAATGCCCTGAGGATGGAAGCCCCAAGGGGTTCGGACTATCTTTTTGACAGGTGTGATGAAGAGGGCATCCTTCTAATGGTCGGATGGTGCTGCTGCAGCTCATGGGAGCAGTGGAAAAGGTGGACACCGAATGTGGAAAGCGTTGCCCAGCTAAGCTGGACTGACCAGATCATTCACCTGAGGAACCATCCTTCACTCTTCACCTGGCTGTACGGAAGCGACAACTTCCCTCCCGAGAATATAGAAAAAATGTATATCCAGGTGCTGAAAGACAACGACGGCACAAGGCCGTATGAATCGTCCGCCACACAGGACTCCAGCGCAATCGCGGGCAATACGGGCTTCTGGATGGGGCCTTATCCCAATGTCTATGCATACGAAACCCCTTCCTTCTGGTATAGTAAGCTCGAATACAATACTGAAGCCGGACCAGGCGGTGAACAGATCCCTCCAGTCGAGACTCTGAAGAAAATGATGCCTGCCGGGGACCTCTGGCCGATGAGTCATTCCTGGGACCTAAGACTTCATAAGGCATTCTTCCCGCAGGCGCGCAAGGCGCTTTATTCCAGATACGGTCAACCCCAGGGACTTGAAGAGTACAGCATGAAATCACAGGTCCTGAACTATGAAGCCACCAGGGCCATGTTCGAAGCCTTTGCGGGAAACAAGTACCGCTCGAGCGGGATCATTTACTGGATGTACAACTCAGCATGGCCGAAAATGTACTGGCAGTTCTACGATTATTTCTTTGCTCCCAACGGTGCATTTTACGGGACCAAAAAGGCCTGCGAGCCGCTGCATATTCAATACTCCTACGATGATAATTCGATCAGGGTGGTCAACAGCCAGTACAAAGATTTTGAAGGACTTAAGGCTTCGCTGAAGGTATATGACCTGAATATGGTTGAGAAATACTCGAAGGAGGAAACCGTCAATATAAAATCAGATGAAAGCATTAAGGCAATAATCCCGGAATTTCCGAAGAACCTGGGTGAAGTATTCTTCCTCAGGCTGAAGCTCGCGGACAATACCGGGAAGGAGATCTCCTCAAACTTCTACTGGCTCTCGGATAAAGGGGATAATAAGGCCGACTTTAAAGTGCTCAGCAGCCTTCCGAAGATCCAGCTGAAAGCTGCGGTCGTTTCAAACCGGACTGAGAACGGGAAAAGCATTGTGACTGTTGAGGTCGAGAACCCCACCAAAACCCTCGCTTTCTCCGTGAATCCCAAAATTCTGAAAGGCACTTCGAAAGACCTGGTCCTTCCCGTTTACTGGGACGATAATTATTTTCCGCTCCTGCCGGGCGAAAAAAGGACCCTCAAAGTGGAGTTCAGCCAGGCCGATCTTGGCGGTGAATCCCCGGTCCTCGGCATCGACGGTTGGAATATTGTTGCAGCAGAAAATGAAATCAAATAGTTAACCTGTTCAAGATGAAACTTTGTCATTTGATATCCGGTCTGATCCTGGTCACAGCCATCGCAATCCCGCTTACAGCTCAAACAGGGCCGGCGGTCCTCAAAAAGGGAGAGCTTGTGACCTCATCACTCAAAAAAGGTGAAAAACAAGAATATTCATTATCACTGAATCCAAATCAATTTGCCCTTGTAAAAGTGCTCCAGAAGGGCATTGACGTAACAATTGCTGTTTTTGATCCTGCCGGAAGCAGGATCAAGGATGTCGACAGCCCAAACGGCAAGGAAGGACCGGAATATGTGACATTCTTCACGGAGGGAAAAGGCTTTTACAGGCTGGAGGTCCGTCCCACTGACCAGGACCCTGCAGAAGGGCAATATGATATCCAGGTAATAAAGATCGAGCCAAAGGGTGCCACTCCTGAGAAACAGGTCGACCAGCTGTTTGCTGTATGGAACGACCCGGAAGCTCCGGGAGCAGCAGTTGCCGCAGTTAAGGATGGCAGGATAGTCTTCAAGAAAGGTTACGGGAGCGCCGATCTCGAGTTCAACATCCCCATTTCACCGGCAACAGTGTTTCACATGGCATCGGTCTCCAAACAATTTACCGCATTTGCCGTGCTTCTCCTTGAAAAAGAAGGGAAGCTCTCGCTTGATGATGATGTCCGGAAGTATATTCCTGAAGTGCCGGATTTCGGGAAAGTGATAACGCTCAGGGAACTGGCCCATCATACAAGCGGCCTGCGTGACCAGTGGGATCTGCTTTGTATGGCCGGCTGGCGGATGGACGACGTCATAACCAGGGAACATATTCTCAAGCTTGTCAGCAGGCAGAAGGAGCTGAATTTTGATCCCGGTGAGAAATTCCTTTATTGCAACACCGGGTTTACCCTCCTTGCTGAGGTCGTCGCCCGGGTATCGGGCAAGTCATTCGCGGAATTCACGAAAGAGAGGATATTCCAGCCTCTGCACATGGATCATACGCTCTTTTATGACGATCACGAGAAGATAGTCAAAAACAGGGCATACTCCTATTCCCCTGCAGAAAAGGGTTTTAAAAAGTCTGTTCTCAATTATGCAAACGTCGGGGCCACGAGCCTATTCACCACGGTTGAGGATCTGAGCCTGTGGGCTGTGAACTTCGAAAATCCCGTTGTTGGCGATGAAAAGATCATTGCTGAAATGAACACCCGCGGCATCCTCAACAACGGAGATACCATTTCTTATGGCCTCGGCCAGGATATCGGGAAATACAAGGGACTGAATTTCATAAATCACGGAGGAGCCGATGCAGGATACAGAACCTTTCTGGCCAGGTTCCCTGACCAGAAATTCTCAGTCATGGTGCTGAGCAACAGCGCTGTATTCAGTCCGGGCGATCTGGCTCTGAAGGTGGCTGATATCTATCTGGCGGGATCAATTGAAAAGCCAAAGCCTGAAGCTGAGGCCAAACCTGCGCCTTCCACGGAAAACCAGGTATTTGAGCAGGATACGACCCTGATGAGGGCTGCATGCGGGCAATATGAACTGCAGCCCGGCATGATCGTCACGATCAGTATGGCCGGCAATTTACTTTATGTAGAGGCCCCTGGGCTCGACAAGACCGCCATGAACCAGGTCTCAGTCTCGGAATTCACCGTAAAAGCGGCCGGGGCAAAGGTCACGTTCCCGAGAGAACCTGACGGGCTGGTCCATAAGATGATTGCCAATATGGGAGGACGGGAGATGATTGCCCCGAGAGTGATGGATTTCAAGCCGGAAGCTGTTGACCTCAGTGAATACACAGGTGAATATTTCAGCCCGGAATTGCTTACAACCTATTACCTGTCGGTTGAGCAGGGGAAGCTGATAGTTAAGCACCAGAGGTTAAGTGATTTTGCTTTGAAGCCGTCAAAAAAGGATTCATTTGCAGGTGACTTATGGACCTTCGGCCAGGTCGACTTTGTCCGCAACAGCGATAAGAAGATCTCCGGATTCAAGGCTTCAACCGGCAGGGTGCTTAACCTGTGGTTTGCTAAAGTAAGGATGTAAAACCGGGTGCTGGTTACTGGTTACTGGGTGCTGGTTCTCTCACCAACCGGCAACCAGCAACATCAAAATTTCGAACAACAACTTAATCCTATAATCCATGAAATACAGAACATTCGGCAGAACAGGATGGCAGTTGAGCGAGATTGGCTACGGCATGTGGGGCATGGCTGGATGGACAGGCTCCCATGACGATGAATCGCTTGCTTCGCTCCAGCTTTCGGTGGATCTCGGGTGTAATTTCTTCGATACTGCATGGGGCTACGGCAACGGGAAAAGCGAACACCTCCTCGGCGAGCTGGTGCGCGCTAATAAACGCAAGAAGCTTTACACCGCGACCAAGATCCCGCCAAAGAACCTCAAATGGCCCGCCAGAAATGAGTATTCGCTTGACGACTGTTACCCCCCTGACCACATCGAGGAATATGTGGAAAAGAGCCTTAAGAATGCCGGAATTGACTCCTACGACATAATACAATTCCATACCTGGGAGGACGACTGGCTGAACGATGAGCGTGGTATCGGTAAAATGCTCGACCTCAAGTCCCAGGGATTGTTCCATGCGATTGGGCTAAGCCTTAACAGGTGGGAGCCGTCGAACGGGATAAGGGCAGTAAGAAGCGGGATGGTCGATTCTGTCCAGGTCATTTACAATATCTTCGACCAGAATCCGAAGGATGAGCTCTTCCCGGCCTGCCGTGAGCTGAACGTGGGGGTGATTGCACGTGTCCCGTTAGATGAGGGTTCGCTGACAGGAACTCTTACAAGGGAAAGCAGGTGGCCTTTTGGAGACTGGCGCAATACGTACTTTGTGCCCGAGAATCTTAATGCGACTATTGAACGTGTCGAGGCGCTTATGCCCCTCGTACCGGAAGGGATGACCATTTCCGAAATGGCACTCCGTTTCATCCTTGGGGAGCAGAGCGTTGGGACCATCATTCCCGGAATGAGAAAACCGGGCCATGTGAAAACAAACCTGGCCGCAAGCGATGCAGGCCCCCTCAGCACCGAGCTTATGAAAGCACTTGAAAAGCACCGCTGGGACCGTCATCCGACAAAATGGTCCCAATGATTTACAGGCCCCAGCCCTGACCCATTCAATGGTCTGCGAAGAGATTCATTGCAGGAATTGAACAGTAAGGGGTGAAGAAAAATTTTTACCGTGTAGCCTCAGAATTTCTGACTCAGCGACAGCAAGGTAATTTTCCCCTCACCCCATTTTTGTTGAAGCGGCTGGAGAATCGACTACTTCGTAATTTCAAGAGTCACAGGCAGAACACCACCGTTTATGACCGCGGCGATGTAGGCTGCCTCATCCTGTGAGTATTTACCGGTGATCTCGATCTTGCCCGAAGCAATTTCCGATCTCACAGTCGGTGCAGACAATACCTTGTCATCAAGAACAATGGCAATGACCTTGTTCAGGTTGCGCCTAGTGGCTGCCGCGAATTTCCCGGCCCCTTCCTGGTTCAGCTTTATGTCTATCACATCCTTGTTGCAGCCGGCACTTTCAATCTGTCCGGAAGTAATTACGGGACCTTCACCCCCTGTTAACCTGAGAGCATAGAGGCATACTTCAGGTTTGTCACGATCCTGGTCCCAGAGGAATTTGCATTTGCCGCCAAGATCAAAGGTCTTAAGGTAGTCATTGACCTTTCCGCTGCCTTCAGCAGTTGTACACCCAATTTTCGTCCCTCCGTTGTCAGGAACACCCGGTGTCAGCATTTCGAAGATCTTCTTATCGCCTTTTAAAAGACCGGTCAGGTCATCTTTTGTATAGGTTTCGTAAAACCCGATAACCCCCTTGTGTACGAGCAGTTTATCAACAGCCTCCAGATT
>JGI20214J51650_10002328_pt1 | contig 11983 bp, 13 predicted proteins | sample WetSurMetagenome_FD_51650 | JGI IMG/M metagenome (IMG submission 51650)
CGGATCGGCGTGGACAGCACGGCGAACAGTTCGGCGACGGAGTCGAACACCTGGTCTTCACTGCTCTTCTCGCCCATCCGGGGCCCCCAGACTGCTTGCTATGCGAAGAATTCTATTCGGATTCACCGATATTTCAACGCGGGTTAGCCGCACCGCGAGCGCCGGCCGACGCCGCGCCGCTTGACGCCACAATCCACCCATGCAGGAGTTCGACCATTCCGCGCTGATTTCGACGGTGCTGTGGAGCGCGTTCGCGCTCGCGGTGCTGTTCGGCGCGATCGCGCGCCAGACGCAGTTCTGCACGATGGGTGCGATCGCCGACGTCGTCAACATGGGAGACTGGACGCGCATGCGCATGTGGGTGTTGGCGGTGGCGGTCGCGACGGCAGGTTTCAACACGATGGTCGGCCTGGGCTGGGTGCAGGCCGGCGACAGCTTCTACGCAAGCCCCCGTCTGCTTTGGCTGTCGGCGCTGGTGGGCGGGGCGATGTTCGGCTTCGGCATGGTGCTGGCGTCGGGCTGCGGCAGCAAGAGCCTGATCCGCGCCGGTGGCGGCAACCTCAAGTCGCTGGTCGTCGTGATCGTGATGGGTGTGGCGGGCTTCGCGACGCTGAAGGGCCTGACCGCGGTGCTGCGTGTGAGCACCGTGGACCGGGTCGCGCTGGCGCTGCCGACCGGGCAGGACCTGCCGTCACTGATCGCGTGGCGCACCGGTCACGCCGTGCCGTCGGTCGCCTGGGCACTGGGCCTCGCGGTCGCCGCCGCGCTGGTGGCCTGGGTGCTGCGCCGGCCCGAAGGGCGCCGAGCCGAGGTCTGGTTCGGTGGCGTCGGCATCGGTGGCGTGATCGTCGCGCTCTGGTGGGTCTCGGGCCGGCTAGGCTACCTGGCCGAAGACCCGAACACGCTGCAGCCGGCCTTTCTGGGGACCAGTTCACACCGGATGGANGCGCTCAGCCTGGCCGCGCCGGTGGCCTATGCGCTCGATTGGCTGCTGTACTTCAGCGACCGCAACACCGCGCTGACGACGGGCATCGTCGGCGTCGCGGGGTTGGTTGTCGGCTCGGCCGCCGTGGCGCTGGCCACACGCAGCTTCCGCTGGGAGGGCTTCGGCTCGGTTGAGGACAGTGCNAACCATCTCGTGGGCGCCTTGCTGATGGGCGTCGGCGGCGTCACCGCGCTCGGCTGCACGGTCGGTCAGGGCTTGTCGGGGATTTCGACGCTGTCGCTGGGAAGCCTGCTCGCGGTCGCCGCGATCGTCGCCGGCGCCTGGGCCGCGCTGCGCTACCAGTCCTGGCGCCTGGACCGTCTGGATCTCTAACGGCGCGTGGCCGTTGCCGAGCGCCGTTCAGCGATCACCGCCCTGCTGCTCCATCAACAGGTAGGTGTTGTAGGCATTCATGCGGTTCGCCGCATCGAACAGCGGCAGGTGCTCGAAGCGCGACCAGTCGGCCTTTGCGTACGCGTCGTCGAAGGGCTCGAGCTGACGCGCTGCCTCGGCCATCGTCGCGCGAAGGTGCTCGAGGTAGTTGCGCGTGAGTTCGAGATCAGCCAGCGGCTCGGTCGAGGCCGGCCCATGTCCCGGGACCAGCACCTTGGGCCGGAATGCGATGAGCCGGTCCAGCGATTCGATCCAGCGCCGGCTGTCGGCCTGGCCGACGAACGGGATACGGCCGCGGAAGACCAGGTCGCCCGTATACAGGACGCCGCTAGCGGGAACGAAGACAACCAGGTCCTCGGGCGTGTGCGCCGGCCCGACGTGGTGGATCATGAAGTCGGTCGACCCCACGCGCAGTGTCAGGTCCTCCTCGGTGAGCCAGCGGTCGGCCGGCACGAGCCGGGTCTCGGCATCGATCCACGGCGCGATGTCGCGACGGCTTGCCAGCAGCCGCTGGCGCGCGGTGTCGGAGCTCAGGTACTCCTTGCCTCCCTCGTAGGCGAGGATCGTGGCGCCGGCAGCTTTCAGCACCTGCAGGCCATAGATGTGGTCGGCGTGGTAATGGGTCAGGATTACGTAACGCAACGGCTGCGACGTGACGCGGCGGATCTCGGCCAGCAACTCGGTGGCCAGCGCAGGCGAGCCGAGTGCGTCGATCGCGACGACGCCGTCGTCGGTGACGACGAAGCCGGCGTTCGAGATGAAGTTGCGGTTTGCGGTCGAGCCAAGCGTGGCTTCGCCCTGAACGAACCAAGCGCTCTTCGCCACCTCGACCGCCAGAACCGGCCGCGGCTCGGCCTGCACCGGCAGCCACGGCGCGGCGATGCAAAGTGCGAGCAGGACCCGGCCGCGCAGGACCGCGAGTCGCGGCCCGAGCCTGCAAAGGTTCATGCGATCCCTCCTTGTAGGGCTTCGGCGTTCAAGCGGTGCGCGCGCCGCCAGGCACGGGCTGATCGAGCGCCGCGTGGGCCGGGCGGTCGACGAGGCGATCGGTCAGCGCGGCGCCGGCCCACATGCAGCACAGCGTGATCCACGAGGTGATCGTGAAGACCGAAGTGCCGGACAAACCGGCACCGACCGCGCAACCGCCGGCCAGCATACCGCCGAAGCCCATGCACAGCGCGCCGACGATGTAGCGGCGCATGCTCGCGCCGTCGTGGAAGCCCTCGAGCTTGAGCTCGCCGAATAGCGCGGCGGCGATGAACGAGCCGAGAAACACGCCGGGCACCAGGCCGACGTCGAAGTTGAGCGGCTTGTTGCCGGCGAACAGCACCCGCGTCAACACCTCGGACGACGGACCGGTGAAGCTGAGCGACTGGATTGGGTGGGTGTCGAACGCAATACGCGACACCGCGTACGTGAACCACCAGCCGCCGGCGATCGTCAGGCCGACCCCGATCGCGCCGGCCCAGCCCCAAGTCGGCACGCGCTGACGCCGGGCCCAGATCACGGCGGCCGCGAGCCAGACCGCGCCGAACAGCAGCGCCCCGCCATGGCCGATGCCGGTGCGCACGAGCAGATCGCGGGTGCCGCCGCCGTCGACCGTCCACCACTCGGAGATCGACAGCCGCAATGGTGCCAGCATACCGGTCCATGCGGACTGGCCGGCGACCGCGAAGACCAGACCCGACATCACCGAGCGCAGATTGCCCTGCGCCGCCAACACGAGCAACCGGCTCGCGCAGCCGCGCGCCAGGATCATGCCGACGCCGAACAGCAGACCGCCGATCGCGGCCCCGGAAAGACTGCCGCGCGCGGCGATCTGGCGCGCGTCGCTGGCGTCGAAGGCACCGGCCCAGGCCAGCCCTTGCGTCGCAAGTACCGCGGTCGAGAAGGCGAACAGCCAGACCGTGAGCTTGCCGCCGGTCACGTTGTGCGAGAACTCGATCACCGCCGAGCGCAGGCAGAATCGCGAGCGCTGGGCCATGAACCCGAAAGCCGCTCCGAGCACGACGCCGGCCAGCGCCAGCGCACCGCCCTCGCCCAGGCGGTCGGTCAAGGTCTCGATGATCACCGGTTGCATCCTCCCGGCGCGAGGCTACGCGCGGTGCGCGCGCGGCGCGTTGACCTGCATCACGACGCCGCGGCCAGCGCCGCTCAGGGCTTGATGTAGGCGTAGCCCTGGTGTTGCAGCTGCGCCAGCCGCACCACACCGGAGGGCACGAAATGCGCCTCTTCGAGAAACTGCGACTTTTTCAGCGCACGACTCTTCAGGGTGATCTCACAGACCTCGAAGCGCACGCCACGGCGCACCAGTTCCTGCACCGCGACCTCGTAGGGATTGCCGTTGCGGTCGGTGGCGTCGGTCATCAGGAAATCGACGCCCTGCGCATGCGTGACGACGATGATCTGCGCCGCCGGATCGGTATCCATATGGTTNTTCACGTTGCGNAGGCCNGCGAGCGCCTGCGTCGCGCTGTCGTTGATGTGGTAGACGACCTTGTCCTGCGCCCAGGCGAACGCCGCCACCGTGCTGAGCAACAGACCGGCGACGAGATGACGAATAGCCATGGTGCTCTCCTCGAATTTCGTTCAGGTGGCCATTCCCGGGTTGCCCGGGACCCCGACCAGCCTGGGCAGGTTCAGCGCGCGCGGCTTGACGCGACCNCCCTGCGCCTTGAGCCAGCCCTCGACGACATCCCAGACCGGCTTGTTGCCGGCCTTGCTCGCCTCTTCCGAAACCGGGGCCCAGCCCGCGACCTTGTAGTTCTTCCCCGCTTCGATGGGCTTGCCCGCCAGCGTCATCTCGTTGATGCGCTTGCCCATCGCCTGCATCGGGTCGCAGGTATACGACAAGCCACCCACGCGCACCATGTCACCGCCCTGCTGATAGTAGGGGTCCGGGTTGAACAGGTTGTCGGCGACGTCCTCAAGCACAGTCTTGATCATCGCGCCGGACATCTCGGTCACGGTCGCGTACGGATAGGTGATCGCGAGCTGGTCCATCATCAGCTCGCGCGTGATCGTGTCGCCGGGCAGGAGCGAGGTGCCCCAGCGGAATCCAGGCGAGAACGCGATCTCGGCACCCTGCACATCCATCAGCGCGTCGCAGATCAGCTGGTCCCACGAGCCGTTGAAGTTGCCGCGCCGGTAGAGCAGGCCGTCGGTGACGGCCAGCGGCTCGGCGAGCTTGGCCGCATAGGGCTGGCGCACCTTGGTGATCAGCGCCTCCATTGCCGGGTCGGGCGCGATCTGGTTGGCGAACACCGGCAGCAGCCGGTAGCGGAAGTCGGCGACGCGACCGTCCTTGACGTCGAAGTCCATCACGCCGAGGAACTTGCCGTTGCTGCCTGCGTTGGTGACCAGCGTCTTGCCACCGGCGTTGGCCACCGGCACCGCGATCGGCACGCCGTCGTGGGTGTGGCCGCCGAAGATCGCGTCGATGCCGCGCACGCGGCTGGCCATCTTCAGGTCGACGTCCATGCCGTTGTGCGACAGCACGACGACGACCTTCGCGCCCTTCGCGCGCACCTCGTCGACCATCTTCTGCAGGTTGTCGTCCTGGATACCGAAGCTCCAGTCAGCGACCATGTANCGCGGATTCGCGATCGGCGTATATGGAAAGGCCTGGCCGATGATCGCGCACGAGACGCCGTTGATCTCGCGCAGCACGTAGGGTTTGAAGACCGGATCGCCGAAGTCGTTGGTCTTGACGTTCTGCGCGACGAACTCGATGTTGCCCTTGAAGTCCTTGTCGACGATCGCCTTCACGCGCTCCATGCCGTAGGTGAACTCCCAGTGGCCGGTCATCACGTCGACGCCGAGCAGTTTGGCCGCGTCGACCATGTCCTGCGCGTCGGTCCACAGGGAGGTCGCCGAACCCTGCCAGGTGTCGCCGCCGTCGAGCAGCAGCGATCCGGGCCGGCTCGAGCGCAGCTGCTTGACCAGCGTCGCCAGGTGCGCGAAGCCGCCGACCCGGCCGTAGCGNCGCGCCGCGGTCTCGAAGTCGAGGTAGGTGAAGGCATACGACTGTTCGGTCCCGGGGCGCAAGCCGGCAGCCCGCAGCAGGCCCTCGCCGACCAGATGCGGCCACTGGCCGCGCATGCTGCCGATGCCGAGATTGACGTTCGGCTCGCGGAAGTAGATCGGCTTGAGCTGCGCGTGGCAGTCCGTCATGTGCAGGAACGAGACGTTGCCGAACGGCGCGAGCTCGTAGAGCCCGCGCTGTGCGGTCGCGGCGTCGGCGTTCGCATAGCGGCCCAGCGACATCCCGGCGGCCGAGGCCGCGCCGAGTACCTGGAGAAATTCGCGCTTTGACAAATTCATAATTCAGCAACCAGTGATATTCAATCGAAAACAAAGCCCGCCGGAGGGCGGGCTTCGGGTTCGAGATTTATTCGTTGACCGGCGACTTCGGATCCAGAAGCAGCGCCATCATGTCACGCAGCTGCTCTTCGTCGAGCAGCTTCATGTGGCCGAAGCGCGGCATCGCCGAGCAGGCCGAGTTGACGCGGCTGTTCCAGAGCTTGGCCCAGGTGTACTGGACGATCGCCGCCGATCCCGGCGCAGTGACGTCCTTGACTCCGCGCAGCTTGCCGTAGTTGTAGAGGCTGGGGCCGACCGTGCCGTACGAGATCTCGGACTTCTCGAGCTGGTGGCAGTTGTAGCACTGGCCGCCGTTNCCGCCGGGGTCGGCACTCTTGTTGTTCCAGGCCATGCCCTGGCCTTCCTCGGCGAGCTTCTGGCCCTTGCGCCAGTCGCCGATGTAGCGGCCACCATCGGGCCACTTGACCGACGCCATCGCCTGCGACTCGATCTCGGTCGCGACCGCGGTGGGCGGCGCGTTTTCCGACGAACAGGCCTTCTGCGCGAGGTCCTGGTTCAGGCGGTCCATCTTCGCGATGCCCTGGTCGCGGAACGACGTCTTCAGCATCGCCTGGGTCTGCTGGTCGATGTCGCCGCCGGACGACCCAGTGGCACAGCCGGCGACGATCGCGACNGCGGCCGCGATGGCGGAAAGGACTACTGCTTTCTTCATGATCGTTTCCCTCTTCAGCGCTTCAGTGCCGGCGCGATCGACTCGGCACCCTTGGCGTTGACACCCATGTACACCCCGAGCGCGATGGTCACTTCGGAGCCGAACTTCGGGTACGGGAAGCGCTGCAGGCGAAGGCAGTCGTTCAGGCGGTGCTGCATGCTCCACATCTGGCCGTTCGAGACACGGTAGGCCGGCCAGGCGGCGAAGCCGATGCCATCACCCGGGTTCTTCGTCAGGTTNGGCAGGTCCTGCAGCCGGATGCGCTTGCCGTCCACGCCATGGCAGGAGGCGCACGAGAAGTCCATCGGCCCGGCACGGTAGAAGAAGGCCTTGTGGCCGAGCGCATACATCTGCCGCTCCTGCGGATGATCCTGCGGCAGCGCGAAGCGCATGCCGCGCGACTCCCCGGAGATCCAGGTCGCGAGTGCGGTGATGTCGGCCATCTCGCCCTTGCCGAACGCCGTCTTCTCCAGTGCTGCCGCGTCGAAGCCCTGCAGCGTGGACATGCAGGTCACGAGCCGCGACTCGAGATCCTGCACCCGGCCGGTGTCGGCAAAGTAGCGCGGCAGCTCGACGAACGCACCCTTGACTACGCCCGGCCCCTTGCCCAGATCGCACTGCTGCAGGCTGACATGCTTGGGCCCACGCGGCGTCTTCCAGAGGTCTTCGCCCTTGGCTTCGTACAGTTCGGCCGGATTGCCGTCCGCGAGCATCTCGCGGTACTCGGCGATGGCAGCCTCCGACGACTTCGGTTGTGCCGTCGCGGCAGCGACGGCGCCCAACAGGACGCTGGCGATCAGGATGCGCTTCATGGTCTCCTCTCGTTGGTGATCTTTTCGCCGCGGCAGTACTGCCGCGGCCACATGCCTGCGCTCAGGAAACAGTCGTTTCGTCGGTGCGCTTGTCGCCGTGATTGTCCAGCCACGAGATCGTGACCTTGTCTCCGGCCTTGCCACCCTTGACGGTGAACTGCAGGAACGGGTTCTTCGAGACGGATGGGCCCCACTGCGCGGTCATCACGGTCTTGCCGTTCAGCTGCGCGGTGACTTCCTGGATGTACCAGGCGGGGATGATCTTGCCGGCGGCGTCCTTGCGCTGACCGGTCTCCATCTCATGGGCCATCAGCACGCGCACGGTCGTCTTGTCGCCGGCCGCCTGGGCGCGTATGCGCATCGGGTCTGCCATTTCAGCTCCTTCGGATTGCTAGATTCGGGGTGTCGTGGATTCGGGTCGAAGGGCTTCAGCCGCCGCATCCGCCGAGCGTGACCTTGACTTCCTTCTTCGCGAAGAGGACACGGCCGTCGTTCATCATCGCCACCGCGAAGACATCGGACGACTGCCCCATCTTTACGCGCGTCGCGAAGGCGGGCTCGATGTCGGGTGTGACGTCGAACATCGCCGACATCACGGCCGGGTTCTTCTCGACGAGCAGCAGCACGCGCTTGACGCCGGGCAGCGCGGTCGACGCGCCGATCGGCACGACCGCGCCGTTCTCGGCAATGTCCGGACCGGTCACGGTGACATCGGCGCTCTGCACCGGTGCGCCCGCACCGAGCGCCTTCATAAGGTCGGGGATCGTCTTCGCCGCGAAGGCCGCGGTAGCGTAGCCCGGGGCATCGGCGGCCTGGGCGAGCGAGGGCAGAAGCCCTGCCGCCGCGAGCATGGCCGCGACCTTGGCCGATCCAGAGAGCAGGTCTCGACGTGTATGCATCAGGGTCTCCTTTATCTGCATATGCTAATTAACAGACTTCAATCAGCGATGAGGGCCTTCCCTAGCCCTCACCGCCACGGGGTCTCACGGACTGACGCTGTCCGCCAGCCAGCGGGCGATCGCCCGGGCATCGTCGGTACTTAGGCCCTGAGGCGGCATCGTCACCGGCCCCCAGATACCCGAACCACCGCTCTTGATCTTGCCGACCAGGTAGTTCACCGCGTCGGTGCGACCGGCGTACTTCTTCGCCACGTCGTGGAACGCCGGGCCGACGAGCTTGGCGTCGACCCTGTGGCAGACCAGGCAGCCGTCTTGCTGCAGCAGCGCCAGCGCCGGACTCGGCGCCGCCGCCGGCTTCGCCGCGACCGCCGGCTGCAGGTCGNCGGCGGCCGCAGCGAGCAGCTCGTCGCGCGCCNTCGCGCTCAGCGGAGCGGCCAGCGGCGGCTGCGTCGTGTCCGCGCCGTGCTGGGCGCCGACGAGCCGGTTCTGCTGGGCCAGGTTGCCGTGCTGGTTGCGCGCGAAGTCGGGCAGGAACGAAGTCACCTTGGGCTCGGTCGCGCAGTCCTTCATGCAGGCCACGGCCTTGACGTCGGGCGCATGGCGGCCGAACTCGGGTCCCGGCCACATCGCATGGTCGGTCGTCATGCCGTTTCGGTTTGGCATGCGCTTCTGCACCTCGGCGATGTTCTGATNCGAAAGCGTGAAGTCGTCNGGTACGACGCCGGTCAGATTGAGCAGATAGGCCAGCACCGCGTAGACCTCGTCNTTGGTCAGCGACTTGGGCGCCGTCCACGGCATTGCGCGGTGGATGTAGTCCCACAGCGTCGAGACGGTGGCGACCTTCATCATCGTCGTGCGGCCGGGATAGTGGCGGTCAAGCAGCCGGGCGACGTGGCCGGTCTTGATGTCGTCCTTGGTCGTGCCGCCGACCAGCGGCGTGAAGACCTCGTTGCTCTCGCCGAAGCTGCCGTGGCAGGTCGAGCACTTGGCCTCCCATACGTCGCCTCCATGTGCGACCGAACCTGAACCGGGCGGCAGGCCCTTGAAATCGGGCCGCACGTCGATGTCCCAGGCCGCCAGCTCTTTGGGCGTGGCGGTACGGCCGATGCCGGGGAAGGGTCCGGCCGGCGCCGGCGCGGCCTGCGCCGACATCAGCGCCAGCGCGCCCAGCAAGGCGCCGGCGGCGCCGGCCTTACGACAGCTCAACATTCTTCACCTCCCCGCTTTGCTGCACCAACCAGGTCTGGATGGCGTTGTTGTGGTAGATCGAGCGTGTACTGCGCACCGCGCGCAACTGCTGATAGTTCGGCTGGACGTAGCCGGTCTCGTCCGTCGCGCGGCTCTGCACGAGCGCGGGCTTGCCGTCCCAGACCCAGTCGAGGTTGAAGCGGGTCAGGCACTTCGACAGCACCGGCCCCTCGAGGCGCGCGCTGCGCCAGTTGCGGCCGCCGTCGACAGAGACGTCGACGCGCTTGATCTTGCCGCGCCCCGACCAGGCCAGCCCGCTGATGTTGTAGAAACCGCGGTCGAGCAGCACCTGGCCGCCCGACGGCGTCGTCACGACGCTCTTGCACTCCTGGGTGCTGGTGTACTGGCGCAACTGGCCGCTGGGCATCAGGTCGATGTAGTGCACCGCCTCGTCCTTGGTCGCGTACGGCATGTCGCCAACCTCGACCCGGCGCAGGTACTTGACCCAGCTCACACCCTGCACGCCGGGCACCACCAGGCGCAGCGGATAGCCGTTCTGCGGGCGCAGCATCTCGCCGTTCTGCCCATAGGCGACGAGCACCTCGCCGCTCTCGACCAGCTCCATCGGGATCGTGCGGGTCATCGACGAGCCGTCGGCACCCTCGGCGAGCACGAAGCGGCCGCGCTTGTAATCAACGCCGCACATCTCGAACAGCGTGCGCAGCGGCACGCCGGTGAACTCGCTGCAGCTCAGCATCCCGTGCGTGTACTGGCAGGTCGGCACCGCGACGTTACCCCACTCCATCGCGGTGTTCGCGCCGCATTCGATGAAGTGAAAGCGCGACACGGACGGCAGCCGCATCAGCTCGTCCATCGTGAACACGCGCGGCGTTTTCACCAGGCTCGGGTCCGAGCCGTTGATCATGAAACGATGCTTCGAAGGGTCGATGTCCCACCAGCCCTGGTGATGGCGCTCGAAGTGCAGCCCGCTCGGCGTGACGATGCCGAACAGCGACTGCAGCGGCGCGAACGAGACCGAGGCCTGACGCGTCTGCGTCANGCCCGGGCTCGGGCGGCGCTGCACGTTGGCCTCGTACTTCGAGGGCTTGCCGTAGCCCTCGCTCGCGACGCCCTGGCCGAGCGCGCGGCTGTACTCGGGCAGGTTGAGGATGTTCGGGTCTCCGTCGGCCGGCGCTGGCGCGGCCATCGCCAGCGGCGCCGCGGCCGCGGCGCCGGCGGCGGCGAAGGCGTTGCGAATGAAATCGCGCCGACCCTTCTTCGCCTCGGCATACACCTGACGCACCTGCTCCGGTGCGATGAAGTTCTCAGGGGCCTTGATCAGGCGTCCCGGCTGCTTGTTGTCGAAATCCACCAAACCTCCTTCGTTGATCCTCGCGGCCGTCACTGCGCAGGCCGCGTCCGTTGCTGCCGGTCGGCCACGAGCTGGCGCTCGGCGCAGACCGCCTCGCACAGCAGCTGGGCGTGTTCGCTGCCGAGCCGGTAGAACACCTGCGAGCCTGAGCGTCGGCGCCCCAGCACGCCTGCGCGGTACAGCGTGCCCAGGTGCTGCGAGATGTTGGGCTGACTCACTTCGAGGCGATCGAGCAACTCACCGACGCTCTTCTCGCCTTCGCGCAACTCGCAAACGATGCGCAGCCTGGTCGGCGTGGCCAGCAGCGAAAACAATTCCGCCGCCAACTCGAACACCTGATCCGATGCATCGATGCTCTTGATTTCGACCATCACTATATCCGTTTGAACGAATATTAGTGCTGATGCAACTAAGCGTCAGCGGGGGAAACCCGGAGGACCCGTGGTTCGTTCGAAACAAAGCGCAAACCAGCCGGCCCCGGCGCCAAAGGCGTCCGAGGCGATCGCGGCGCCGCTAGGCGCCGCGATCCGGACGGTCTAGACGAAGGCCGAGCCGAGGGCCGCGGCGGCGAAGCTCAGCACGCCCAGCGCCAGGTTGACGCCGACGAGGCGGCGAATGGCCTGCAGCGCCGCGGCCGCGGCCGCCAGGTCGGCACCGGCCAGCGAGCGCTGCATCCGGCCGAACCAGGTGAGCCGGATGCGGGCGAAGATCACCGTCATCACGATGCCGATGCCCAACATCAGGTGCACGCCCGGCGGCTGGTGCGCAAAGCCGCCGCCGAGCGCGATCATCGCCAACCCGCTGACGAGCAGCAGCGCGATCGCGATCGTCACGGCGACGAAGAAGCGACGCAGCAGCGCCGCCATCAGCGCCAGCCGCAGCGGCGGCGCGGGCAAGGCCTCGGCCACCGCCGGCCGGACCGCGAAATGCACCACCGCCATCCCGCCGACCCAGAACGCCGCTGCGAGCAGGTGCATGAACAGCAGCAGCGCGAAGGCCGACATCAAGCGGGCGGTGCGTTCAGTGGGACCGCTTGCCCGGCGTCACCGGACGCGGCAGCCGCAACAGCTGGTATTGCGCCAGCGTCGGGTACAGCGGCTTCGTGATCAGCCGCGACAGCCCGTTCGCGAGCAGCGCGCAGGCCATCAGGCTGAGCACCATCTCGTGCCCGTCAACCATCTCCATCACGATGATGAACGAGGTCAGGGGTGCCTGCGTCACCGCGGCCAGAAAGCCGGTCATGCCGAGCGCGATCAGCGTCGTGACGTGCGGATGTGAAGTCATCGCCGCGATCGCATG
>JGI20214J51650_10002329_pt1 | contig 11980 bp, 10 predicted proteins | sample WetSurMetagenome_FD_51650 | JGI IMG/M metagenome (IMG submission 51650)
TTATTATTTTTTCGTAATTTTCTGGGGCTGTAGCTCAGTTGGGAGAGCGCATGAATGGCATTCATGAGGCCGTCGGTTCGATCCCGTCCAGCTCCACCAAAGAAAAAAAGGGCTTCCGAAACGGCAAGCCCTTTTCTATTTCATTTCTCCCCATAACCCGCACCGGTTCATCGGCACAGGAGAGCCTATTTCTTGGGCTTCTTTCCGTATTTCCTGATGAGGTCTTCTACGGCTTCCAGATAGAGGTCCTTTAGGGTCTTATCGTGCTCGACGGCAATGAACTTGAGCTTCTTGAGAACCTCGGGACTCAGCCTGAAGGATGTTTGTTTCTTTTCCATGACACAAAGGTATATCCGAAAATTTTCTTGTTTGCAAGCGTGATAGTTTGTTTTTTCTTGAAAAAGGTAGCAATATATTATAAAAATATGGTAACAAGATAGGAAACGCAACCCCGGCTTGGGAAAAACCTGTTTTCGCATCTCCGCTTCAGTTTCCTATCATCGTTTGTGCCATTCTCCCGCCTGAATCGCTTTTTGGGATTCTCCTCAAGGGGAAAAGACATGAGGGATGTTAAGCTGACGGCAACCTATTTTCTGACCACAGACCATGTCAAGAGCAGATGGGATCAGCCTGTTTTGTTTAACAAAGCAACCGGGCAGGCCTACCTGCCGAACGACACTCTCGCAGCTTATGAGTCCTGGCCGAGGATGCCGGCCACCCAGATCGTGAATAAGATGGCATCGTGGCGAAACTTCTCCGGGGAAGAACGCGGACTCATTGAGCGGTTCTTGGGGATTTACCCGCAGAGGCCGGTTTCCGTACCCAAAACAAGAATGGAGTCCCGCTCCTTCAACTCCTCTCCCGGGAGGTGGCTGTCTCGTTAGAAGCCTTTATAAACTTATGGATGAAAAGATCGAAACCCTGCCTTTCGTCGTCACCCCGACCGACATCCCTATCACACAATATTTATTGATATGAATCTATCATAACATCAACATAGTGTGGTTATCATAAAATGCGATAATTAAGTTTAATTTATTGACATATACATTAAAATATGTAAAATTATATGCTATTTTCAGCAGTCATACCACTAGAATACGCGAGGACCGGCTTTGAAAACCAATCAATTGAAACAGGTCCGGGAAAGCCTTCTGATCAGCAAATCAGAGTTGGCTAGAAAAGCGGGGGTATCCCTTTTGACGATCGGCAGAATCGAGAGAGGCTTGCCGTCTAGAAATGAGACCAAAAGGAAAATCCTGACCGCGCTCGGACTAAGACCTTCACAAAAAGAAACGGTTTTTTCCAGAAATTAGCCACCGGAACGAACGCGCAGCCAGACCAGTGGTGGTCTCGGCGAGACTGTGCGAATTGTAGATATCGATCCGGAAGCATAATGAAATGGGGCATGCTTAAGACCGCGGAGGAAGCGTTCATGACCTATGCCACAAACCATCAGAACTGGGCCACCTATCCAACGGGAAACTCCTTTCGGTTCTCCAGCAAACATAGAGCCCCCGCGTCGGCTTTTGAAAGGGTCAAGAGCATTCGAGGCGTAGTGCGCGGTCATGAAGATGTTCTCGGCTGGATCTTCAACTTTGAAAACCAATGCTCAAGGTTGCATTCTCCGGAAAGAGAAATGGAGACCTATAGAGCTTTTGTCAGAAGCGTATCTCTCCTGACGGAATCGCGAGATTCTTACACCGCGTCCCATCAAATGAAAGTATCTGAGCTTGCGAAGGGCATTGCACGGGAATTGGGATTGCCTGCCGATACAATCGAAGGGATCAGGGTTGCCGGAATTGTCCACGACATGGGAAAGCTCTCCGTGCCGGCTGAAATTGTCACAAAGCCCGGGGCTCTCACCCCTTTCGAATTCTCGATCATAAAAGAACACCCCACAACGGCTTTCGAGGTCCTCAAGGAAATCGATTTCCCGTGGCCTGTGGCGGAAATGGTGCTGCAGCACCATGAACGGCTCGATGGTTCCGGATATCCTCTGGGACTTAAGGGAGATGAGATTCGGTTAGAAGCTCGTGTTTTGGCGGTTGCCGATGTTGTGGGGGCTATTTCAAGCCATCGACCGTACCGGAGAGATCTGGGGGTTGAAGCTGCGCTAACGGAGATTGACAAGAAAAAGGGCGTCCTCTACGACACCGAGGTGACGAAAGCCTGCCGGAGGTCTCTCAGAGGCAGCAACGTCTTCATAGCTCATCGGTTGTGATCAGGGAAATGTTCCTTGATTGGAATAGGCTTCAAGCCTATTCCATGAATGCAGATTGGCCATCGTAGCGTGAGGAGAAGACCGCAGCCTTTCCTGAGAAAACATTGCAGTGAGTGAGGACGTGCTCAGCCACCTCTTTCCTTTTCCCTTCCTCCAGCGTATTGAAAGCCCGGACAAATTCCTTTTCATCAGGGATCGCGGAAAGAATGGTCCAGATTTCTCCTGCCGTCATTTCAGGTCTCAAACCGAGACGGTCCCTTTTCGAAGCGCTCTCAAAGGTCTTTCTGGCCTCTCTCAGGACATCCTCCAGATTCTGCCGAATGGCTTGGACCGCCGATTCCAGGGCCTGATACGACGGACAGGGTTGGGTGACAAAGCAGGTCGTTCCGAAAGAGGACAGTTTGACCCTGATTCCGATCCGCGCTTCCGGCTTTGTTTCCTGCCCCTCCCCCGGCTGAACGATGAGTTCAAAAATATTGTCCATGCGGCTAAAGCTCCACCTCGCTCATCTCCATGGCCGCCTCAATGACTATGCCGGATTCCTTTGCTCTGGCCAGGGCCTTGCACTCCGCCACCAGTTCCGTCACTTGGAGGTCGGTCCTGGCCGGATCGTGGTGGGTCAGGATCAGTCTCCTGACATTGGCCTTTTCGGCCAGAGAAAAAGCAGCACCGTAGTCGGAGTGGCCCCAATCCCGACGGTCTTCAATCTCAGCAGGAGTGTATTGAGAGTCATGGACCAGAAGGTCCGCCCCCTTGCAGAACTTGACGTAGTCCTTCGGGCTCCGCCCCTTCCACCCGTCCTCCCGAAGCTCGTTGTCCGTCATGAACACGAAAGTCTTGCTGCCTTCCTTGAAACGGTATGCGAATCCGCCCTGGGGGTGATGCAGAGGCGCGGCACTGATCACGGTCCCGTCCACTTCAAGAAATCCATGGCGCAGTTTTTCAAGAGGAGTGATCTTGGCCTTGAGGTCTGCAAATTTGACCGGGAAGAAACCATCCCCCATTTTGTTGTCAAAGGTGCTCTTGAGTCCGTTCATGCAGGTGTGGTAACCGTCGATCGTCAAGTGAGTGGAGGACTTGTAAAGAGGACCGAAGTAAGGAAATCCAAGGACATGATCCCAGTGGATGTGGGTGATGAGTAGGTGAACGTCCAGGGTTTCGCTCTCGGAAGCCAACTTATCGCCGAGAGGCCTGATCCCTGTCCCGGCATCAATGATGATCACGCGTCCGCTCTCCAGGGTGATCTCAAGGCATGTGGTGTTTCCCCCGTAGAGGATGGTGTCTCTGCCGGGAACAGCAATGGAGCCGCGTGTGCCCCAAAACTTGATTCTCATAAGCTCTTCCCTGGGACAACGTAATTCAGGCTTCTTTGCGATGGACAGCCCGCTGAGAATGTGTTTAAATTCGAAGTGATAGCAGTTTAAGACAAGAGTTGTCATGCTGTCAATTCAAAAGAGCTGACCTGGTCAACAGTAAGGCATCATCTGCGGCGTTGCAATCGCTCGCTTCTCGTTGCGGCGTATTGCTCCATACGCCTCACTCGTCGCTCCTCGGCGCCTTGCATCTGGCGCCTTACTGTTGACCAGGTATCGCTCGAAACCCGACTCCGGGCTAGCCTCCAGAATTCGCGCATTGGAATTGAGGTTGTCACAGTTCTTATGAGTACTGGCCAAGGGCTTACCCTCTTCAAACGGATCCGAGTCCTCTCTGTCCTGCTCTTGATTTCTCTCCTCTTCCCAACCTCTGTATCAGCCGCCCCTTCCGAAGACTATTTTCCTGTTCCCGGCCTCATGGATCTCAGAACATCCTTCAGCGACGGGGCACACAGCCCTGAAGACCTTGTCACCATGGCCCGCCTGAGAGGGTTCCGCGTTCTCTTCTTTAACGACCACCACAGGATAAAGATCACCTACGGGATTGCCCCGTTCAGAAACCTCTTGAAATACAGCAAAGAATTCCCTTCCCTTATGACCCATGGCCCTCAGCTCTATCTCAGTGAAATCGAGCGTCTCTCCAGGCTGTATCCGGACATGATCCTTGTTCCAGGCTCCATTCTCTCTCCTTTCTACTATTGGTCCGGGTCCTTGCTCCGTGGAGATCTGACGGTTCATCAGTATGACCGGAAAATCTTGGCCTTCAACCTCACGCAGGCAGAGGATTATGAGCGGATTCCCACATTTACTCCTTATTCCGGTGACCAGGGGATCGCCCCTTTCCAGGAGACGATCGACTATGTTCATAGACGAGGCGGGTTTGCCTTCTGGAACTATCCGGAACAAAGATCGGGGGTCAGGAAGCATGGACTCGTGAACGTGAACACCTTGCCCTATCCCGAAGTGCTTTATGAGTCTACAAACTACTCCGGATTCGCTGCCATTTATGGGGACCACATCACCGTGACGGATCCCGGCAAGCACTGGGACCGGGCTCTGACCGAATACTGTGAGGGTAAAAGAGAGAAACCGGCGTGGGGAATTTCCACTGCTGACTTTCACGAGGACGGCAGGCTGGGGCTTAGACTGGGAGCTTTCCCCACGACTTTTCTCGTCAAGGAATTCTCAAAGGTCGCCGTCCTCGACGCCCTCCGGAAGGGCAGGATGTACTGCTCACGGGGGAATGGAGTTTCCTGGCCAAAACTGGATTATTTCAATGTCCTCGGGCCCGAGGGCGGCAAAGCCCATATGGGTGAAACCCTGACCACAGCAGGTTTTCCTATGATCAAATTCAGGATCTCGTACAAAGGAGAGGAAAAGGTTCCCATGACGATTCATATCGTCAGGGGAGGGACTCCGCTCCGAACCGTCAATGGGGTCACTCCGCTGGAAATCGAACTTCTGGACGAGGGGGCTCCTGCCGGTCAGAAGTCCTACTACCGTCTTGTAGACACCCAAAATCATCTCACTTCAAATCCGATATTCGTGAGCTATAAGCCCTGAAGGATTTTTGATTTGCGATTTGCCATTGGAGAAGCTTTCAAAAAGAGATAGTATTCCACTGATCCGGCTGTCGAGCTGGAAAATCTAAAATCGGCAACTCTTTATGTGCGGCATTTGCGGGAAAATTGATTTCACGGGAAAGACGGTCCCTCTTGAGCTTCTCAGAAACATGACCGACTCCATTGCGTACAGGGGGCCGGATGACGAGGGGTTTTTCTCGGACGGCCCTGTGGGATTGGGTCATCGCCGGTTGAGCATCATCGATCTGTCCCCTGCCGGCCGTCAGCCCATGAGCAACGAGGATGATAGCCTATGGCTGGTGTTCAACGGTGAGGTCTATGATTTTGCGGAAACCAGGGAGAAGCTTATTGCAAAAGGCCATACCCTGAAGAGCCGTACGGATACCGAGACGGTCCTGCACCTCTACGAAGACGAAGGAGTGACCTGTCTTAAGCACTTGAACGGCATGTTCGCCTTTGCTCTTTGGGATGCTCGCCTCCAAAGGCTCTGGCTCGCGAGAGACCGCCTTGGAAAGAAACCCCTTGTTTACTACTGGGACGGAATGCGGTTGATCTTCGCGTCAGAGATCAAAGCCATTCTCAGGGACCCGGACGTGCCGCGAGAGATCGACTTCGAGGCCCTTGATCTCTACCTTACCCTGAACTACATTCCGGCGACATGGACCATCTTCAAAAACATCCGGAAATTGCCCCCAGGACACTCTCTTGTCCTGGAAAAAGGGGAACTATCGATTCAATCCTTCTGGGATGTTCCTGCGAACGGAGCAGAGCNCGAAATCCCCTNACCGTCGGATTCCATGCCGTGGGATCAGTGCAAAGACCGGCTCAGGCAACTGCTCGAAGCCTCTGTCGCACGCCGCCTCATTGCCGATGTCCCCCTGGGAGCCTTTCTGAGCGGCGGCCTGGATTCCAGTATCATCGTCGCCCTCATGGCCAGACAATCCCGCCGGCCCGTGAAGACCTTCTCCATAGGGTATAAGGATCTCCCTTTCTTTGATGAGACCCGCTATGCCCGGGAAGTCGCGCATTTCAACCACACGGAGCACTACGAGTTCAAGCTGGGTTACAAGGACATCCTGGATGCCTTTCCCAAGGTCCTCGATCTCCTGGACGAGCCTTTTGCGGATTCTTCAGCGGTCCCCACCTACATCGTTTCCAGAGAAACCAAGCGACATGTGACCGTGGCTCTATCGGGAGACGGGGGTGACGAGCTCTTTGCAGGCTACAGGATGTACCTGGGGGAGTACTGGGCCAAGTATTTCGCCAGGGTCCCCGGTGCTCTTCGAAAATACATGATTGCACCGCTTGTCCAAAGCCTTCCTGACGCGAGGGACAAGCCGGGTCTGGAGTTGATCCGAAGGGCCAAGAAATTCTTGAGAGGAATGAGTCTCTCCTTTCCCGAGCGCTTTTGCGGATGGCGTGAAATATTCCCCTTTGCGGCACGACAGAAACTTCTCAGGGACCCTCCGGACCGGAATTTCTACCTTGAACTCGTTCGCCAAGCCGTGGAAAACAGCAAGGCCCTTTTCCCGGAAGACGGGATAAACCTCATGCTGTATCTGGATGTGAAAGGATTGCTTCCCGGCGACATGCTCACCAAGGTCGACCGCATGAGCATGGCCAACTCCCTGGAAGTGCGTGTGCCCTTTCTCGATTACACCCTGGTCCAGTATGTGTTCAGCCTCAAAGGATCCACCAAGCTGGGAGCCTGGAAAGGCAAACGTGTCCTGCTGGAAACCTTCAAGGATCTCTTGCCCCCTCTTCTTCACAACCGACCGAAGTGGGGATTTGAAATGCCCATCGGCGCGTGGCTGAAAAAGGAGCTGAAATTCCTGATCGAGGAGTATCTGAATAAAGACCGGATCGAGAAACAGGGTCTCTTTGATCCAGGGATCATCCGTGACCTGGTCACCAATCACATGAGCGGCCGTCAAGACACCTCATGGCAGTTATGGAATCTGATCGTTTTTGAACACTGGTATGAGAAATACATTCAATAACGGTTCACCGTTCACCGTTCTCGGTTCACGGAAAAAGAGCGAAGAGGGTTCACCGTACACCGTTCACCGTTCACGGCACCCGGCCTCTTGGCTGAGCAAACTCATGCCCTCAGCATTGTTCCTCCTGACATTGCCCCTGACCGGTTGCCAGATTTCCTATCTCTTTCAGGCAGCAGCCGGCCAGTTTCGATTTCTCTATTATGCTGTACCCGTAGAAGAGGTTCTGCAGCAGGACTCCCTCTCCGCAGAAGAAAAAAGGCGCCTTTCTCTGGTCTCCCGCATCAAGGAGTTTGGAGAAAACGAGCTGGGCCTCAAGAAATCCGACAACTACGAAACCATTAATTTGAAGGATCGGTCTCCGGTTTACACCGTCTCCGCCTCGCCCAAGGACAAACTGGCCTTGGTGAGTTGGTGGTTTCCCGTGGCAGGACATGTCCCCTACCTGGGTTTCTTCGACTTGGAGGCTGCCCGAAAGGAAAGGGACAGTCTCCTCGCCAAGGACCTCGACACCTTTGTCGGGAGAGCCGAGGCTTACAGCACGCTCGGCTGGTTCAGAGATCCCCTTTCACTCCATCTCCTCCAGGGCTCTGACCTGAACCTGGTTGAGACGCTTCTCCACGAAATGACCCACACCACCCTCTATGTCAAAGGCCAGGGCGAGTTCAACGAAGGCCTGGCTCAACTGGTCGGGAAAAGGGGCGCCCTCCTCTTCTTCGAGCAAACTTTCGGACCTTCGCACCCTGCGACCCTGGAAGCTCAGGACTCCATCCTTGATGAAGTTCTCTTCTCAGCCTACCTGGTCACTCTTCTCTCCGAGTTGGATGCTCTTTACAAAGAGGAGCAGATCTCCTATGAGCTGAAACTCTCCGAAAGAGAAAAGATCTTCGCCCGCCAGCTCGAGAAGTTCAACGAGGTCAAGGACCGCATGAGGACCAGGCGTTTTGCAGCCTTCGGCCAACCGGGGCTCAACAATGCCTACCTGATGTCNGTGGCCCTGTACCATCGTCACTACGCTTTCTTTGAAAGGGTNCTGGTTCAGAAAGGAAACTCCATCAAGGATCTCCTCCTTTTTTTCGAGGATTTGTCCCGGCGGGAAAAAGAGGATCTTATTGCCAAGACGCGCGAGGCGTTAAGCCTTCAAAGTGCCCGGGGGAGTGGAGCCTCTTCCTAGCATGTCAAGGAAGCGTAAGATTTTAATTCTTCTTGGCCTCGGCCTGGTGCTCGTCCTTTGCACCGCTGTTGCCGCAGTTTTCTACTATGCGAAGTCTCCCGCCGCACTCAAAGCTCTGCTCGAACGAGCCATTTCGCGGACGACCGGTGCGCAGTGCACGATCGGTGAATTCGCCTATTCTCTGAATCCTCTCTCCATCCGCGCCAGGGATATCCAGTTGAGCGACCCTGTGCAGCACTTCCACCTGGAGGTTCCTGAATTGACCACGGAGCTTTCGCTTCAAGGTTCCTTCACTCGGAGGAGCCTTGTCGTGAAGCGCCTCACCATCCAGAGCCTCTCCCTGAACACCTATCGCGCGTTCACCCTCACCGAGCCGGCTGAAAAACCGGCGACTCAGGGCTTCTTCGGCCGTTTTGCCAGAAGGCTCACGGCTCTGCTGCTCTTTCAGGATATCCAGCTCCATAACGCAGAACTGAACGGCGGTCATCTGAACAGCGAAATAGGCGAGCAGGTCCTGACCATGAGCGGAATTCACGTCAGCCTCGATGAAGCCAAGTCCCTGCAGGTCTCCTGCCATGGCCTGCTGCAATGGCCTTCCGAGAAAATGGAACTGTCCATGCCNCACCTCCGGCTCACNATGGATCGTGCATTTTCAATAGTGGATCCGGAAATCAGGATGACCCTGAAAAGNGAGGAGATGACGCTTTCGGCTCCTCACGGGAAGGCAGAAAATCTCTCCCTGGAGACGGAAGTCCTCTACGACCGGGACAAGGGGCTCCTCACTTTCAACTCTGCTTTTCTTTCCACTGAAAGACTCTTTGTGAAACAGTGGAATGGGTCCCCCTCTGCTGCGTTGACGGTGCATTTCAAGGCCGATGGGTTTTTGGACTTGTCCGGCGGAAACGCCGGGGTCCGGCACTTTCAACTGATTATAAAAGAAATCATGGAAGCAACCGGCGCCTTCCACGGTGCAGCGGGAGCCCGTCCGGAGGCAAGAATCACTGACCTCGTTTTGCAGGTGAGCCTCCCAAAGGTCTGGCCTTTGCTCTCTCAGGTTCTTGGTCTAAAGGCTCCCTCCTGCCAGTTCGGAGGTGCGGCCCATGGGACCGGCAACCTCCATGGAATCTTTGAAGGAAAAGCCTGGCACTGGGACCTCGACCTCCAGGGCCGTGTTAAAGACAGCGATGTATCCGTCACCGCACCCGACGGCCGGGGCCGCGGAACTGTGAGCGCAGAACTCCGGGTGAAAGGCANGCTCCCTTCTGTCCAAACCGAGCTGACTTTCGCCGTGGAAAAGGCGGAGCTCTCGTGGAAGGNCGTGGAAGTGAAATCTGCAAAAACGGCCTTTTCGGCATCTGGCAAAGGTGTGGATTTTGGCGTGCAGAATCTGAGCCTCCAGGCTTCTCAGGCCGAATTCATTCTCAGCGGAAAGCGGTTTCAAGTCCCTGACATCAGCGCACAGATCCAAAGCGGAACGATCCATTTCGCCCCTGCAAAACTCAGCTTCCCAAGAATCGACATCCACACCTCCCTGTTGAGGAATTTGCAGCTCTCCGTGGACGCTCAGGACAGTGGGGTGAATTTTGCATTGAAAGGCAAGGACGTGAGGGTCTTCTCCTTGGCACAGACCCTGAACCTTCTGCCTCCGGATTGGCAGATGGAGGGAGCGGATTCTCTCTTGATGAGAGGCTCTCTGAACCAAGATGGGCATTGGATTGTGGAATCAAAATGGACTCTCGACCCCTTCGCCTTTCAAAGCCCTGATTCCAGACACGCCGGCGAAAAGATCTCCNTCGGCCTCAGCATCGCGGCGTCCGGTGAAAGGGGCCAGAGCAAATGGAAGACTTCTGTTCAGGGAACTGCGGAAAAGGGAGGCTTTCTGCACGATCGGATCTATGTCGATCTGAACAGGAACAGCCTGCATTTCGAGGCTCATGGGGCCTATGACCCGTCCACCGGCACAACCGACCTATCGCAATTCAGGTTAGCGCTTCGCGATCTCCTGTCCCTTGAAGCAGAGGGGCAGCTCGCCGATTTCGCATTGCAGAGACCCTGTCATCTTCGCGTCCGGCTCCCACAGGTCCACCTCAAGCCTGCGTTCCAGCTTTTCTTCAAAGAGCCCTTTGAGCGGGAGACGCCGTTCCTTGCGGAACTCAGCGTNGAGGGAGACCTCACGGCCGAGATGGAGTTTCAAAAGGAGACCGAGGGCTGGAGACTTCTTGGCCTTTGCTCGTGGCACGACGGCGGGATCTCCGGAAAAGGATTCACGATGGAGGGAATTAAATTGGATCTCCCCTTCTGGGGCGAAAACCCAGGAACCTCCACGGAGGCGTNGCACAGAGGGAAACTCCCCGCTTCCAGAGATCTCCCGAAAGAGGGAGGCCTATTCATTCAGTCGATTTCCCTGCCCTTTCTCCCGAAGCAGTCTTTCGCTCTTCGAGCCCAGAGCACTCCAAATCTCCTTTCTTTTACCCTCAGGGACCCCATCAGAACTCCAGCGGGAGAGATTAGGCTCGGCCCCATATCTCTCAGTGGGCTGTCAAGCCTTTCCCCCACCCTCGTGACAAGCGTAACCTTGAAAGAGGGCAGCCTGACTCCCCTTGTCGCCGGGCTTTGGTCACACCCCGTAGAAGGCTCAATCCGGGCAAAACTTGATCTGGTGCGTTTTGAGGGTGATGATATCAAAACCGAAGGGAAGGTGAGAGTTCGGGCTTTTGGAGGGGCGATCGTTCTCTCCGACCTTGGTGTTTCCGGAGTTCTCAGCTCCACTCCCGCCCTACTCCTCGGGGCAACGTGGAAAGATCTCAATCTTGCTGAACTCACCGAGGGCACCCCCTTTGAAAAAATCGAGGGCATTCTCAAGGGCGAGGTCAAGCACCTGGAAGTGGTCGGCGGGGAACCCCAGCGGTTTGATCTTTTCATGGAGACGATAAAGACAAAGGACATCCCGCAAAAAATAAGCGTCAGGGCTCTGGAAAACATCTCCCGAATAGGCGGTGGCGGGAGCCCTTTCATCGGGCTGGCAGGGGCGCTCACTTCCCTTTTCAAGGAGTTTCCCTACGACAAGATCGCTGTCCAGGCTTCCCTTGAAAACGACGTCTTCAGGATAGACGGGCCCATCAAAGAGGGGGACAAGGTCTATCTGGTGAAAAGAAGTGGCCTTTCAGGGGTAAATGTTGTAAATCAAGACCCTGACGGGCAGATCAGTTTCAAAGACATGATGAAGAGGATCAAGCGGGTCACGGCGGCCCAGCAGGGCACACCGGGTGAAGAGGCAACGCCAAAATCCGAAAGTCATGAATTGAGGGATTCTCGAATTCCGGAATTGACGAATTGAGGAATTCTGGAATTCTGGCATCTGTGAATTCGCAATTCCCGAATTCCCGTAACACTTTAGCTGTTTGAAATTGTCACAGGAAAAGGCCATGGGGGTCTCTCTCAAAACAGAAAACGAAGAGGGATCGGGAAATAGCTCGCAAACAAGAGGCAGCGAAGGCGGGCGGCGAGGGTTCACCGGCACCTGCCCGGAAGATTTTACCTGGCGAGTTTCCCCGCAGCCCTCCGCCCGCCTCACCCATGGCCCAGAGCAAGCCACGGCGGTGTGGCTTCTTCGTTGTTCTGTTTTGAGA
>JGI20214J51650_10002332_pt1 | contig 11974 bp, 11 predicted proteins | sample WetSurMetagenome_FD_51650 | JGI IMG/M metagenome (IMG submission 51650)
CATGACGCCGTCATCCGCTGCCACCACGAGAATGGCCATGTCGACGCAGCTCAATCCACGGATGGTGTTCTTAAGGAAGTCCGTGTGGCCTGGAACATCTACAAGCGCGATGGAGAGTCCGCCGGTGCTGAGGAATGGCGCCACTCCCGACTCGATGGAAAGACCCCGTCGCTTTTCCTCTTCGAGCCTGTCCGTTTCGATACCGGTGAGGATGCGGACCAGAGAAGTTTTTCCATGGTCCACATGGCCGGCGATACCAATGGTGACATACTTGTTCATCATCGTTGCTTCACAGAGCTAATGGAGGGGGCAAGGGGAATCGAACCTCCTCCCGGTTTTGCAGACCGGGACGACGGATTTGAAGTCCGTGTGGCGCGCCAGCACCATTGCCCCCTGAGGCATCTGCCAGACTTAGGTCGTCGAGAGATCAAGATGTTTGTGTGGAAAGAAGAGGATTCTCGGTCCGGCCCTTTGCCTACCAAACCCGGGTAGAATGGATAGTGATCTGTCAGGTGAAGNCGAAAAGCCATTTCATGATGGGGAGACCTTTTACGTTTTGATGTGGTCGTTTCAATCTATAAAGGGCGGATAGCCGATCTGTCAAACTGGAAATACCGATGGGTGGGGATTCGTTCCGAGAGCTTACCCTATGGGAAAACCCCTCCCTGCCATCCCTTCGATGAAGTCAGGATGGTTCGCCTAACAAAGAGAGGAGCGTGAGCTATGCGCAATCATTGTCGTGAGAACTTCTGGGGGGTGTTCAGCGTTGCTTCGAAGTGGTGATGAGGAAGTCCGTCAGGGAGCGGCTGATAGGAGAAGCTGTTCTCCTCTTGTCCCTGATCAGGTAAAAGTAACGGAACATAGGAATCCCTTTAAGCCTCAGGGCTTTCAGAACTCCAGCCTTCAGCTCAGTCTCGAGCGCGATGGCAGAGAGTATGGAAATGCCAAGGCCTGCCTTGATACCCTCCTTGACGGCGGTTGAAGTTCCCAGTCGTGCCACGACCTTGAGAGAGTCAATGCTCTTCAGTCCGGCGCCTTGAAGGTACGGCTCCATGCTTTTCAGGGTCCCCGAGCCAAGCTCTCTCAAAATGAAGGGTTCCTGAGCCACTTCCTGAATGGGAACTTCTTTTTTACCGGCCCATCGGTGCGTCGAAGGGAGGGCAAGGACCAGTTCATCCTTCCACAGTTCGTCGCTCGCGAGATACTCGTTTGAACTCCTGCGGCCGATCACTCCAAGCTCAAACTCGCCGTCAAGCACTCGGTGCTCGATTTCTTCCGAGTCAGCGACCGTGAGCGCCACGGTTATGTGAGGGTACTCTTTGGAAAACAAACCAACCACTTTGGGCAGGATGTACTCACCGGGAATGGTGCTTCCCCCGATGCTGATCTCGCCCTGTTTCACACCAAGAAAGTCCTGCATTTCAAGACACGCCGTTTTCTTCATTTCGAGCAGGCGTTGCGCATGCTGAAGTAGAAGTTCACCGGCTTTGGTCGGAGTCACCGTTCGTCCCATTCGGTCCAGGAGCTTGGCTCCGACCATGCTTTCAAGAGTCGCAATTCTTTCACTCACGGAAGCTTGAGCGAGATTGACGGCTTCCGCAGCCTTGGAAAAACTTCGGAGTTCGGCGACCTTCAGAAAGATCTCAAGCTGGCGAAGATCAAAGTCGATCGAAGGCGTGGATGTGGGAAGAGATTTTTTCATATTAGGTCATTTGTCGCTTGAGCCATCTGGAACTCTCTGTCAGTCCGCGGTCGGCCGTCGGCGGTCNGCCGTCGGCTCTCCATTTTGCTCCTTGCTCTCTGCTCTCAGCTCTAGGCTCTACNCTAGATATACTGGAACCATACTCTCTCCACTTCAGAAAAATTCCTTTTCACAAGCGCTGCCCCNGACACAACTTCGCCGTGCCCAGGGAGCAGATGCTCCACCTCCAGTCTTGACAGGCGCCTGATGCTTTCNTTTAAGGCTTGACCGTCTCCGCCCGGAAGGTCAGTCCTCCCAAGGCCCTGGTAAAAGATTACATCGCCGGTGATGAGGGCTCTTTCCTGCGCCCAGTAAATGCAGATGGACCCCGGGGAGTGGCCGGGGGCGTGAAGGATTTGGAACTTGATGTCGCCGACCTGCAGTTCCCCTTCTTGCAGAAGAATCTGAGGTTCAAAGTTCGTAATGCCCATGGCGGTCCCGTAATGAGGCGCCAGNTTCTTGACGAAATTCAGTTCAGCTTCATGGAGGGCGATGAGCGCATGGGAATTGGGGAAGCTGCGAACCGCCTCCACGTGATCCGGATGGCCGTGCGTCAAGAGAATGACATCTATGTCCTGCGGTGCGAGGGACAAATTTGAAAGGTGATCTTTTATGTTCCCGAAAAGGTGGTTGTGGCCGGGGTCAATAAGAATTTTTTTCGATCCGTTGATGAGGTAGGTGTTCGCGTTGTTTGCCGTCGGGTCGCGCCACACGAAGGCATGAAGAACTTCCGATAGTTTCATGTCTAGGCCAGATCTCTCATCCGAAGGCGACGTGCAGGAATTGGTCCGGACTTTGCCCTGTCTGAGTCGGGGAGATTCAGCACATCGATAAGCGTTGTGTTCTTGAAGATAGTCCTCATGGAGTCAAAGGCCTTTCCCCACACAGGACGGATTGGACAAGTGGCAGTGCTGTCGCAGCAGGTCTCGTCGGCGAGGCAATCCACGAAAGTGAATTTCGTTTCGAGTCGAAGAAGGATCTCCCAGAGGCTGATTTCGTTTGGGGCCTTCGCAAGCGTGTGCCCACCCTTAGGGCCCCTTACACTCGCTATCAATTTTGCTTTCTTCAGCGGGATAATCAGTTGTTCGAGGTACTTGATCGGGATCTTCTGGTTCTTCGATATATCCGACATGCTGATGGGCCCTTTGCCATATTGCTTTGCTAGCTCCAGCATCAGGCGTGTGCCGTAACGTCCTCGGGTAGACAATTTCATATGGGAATCCTCATTTCTTGATAGGAAAACACAACAATCTGATATTGCGATGTAAATTAAATATTGTCCTGCGAGAAGTCAAGCGCGCCCGCCCGCTTTACCCTTTGTTGACAAAAGCGGTTTAGGGCGTTACCTATACAGCAGATGTGATTGTGAAGTTCCATAGAGGGAGGAGGGAAGATATGGATAGCATTCTGGAAGGAAAGTCGGCTTGTGTTCATAGCTGCAAGAAGATCGAAGTGCCGACAGGGGAAGAAGTGTGCGCCCTCAACGAACTGAGGTGTATCAAAGAGCGGGTGAGGGAGCTGAAAAAGAGGATATCCGACCTGAGTGCAGGGCTTGTCGCAGGCACCCGGGACGACCTGATGGTTCTGGAAAANGAGATGGCAGACCTGAAGGAAGAATGGCTGTCTTGGGAAGAGAAAAGACAGCAGGCGGCCAGGGAAAGAATGATTATCCTCGGACATGAAAACCCTGCCTTGAAATAAACTCCCCTCTCTCCCTTGACCAGTCATCATTTCATTTTCGTGCCCTCTCNTTATATACTCTGTGGGCTTGTTTAATATTGACTTATCGGCCTAATTGTTTCAAAATTAGACAAGTTTTCCTGATTCATGGAGGAGTATGAAATGAAATGGAATGGGTCGATTCGCTGGATGGGGACAATACTTCTGCTTACACTGATTTCTTCGCCGGCAGGTGTGGCGGCGCAGGATGGGAAAAACTACTTCACTCTCGAAAGAAGCATCGCTCAAGCGCTGGACAACAGCTACAAAATCAAAGCAAGAGCCGAGAGAATCGAGCAGACGAATGATATCATGAAACAGTCGAGAGCGGATTTCTTGCCTAAACTTGGGACGAGTTATAGTTATACCAGACTGAGTGAACCTCCTATTAGCAGGAGTTCAACGCTCCTTGGAACCACTATCCCGCTGGTGGTGGGCACGCAGGACAACTACCAGTGGACATGGTTTTTGAGACAGCCGCTTTTTACCGGATTCGCTCTGCTCAGCTCTTACAGGCTTGCGGAGTTGGGCATTGACCAATCCGCACTGGAGATGGACCTTGAGAAACTGGATCTGGTCCTGCGAGTGAAAGAGGCCTATTTCAATATCCTGGGGGCGGACAAAGCGGTCGAGGTTGCACAGACGACGGTGGAATCGCTCACCCAAACGGTAAAGGTCGCTCGCAGCTTTTTCGAAGTGGGTATGATCCCAGTCAACGACGTGCTCAAGGCGGAGGTAGAACTATCCAATGCAGAGCAGTCCCTCGTGCGGGCGAAGAACTTGGCGCAGACGACCCGTTCCAGCTTCAACACGGTGCTGGTTAGGCCGGTGAATGACCCCGTGGAGGTGGAGGACATCCTGGTTTTCAAACCGGAAGTAGGAGAATACGACGCCTACGTGAAGGTAGCTCTTGATAACCGTCCGGAGATCAAGATCTTGGACGTCAACCTTCTTCAGGCCGACCAACAGATCCGGCTTGCGAGAAGTAAGTACTATCCCGAAATAGGCCTCACCTACCAGTACATCAGCCAAGGGGACACGGCTGCGGTTTCGGGCAGCCCNTACGTTGATGCAAACACCTGGCAGGTTATGGCTGTGGCCAACTGGACGTTCTTTGAATGGGGCAAGACGTACTACTCGTCAAAGGAAAAGGAAAGCGTGAAGCGGCAGATCTTGGAGACCAAATCGGATGTGGAGGACGGCATTCGCCTCCAGGTTAAACAATCGGTGCTGGACCTTGATTCCTCTGCCAAGAATATTCCGACCACCCAGAAAGGGGTTGAATCCGGTGAAGAAAACTTGAGAGTCAACGCGGAGCGTTACAGGGCCCAGGTGTCCACCATCACGGATTTGCTGGATGCTCAAACCCTCCTTGCTCGTGCAAGGCTGGACTACTACCGTGCCCTGTATGACCACAACCTTGCCAAAGCCAGATTAGACCGGGCATTGGGAAATTACTGATCCGTCTTTCTCACGTCATCCATTTGAGTCGTGATTCAGCTATTTCATGTCTCCAAAACCTTTGGGCCAGCGGTGGCCCTTAAAGACATTGACCTCCGAATCCGCACGGGGGAGTTTGTCTTTGTCACCGGGCCGAGCGGAGCAGGNAAAACCACCCTCCTCAGGCTGATCTTCGGCGCAGAGCCGCCGACAGAAGGCCAGATCGTCATCAACGGCATTAACCTCATCCGGATCAGCGGGAGCAAGCTCGATCTTCTCCGAAGAAAGATCGGCTTTGTGTTTCAGGACTTCAAACTCCTGAGCCGCAGAACTGTTTTTCAGAATGTGGCTTTGGCACTCGANGTGACCGGCGAAAAGCGATCGGTGGTGCGCAAGAAAACGCACCAGATGCTCCGCGCGGTGGGGTTGGCGCCTAAGGAAGAGGCCTATCCGATCGAGCTTTCAGGTGGAGAGCAGCAGAGGGTGGCTATTGCAAGGGCCATGATCAACGATCCGCTGATTCTTCTCGCAGACGAGCCCACGGGCAATCTCGATCCGGATATCACGCGGGAGATCATGGTCCTCTTCCGAAGCATCAACCTGAGAGGGACCACGGTGGTCATCGCGACCCACAGCAGGGAGTTGCTCCGGAATACGGACCAGCGCATTATCGTGCTCCACAGGGGAAAGGTTCTCGAATAGGAACCTGTTCGCTTTTTGTAATGGATGGCCTTTTCTGTGATTGTTGTCTCTGAGTGGGAAAAAGTTTAGGCGAAGACTTCAGTTTGGTTCTTTATCCCCGCACAGAGGCACAAAGGGACACAGGCACAAAGGCACAAAGCAGAAAAACAATTCTCTTAATCCCTTTGTGCCTCTGTGCCTTTGTCTCTCAAGCTGTCGGCTGCAGCCGACAGCGGTTGACTTCGGATAAACGTTATGATCGCGAAACTCAGGCTCTGGGCGACCTACTTCAATGCTGCTCTGTCCAGCATCCTCTACAACCGGCTGATCTATGCGATCAGTGTGGGCACCATCGCCATTTCCCTGCTCATCTTCGGCGCCTTTGTACTTTTGTCGGTGAATGTGAGAACCTGGATTCGGGGGTGGGGGCAGACGCTTTCCATCTCGGTGTATCTAAAGGACGGCATTGATGAAGGAACACGGGAAAGGATTCGGGCGGCCATCAGCACGTTGCAGGGCGCGGAGATCAAGGGCTTTATCTCCAAAGAAAAGGCGTTGCAGGAGATGAAGGGAATGCTGGGATCACAGGCCGGATTGCTGGACGGGTTGAGCAGGAACCCTCTTCCCGCTTCTTTCGAGGTGGCTTTCAAGAATGTGGACCGCACGAAGTTCGAACCAAAGAGAATCAAGGAAGCCCTGGAAAAGGTCACAGGTGTTGATGAAGTCCAGTACAGTGAGCAGTGGCTTGACCAGTTTGAAGGCCTGCTCTACGTGCTCAAGATCGCCGGGCTTGCCATTGGAGGGCTCCTGTGCGTGGCCGTCTTGTTCATCATCACGAATACGATCAAGCTCGCGATCTATTCCCGGCGCAACGAAATAGAGATCTACAAGCTGGTCGGNGCCACAGACTGGTATGTNAAGGCGCCCCTGCTCATCGAGGGGGCGCTTCAGGGGGCGCTGGGCGCCCTGATCGCGCTGGGAATTCTGTCGGCCATCCATTTCGCTCTTTCTTTTAAGGCCATTCAGGTCTTCGGATTGCCGTTCATGGATTTTGTGTTCTTGTCATACAGTTATGCCCTTGGGATCCTTTTCTTGGGTCTGGTTCTGGGGCTGTTGGGGAGTTTCATCGCAATAGGGCGGTTCTTCAAGTTTTGAGCTCAAGGATTGCTGAAAACAAAAGGACGTGTTTCCTCCGGTTTTCGGGAGGCCTTCCGTTTTTGTCCCTCGCCGCGTGGGTTTTCCTCNCTCCCCCCTTCTTTGGATCTTCCTTAAGTCACGGCCGCGTGCCGGCCGATCCGGCGGAAAAAAAACAGCAGATTGAGAAGATAGAAAAAGATCTTAACCGGGAACGGGAAGAGCTCCTGAAATTCGACGAAAAAGAAGAGAAACTGCTGGAAGAGCTCTCGCAGCTGGAAAAAGAGATTGAGGAAAAAAGGAAGAGCCTCAAAGGCCTGGAGGAAAAGGTCTCTGCCATCAAGAAAGATCTTCGGGAGAANCAGGCCAANGTGAACCAGCTTGAAAAATCGCTGANGGAGCTCGAGGACCGTCTGGGCAGAAGACTGGATGCGTTCTATCGCTATGCAAAGCGAGGGTACATCAGGCTTCTCGCCACGGCGGACGGTCTTGACACGCTGAGGAAAAGATTCAAGTACCTCCGAGGGCTTCTGGCCGTGGACCTCACTNTGCTGCAGGAAACGGCCAATTTGCAGAGGCAGCATCGAGACGAGATCTCCTCAGTCAAAGAAAGGCTTCTGGATCTGGACACACTTGAANAAGAAGAAAGCGCGCGAGTCGCTGCGGCGAAGGAAGACATTGACAAAAAAGTGGTCCTCCTGATGAAAATTCACAAAGAGAAGGAGTTCCTAGAGACCGGAGTCAAGGAGCTGGAGCTGGCTTCGCAAAAACTGAAAGAGACTTTGATCCAAATTGAGAAAAGAGACGAAAAACGGACTGAAGTCCTTTCGGATTTTGCCAATGCCAGAGGCAAGCTTCCTATGCCCCTTGAGGGCAGAATCTTGCGGGAAGGAACCTNCTCTCAGGCTGGGGTCAAAGGGATCACGATTGAGAGTCGCCCCGGCGCGGAAGTGAAGGCGGTTTACGCAGGCCGAATCGATTTTTCCGGGAGCCTCAAGGGCTATGGGGAGATAGTGGTGATCAACCATGGGTCTCGATACTTCACGGTTTCAGCCCAGCTTGCTCAGAGGAAGAAGGAGGAGGGGGAAATGGTTAGGGCCGGAGAAGTTATCGGATCTCTTGGAAAAGCCCCTTCAGCAAGGGATGCAAGGCTCTATTTTGAGATACGAAAAGGGGGAGGGAATCTTGATCCNCTCAGGTGGCTAAAAGTTCATTGACCAGGGATGACCCTCTGGNGTATCATAATCGATACTTTTCATTGCAAATTAGGAGTTATTTTATGCCTCGAGATAACAAGAGACTTTTTTTGCAGACCATCGTCTTCTGTCTTCTCATCGGAAGCATTCTCTTTTTCAACGGAAATGCGGTCGTAGTCAAAGCGGGAACAGGGGAAGCCTACAAGAACCTCGAACTCCTCACGGAAGTGCTGCGCCAGATTGAGAAGAACTACGTGGAGCCCCAGGATAACCAGAAACTGGTCCAGGGCGCGATCAAGGGGATGGTTCAGAGCCTCGATCCTCACTCATCATTCCTCTCCAAAGAAGAACACCAGGATCTCTTAAGCGAAACAAAGGGCAGTTTTTCGGGGATCGGGGTCGAGATCACCGTGAGGGACAATGTGCTCACGGTCGTTTCACCGATTGAGGGGAGCCCGGCTTACAAGGCTGGAATGCAGGCAGGGGACAAGATCATTAAGATCGACGGGAAAGTTGCGACGGACATGACCCTGCCTGAAGCGGTCAAAAGCATTCGAGGTGAAAAAGGAACAAAAGTCACCTTGACGATCATGAGAGAAGGCGTTGAAAAACCTCTGGAGTTTACGGTGGTACGGGACGTGATTCCGATCAGGAGCGTCAGGAGCACTGTCCTGACCCCGAAAATCGGCTACGTTCGCATCTCCAACTTTCAGAGCAAAACGACGAGTGACCTGTCCGCGGAGCTGGAGAAGCTTGAAAACGGGGGAAAGATGGAAGGCCTGATCCTGGATCTTCGAAACAATCCAGGAGGCCTCCTGTCTCAGGCCATTGACGTTTCGGATCTGTTTCTGGATTCAGGGGTCATTGTAAGCACCAAGGGCCGGGAGTCCTCGCAGGATATGAAGGCCACGGCCCACAAGAAAAAAACGGACCGGAACTATCCCATCATCGTTCTGGTAAACGGCGGGAGCGCAAGCGCCGCGGAGATCGTTGCAGGTGCGCTCCAGGACAACAAGCGGGCGCTNATCCTGGGCACCAAGACTTTCGGCAAAGGATCTGTGCAGACGATTATTCCTTTGAGTGACGGGTCGGGGTTGCGGTTGACCACTGCCATGTACTACACNCCGAACGGCCGTTCGATTCAGGCNAGCGGCATAGAGCCTGACGTGGAGGTTAAATTCATTCCTCCTGTTGAAGAGGACGCAAAGGACAAGGCCCGAATGGTCAGGGAGAAGGACCTGAAAGGCCACCTGCCGGGGGGCGACTCCGGTGAGGAGGTGGACGCGGACAAGCGCACGGAGGAGAAAGAGAACGACAAACGGGCCAAACAGCTCCTTGAGAAAGACAATCAGATCCGTCAGGCCCTGCAACTGCTGCAGACCTGGAACATCTTCTCCCACATGAAGACCGGGTCGTAGAGCTCGATCCTTATAAAGAATCGCGAGCGGACACCCGGCTTCAGACATGGCATCCCGAGGGAAGAAGAAAGGAAGATCTCGAAAGAAGAAGATTAAACTGCGCACTCTGGNGCTTGGACTTCTCGTGGGAGGGGGGCTGCTGTTGACCTCCCTCTCTTTATTTTTGTTCTCCGACCGTTCCACAAAGCATATTGATCATGAAGAGTCCTCCTCCGGAGCGGTCTCTTCAAAGAAACAGAATTCCAAAGGCGATCGGGGGGCCCGCAAGACTCCCAGGAAAGAGGTGAGGGCGACGCAGACAGGGGAAGGTTTGGAGCCTCTTCCCAAGATCGCCATCATTATTGACGATGTCGGCTTCGACGTAGACCTCGCGAGGTCCTTCATGGAACTGAACTCACCCCCGAGCTTGTCGGTGCTGCCCACGGCGCCCCATGCACAGGCTATTGCGCGGGAAGCCATGGGCAAAGGGGTGGAGGTGCTCCTTCACTTGCCTATGGAGCCCAAGGAGAGGAACGGCGAAGGTCCAGGAGCAGGGGCTCTCCTGGCAAGGATGAGCGATGAGGAGTTTGTCGAGACCTTGAATGGTCATCTGAGCAGGATTCCGGGCGTCAAGGGAGTGAACAACCACATGGGCTCCCTGCTCACCGAGAGAGAAGACAAGATGGCTTTGCTTTTCAGGGAACTGAAGAAGAGGCGCCTCTTCTTTGTGGACAGCCGAACGACCCCTCAAACCGTGGCTTCCAAGGTAGCGACCGACATGAAAGTGCCCGTGGTCAGCAGGAGCGTGTTCCTGGACCACGAGCTGTCTCAGGAAGCGATGAAGGCTCAGTGGGAACGCCTTCTTGCCATGGCGCGGGAGCAGGGATATGCCGTGGTGATCGCGCATCCGCACAGGGAGACACTGGTTTTCCTGAGGGAGCATTTGCAGAATCTGAGAGGCGGCGCGCGGCTGGTGCGCGTCGCGGACATCGTAAGTTGAAGAAGATAGCCCGCTGTCGGCTGACGCCGACAGCTTGAGGGACAAAGGCACAGAGGCACAAAGGGCCAAAGGGATATAAGTGATTTGCTTTTCTGCTTTGTGCCTTTGCCACTTTGTCCCTTTGTCCCTTTTTTCCTTCGTGATTGCACCGTGCTGAAAGAACCAAACTGAAGCCTTCGCCTGAAGGCGGACAATAATCATTGGAGGGATAAGAGTGAGAGTTCCGTTGCTGGATTTGAGAGCACAGTATGCTGCGCTGAAAGAGGAAATCATGGCTGCAACCCAGGAGGTCTATGAGTCGCAGCAGTTTATCCTTGGACCCAAGGTGAAAGAACTCGAAGAGAAGGTCGCCGAGTACTGCGGGTGTTCTTATGCCGTCGGCGTCTCTTCAGGAACGGATGCGCTGCTCATCGCCTTGATGACCGCAGGCATCGGCCACGGGGACCTGGTCGTGACCACCCCCTTCACCTTTTTTGCCACCGCCGGCTCGATCACCCGTGTGGGCGCGGCACCCCTGTTTGTGGACATCGACAGGACCACGTACAACATGGATCCGTCGAAACTCGCATCGACCATAGACAAACTGGGTGCGGCCGAGCGCTCCAGAGTGAGGGCGATCATGCCGGTGCACCTGTTTGGTCAGTGCGCGGAGATGGAACCGATCCTTGAGACGGCGAAGAAGTACAACCTCGTCGTGATCGAAGACGCGGCCCAAGCGATCGGAGCGGAGATCGCGTTCAGGAGCGGGGTATCCAAGAGGGCAGGATCTATGGGGGAATATGGATGCTTCTCTTTTTTCCCATCCAAGAACCTCGGTGCTTTCGGGGACGGAGGCATGGTGACGACGAACTCCAAAGAGCTTTGCGAACGCTTGACCATCATGCGCGGNCACGGTGCAAAACCGAAGTACTACCACCGGGTGATCGGCGGGAATTTCCGGCTCGACGCGCTCCAGGCGGCCATCTTGATCGTGAAGCTGAAATATCTGGATCAGTGGACCGCAGGTCGCCAGCAGAATGCAGAGACCTACCGGGAGCTCTTTCAGAAGGCGGGGCTCTCCGAGGTAACTTTGCCGGTTGAAAAGGAAAAAAGGCACATTTATAATCAGTTCGTCATCCGGCTGAAAGGCAGAAGGGACGAGCTTCGGGAGTTCCTGAACGCTCAAGGGATTGGCACCGAAGTGTACTATCCCTTGCCGCTTCATGTGCAGGATTGCTTCAAATACCTGGGCCACCGTCCGGAGGACTTCCAGGAATCCGTGGATGCGGCCGCTACGACGCTGGCCCTCCCCATTTATCCGGAGCTCAATCGAGAGCAGCTCGAACTGGTTGCTCAAAAAATCAAAGAGTTCCTGGCAGTTCACCGTTGAAAAAAATATTGAAAGCATGAAAGTTTTTTCTTGACAGGTGTAGTGCAAGGGGTTAAGTTACGCGTCTGCTCTGAAGAAATGCCGTTGTCATCTTGACATTCCAAATCGGAGTTACTAGTTTTAAAAAGGATTTTTGTCGCTCTTTGAAAACTAAATAGTGATACCGCTGTAGGCCGCAATTTCGAAATCAATGGATCAACAACTAGGATCCAATCCATTTAACTGGAGAGTTTGATCCTGGCTCAGAATGAACGCTGGCGGCGTGCGTAACACATGCAAGTCGAACGAGAAATTCCG
>JGI20214J51650_10002333_pt1 | contig 11972 bp, 10 predicted proteins | sample WetSurMetagenome_FD_51650 | JGI IMG/M metagenome (IMG submission 51650)
CAACTGTAGAATTAACCTTGGCAACGGTAGACCATGAATGCCCCCAATCTAATCCAGTATTCGAGTCGCTGCCATTCTTAGTAACATAATAAGTCCTTGCCCCCACTGAGCTTGCTGCGATAATTAATATCGTAACTGCTCTTAAAAACATTTGACGCATCGATACCTCCAAATTTAAAGCATCCTCAGAGGGAATATACAGTATTATTATCGGCTATTACCAGCAAAATCAAAGCCTGTACTGATAATTTATATTATTAAGTTAACCGAATGAATTATAACAAATTATAGAACGATAATGTGTCCCAGGTACATCCATATTATATCCAATTCTGTTCAAACATTGGGCACTGAGTAATATCCACTTTTATCTAAACAAATCGCTTGCATCATGTTATGCAATATTGTATTAATCTCGGAAGTTGATACCTTAAGTTTGAGTTGCAAATGATGGAAAAACAACGATTTAGCTTCATTATTCCCGTTCTTAATGGTGAAAAATATATCCGGCAATGCTTGGAGTCTATTTTACTTGAGATGGATCGCACCTGTGACGAAATTATCGTTGTTGATAATGGCTCCAGCGATAGTACAATTATGATCGTCAATGAATATCCTAATGTAAAAATATTACAGCTTCCCACTATTACAATCGCCGCGATGAGAAACGCAGGAGTTAAATCAGCTGTAGGAGATTGTTTCGCCTTTATCGATTCCGATTGTACGATCAGTCCCGGATGGCGGCAGTCTGCGCTTGATGTTTTCAAAGATGACATGGTTGGCGCTACCGGATCTCATTATGAAATACCCGATAACTCAAATTGGATTGTAAAAGCCTGGTCCTCTAACAGGAACAAAAGCAAAACTATTGTGAAATGGATTAATACATGTAATCTTGTAATCCGTCGATCTGTATTTGAAAGAATTGGCGGTTTCAATGATAAATTGACGACCGACGAAGATTACGACATTGGGCTTCGCATCTGCGAATCGGGATTTCTGATGATCGAAGATCCATTGATCAAGATCGTGCATTATAAAAATCCGGATTCGATTAGCAAATTTTATCGGAGAGAGCGCTGGTATGCTACGAGCATGTTATCAACAATTGGAAGGAAGAGATTTGATAGGCCCTTGGTCATGACTTTGCTTTTCATGGTTCTGTTATTGGCCTTTGCTATTTCAATTCCCATTTCGTGTTATGACCTGAAATACCTGTTTGTATCGATAGTATTGATGATAGGTTTACTTGCAGCCACGGTGCTAAATAGAGCCATTAAGTATCATAACATTCACTATTTTTTTCAATTGGGATATTTATTCGTTATTTATTATTCGGCAAGAACGGTTACAATTTTGGAGGAAGTTATCCGGAAAATCGGTATTATTAGCCCGGTATCTCGGAAATAAAAGACCTTAATTTGCCCGATTTATCGAGCGGAAGTTTATCAACCAGCTGGATTTCAACATTGACAGTTTGTCCAAGCAAGGCCTTCCATTTATAAGCGATCTCATCTAATTGTGCCTGTTGTACCGGCGAATTCGATTCAATTAAGACTAATATTTGATCCGTTGCCTTTTGGATGACTCTGAATCTTTCAATACCTTTGGTCATTGTATAATTTACAATGGGGCCCGAAATTTTTCGGCCGTCAGGGGACAAGGCAAAATCTGATACTCTGCCCTGTATATTCTCAACCGTTGGAGATTGGAGCCCGCACTCGCACCTCGATCGACTAATTATCGCCATGTCGCCAGTTCTGTATCTAATAAATGGAAGCGCATAAGAATAAAGCTCCGTAAGCGCAATTTCACCCGGTTCGCCGTCGGGGACCTGTTGTCCGGTTTCGGGATTAACAATTTCAATCAAGAGATTATGGATCATTAAATGCATACGCCCCCCGGGACACTCAAAAGCGATTATGCCATTTTCAGTGTTGCCATACTCGTTGACTACCCTTGAACCGAGGGCCTTTTCGATAATCGCTCTCTGATTTTCATAAAGGATTTCACCGGTGGTGATGACAACCTTGATATTCAGTTTTGATGGAATTAACCCGGACTCTTCAATATTTCTAATAAATTCGCAAATCGCACTGGGGTAACCATAAAAATACTTTGGCTTGAACGACTCCAATATTTCGTAATACCGTTGACAGGCACTTTTGGTTAATTCAAACGAATTACATCTTTTACGATTGAAGAGCAGGTCCTTGATCTGCCATTTAAGCCTGGTTTTGCGATCCAGCGGCATTCCCCAAAATCTTCCCTGCTTATCTCCGATTTTGATCCCATGCCAGCCATAAACATCGTACATCAGTGCATCCATATAGGCAGTCGCCGTTCTATCCTTCACCAACCAGAGCGGGACACCTGTTGAACCTGAGGTTTTCCGAGGAGACGTTTTAAGAGGTTGAATCGAAAGGATACTCTGAAAATTATCTCTCAGAATCTTTTTGGTAAGGAATGGAATTTGGTTGAACTGCGCACAATAATCCGATTGCCCTTTTTGAGTATTAGGCTTGGGCAAGATTTTACTATAATACTTGCTGTTATTAAAAGCATATTCAAGAAGCGATTTCGCCTTTACCCATTGCAAATCAACCATCTTCTCGTAAGGCTGTTTGTGAAAAGCGGCAACATCCCCCAATAATGAAAACACCTTTTCACCACGCAATTGGTAAATCGGCCGATAAATGCAATTTCGAACAAACCAGGGGATCATTTATATCTAATCCTTTTCGATAAGTTCTTGATACATTATTAATGTCTCGCGTAATTGATTGTCAATCGAAAACTCCCGGTTAATCCTCGTTGCTGCTGCACAGCCCAGACGCTGACGAAATTCGGCGCTATCAAGTGGACTTTCGCAAGCTTCTGCAAGGAGCTGGGGGTCGCCTGATTTAACCAGGAGTCCGGATATCCCGTTCTCTATTACTTCCATTATTCCGCCAACGGCGGTGGAAACGACAGCCTTTTTGAGCGCCATTGCCTCCAAAAGCGCCATAGGTATACCCTCATGGTAGGATGACATTACAAACAAGTCGAGACAGTTTACCATGCTTAAAACGTCTTCTCTAAAACCAGTGAATAATACTCTTCCCCCCAATCCTATATCACCAGCCATCTTTTCGAGCTCCCTTTTCAGAGGGCCATCACCGACAAGTAAGAAAGTGAGGTTACGATGATTGGTAACTAGTATCTTTGCCATTTGTAGGAATATTTCATATCCCTTAACCGGAACTAACCTGCCCACCGTGCCAACGATTAGATTTCCAGCGTCTATTTTCAATTCTGCTTTTACAAGACTGGGACTCTTGATCGGTGCAAGATTGGAGACTTCGATGCAGTTGTGAATCATTACAATTTGATCTGACCGATATTGGTTCTCAAGCCGCTTTTTTATCTCGGACGATACAGCGATAACCCTATCGAAATGCCTTTGAGAATTGTATATGTTAATAAGTGTCGTCAGCCTGCTTTTGAGTTTTATTATTCCAGTTCGACGTTCCTCAATGCCATGAACGGTCTGGACCAGATACTTTATTTGGCATTTTCGCCTGACCCAGGCGGCGAGCAAGTTCTCTTTGTAACGGTGGCTATGTAGAATATCAATATTTCTTCCATTTAGAACCTTGATTAGCTCATTTCGCAAGGACACGAAAGAATGCTTTGTTTCATCGATGACGATTACCTCAACTCCTGATTGCCGCAGCCGTTCAGATAGTCTGCCCTCATTCAAAACAACAGCAAGCAGTTTCACTTCGGGGATGCGCGACAGAGAGGATGATAGCGTATACATCTGCACTTCTGCCCCAGCCCAGAGATCGCCTGAGGCAAGCTGGCAGATATTTATCGTTCTGTTCTCGCCCATGTAATATATCTTTCGCCTTTTATAAAATCGATCCAGGCTATGAGAATAGAATGGTTTGCCATCACGAAAAAGTAAGGTATTTTAATTACTCTATTATTTTGCAGGGGCTTAACAACGAAGGCCAGTAATGTTAGTAGATAAAGAAACGACTGACAGGCTAACGCACCATAATAATACTCGTTATTAACGCTAAGAGGGATGTTGGCAGCGAAGATAATGAACAGGGCGAATGGCACAAGCCAGCGCATCAACTTATGGCTGAACACCTGGATTGAAAAAAAACCATATTTAAATGGGTTGAGAATTGCCTTAAAATGAAATAGCACGTCGATTCCATGGACTACGGTCCTGACTTTTCTCTGAAATTCCCTATCCTGATCCTCAAGGATACTATAAGTGCCAATCGCAGAGTTATCCAATATTGTCCTGAATCCCTTCATTCGGGCAATAATTGGAAGATAAAAATCATTGGACATGTTTGGATGCCATTGTTTGGTGAGCGATTTCCTGACTGCATAGAATGACCCGCTGGCTCCGACTAATGATCCTACCCTGCTCTCTAAATCGCGCAATTTCATTTCATATCCAACATAGGCTCCCTCACCTGACAAACCGTTGTTTGTGCCTGGAACCTTATCAAGTCCCGAAACGCATCCAATTTTCGGATCAACAAAGTTACCAACCAGATTCTTCAGAGAATCGGGATCGAGGAAGGTAGTTGCGTCGGAAAGCACCACAATATCGTTGCGGGCGATCTTGAGCGCTTCGCCTTGTCCATAATGTTTTCCATGACGACCGGGAATTACCAATAGTTCAACGCCCCGACCGCAATAACCGCTCGCGATTTCCACTGTACGATCGGTTGAGCCGTCCGAAACAATAATAAGCTGAACTTTCTCGGGGGGATAATCGAGACTGAGTGTATTTATAATTTTATCGGCGATTCGTTTTTCTTCGTTATGCGCGGTGACAATAATGCTCACATCAGGAAAGCTCTTTTGTTTATGATTGCTTTCAATTAAAATGAATGATAATAGTTTCAGCAGGATATAATACCCGAAATATGTCCAGAAAATAAGTCCGAGGCCGGCCCAGAATATGATTTCAATTACGATCATCTGCTATTCCCATCAGCTTGGGATAAATCACCGCCGTGTTCGACCCGTCCGATGAGCGGCGGAAAATACTGTGGATATTCTTTCTGAAGCTCCGACAACAAACTTTTGAACTTTCGCTTTTTCTGCAAGACATTCAGGTACATGCCGGTATAGGTTTCAATTGTTTTATCGAGACTGTAGCTGCGCTTGATTATCTCAAGCGAATTTCCGCTATAGAGGCGGCGGGTTTTATCGTCAATTACCAATGTGCGGATAGCCTCAGCCATCTCTGGCGGGTTATCCGGTTCGACCAGCAGACCATTCTGACCGTGTTCCACAATTGACGGATTCCCTCCCACATTTGTGACTACCGCCGCAACCCCGGAGGCCATTGCTTCCAATAATGAGACCGAAGTGCCTTCGGAAAGAGAAGGAAGCACGAATATATCCATCAGGTTCAACATCTCAGGAACATTATTTCTCTCCCCGGCAAAAATCACCCGATTTCTGAAACCATGAGAATCGGCATATCGTGTAAGATTATCTCTCAGCGAACCGTCTCCGACCAAAAGCAGCATCGTATTCGGTATCTTCTGGCTGATAAATTCAAAAGCTTTAAGCAAGGTTAGGTGGTCCTTGACCAGTTCGAATCGTCCCACCGCCCCGATAATCCGGCTATCGACTGGAATTCCGAGTTCATTTAAGATTGCTTTTGATTTGGGCCGCGGACAAAATAAGTCCATGTTAACGCCATTAACCACTACGCTAACTTTGCTCGCGGGAAATTTAATCTTCTTAATTAATCGCTCTTTCAGCTCAGGGGAGACAGCAATGACCTTATCCGTCAAACGGACTCCAATCCGGTCCTCGATCACTCGTACCAGCGGATCAACGATAAAGCGGCCATGCTCGGTGTAAAAAACAGCCGGAACCCTTGCCATTAATGCCGAAACTGCACCGAAAAAATAGGTCCCCGTGTGGGCATGAAGAATATGAACGTTCTTCTCTTTTAGAAAGCTCCGGAGTCGCCAGGGAAGGGCCGGGTCAAATCGTTTCTGGTTTTGTTGTACCAAAGTTACTTTTATGCCCTTGCTTTCGAGAACATCAGCAAAATGGCCGCGAAAACTGAGGCAGCAAACCTCGACATTAAAAATATCGCGGTTCATCCTGAGTGACAATTCGGTGACAACTCGTTCGAGCCCGGCCACTCCCAGGTTCAATACGACATGCATGAGATTAATCTTGGACATTTATTTAGGAATTAAACAGCGCCTTACTTCGTATTTCTCTTTTAAGAATCTTCGTCAAACGACCCTTTCCAGGATGGCATTTTCTTTATCGCCTTCGCCGGATTTCCTGCGGCGAATGTATAGGGCGGTACATCCCTGGTTACAACTGATCCCGCACCGATTATTGCTCCTTTGCCAATAGTTACTCCCTTAAGAATCAGGCAACGAATTCCTATCCAAACCTCATCTTCAATAACAACTGGCCTGGGCATTACTTTACCGCCGCCTGACGAGTGGTAATCATGATCTAAAATATTGACATCCCATGAAATTAGAACGTCATTACCAATTTTGATCGATTCCCCGCAATGGATTTGAGTTCCATCCCCTACAGAGGTTCGATTGCCAATTTCAAGAACTGCAGGTTTTCCATCGGTAAATGATCTCGCCACCAGCTTGACTTTGAACCAGAGTGTAGATTTCGCGCCTATCCTGATAATTCCATTATCCTTGCGGATCACGATTCCCCCATAAGACTTGATCGGTCCCGAGGCAATCACTTTCCTTTTCAACAGCAGCCCTCTAAAATAGGCCAGCGCTTTACTCAGATTCTCGATCATGGTCTTCTTCTCGCAGTGCGGCGTTTTTTATTGTTGGCCAGATTCTATCATTTTCGGATCCCTGGCATTTATTCTATCACTTTTGGCCGTAATGTTCAAGTTTTTATGCTACTGCAATCGAGAATGAAAATCGCCATCATTTGGCTCACTTAAGGATTATCGGCATTGCTATTTAATTAATAACTATTGGTGGTTTTCTAATTTTCCATTCATCGCTCATTGCATACTGCCCATACATTTTGTATTTTTGAGTTTGTGAAGCATTAAATATCAATACTAAAATAAAAGCATAAATATAATTAAAATTGATGCTTTATGACACGGGCGATATTCAGCAAAATTCTGGCAGAATATATTCCTCCCCGGCGGAGAGCATTAATATTCGCCCGTGAATCGGTATCAAAGAACTGGCTTTCAGTCCAAAAGTAACCGCTTCGCATCGCTGCGATAATTGTGCTGACATCCGGCTTCGGGAGATCGATTAATGTTGCAATCGGCCCGAAACTTCGTTTGCTGTGCAGATCCAACCCGGTAAATGCCTTCAGCTCCGGATTAAGGGAGCGGTATTTTCGGTAAATTCGCAGCGGTTTTCTTTGTGGAAGGTATTTCCCGTCGTTGCTGTTATTCCATACCTCATAACCATCGAGCTTGATTATCCAGTCATCGCTGACCGGGTAATTCTTTATTGTCGGATGGGCCCAAACTGCGACTCCACCATGTGATTTAATATGCTCTATTATTTTCTTGGGGTCTTCGCTATCACACGTTGCCGTCGTCCCGTACCCGAGTATGTCGATTTTATCCCGGCAGCGGAATTCGATGCCGGGAATAATCAGAAAATTATCACCCGATAACTTTCTCGCTTCCTCAACGAGTTTATTGATTGAGTCTTGATTGAGATCATACGAGTGTTCGGTAATCGCGATAAAATTATAGCCTAGTTCTTTCAAGAAATCTGATAACTCAGCGAGGCTCATGATGCCGTCATGAGAAAGAGTTGTATGAAGATGAAGCGCTCCTCTCAACATTTAATCGTCCCTCCCATTAAAACCAATAATAAACTGTTGCTGGCGATATTCCTTTTTCGATTATTTGCTATTATTAAATTCATTTTGTCAGTTGTTTCAACCATTCTTTGAGCTCAAAAAGAAACGGGCGAATATCGTCAAATCTCAACACCTCGTATTTCATCTTAGGCTGATAGAACTTGAGAAATCCCACAAGAGTTGCAATTCTGCCGGGATAATTCAGCGGCAACCTGAGACTTGAATCGGATTTCAAGAGCCTGGCTAAAAGATGATCCAGATCTCCCAACAGCCATCGTGATTTGACCCCGATTTCATAATCGAATTTAGAGGGCACATCGCCTGTTGTGGTCATCTGATAAAGCATCGCTGGGAAATCGATTCCTGAATCAATAGCTAATTGCAGAGACCCCCAGAACCGGGCATTGATTTCCATAATTCTTGGTGTACCGTCCCTGCTGTCTTGTTTGAATTCAACCATAGCCACCCCATGCCAGTTCAAGGCTTTTAAGAGCCTGATACTGTAGTCTTTGACGACTGGGTCGGGGGCGATGCTATCCCTCAACGTACTGACTCCCCCCGACGGAGGTTTTTCACGGATTCTTCTATGAAAAAAGCAGGCTTTGACCTCCCCCCGGTTAAATAACAAAAATGCCCCGATACCGGGCCCTGAAACTCGTTCCTGAATGAGGGGCAAACAAGGCGAGTTTTTATAAATTTCCAACTTTCTATTCAGTTCATCAAAACTATAGGCATAATCAACACCGGCATCAATCCAGCCCGAACTTGTGAGGTATTTGGACTGGCGAGGTTTAATCACAACCGGATAATTCAGTTCGCTCCTAATTCTGTTAAGTTCGGACAGATCGTTGATAAAATACGTTTTGGGGGTTGGGATATCAAGAGATTGTGAAAGTTCGATAATTTTTCCTTTATCGATAGCTTTCAAATATGATTCTTTTCCAGCGACAGGAATATCGGTGGATCTTGAAAGGTTTTCAAATTCATTCATAACCAATGACATGGTGATATCGGTCATCGGCAAAATCATATCGTATTTGTATCGGCTTAGCTCGTGGGCAACATCACTAATAAAGCCTTTTGGATCAGATAGAGCAGATGCGTACCTGATTGAATTGGCAACAAATTTGGATTTCGATGCCAGGCAGGGGAGACTATCTTCCCCAACAGTTACGGCAAGCCCCAACTTTCCCAGCGATCTCACGGCTGCTAGGGTAGACCTCTGACGCCCATCTAGGATGAGAACTCTGCCTTTAGCGGAGTCCCCTTTGATCTTTTCGTCTTGCAATCAGGAATTCCTCAGTAAATGGAAATCAAACATTGCCCGCGAGTAATTTCCGCGTGGGCCTACAGAGATACCTTCATGAACCCCGATTCTCCTCAGGGCAAACAGCTCGGATTTATTACCCGGTTTTCCAATCCCTTTGGTTGTCACTGCGCAGAGATAGCCCCCCTGCTCCACTAATTTCTCAATCTCGATGTTATAATCGCCATTGGGATAAGAGAAAATATCAACCCTCAATCCAAGCTTAGCTTCAATCACTTCCCTCGAATCCCGCAATTCTCTCATATTTTCATCCGACGAAAGAGTGGTCATAACTCTATGTGTACAGCCATGAGAGCCGAACGAAATACCGTGTTGGCTCATTTCTTTGACCTCATCCCAGTTCATAGTCCACCTGGAATTGTCACCGGTATTATCGCTCTTCTTATTCGATTTTGAAAGTTCATCCAGGACCCTATTAATTACAATTAAATCCAGCTTTTTTAATTTTTCTATAAACCAATCGGTATCGCTTGCCATGGTCTCGATGGCAGCCGAGTCGGATTCTGCGCTTGATAGGCATACTTTTTTAAAGAGCGCGCGAAGCTGTTGCCTATCGAGTTTATTTATTGTCATCAGCGTGGCTGCCCGCATAAACCAAAAGATATCATTTGTGCCGATAAAATTAGCGGTTAGGAATATTATTGCCGGAAGTTGATATTCTTTCAGGATCGGATAGGCATGCTGATAATTATCGCGCCAGCCATCGTCGAAAGTAATAACTATGTTCTTGGGATCAAGAGTCTGATTACTTCGAATTGATGTGGCCAGATCAGCGAGCGAAATAGGTTTATAATGTTTTGCCAAATATGACATTTGCTTATCAAAAACAGGCGTAGAAACATAAAGTCCGGCTTGTGAATATTTAAGTTCGGCTTTAGGATCGTCAAACACCTGATGATACATTAAAATGAGCGGCTTTTGATTGGATCTACTAAGCCTTTTTAGAAATCGAAAGACAAATGCCAATCCAGAATAATACAATAATACCACAATGAAGTATTTTAAGATTTGTTTCATCCTACTCATTTCATTTACAGCTCATTTAGGCAGGAAATCATCTTTAGAATATCTGTTGGTTTTAAATTGGGATGCGTCGGCAGCGTTAGGAGACGATTTACTACCTGCTCAGCCCCTTCAAAACGACCAGATGGTTCGGCAAGATAATGCTCAATGTTTGTAATATTTCGAATTGTTGACGGGTACATTGCAGATGCTGAAATGCCATTTTTCCGGAGTTGTTCGATCGCCTTATTACGGCTGACGCCATCGCTGCAAAGCACTGGTAGACGAAGGTAGTTGTTAATAAATTCGGGGTGCCATCCAATTACCGTTAGCTTTTTCGATTGAGCTATTGCCCTGGCCAAATGCCCCGCATTTATCTGACGGATTGAATTAAGTTCGCCTAATCTTGGAAGCATTTTCGCGCACATACAGATTTGGAACTTTGACAGTCTGGAGGAGTTGAGATTCATGTCAAACACAGTTTTGCCGATCCCCAAAAACGGAATTGATGTCGCCAGACGATAGAGATATGGATTTAAAAATAGGGAGTAGAGCAGTATCTTAATAAATATAGTAGCCTCAATAATAACTCCAGGTTCTTTTATTAAGTCCATTTGCCTGGCAATTTCCCGGTTTATCTCCTCGTCGCCGGTTACTATAATTCCCCCGGAATACGTTGAAAGATTTTTCCCCCGGCCAAGACTGTAGAATCCGGCAATACCGTTTAATCCCAGTGAAATCCCATTGTAGACGCTTCCCATAGACTGGGCGGCATCATCAATCAACTTAATATCTCTAGCCTTCGCAAACGCACTGAGCTTTTTCCAGGCACTTGGAATTCCGAATAGATTGCATCCAATAATAGCCAGTACTTTTTCAGTTGCGATTTCCTGAAGTTTATCATAATTGTAATCAAGTGTTGCCGGGTCTATATCGACGAGTCTAATCTTCAGATTGGAACTAGCAACAGCCGACGCCACTGAAAAGCAAGTATACGCAGGGATAACTACTTCGTTTTTATCGGAATTGGCATTTTTGGCGAATGCTCTCAAAATGACCGCAAGTGCAGTCCGCCCCGAATTGGTACAATAGAAATGTCGGGCGCCACTAAATGCAAATATGCATTCAGAAAGCTCTTTGGATTGGTCATCAATTGAAAATCGTGCTCGAAACAACGAAACTAAGTCCAAAATTGAGGTTGGAGTACCAGCAGGCGGTACTAAAGCAAACATAAATTATCCAATATCCCTGACAATTAGGTTAATCCTGAAATGTATTCCAATTCGCATTATCCGGTGAAAGCAGCCTTAGGCAGCGTTGGACTGCTCATAGGAGTATTTATCGTTTTATCATATTGCGTTACAAGAAAGAGTGTCATGGTCAGCGTATACAATGTTGTTATTTGCGGATAATATGTGGTTGAAAGGAACGTTGCGCAAGCTAAATAGGATAAGATGCTGCCCATTATTGAATTTGCTAATACCACTGAATTGTCGCCCGGAGAATGAACCTCGCGTTTTTGTATTTTTCGTAGGTGCTTAAATGCTGTGAATAACATCAGCAGATAACAGATCAAACCTAAAGACCCCAGCTCGGACATAAGTTGCGGGAATGTCCCATGCACAGCTCGTCCCCATTGTGTTGCACTATCCCTATCGGAAATAATATATTCCGGCATTCGGATTCCGACATTATTTGCCCCAACTCCATTTATTGGATAATCGGCAAACATTCGCATAGCCGCCTTCCACAAATGGAGGCGATCGGCCGCCGTTGA
>JGI20214J51650_10002336_pt1 | contig 11968 bp, 10 predicted proteins | sample WetSurMetagenome_FD_51650 | JGI IMG/M metagenome (IMG submission 51650)
GTCTGATTACTAGCTGTCCGGGCAGCGGACCGTGTCCCGCAAAGCCTTTGTCATGTCATAGCGAATTTTTCTCGTCTAAACAGGCGAAGCGGGAAGGCAACTTTCTATTTTTTTATTATCACTTTTCTTTTCAGTAAATCATATTTCTTGCCCTTATCAAGTAAGTAAAACTGTTTAGTATCCTTAGGCAGTTTGGTCGTTTCCCCAGAATATGAGGACCAAAATGTTCCATCATAAATTGCAACATAACGCTGTCCTATAACCTCCATTTCATTTCGATGTATCACAATTGCAGTTTTAGTATCAACACCAATACCTAAAGACCCTGGATACTTTTCTAATGCTTCAAACATTCCATATTGCCAATTTCTATCAAGGATGTGAGAATCAATAATTACATTTTTAATTAAGCCGAAGCCCCTTTGATGGTCTCCAAACATTATAGTATTATCCTTAGAATCCCCTCGAGGTAAGAAATCACACTGTATAGATGCTCCTGCTGAATTGCCACCAATCACACCACCTCTATCCAATAATTTAAATAACTCATCGTGAAACTTAGTACCTAAATATGCATCTGCTATTCTATATGGCAATCCACCTGTAAACCAAACACCTGTTGCCTCTCTTATAGCAATATCAAAAGTGTCTGAATTTGCTATGTCCCTATTTCGAGTATGTAATATCTTTATATGTTTTGCCCCTGCAAATGAAAAAGTATCTAAAATTTCTTTGTAATATCTCTCAAAATCCTCATCTACCCGTGCAGTCGGAATCACAACAATTTTTGCATCGTTACCTCCGGCTAATTCCAAAAATTTTTGAATCATGTAGATATTATGGTAGGCACCTGACATAATTAGATATCCATTCTTTGGTCCAATGAAGATTGAATCATTCATTGATGACTGCGCTATTAAACTGTTATTGTTTGCTGTTAATAGTAAAATGCTCAGTAAAATCAAATTCTTTTTAATTAATCTCATAGTACTATAGTATTTTTTAGCAAAAATCAATACTTAGTTTTAATAAAAATAGAATGATTTTAAGGTTTAATTATTTTTTACAAATCTTCATATATTGTAAGGGAGTAATCCCCATATATTTTCTGAAAATCCTTATAAAATGGCTCTGATCTGAAAAATGACAGATATAGGAAATTTCAGTAACAGATAATGAACCTTTTTTTAATAAAGTTATGGCACGGTTTATTTTTATACTACGAATATAGTCTCCAATTGTCATTTGGTTAAAGTATTTTGAAAAATCGTTTGATAAATGAACTGGATGAATATTTAGTTCATCAGAAAGATACTTTAATGACAACTTTCTTTCATCTTCATCATGAAGTATGTTTTTAATTATAGGAACCCAATTAGGTGTTTTTCTTGATGATATCTCATTCATTTTTAGTAAATCACCAAATAATCTTACCAATAGTGTATTAATTGAAATATCACTAGTACAATCCAATATTTTAGCTTCTTGATAGATTTTATCGAATAAAATTACTTGCATTGGGTCTTCAACTCTTAGGCTACCTTCGATAATACTTGGATTTATCATTGTTCCTTCAAACCATGCAGGTTCAATTTCCATATGAAAACCTTTAGATATTTCATTTTTATTTATATTGAAATGAGCATCCTGCCAGTTATGAAAGAGTAATGTGCCAGGATTTAAGGTATAAGATTCTTTTCTATTTGTTTCGTAAAGTTGTCCATGCAAAAGATAGACAAAGTAGAAATTTTCATGGTAATGCCAATCAACATGTTCATTAGAATATATATTCTCAGATAGATTCAAGTTTTCAAGTTCAATAGTCTTTACTTTTTTACTATAATTTTCTCCCTTTTTTAATTGAATCATTTTTTCAATATATTGGTAATACTTAAAATAAAAATATTGATTATTTTCATTAACATAGTCATATTTTTTTAATTAATGTTAAAAGCTCTGCGGAACAGCTTAGTTGGCACAAGTATTGCTCTGCTGTCGCGCGAAGGGAGTATCCCGTTAATAGTCAGTATTGTTAATTTCATAACTGAAGCTGATAGATATCGGAGAGTAAACCAATTGATAATCGTGCGATGGGCAAAGTCCCGGTAGACGGACACAAATTTTCCCGTCCAGATGGAACTGTCTTGACGGATTATTTCCAATAAATGGGCAGGAGTTGTCTCGTCACGATAAAACTGTCTAAGTGGTGCTGCAAAAACCACGCCCGAACCACCTATCGAAGTCTTGTCCAAGTGATAAGTTGTTCGGTCGGGCGGGCATGACAACGGTGCGTCGGCCAGCAGCCCTATTGACTTTGTCTCGGTAGCAGGATCAGTCACGGTACGGAAATTTTGATCGCATAGACTTATGGGTCTGATTACTAGCTGTCCGGGCAGCGGACCGTGTCCCGCAAAGCCTTTGTCATGTCATAGCGAATTTTTCTCGTCTAAACAGGCGAAGCGGGAAGGCAACCGATCCCACCTTAGCGGGAGAGCTCAGCGAAGCTAATTAATTAAACCATCTGAGTTAGGTTGTGAAGTATTATTCTCGTCAAGGCAGAAATTTATTTAGTTGAAATTCTGTCTTGTCCAAAACTAAGCATATTACCACTAACGTTGGGCATATGAGGAGTGGCAGTTTTCGAAGCGAGTCGTTTTCTCTTGATGCAGAAAAGACAATAGAAGCACTGCACTTGGCAACCTAAAAACACCGTCATAACTTTTATGCCATGTCAGCGCTTGTTGATTTTATGTTGCAGTGGTATATCGCTTATATTGAGATTCTATTTTTGTCTTAATCCATCCCTTCATCGAATATAATTTTCCAATTGTTATAACTTTTATAGTTTCATTTTCTCCTATTGTTATTGATTCCATGCTAATCAACGTATTTGTTGAGTTTTGTTGAATTTCTCCCAGTAAATGAATTGATTTATAATCATCTTCAAATTGACAAGAAATTGGGTTACTATATAAAGCGTAGTAAATACTATAAGTCGGATGGTAATTTGTTGAGTCAAAAATTTCACCTCTAGGAATTACGATAGTTTCAACAGGCCATTTTTCTTCAAATAATTGCTCATTATTATTTATAATTCTTAATTCTAGACCAGAAATAGAAATCTCAGGATTTTCAGAAAGCAGGTCAGTTGAAGTGATTCCATCCATATTTAAATCAACCGCATCCTCGGAAATTGAAGAAATCACTCCATATTTTCCTTGAAATTTCTCTTTTAATTGTTCTAAATTCTCATCTGATTCATTCTTATTGCAACTAATAAGAAAAATAGCACAAATTGTAATTAATAATCTTTTTTTCATAACTGATAGTTTTAATGAATTCACACGCTTTCGCCACGTCAGTCCCATAAAACTTACAATGTATCAGGCTTTATGTCAGCGCACTATACATGATTTAGTAACTTCAGTTCGGTATTGCTATTCAAATTTATCAAATAATTTTCGGATTACGGAATCTTTTTGAGGTCAGTAACGAAAATTTTAATGGGTAATGAGTCCTGATATATGGAGGGAATTTTAGTGTCATGATGAAGCTGTCTCAATGAGACCATTTAGGGCTTAGGAACTTTGCAACCTAACGGCCCGGCGGGTTGCGAGTGAAGCCGAACAATAATTAGTTGCCGTCGGAGCCTGCCCAGATCCGCCGGTTGGTGAAGAAGGGTCGCGGTACCACGTTTTTTGCCCGCCCGACCGAACGATGAAAAAGTCTTCAGCTTTAGCTCAGTACTTCGGTCGGGCGGGCAAGTCCGCCAGCTGGCGGAGCGTCGGCCGGCAACCCTATTGACTGTGTCTCGGCTGCAGGATCATCCCGTCCCGATAGCTATCGGGAGCTATCGGGACGGGTGCAACAAAATTTAATAAGTGGGTTAAAGTTTACTCGAATAGACTTTGGGGGCTAATTACAGAGCTGTCCTGGCAGCGGACCGTGTCCCGCGATGCCTTTGTCATGTCATAGCAAATTTTTCTCGTCTAAACAGGCGATGCGTGAGGGCAATCGATCCCGCCTTAGCGGGAGAGCTCAGCGAAGCTAATTAATTAAACCGACCGAGTTAGCATTTCGGGCCAATTTTAAAACTGTCAATGTTTCGATGTCTGTCAGTCAAATGATATCTGAGTCGCGATGCTGTTTTGAGTCGGTGTTGGATTTGTCTGAGTACTGTTATTTTTTAAAAGTAGTGGAGCGATCCGGTTTTGTCCCCCAGGTACTGGTCCTGGTAGATGGCTCTGAGCGGGTGCAAAAACTGTGACAAACTTATTAACTATATTGACTGTGTTAGCTGCTGTTTTATTATTTCAAAATCAGATCTAACCCTAGGATTTTGCTAATGTCAAGTTTTATAGAACTGTCCTTTTGCTCGAATTCTAAATGTCTTGAGGCAAGGTATTCTTTTGCTTTTACTAATGAATTGACTTTTACTTCTATTGATTTAAAAGACAGGATGCTATCACCTTTAAGAAGTAGTAAACCTGGGCCATCCTTAGGCCTCCATTCTCCTTTAGAGGTTTCTTTAAATGGTGAGAATGCATTATTGAATTTTTGTCTGTAGTTATCAAAATCAGATGTAATTAAAGTAATTCTATCGACTCGTTGAATCGTTAAGGGACCACCGTTTTGGGTTATTAATTTATGGCTATAAAATGGATGTTGATCTTCTCCATTAGTTATTGTCGGTAGATTGCCTTGATCAAAGGATGAATGATCAAAAATTTTTGGGTGGTATCTGCAAAAGAAAATCAACATATTATCACTTGAAAGATCATTAACAATTATGTTCGTGAAAAGAGTATCAACTGACTGGTCTTTGCCTTTAAAAGAGAAATGCATCAAGTCGGATCGTTTTAAACTTCTTTTATCCAATTCTTCATCAGTATTTAAAATTTCATTAGTGAAAGCAAAGGCGTGAAAGACTAATGGGCTGATAATTAATGGAACATTAGTACCCCTTTTTGTATTAAATGTTATGAACTCCAAGAAAACATTTCCTAAATAAACTCCGGTATTATAAAATTTTTGTCTAGTAGGAGTGATAACATTTTGGACTTCAGGCTTGAACCACATAGGTAATCCGAGCACTTTAGTGAATAGGTTCGTCATGGAATCGACCTCTTCAACGCTATTATAGTAAATAGTGATATGGTCAATTCTTTTTACAAGCTGTCTGGTATAATCTTTTTGACCAGATGCAAAGGCTAATGATAGAAGAAAAAGAACGATCACGGTTTTCATAGATTAATCTTATTTAGTGAGTATTAGATGATCATATTACGATTTATCGTTTAGAGGGAGCGAGTTTAATATCAGCTAAATTGTTTATGGATTCTATTGTATTCAAAATTACAAAGTATTTAGAATCTCGGTTGTTGAGTGAAATTATGCTTTTTCAGTTAGCATTTCGGTCCATCTGTTTTCGTTACGAAATTGTCATGCTATGTGCAGATTGTCCCGTAGGTGCTTTGAAGCCTGAATGCTAACGGCCCGGCAATATGGGGAGGTTGTGTTACCCGACGCAGTATCCGGGCACCCGCCAGCTGACGGAGTCACTGTGCAGGATTTTTATTGCGTGCAGGTGCGGGCGTCCGGGTGCAAGTTTTTGGTAGGATTTGTCATTGGAGTAGAATTCTGCAAAAACCATGACAAGCCCATTAATTATACCGTCCGTGTTAGGCTTTCGAACTCTTTTTTTACCAACGGGTGTATTCTCTTCATGTCCATACATTCCACGCTAATGACACTATGCGATGTTGTGTCCTGTAATATTATCCATTTCTCATATTTGATTTTCAAATTTATCAATTATTGTGTAGTCGACTAACAAGCCTAACATAACTCCGATCCCATACATTACAATATCTAAAGGGTCATAGGTGCTCCCTAAGAATTCAATTTTAAACAGTTGTAGAATTTCAACAATCAACCCGGTTAAAAATGTAAATAGTGCTCCAATTACCCTGCTTTTAACTATTGAAATTTTCTTTCGTAATGAAATTTGCAGCAATAAGTAAATGTTCATTGGAAGTAACATATCAATTAAATAGCTTCTTGCAAAATGCTTGTAGATTCCATTATAATCAGGACCTATGATAAAATGCAACAGCGCTATAAATAGTGAGATCCCAACAATCAAAAAAATGCTCTTTTTATTTTTCATATTGCTTACTCTTATTCAGTGTAAATGCATTTAGCGATATTCATCTTGTAGGTTTTTCACAATATCACACATCGGCCAACAAAAATGGATTCGAACAGGTTTTTTTTATTGATTAGAGCCCATGATATTGAAAGATGTTATCTAGTCCGTTTGAAGTCTAACGGCCCGGCGGATTGCGAGCGAAGCCGAACAATAATTAGGTGCCGTCGGAGCCTGCCCAGATCCGCCGGTTGGCGGAGAAGGGTCGCGGTGCACAGAGGTTAATAGACGGCTGAAATTTATCTCTCATAGACTTTAAAGACTGACTCTGAAGCTGTCCGGGAAGCGGACCGTGTCCCGCGAAGCCTTTGTCATGTCATAGCGAATTTTTCTCGTCTAAACAGGCGAAGAGGGAAGCCAACCGATCCCCCCTTAGCGGGAGAGCTCAGAGAAGCTAATTAATTAAACCGTCCGAGTTAGGCTTAGTTTTTTTCAGAGGTCATTACTTAAGTATTGTGTAACTCTCTATTGGAGATGATAGAATTGCTTGTCCTGACGGATAATATTGATATTGAAGTACTTTACCTGCATAGAGATCTTTTAGTTTTTGACCGATAGGGTGATCACCAAATTCCAACTTAACATCAGATTGTTTTTTTGAGACTCCGACCTCAACGTCACTGAAATTAAATTCTGATCTTAAAAGTTGATTATTTTTCTGGGTAACTGGAAATACACGTTGTCGTGGGTACGGTTTTATAGAAATAATTTTACCAGAAAGACTCAATATGTTTTTTCCATCCAGATCAGCTTTGCACTTTATCCAACTTTCTTCGTTTGAAAAACGTATATCTGCCAGGAATTCGGGATAGTTGGCCATCTCTATTCCAGATACACATGCAAGTTCTGTTGTAACTGGGAGGTACAGCGTATAGATATGTGGTATTTCTGGAGCCTTGTGTAGGATGCCAGTGAACACGGGTGTTTGTTTATCAAGGATAAATGGAATCCCAACAGATACTTGATTGTACGAACCTACATCTGAATCCTTATATTCAGTTGCGGTTATTGTGAACATACTATGCCATGGTGTCAGACGAAATGGGTGCATTCTTTTTGAAGGAAGAATGTTTCTAATTTTGTCAAGTGGAGCGAGGAGAAAAACACCGAGGTATGAAACTTCTCTATAAAAGATTGGATATTTGGTTGTATGGGGACCAGATTTTATCTCAATTTGTTTAATTCCTTTAAAAAAATCATCTTTTTGCATGGTTACCTTTATTTATGTTATTAGTAGTAAATGTTTTGATGCTATCTAAAGTTCGTGTTTTTATTTGAAAAGTAATTGTCCAAGTGATAAGTTGTTCGGTCGGGCGGGCAAGACAACTCGAGCGCCTGCCCCGACCGTAGCGTCGGGGTCGGCTTGCAACCCTATAGACTCTATCTTGGCAGCAGGATCTGTCATAGTGCAACACAATTTGATAAGTTGAAATGAACTTACTCGCATAGACTTTAGGGGCTGATCGATAAGTAGTCCGGGTTGCAAACCGTGTCCCGCGAAGCCTTTGTCATGCACTAACAAATTTGTCTCGAAATTAGGCGAAGCGGGAAGCCAACCGATCCCGCCTTAGCGGGAGAGCTCGACGAAGTCAACCGAGGATCGACTAGGATTACTATTTAAGATAGATTAACTCTTACGATCCGAGCTCAGCGAAGCTAATTAATTAAACCGTCCGTGTTAGGTGGTCGTAGCAATTTTTTTCTCGTTTTGCAGCAATATTGTCTTTTGTTTAATTGGGCTTGTTATGTGTCAGGTTATTTTAAAATAGATGTCAATCATCTGTTTATACATCAAAGCATCTAATATGACATGTTTATTTTGTTTCTTAATTTACCAAGCTCAATACTTACCATCGCCATACTTGTCGGTATTTTAAAATTTATATTTGTTTGAAGGTCAAATCCAATACTCATAAATCTAGCTGGTAATAGTTTAAATCCTAGTTTTAAAGGAATCCCTAATGTAAAGAAATTGACTTTTTTAGAATCAAAATAGTTACCGGTTTTTTCACCTCTTTCGAATCCCCAAAATGTACCTAATCCTCCTTGGTATTGAAATCTCCAAAATTTATCACCAATATATTTCCCAATTAAGAAATCTATCTGATTATACTTTTCAGATGGATTTGCAAACAGAACAAATTCTTCATAATGATAATAATCTACGGCATAGATAATATGATTTTTAAAGACATTAATTTCTACTCCAGTAACATCTGAAGGGATATCTCCCACCTTATAATTATAGACCCCAAGTTTTGGATTAATAGAGTACCCATCCATTTTTACTTGACCATTTATTGATCCATTTGTGTTTAGTAACAAAAATATAGCAATCATGTTGGTAAAACAAAATGTTTTCATCGGATTGGGTTTTGGTAATAGCCTGAAAATTATAATACTAATATAGTTAATCCCCATTAATAATAAAATGATTTTTTCTTAGTTACAAAGAAATCATTCATCATTACGAAATTAACTTGAAGATGTTAGGTGGCGTAGCATTAAAAGTCCTGGCTGATGAGCAGGATTATAGGCTTGCCACTGGCCAAGATAGTTCGATTTTTGTGTCAGGGTGGCAAGCCGGTTTGTCCAGCTAAAATTGTCAAAATGGATGAGTTCTGGTAAACGGATGAAATTTAAGTGTCATGATAAATTATCTAATGTAGACAGTGTCAGGGGTTGCCAGCTATGCCACCTAACGGCCCGGTGGTAAAGGGAGTCGCCGTCGGAGCCTGCCCTGATCCGCCGGTTGGCGGAGAAGGGTCAGGGTTGGCATGCCCGAACGACCTATCAGAGTCTTGTCCAAGTGATAAGTTGTTCGGTCGGGCGGGCATGTCAACTCACGCGTCGGCCTGCAACCCTATTGAAATTGTCTCGGCCGCAGGAACATCCCGATAGCTATCGGGACGGGTACAACAAAATTTGATTAGTGGTGATGATTTTACTCTCATAGACTCTTGGGGTCAATAAAGAAGTAGTCCGGGATGGCAAAAGCAATTCAGCAAACCATTCGAGTTAGCATTTCGGGCCAATTTTAAAACTGTCAGTGGTAGCCAAATCTTTAAGTGGTGGTAAAGCAAGTGTTACACAATGTGCCCTTTTATTAAATTTTGTTATTCTTTAGCTCCATGCATTATAAGCAGTTCTGCTATATCAATGTGTCCGTTTTTTGCAGCCCATTGCAAAGCTGTCATCCCATTCCTTTCTCTCGCATTCATATCCGCACCATGCTCAATAAGTATAACAGCTATATCTCTCTGACCTCTAGCTGATGTCAAATGTAATGGTGTCATTTCTCTCTTATCAATTGAATTCACATCCGCACCTTTTTCAATCATAAATCGAGCTGAATCTTTGATACCTTTATCTATTGCCCAATGCAAGGCTGTCCAATCATTAATTCCTTTTAAATTCATATCCGCACCGTGCTCAATAAGTAGTTCTGCTATATCTTTATAACTTCTCTGTAATGCCAGATGCAAAGCTGTCATTCCATTCTCATCTCTCATATTCAAATCTGCCCCTTTTTCAATAAGTAATTGAACTATGCCTGCCCGCCCTCTCTCTGATGCAATTTGCAAAGCTGTCTCTCTAAACCTGGCATTCACATCCGCACCATGCTCAATAAGTAGTTCTGCTATATCCTGATAACCATTTTCTGTTGCTTCATGCAAAGCTGTTTTCCCATAATTCAATGCTGCATTCACGTCTGCTCCTTTTTCTATTAGCCATTTGATTCCCTCTATATTATTATTTTGTGTCGCTTTAAATAAAGCTGTTTCCCCATCCTTCCCTTTCGCATTTACATCTACCCCGTGTAAAATAAGGAGTTCTGCCACATCTGTTTGCCCTTTTGCAGATGTCAAATGTAAAGCTGTTTCCCCATAATTATCTCTCATATTAACATCCGCACCTTTTTCTATAAGCCATTGGATTTTTTCTTTATCGTTATTCCGAGTAAGAAAATGCAATATTGTACCTCCATCTTTTTCTATCAAATTCATATCTGCACCATGCTCAATAAGCAGTTCAGATATATCTTGATAACCATTATCTATTGCCCAATGCAAAGCTGTCCAATCATCAAAACCTTTATCATTCACATTCGTCCCTTTTTCAATAAGCAGCCTGACAATTTCTTTATTGCCTTTCTTTATTGCTGAATTTAAACCTCTGGTGCCAATATCATTTCTCACATTCACATCAGCACCTTTAGAAATTAGTAATTCAGCTATGTTTTTAAATCCTTCTATTACAGCGCTAAATAAGGGTGTACTATTAAACTCATCTTTAGCATTTACATCGGCTCCTTTTTCGATAAGAGTTTTAGCTATTTTTTCATATCCTTTCTTTGATGCCAGATGCAAAGCAGTAAGCTTTTGATAATCGGTTTTAGCATTTATATCCACCCCGTACTTAACAAGTAGCTCTGTTATATCCTGATAACCATTTTCTACTGCCAAATGTAAAGCTGTCTTACCGTTATTTATTAATGTTACATTTTCATCATACCGGGTATCATCATAAATTCTCGCATTCACACACGCACCTTTTTCAATGAGAAATTTAACAATCTCAGAATGGCCATTTTCAGAAGCACCATGTAAAGCTGTCCATTCGTGAATGTTTTTAGCATTTACATCTGCTCCACCAACCAGTAGTTTTTGTACTTTTTGTAAATCTCCCGATTTACAAGCAATGATTAATTCTTCATTTTTATTCATGTCTTATTTAGCATTGCTGGCGACTCATTTTTTTTGCCCAGGTCTTTGTTGTCATAGTGTAGTTGAATCGTTGATTACAAGGTCGTCCAGACTAAAGTATATGATTCTGTAGAATCAAATTTACAAAGTATTTTGAATCTCGTTATTTGAGTGAAATTATGGTTTTCAGTTAGCATTTCGGGCCATCTGCTTTCGTTACGTAACTGTCATGATATGTGTAAATTGTCCCCGAAGTTACAAAGACCTGAATGCTAACGGCCCGGCGGTTTAATTAGTTGAAATGAATTTAATCGCATAGACCTTGAGGGTTAATTACGAAGCTGTCCGGTATGCAGAAGCCAATTAATTAAACCGACCGAGTTAGGCATAGTGATTTTTTGATTTTCTCATTTCACCGAATGAAGTCCTACTTTGTTACCTTCCGTGTCTTCAAAGTGTGCCATGAATCCGTTTGGTCCTAGACTAGTTTTAGGTAAAGTAATCTTTCCGCCTGCTTTTACGACTTTTGAAAGAGGGACACTCAAATCCTCACCTCCATTGAGATAAATTAGGGATCCTTTATTCGAAGGTTCATACCCTTGTCCTTCAACAATGCAACCGCCAATTCCATTTTCCATATCAGCTGGAAAGAAAGCTGTTTTCATTCCCATTGCTTCCATGGGTTGCATTTCAGAACCTAGAATTGTTTCGTAGAACTTTTTTGCTTTGTTGAAATTTTTTACAGGAATTTCAAACCAGTTAAGAGCATTTTTCATAATGATATATTTTTGTTGTTTGAAAATAAAACACTGGTTTTACCATTTTGTTGACTTACCTGTTAAACTCAAGGGGAAAATTATCAAATATTTGAATTGTCTGCAGATACTGTAAAGTCGGAAGTTGCCATTATGCCTAACGGCCCAGCGGTTTAATTGAGTTGGCGTCCGTGTCGAGGTGCCGCGTTTTTTGCCCGCCCGACCGAACGATGAAAAAGTCTTCTGCTTTAGCTAAGTACTTCGGTCGTTCGGGCGGGCAAGGCACCAGCGCGCCTGCC
>JGI20214J51650_10002339_pt1 | contig 11962 bp, 4 predicted proteins | sample WetSurMetagenome_FD_51650 | JGI IMG/M metagenome (IMG submission 51650)
GGCTCTTCAAGGACGAAAGAGACAATCTTCACGGAAACGTCCGAGTTAGACCTGCCGACAAGGTCCCTGAGAGCTCTTGCCACTTCCAATTGCACCGCGATGGCCGCCGCGTTGTCGTCCGCTCCGACGGTGCCTGCCACCGAATCGTAGTGAGCTCCGAGGAGAAAAAGGCGCGAGGGGCTCTCAGCGAGGTCGATCTGCGCGACAACGTTGCCGACCTCCAAATCGCCGTATCGGTACATCTGACTCTCAACTTTCAAACCCAGGTCGCGATGGAAGGATTCGATATAAAGCCTGGCCTTCTCAAGGTTTCCGGGTCGGTAGATGCTGCGCTCCCCGATCGTGACCGTCAACATGCTCAGGTGCTGTTGCAGACGTTCAGCCGTCTCTTGAAGGTCGATCATCCTGTACTCCTCTCCCGACAGGTTGCCGGTAGCCAGAAAAATGACCAAAAAAAAGCAGGTGCATGAGCGGTGAATCCTCATTAACAGCCGAACCCCCAAGACGCTGTTGGTCACAACAAAGCATGAAATCCCGTCTTCCTCATTCCATATAAGTTGTCATTCCGAGGCGGCGCTCTTGAACGATGAAAATGTGGGTTGGATCTCTTGAACCNGCAACCCGGAACGCGCAACGTCGGAACCTTTATTCCAGGTAATGTCGCATGCACGTATTTTACAATCAAACGTTCCTTTTAACTCTAGAAATAATAATCAGGACGAGAACCTGACGAAGACGATGGATAGCCATAGAAATTTGAGCTGAGTTGGTTTAAATAANCGGGTTACGCAGACAACGCAGGTGGAGGGGCNGTCAGGAGTGATCCGCAGCACACACGATGCATCATGACGATGAAGGAGAGGGAAATGGCATGCGCAAACCGATCCAGATAGAGCCGGGCAGGCCCCTGCCCTCGGGAGCCTATCATCGCCACGGGGGGGTCAATTTCTCCCTGTTTAGCCGTCACGCATCCCGGGTATGGTTGGAACTCTTCGATAAACCCGAGGATGCCGAGCCTGTCGTGGCTATTGAGCTTGACCCGAATCGCCACCGCACGGGAGATATGTGGCATGTCTGGATCAAGGGAATCACTTACGGTCAGCTCTACGCTTTTCGTGTCGACGGTCCTTACGCTCCTCAAGAAGGGCTTCGCTTCAACCCCCGGAAACTTCTGCTCGACCCTTACACGACGGCTCTCTGTGGCACCTCCCGGTGGGATCTGAATCGCGCTCTTGGTTTTGACTCCGCCTCCCCGTTGAAGGACCTGATCCCGTCAGCGGAAGACAATGCGGAATGCACCCCGAAATGCCTCCTCACCGAATATCGCTTCGATTGGGACGGCGAGCGCCCTCTCAAATACTCCTGGTCGGACACGATCGTTTATGAGGCTCATGTTCGGGGGCTCACGATCCACCCCTCCTCCGGTGTGAAACACCCGGGGGTCTTCCTGGGGGTCATCGAAAAGATCCCCTACTTCAAAGAGCTGGGCGTAACGGCCCTCGAGTTGATGCCGGTGCAGGAATTCAATGAGAACGAACTGGAGCTCCGGAACCCCTTCACCGGTGAATTGCTGCGGAACTACTGGGGATACAACACCATCGCTTTCTTCGCTCCTAAAGAGTCTTACGGCACCGGAAAGGCGCCTGGTTGTCAGATACCCGAATTCAAAAAGATGGTCCGGGAGCTGCACAAGGCCGGAATCGAAGTGATTCTCGACATTGTCCTGAACCACACGGCGGAGGGCAGCGAACTTGGGCCCACGCTGAATTTCCGGGGCATCGCCAACAATATCTATTACATGCTGCAGAGCGACCGACGTCATTACCGTAACTATTCAGGCTGCGGGAACACCATCAATTGCAATCACCCGGTGGTGCGCTCGTACATTCTCGACTGCCTGCGCTATTGGGTGATCGAGATGCACGTCGACGGCTTTCGGTTTGATCTGGCTTCGGTTCTGGGGAGAGACGAAAACGGCAATGTCCTGGCCAATCCGCCCCTTCTGGAGACCATCGCCGAAGATCCCATCCTGCGTGATGTGAAACTCATTGCCGAGGCGTGGGATGCCGGCGGGGCCTATCAGGTGGGTTCGTTCCCGGGGCAGCGCTGGTCTGAGTGGAACGGGCGCTTCCGGGACGACATCCGGCGCTTCTGGAAGGGAGATGCGGGCACGGTCCCGCTCCTCGCGACCCGCATTTGCGGCAGCGCCGACCTTTATCAGCGCAATCGGAAGGAACCCATAAACAGCATCAATTTCATCACCTGTCATGACGGCTTCACGCTCAATGACTTGGTCAACTACCATCAGAAACACAACGAGGTCAACGGGGAGCATAGCCGGGANGGCGAAAATGTGAACCACAGCGACAATTACGGTGTCGAAGGGGAAACCAATGACCAGGGCATTGAAGCCGTGCGTTTGCGGCAGATAAAGAATATGATCGCAACCCTTCTGATTTCACGAGGAGTCCCCATGATCCTGGGAGGTGATGAGTTTCGGAGGACTCAGCGGGGAAACAACAACGCCTACTGTCAGGACAACGAAGCCTCGTGGTATAATTGGGCCCTGTTGAACAGGAACTATGAGGTCTTTCGCTTCGTCCGGGAGATGATTGCTTTTCGGAAGCGTCACCGCGTGCTGCGCACCCAGGAATTCTACACCCCTCAAGACCTCCTGTGGTTCAATTCCGGAGGCAGACCCTTCAATTGGAGCAAAGCCGGGCGCACGCTCGGGTGCGTGATCCGGCCTCAGCAGTCTCCGGAAGCCGATCAGAGCCAGGCACTGTGCCTCTTGTTTAACGCCGAAACCGGCGAGGTGAGATTCAAATTGCCCTCACCATCGGGAGGGGAACGATGGCAGGTTGCCGTCGATACGGCCAGACCATCGCCTTATGACATTCGCGAGGCCGGCCAGGAGGATCTGCTCATTAGACCGGATTCTTATCGGCTGCAACCGAGGTCAATGGTGATCCTGGTTTCAAAGTAAAGAACAAGAGGAATACCTGATGGAAATGATCGTTGCGGCGAGCGGCATTCCGCTCACCATCGAAGCACGCGTGAAAGAGGATGGCTCGGTTGAAATTTCGTTTCTTATGGAATCCCCCGAACCCTGTCTCCTCCACTGGGGGTTGTGTCGCAACAACCAGGCCCGTTGGCAGTTGCCGCCGCGATCAATCTGGCCCGAAGGAACGCAACCTTACGATCGCCTGGCGGCGCAGACTCCCTTCGCGGTTCTGAACGGGCAAAGCCGAATCACCATCAGCCTGGATTCGACCATGGGTTTTTATTCCCTCGATTTCGTCCTCTTTTTTCCGGGGGCAGACCGCTGGGATAACAACCGCGGGCGCAATTACCGGGTCCTCATTCCCAAACCTCAGGAACCGGCCAGGACCCCTTCTCAAGTCTTCACCGCTGAATTCAAGAAGGATCAAATTATTTACCAACAGAGCTTCAAGGTCGAACCGGACTGCCGACTCTCCGTTGCCGTATCCCGGGACGAAAGCCGGCTCCATGTGTTCTTGAGCACCGACCTTCCCGGACGCCTGCTCTTGCACTGGGGCATAACCGCAGGGTCTCGCCGCGAGTGGGGCTCGCCGCCCATGGCAATGCTCCCGCCGGGGACGCTGCTGTTCCAGGAGAAGGCGGCCCAGACGCCCTTTGTAAGCGATGCGGGAGGCAATCGGTTGGAGCTTTCTTTCGACCAGGCAGAGGCGCCTCCCGGAATCGTTTTTGTGCTGAAACAGGTCGACCCCGAACGCTGGGTGAGAGACCGCGGGGGCAATTTTATGGTGCCTCTGGCTGAAATCCGGGATGCTTCAGCGACGCTCACCGATGCCCGCCTCGCGCGTCTTGCCGACCAAATCATCGAACGGGAAACGAGCGGAAGTTCATGGACCCTGATGCATCGGTTCAACCTCTGCTACGATCTCTTGGACGAGGTGCGGAGGAATGCCGAAGGGCTGGCGCTGATCTATGTCTGGTTCCGTTTTTCGGCCATCCGGCAGCTTGACTGGCAGAGGAATTACAACACCAAGCCCCGCGAGTTGAGCCACGCCCTCGACCGCCTGACACTCAAGCTCACCGACCACTATGTGAACGAACCGGAAGACCGGGAATGGGTCCGCCTCATCATGAGCACCGTCGGGCGCGGCAGCAACGGCCAGGAAGTGCGCGATGAGATCCTGAGGATCATGCACCGCCATCACATCAAGGAAGTCAGCGGTCACTTTCTGGAAGAATGGCATCAGAAACTCCACAACAACACCACCCCGGACGATGTGGTCATCTGTGAGGCGTACCTCGGGTTCCTGAGGAGCGACGGCAACCTTGAGGTCTTTTACCGGATCCTTGGAGCGGGCGGGGTGACCAGGGAAAGGCTGCAGGGCTTCGATCGCCCGATCAGATCGCACCCGGATTTTGTCCCTTATTTGAAGGATGCGCTGATCCCTGACTTTGAGCACTTCCTGGGGATCCTCAAAGCCGTGCATTCCGGGACTGACCTGGGTACAGCGATTCACTCCGCCCGATATCTCTTTGACGGGGAAACTCACGGCCTGGCCGATTTTTTGTGGCAGCACCGAGACGATCCCGGAATAACGGCCGGTCAGATGGCTGCCAGAATCGCCGGGCTGCGTTCTCGCCTGAAGGGAATGCTGGAGGCAGGCGGCAACGGGGCTCGCGATCTCCTCTTTCTGGATCTGGCCCTGGAGATCTTCTGTCGCATTCTGGTGGAGCGAAACTTATCGTCCCATACTAGTGGCGACGAAATGGCGGACTTGATTTCCGGAGTGCTTGACAACCTTGCCCTTTCGCGTGCGGACGAGGAGCTGGCGCGGTGCCTGCGGCATTGGAGACGGTTGCAGAGTATTCCCCGTTTTGACCGGGAATGGTCGCTGCGGGCGAAAGCCGTGCTCGACCGCCTGGCACGCCTGGTGGGGGAGTTTATAGACCGCACTTATTCGATCTTGCAGCCCAAGGCTCTATTTTTGGGGGGCGCTTTCGACGCTGCACCCTGGACGGTCAATCTGTTCAGTGAGGAAGTGATTCGCGGACATCTTGTGTTCGCTTTGTCGGCATCGTTTCGCCGTCTCGATCCGATTTTGCGCAAACAGGCGGATCTGGGCAGCTGGCAGGTCATAAGCCCCGGGTCGACCAGGGGCGAGGTGGAAACGGTGCCTCACCTCCAGTCCGTTCAGGGCCGGCAATTTGCGCACCCCACGGTGGTGGTTGCCGAAAAAGTTGGAGGAGATGAGGAAATCCCTGAAGGAGTGACCGCCGTCATTACTCCCGACGCGGTCGATATTGTCTCCCATGTGGCAGTTCGGGCCCGGAACGCCGGAATGCTGTTCGCCACCTGCTTTGACCCGGAAACGCTGACAGTTCTGCAAGGTTTTGCAGGGCGCAGGGTCTCTCTGGAAATGATGCCGTCCGGGGACGTGGTTTTCGAGGAAGACTCGGGGCCGGCTGAGGTTGCGAAAAGTCGCATCGCCGCGGTCCAACCCTCATTCCATCGACCGGCGTTTACGCACTACGCGATCGGGGCGGAGGACTTCAACGACCGGCAGTTGGGAGGCAAATCAAACAATATCCGGAGGCTCTTCCGGAATCTGCCGAAATGGGTGGGGCTTCCTCGATCTGTGGCGCTGCCCTTTGGGGTTTTCGAAAAGGTGCTTGAGGAAGAACCAAACCGGGAGGTTCGGGAAGGGTATCAAGAGTTGTGCGGGCGCGCCGACGCTATGGCGGAGAACCAAAGGGAGGACCTGCTCCAGGAACTCAAGACAACCATTCTCGATCTCAAAGCGCCGCCCGAACTCACCTCTTCACTTCACTCCGTGATGCAGCAAGCAGGTCTATCATGGCCTGGAAAGTGGGATGAAGCCTGGTCCTGCATCAAGCGCGTCTGGGCCTCAAAATGGAACGAACGGGCCTATCTCAGCCGCAAAGCCCGGGGTATTCCGCATGACCATTTGCTTATGGCGGTGCTCATCCAGGAAGTGATGGAAGCGGATTACAGCTTCGTCATTCACACGGTCAACCCGTTTACCGGAAACCGTGATGAAATCTATGCCGAAGTGGTGCTGGGTCTGGGGGAAGCCCTGGTGGGAAACTATCCGGGAAGGGCTCTCAGCTTCACTTCCAGAAAAGGCGAACACCAACCGAAGGTCTTGAGTTTTCCGAGCAAAAGTGTGGGATTGTACGGGGGGGGCCTGATTTTTCGGTCCGATTCCAACGGGGAGGATCTCGCAGGCTTTGCGGGCGCAGGACTCTACGACAGTTTCCTGCTGCCGCCATCGCGCAAGGTCTCTTTGGATTATACCGAGGAACCGTTGTCCTGGGATGATGATTTCCGGAGGAACCTGCTGGTCAGCATCGCCGTCATCGGGACGGTGGTGGAGAGGGTTCTGGATTTTCCTCAGGATATCGAGGGCGTCTACCGCGGGGGGCAGTATTGGGTCGTGCAGACCAGGCCTCAGGTGGGGTTGGAAGGAGCTTGATGAGCCATATTCGCATCGGCAATCAGACCGCCTCTTCGGCTCCCGCTTTGGGAATGCCTTTCGATTTTGCCGTGGCACATGGCTTTGACGCCTTTGAGTGGTTCCCGGACCGGAACGAGACGGGCAAGGGATGGGCGGTGGATGACCTTGCAGGGGAGCAGCGGACCAGCATCAGAAACAGGGCCCTCACCCAGGATATCCGGCTTTCGGTGCATGCACCGTGGTGGGCCAATCCAATGAACCCGGAAGGTCCTGAGATTCTCTTTAAGAACATTGACTTTGCGCAGGACATTGGCGCCTCACTCCTCAACATCCATCTTTATCACGAGCAGGGGATTGCCTCCTACGCGCGCGCTCTCGCCCCGGTAATCGACCGCCTGGCCGCGGTTCCTATCATGCTGGCCATTGAAAATACGCCCCTTACGGGACCGGGCGATTTCGAGGAGCTGTTCCGTGAATTACATAGAAATGGTTTGGCCGATCCCGAACTGGTTGGGATGTGTCTGGATCTGGGACATGCCAATCTTTGCGCGGCCACCCGCAACGATTACCTGAAATTCATCGATCTTCTCGCTCCCGGGATTACGATCATCCACGTTCATCTTCATGAGAACTACGGCGACCTCGACCGCCATCTGACGATCTTCAGCGGGCCTGCCGGCAAGGACCCCTCAGGCATCCAGGGCTTTTTGGAACGCCTGAACCGGCGTCGATTTTCGGGCTGCATCATTCTCGAACAGTGGCCCGACCCTCCCGGCCTGCTCCTCGATGCCCGCAATCGACTGGTCGAAATGATAGGCGAGGAGAACAAAATCAGCCTCCCACCGCGAACGAAAAATAGGGATCATTAAGAGTGTGTCCAAGAGCGCTGAGGGAGGTCCGTTGTCGTGATTGTTGCGAACTGCCATGACGCTGGAAACAACAGCCAGCGTTATTCCCGCATGCTTTAAGCGGGAATCCGGGTGCGTTTTGATCCCTGGACTCCCGCCAGGGCTTGCCCCGCAGGTTTCAGGCGGGGAGCATGCGGGGGTTGACAACCGGAGGACCTTTTTGGCCACGCTCTGAGGACCACTGACACGAGTGTATAGATAAGGGAGATTTCATGAAGAAAGCCGAAACCATGATCATTTATAACCTGTTCCCTCTTCTGGCCGGCAAATTCTCGGATTGGGAAAAACATCTGTCGAGAGCGTCCCGAATGGGGTTCAACTGGGTCTTTGTCAATCCGGTTCAGTTGACCGGCGCCTCCGGCAGCCTGTACTCGATTGCCGACTACTTCGCCGTCAACCCGCTTTTCGTGGACGCGGAAAGCGGCAAAAGCCCGCAGGAGCAACTTCATTTAGCTACTGCAAGCGCCGCGCAAATGGGTCTCAAGATGATGATCGATCTCGTCATCAACCACTGCTCGGCGGATTCGGCGCTGCTGGAATTACACCCGGAATGGTTCGCATGGGAATCCCGGGGACGGGTGGTCAATCCCTCCTGCGATGAAAACGGGAAAAAGGTGGTTTGGAAGGATCTGGCCAAATTCGACCACCGGGGCCGGGATCGGGAAGGGCTGTACCAGTTTTTTGTTTCCATCGTAAAGTCCCTCATTACACAGGGGTTTTCGGGCTTTCGATGCGATGCCGCCTATCAGGTCCCAAGGATGGTTTGGGAAAGGCTCATTGGTGAGATCAGAAAAGATCATCCGGAGGTGCGCTTTTTTGCGGAAACCCTCGGGTGCCAGCCGGAGCAGACCAGGGAAACGGCCAGAGCCGGCTTCGATTACATCTTCAACAGTTCCAAATGGTGGGATTTCCACAGCACGTGGCTCATGAAGCAATACGTGTTGACCCGAGAGATCGCTCCTTCCATTGGCTTTCCCGAAAGTCACGACACGGCAAGGCTCGCTGATGAAATGAACGGTCACCTCGACGGACTGAAGCAGCGGTATCTTTTTACGGCCCTTTTTTCTGCTGGCGTTATGATGCCAATTGGGTTCGAATACGGGTTTAGGAAGCCACTGCATGTGGCGAGGACCAGGCCGGAAGACTGGGAAGATACGGGCGTTGATCTCACCGCTTTTATCACCAGTGTTAACGGGATCAAGGCGGAGCATGCTGTGTTTCAGGAAGAGGCGCCCACCGAGATCGACCACGACGGCAATCCCAATGTGCTCCTCATGTGGAAAGGATCAACCCAAACCAAACAGGAAGCCCTCCTGATCCTTAACAAAGACATCTACAACCGGCAGACCTTTTGGGCCAAAAACCTCTATGATTATGTGCAGACCACGGCACCCCTTATCGATGTCTCGCCCGAATATCGGCTGGAGTATATCTCAGCCCCATTTCACTACGACCTGCGGGCCGGTCAGGGTATCGTTCTGATTACGGAACGACGATAAGTCCCATGATACAATGACACATCGTTATGCTTTTTGCCATCACTTGCCAGAAATCGGCACGTGAATGTCTTTGACAAGATCAAGGATAGGTGCTAAAATAAAAATCCTTCAAAAAACGATCTCTTGTCACCGCACCTCACTTCATCGAAATAGCGAGGGCTGGTCATGAGAACTCCAGGTCATTACCCACCAAAGAAACCGTCCGTGCCCGCATGCACGGCAATTCTTTTTCTAATTGCCATGGTTCTGTCGCCCTTGGCGGAAAGCGCGCCCCTCCTGGATTTTCCCGTAACCGTCAAGCAGCCCGACGGCATTATCCTCCATCTCTATGTCAGCGGCGACGAGCACTACAACTGGCTTCATGACAAAGAAGGGTACACCATCATCCAGGATCCTGTGACCGGTTATTACGTTTATGCGGTCTCGGATCCTTCCGGCGACCTGGTCTCCTCTGGACATGCGGTAGGGAGCGTCCATCCCAAGACAACAGGGTTGGAAAAAGGTATCAAGCAGTCCCCGGAAAAGATACGAGAGAAGGTGGCAACGGAACGTCTTTTGCTCCAAAGATCCCTCCTCGATGGACGGGAACCGCTCCTCGCCCCGAAGACGGGGACCATCGATAATCTTGTTGTCTTCATCCGCTTCAGTGATGAGGCGGAGTTCACCGACACAATCGACACCTATGAGGCCATGTATAACGATGCTGCGGCCGGGGCCAACTCCATGGCCAACTACTTCAGCGAAATTTCCTACGAACAGCTTTCCATCTCCACCACCTTTTACCCAATTGCGGACCTTGGCAATGTGCGTTCCCACCAGGATTCCCAACCGAGGGCGTACTACCAGCCCTACAACGCAGCCACCAATCCAAGCGGGTACAAGAACCTGGCAGAACGAATAGATCGTGAAGAGACTCTTGTGAAGAATGCCGTGAATGCCATAGCCACCCTCGTTCCTTCATCCCTCAATGTGGATGAAGACCATGACGGAAATGTGGATAACATCTGCCTCATTATCCATGGTGCTCCCGACGCCGGCGGCCAGAATATTCTCCTCTGGCCCCATAAGACGACCCTAGATACCAAGGAGGCCTACCTCAATGACAAGAGGGTCTGGACCTATAACATACAGTTGCAGGCTGTCTTGCCGCAGGATGGTGTGGGGGTACTCGCCCATGAGATGCTCCATTCCATAGGATTCCCCGACCTCTATCGCTATTACTTTGGCGGGCATCCTGCCTGGCAGTGGGACATCATGGACACGAACATCAACCCTCCCCAGCACCCGCTTGCCTATATGAAGCACCGCTATGGAGGGTGGATCGATGCCATCCCTACCATCACCACCCCCGGCACCTATACGTTGAAGCCCCTCACCTCTTCCACCAACAATGCCTATCGGATCAATTCGCCCTATACGTCCGACGAATACTTTCTCGTCGAATATCGTAGGAAAACGGGACCCTTCGACGGGAACCTTCCCGGCGAGGGACTCCTTGTCTATCGCATCAACCGGACTCGGGCAGGACAGGGGAATGCCAACGGTCCACCTGACGAGGTTTACGTTTACCGGCCCACGAAGGTGAAAGATGCTCCTGAGAATGCCGCCTTCAGCAGCAATGCAGGGCGAACCGCAATCTATGACGGCACCGATCCATCACCCAGTTTATTTGCTACAGCGGGTGGTTTGTACCTCTACGACATATCAGCGATAGCAGACACCATATCCTTTACGGTTGCGTTCCCGCCCTTTCTTGCAAGAACGGGACAGACCCAGAGCTATGCAACGGGGGATGATGGTGAAACGCAGGCTGGTATCGCTTGGCCGGATCCGCGTTTCACCGTGTTGTCGGGAGTATGTATTCAAGACAACCTCACGGGACTTCTCTGGACAAAAAGGGGCAACCTTCCGGCAAAACCGAGCGAATGGCAGCAGTTGTGGTGGGGGGACGCGATCGACTTTGCCAAGAGCCTTACCTGGTGCGACTGTTCCACATGGCGTCTGCCCAATATCAATGAGCTTGAGAGTCTTCTCAACATCGCGAGTCTCAGCCCATATTCGTGGCTCTATGGACAGGGCTTCTCGGATATCGGCGCGGCCACGTTCTGGTCATCGACCGCTCGTGCCGTCGATGTAGGGACTCAAAATCCGACGGCCTGGACACACGAGTTTTTCAATGGAAAAATGGCGTGGGCCCTGAAAGGCACCTGGGACTATACGTGGCCCGTATGCGGTATGGGGACTGACGGCCCGGGAAGGCTTCTTCGAACCGGCCAGGAAGGTGTCGACAGAGCAGGAGACGATGGGACCTACCGGGCCGGAAGACCGTGGGATACGGTCCGATATTATGAGGTTTTCTGCAACGACAATGGTCTCTGTCCAACCGAGCGGTACGTGGACTGTGATACGAATGATTGGAACAATCTCGTCATTGATGCAGCCACCGGACTGATCTGGACCCGATACGCCTCCTCCATCGGGCTGCCGGCACCGTGCAACAAGAGTATCTTCAAGAACTGGCAGAATGCCCTCGATTACATCCAGTGCCTCAACGACACTGAATATCTCGGGTTCAAGGACTGGCGCCTGCCCAACAAGAACGAGCTTCGGAGCCTCATCGATTATTCCAAGTGGAGTCCTGCCACCCAATCAGGTTTTTCTGGTTCGTTCATCGGCGCAGGCGGCAACTATTGGTCTTCAAGTACTGTTGGAACAAGCGGCGAGCAGACGAAGGCAATTCTTGTGGACCTGACCCACGGACAAACCACATGGGCATTAAAGACCAATTCTACCGCCGGTTACGGTGTCTGGCCCGTCCGCACCGCCAAGGCGAAGGTGCCCAACGCGATCCTCTCCGTAACCAAAGCCGGTGCCGGCCAGGGCACCGTCACCAGCTACCCTGCCGGCATCGCCTGCGGCGCCACCTGCACCTTCGGCTTTGATGCCGGCCAGGCGGTCACCCTTGCGGCCAGTGCCTCGGCAGGTTCAGCCTTCACCGGCTGGAGCGGCTGCGATTCCTTCACCGGCAACAACTGCAACGTAACGATGGATGATGATCGTGGAGTAACTGCCAACTTTG
>JGI20214J51650_10002340_pt1 | contig 11961 bp, 13 predicted proteins | sample WetSurMetagenome_FD_51650 | JGI IMG/M metagenome (IMG submission 51650)
TGCTTGTAGCGCGCGGAGGCGGGAACCACCGGCACCCCGAGCTCGCGGGACAGCGTCCGATCGTCCACCTGGAGGCCGTGGCGGCGCGCCTCGTCCATCAGATTGAGACAGACCACGACGCGGTCAGTGATCTCCAGCACTTGCAGGACGAGGTTGAGGTTTCGCTCCACGCGGGTGGCGTCCATGACCACCAGCGTGACATCCGGCCGACCGAAGAGCAGGAAATCCCGCGCGGCCTCCTCGTCCGGGCTGGCGGCGAGGAGTGAGTAGGTCCCGGGCAGATCCACCAGCTTGTACCGGTGGCCGCGATAGTCGAATCCCCCCTCGGCCCGGGTGACGGTTTTCCCGGGCCAGTTTCCCGTGTGCTGTCGGAGCCCGGTCAGCGCATTGAAGACCGTGCTCTTTCCGGTGTTGGGATTCCCGGCCAGCGCCACAACGAAGTTCCAGTTGTCCATGGTGACGCCGAGTTTCAGGAGATTCTGCACATGATGGACCGGACAGGCCGCGCACCCCGCGGCCGTGGAGCCGGCGCTCGTGGTCGTCATCGTTGGTACCCTCCCTACCGTCTCGCTCGCAGGCGCTCACACGCTCAACTGACCTACGCGGCCATGACCGAGGATGTCGGCAATCGCTGGACCCGGATGACCTCCGCTTGCTCCGCCCGGAGGGCGATGAGCGCACCCCGGATGCGGTAGGCCGTTGGGTCGCCGTTTGGGCTCCGCATCTCGGCCCGGATCACCGTCCCGGGCAGCACGCCGAGGTCCAGGAAGCGCCGACGCTCCGCCCCGCGGCAACGGCCCGAGATGGAGAGAACGCGCCCCTCGTCGCCGGGGCGGAGGGCGTGAAGCGGCTCCCCGAGCGGCTCATGGGTTCGCCGTCCGTCCGCGAGCGGGACCACGGAGACGCTGGCGGCCGCCAGCGGACTCAGAACGTGTTCGCCCCCCTCGGCCGCAAGGCGGACCCGGTCCGCCGAGGCCTCGATCAGTCGCACGGGCAGGCCGGGATGTAACCCCATGGCGATCAGTTCCGCGTACGCCGCCTTGGCGTCGTCCTCGAGATGCAGGATCGCCAGTGGCTCATCGAGCGGCGCGATCGTCAACGGCACGCCGCGCTGCGCGGCGACCTCCCCCTCGGCCGTCGGAATGGGATCGCCGTGGGGATCGCGGATGGGATGCTGCAGCCGGGCCGACAGCGCGTCCACCTCGGCGGGAGACAGCCCGTGCTCGAGGTGGTGCGCCCGCCCGTGCCACTCGGCTTCCGGGAAGCCGGTGTGGTCCGCCAGGTAGCTTTCCCACAGCCGGTGGGCCCGGAGCACGTGCAGGCCCATTTCGCGTCCGGACGCCGTGAGACGGATGCCGTCCCCGTCCAGGATCATGAGGCGCCGGGTGTGGAGCCCCTGCAACACCTCCCCGACNTCGTCCACGCTCAACCGGACCGCCCCGGCCACGCTCTGGACGTTCGGCACCACGCCCTCCATTTCAGACTCGTACAGGTGTTTCAGCGTATCCTCGACGCGCACGCGCTCGGCGGTCCGGGTCGCGCGCCGCCACCGCGGGATCATCCCCCGTTCCGGCCAGCAGAGCCCAATCACTCCGAGGCTCACGAGGACGCCGACGATCACCCCAACCAGGGATTCGGTCATGTTGCGCTCCGTGTACCGTGTGAACGTTTGTCCGGCCGGCCCACTCACACCCTGGCGCCGTTCTTCGCCCCCGATCGCACTCGCTCGCCACGAGGCACGGCCGGTAGGTCGCCGGCCTCCACCCGGATCTGCGACGCCAGCCGGCGACCCAGGATGTGCGAACTCTCTCCCGTCCGCACGGTGAGCGGCCCGTCGAAGGGAGCCTTCTCCAGGACCTCCACCGCGGCCTCGGGGACCAGTCCCCGGGCGCCCAGGTACCGCAGGACCTCGGCGTCCCGATCGCTCACTTGCCGGATGACCCCGGACGCTCCCGGCTCCAACTCCGACAGGAGCTCGTACTCCGCCCGATCCATACGGCCGTTCCTGCCCGGAATCGGATGGCCATGCGGGTCCGAGGTCGGCCGCCCCAGGGCCTCGAAGATCTTCTCCGCGAACTCTTCCGAGATCGCGTGCTCGAGTTTCTCCGCCTCGTCATGCACCCGGTCCAGGCTGTAGCCCAGCGCCTGCGACAGATAGAGCTCCAACAGGCGGTGGTGGCGGATCACCTCGAGCGCGATCCGCTCCCCCGCCCGCGTCAAAACCACCCCCTGGTAGGGATGGTGGCGAAGCAACCGCAAACCGGCGAGCTTCTTCATCATGCCAGTGACCGAGGGCGCGGATACGCTCAGAGATTCTGCCAGCGCCGAAGTGGACACCGGCCCGCCGCGCTCTTGCAGCTTATAGATGGCCTTGAGATAGTCCTGCATCGACTCGCTCAGCATCATGTCCTCCGAAAAATATTTTTAGGTACTCCAAAATCATACGGCCCGAACCTTCTCGTGTCAAGAGACCAGGGAACGCCCGACCCGCGGGGCGCGGCAGGAGCGGCGCGGGCGACATGACGCGGACCTTGCGCGCACCATGGATGCGTTCGGACGGAGATAGTCGGATCGTGCCGCCGGCTGGGGGCTACTCGCCCATCACCTTGAGGATGACGCGCTTGGGGCGTCGGCCGTCGAACTCGGCGTAGTAGATCTGCTGCCAGGGGCCCAGGTCCAGCGCGCCCGCGGTGACGGGGACGATGACTTGGTGGTGCAGGAGGAGGTTCTTGAGGTGCGCCTCGGCGTTGTCCTCGCCGGTGCGGTGATGCCGATAGTCGGACCGGGTCGGCGCCAGGCGATCCAGCCACTCGTCGATGTCCTGGATGAGGCCGTCCTCCGCGTCGTTCACGTAGATGGCCGCCGTGATGTGCATGGCCGACACCAGGACCATGCCCTCGCGGACGCCGCTGTCCGCCAGCGCGGCTTCCACTTCCGCCGTGATGTTGACGTACTCGCGTCGGCGCTCGGTCTGAAAGGTGAGGTACGTGGTGTAGGCGCGCATACCGCCTCCGGCGCGGACGTCTAGCTGGACTCTCGGCCCTCCGCGCTTGCGGCGGCGGCGTTCAAGCGGTACCGGAAATCGCAGACGGGGGCTCCCTCCATGATGGTCTGGGTCCGCGTGAGCGTGAGGTCGGCGTTGAACCCCTCGCCCAGCGCGCCGTCCCGGCCGCAGGACAGCACCGCGCCCAGTTCGGGAATGCCCAGTGCCCGGTACATCTCGGCATACCGGCAGCGCGTGACGTTGAAGTCGTACGCGGTATCGCTGGCCTGCAACACCTCGATCGCCAGCGCACCCCCCTTCACCCAGTTCTCCTTGCTCTGCACGAAGTGCGGCAGGCTCTCGCCGCCCATCTGCTCCGCCAGCGCCCGGCCTTGCGTCCGGGCAATCTCCACGATCACCCGCTGGGCTATCTCCACGACCCGCTCACGCCCGAACTCCGCCGCGAAGGCGGCGATCATGGGCGCCAGGATGCGCGCCTCGATCTCGCGCCGTTTCAATACGCCGATCTCGTTCAAAGTATCCGGGGGCAAGTCGCTGTCCATCGCACCCTCGCGCGCGTAGCCCGCATTATTCGCGAACACGACCCGCGAATCCTGCGAGTTGGAAATTGGTCATTGGTCATGAGACCCCGATTATTCGCGAATCCTTCGTGAATAATCGGGGTTACTGGCGCTGCTGGATTTGCTTCTTCTCGGTCCGCTCCGGCATGCTGCCGTCGCTGAAGCCGTGGCGCGCCACCACTTCCTTCAGACTCCAGTAGTCGCCACCGAAGGGATCGTACGTCAGGGGGGCCACCCGGCCCAGCACGATCATCCCGTCCTCGACCACGTCGGCGTCCGCATGCACCGCCGCCACCTCCGCCACGAACAGGACGTGCGACCCGAGGGGCAGCGCGTGGCGCACGATGCACTCCAGGTTGATGGGGCACTCCTCGATCAGGGGCGGATGCACCTTGTCGCTCGGCACCGGCGTCAGATGCGCCTGGGCAAACTTGTCCACCGTCTCGCCCGACGCCGTGCCGCAGAAATCCACGGCGCGAAGCAACGAGGCGGGCGGAATGTTCAGGACGAACTCTCCAGTCTCGCGGACGAGGCCGTAGGTGTGCCGCTCGGGGCGGATGGCCACGGCGACCATGGCCGGCGTGGCACACACCACGCTCACCCAGGAAGCGGTCATGACGTTGGGGACTCCGTCCTCGCCGACACAGGAGAGCAGCACGACAGGCACGGGGGCGAGAAAGGCGTTTCGCTCGATCGCGATCTTTCCCATTTCCTGGGTTCCTACGCGGGCCGACCCGGCACGCACTCGGCGGGATCGCTGTCCGGCGCCGCCGCGTGGGCGGCCGCCTCCACCAGACACAGCACCTGGTCCCAGCTTCCGACACGCGTCACGTTCTGCGGCAGATCGCCCTGGTTCCAGGGGCGATTGACAAGAAGGACCGGAACCGGAACTTGGGCTGCCGCCATGGCCACGTGCAACTCGTCTTCGATCAAAAGCTGGAGCCGTTTCTCCCGGACGATACGAGGCTTGTAGTCCCTGGCGGCCTCGCCGTCCCGGTGGACCACGTCCTCGAACAGCTCCGCGATCCCCGCACCCTGCAGCAGCCGCCGGGTATGCTGCCGGTGCATGGTCAGGCGGCCCGTCACCACGACCAGTCGGTGACCCCGCGCGGCCAGGGATCGGATCCCCGCCACTGCGTCCGGATAGACCGGGCGCGTGGCCAAGAAATCGGTCGCCTCCAGCTCCGCATAAAAACCGGACCAGGCCGCAGCCGGGATGTCAGGGTAGCGATGAGAGATCTCCCACATCGCCTCTTCAACCTTGACCTCGTGTCCGAAATACCGCCGGAAGGCTTCGAGGTAGCCAGGCAGGGATTCTGCCAGGACATCGTCCACGTCCACCCCGATCCGGAGAGTTGACGCCATCGTGGCTCCTTGCATGCGCGGGACCGGCCGTCCGCCATCGCATCCGTCGGCGCGCACGGGCCCCTCGCCGGCTCGCACCGTTGCTGGGCGCGGTGAGGTGGAAGGAGCGTAACACATTTGCCCACCCCCATCAAGAAAGCGGACTGCGCGACCGTCAGGCCGGAGCGGTTGCGGCGCGGTGGAGCTCCGACGCTGAGGCGTTGCCCGCCTCATCGCCGCCGGTACCTCGCGGAATCGTTCGCTCCTCTCGAATCGCACGCCAGCCTTGTCGTGGCGGGTGGCCACACGAGTCTGGAACATCACCTCGGTGCGTACGGCGGGACTGCGTCGGCCGACTACTACTCGCCTCCCGGTCGTGGGTCCTGGTAGTGATGAGGTCCATTTGCATCGGAGTGAGTTTCTCCTGGGTGTTTTTGGCGAACTTTGAACCATATCCTACCAAGTTCTTGAATTGAGAACGCGTTCAAAAGAAGAAAAAAATAAGAATAATATCAATAAGAATCAAATAGTTACGAATATCAAAGTTCATCGATATTAAAATTATCCTTGACAGGACCAATCCCATCTTGTATATCCTGAATCATCGAAACCGACCGGTTAGTACACGGGTGGTTCATGACAAGCACAAGAGAGCACATTCTGGACGCAGCGGGACGTTTGATCCATCTGCGCGGTTTTCATAACACCTCGGTGGACGACATCNTGCGCGAGAGTGGCGTCGGGAAAGGTAACCTCTACTACTACTTCAAGAGCAAGGACGAGCTGGGCTACGCGGCGCTGGATCGGACGCTGGAACGGATCCGGGAAGATGTGCTCGAGCGAGTCTTCGCGACAGGTCTCGACCCGTGGGCACAGCTGGAAATGTTTCTAGAGTTCCCGATGGAACGCGTCCGGCGGGACGGATGCACGGGAGGATGTCCGCTGGGCAATCTTGCAATGGAGATGAGCGACGTCCACGAGGGGTTCCGGACGCGGTTAAGCCTGGCCTTCGGCCAGTTGCAATCGCAGCTCGAAGCAACGCTCGAGCGCGCGAGACTGCAGGACACATTGCGGCCCGGAACGGACATCTCCCGCTTGGCCCACTTCATTCTTGCCGGGCTGGAGGGAGCCTTCATGATGGGAAAGTTGCACCGGAACGCCGATCTGATGGCGAACGTCCTAGACGACCTGAAGGCGCACGTGACTCTGCACCGCGTGGCTCCACACACCGAGGACCGCCACACCTCATAGGGGGACACCATGGCCCGACGAATCGAAATGAAGAGAAGTGCCATCGGCTCCAACCTGGAAGCTCACCGGCCGGCCGATCGCTCGGCCGCCTCTCGGCTCTCCCACGGCGGCAACGTGGAGCAGCCCCTGGCGACCATCGTGGAATACACGGACCAGAAGCCGGCGAAGAACCAGTTCCCGGAGCGCATCGTCTCGCCCGTCCGATCCGGCCCGTGCTGCTTTACGGATATGGAGGAAATCGGAACGCCGCAAGAAGACGGCCGCTGGGTGTTTCAATACAAGCGGTGCAGGAAGTGCGGTTTTTCCTTGCGGGTGATCCTGCGGGAAATCCCGGACGCGGCGCTGGCGTCCGAACTGCGGAAGATCCTAGCGAACTCCTTCGTCCGGAACGTCCCCGAGTAACGCCGAAATTCACGGAGGCGCATGCTCCACGGCGTACGTACGCATGGCGCCCCGCGGGTAAAGCGTGCTCCCGGAACAACTGAGGGGGAAAGCGCCGGGCGGAATGTTGCTTGCCTCCGCGCGCTTCCCCCTTTTCTCTTCTGCCCCGGGTATCGGTCGTGCCCTCACATCTCGATCTGGTTTGCCTCCAGGACCGTCCCCCGCACGTTCTCCAAATTGGCCAGCGACTTGTAATAGTCCGCAATGGCGCGAATCTCGCTCGCTTGCGCCTGGGCTAGATCGCGCTGGAACGACAGGACGTTGAAGGTCGTGGTGACGCCAGCTTCCAGGCGGCGCTGCTCGACCCGGAGCTGCTCCTCCGCCAGGGTCCGCGAGGCCCGGTTCGCGTCAACGCGCTTCGCGTCCGCCTCCAGGCGGCGCACCCCCTCCCGCACCTGCTGGACGATTTGCAGTTCGAGCTGCTTGAGAGATGTCTTGGCCTGCTCCGTGGTCAGGCGGGCCTTGGCATAGTTTGCCTCGGCCGACCGGTTCCCCAGGGGCACGGTCAGCACCACCCCGACCGAGTACGACACGAAGTCCCCGCTCGTCATCGTGTCCATGTTGGTGCCGTAACTGCGCCCGAACCCGTTCGTGAAGACACTGCCGGCCAGGGCCAGATCCGGCAGCAACTGGTTCCGCGCCAGCCGGACCGAGAGGTCGCGGTTCTCGATGTCGATTTTGGCACTCTTGTACTCGTACCGGTTGTCCAGGGCGGTCCGGATGGCCTCATCGAGATTGACCGGCTTCGGGTCGAAGCTGAGGCTGTAGGTCAGCTGAATCTCCTGGCCCCAGCCAACCGACGCCGGGAGATTCATAATGACCTTGAGGCTGTCCTCCGCATCCCGGACCGCCTTCTCCGCCAGGATCACGTCCTGCACACGCGCGGCCTCCTGCGCCTCGGCCTGGGTCACCTCGACCGGCGCCGCCACGCCGGCCCGCACCCGGGCCTGGTTCAGCGTCATCAGGTCTCGCGCCAGCCGCAGCGACCGCTGCTGCACGGCCAGGTTCTCTTTGGCAAACACCAGTTCCACGTACGCGTTCTGCACCTGCGTCGTGACGTCGCTCACCTTCAGCCGCAACTGCTCGCGCGAGATCGATTGGTTGTTGCTGGCGATCCGGATGCCCGTTTCGTTCGCCTCGAACCCAAAGTTCCGGAGCAACGGTTGACTGATCGTCAAGGCGAGTTTACTGATAAACCCGTCACCACTGCCCGAACCGGGGACCCTGAGGAATTCGTTGTTGAAACGCAGCTCGTAGGTGCCCCCCGTCGGCAGCTTCTGCCGTAGCCCGGTGTTGAAATCCCAGAGGTCGCTCAGCACGCGCTGCCCCGTCAGGAGGTTCAGCGTGGCGGGCAGGCGGTTGTCGGAGCGTAGCGCCTCGAGGAAGGCGCTTGGATCGAACACCGACTTCTCCGTCAGCAGATCCTGCTCGCGGATCTGGGGGGTGAACCCCTGGATGGCAATGTCGAGGTTGCCCTTCAAAGCCAGGGCGATACTGTCCTTCATGGAGAGGGCCATGACCCCCGGCGCCGAGGCCGGCGGGGTTTGCCCCGCCCCGATCTGAGCAACCTGTAGATCCAGCGCGCGCGGGATTTGCCCCTCGCTCCCGGACGCCGCCGCGAGCGGCAACAACCCACAGAGCAGGGCGCCGGCGAGCGCCCGTCGAATCGCCATCCGTCCCGATCGCTGCATGGTGGCTCCTTTCACGCACGGATGCGGCGCCGAGATCCGCCTCGCCGTCGCCCCCTGGACTTGTTGCGGCCTTCTCCCACTCTATACGATGCCGGTCGTGTGTGTGTTTCGTTCCCCCGTGACCACCGGGCGGCTCCAGCGAGCGGCCTGGTCCTTACGCGGCTTCTGCCGTAACCTCGGACGCACGGAATCGCTCGACGATCCCGTGCGTGGCCGGTCAAAGGTACTGTGGAGATGGGACGGGTGTCAAGGCTCGTCGGGTCCGACTCGTCGGGTCCGGCCCGGATCACGTCGCCTCTCGTAACGTTTGGCTCGCCAGACCTTCGACGGCGACGCCTAGCAGCCTGTTGATTTATCGATTTTGNGATGAAAAACCATGCGAGATTCCTGGGAAATTCGCGCGTCTTTTCTCGATTNCATGTATAAATCAACGGGCTGCTAGCCCACGATCTCGCCGTGTGGTATGGTATTGGTGCGGGTATTCAGTGCTCGGGACGGCGCACGCACCGACGGCCGCACGGGGAAGCCCTGGCCAGCCATTCCTGACCTGTCCACTGCCACGCAACAGACGCCACCCATCGATCATTCGGTACGGCACCACACACGGAGGAGCAGTCCGACATGCCGGCGTTTATCGCATCTCTCTTGTTCGTCACCCTGGCCGAGATGGGCGACAAGACCCAGCTCTTGGCGATGGCGTTTGCCACGCGATTTCCCGCGAAGACCGTGCTGTCGGCGGTGTTTGTAGCCACCCTCCTGAACCACGCTTTGGCGGTCGCCGCCGGACGCCTGCTCACCAACGTCATCCCGCTGGACGTCATCTCGCTGACGGCCGCCCTGTCCTTCATCCTTTTTGGACTCTGGACCATCCGGGGTGACACCCTGGAGGGGGAGGATGAGCGGCAGTCCAACTTCGGCCCGTTTCTCACCGTCGCCATTGCGTTCTTCCTGGCCGAGCTGGGCGACAAAACACAGCTGGCCACCATCAGCCTGGCGGTCAAGTACACCAACCCCATCGCCGTCCTCCTGGGCACAACCGCGGGGATGGTGGCGGCGGATGGCATCGGCATCATCATCGGGATCGTCCTCGGCAAGCGGCTGCCGGACACGCTGATCCGCCTCGTGTCTGCGGGCGTCTTCATCTTTTTCGGCTTCGCGGGCGCGGCCAACGCCTTGACGACGATGCTGTCGCTGGCCGTCAGTGCGGTCCTCCTGTTCGGGTTGGTGGTCGGCACCCTGGGCGCGGCCCACTATCTGTTTGTTCGGCGCCGACGCGCCGAGCCCGTGCCGGCCGCGGAGCGGCCCGCCGTGGGCGCGGCCGTTCGTGTGCCGCAATCGCTGTTCGCCCTCCTCCTCGCGGTCGCCTGGGTAGCCAGTCTGGGGTTGGCCAAGCCCTTGGCCGCCTTCGACCACTGGATCGCCTTTGCCCTGCTCGGCGGGATCGGCTGGAAGATGATTCACGGCGCCGTTCGACCCGGCCGGGCCGAGGCGCGTCTGAATCCTCGCCTGGTGTATGGCGTCCTGATTCTTGCCGCGCTGACCAGCGCGCAGGCGTTCCTGGTGGAGTTTCGGTTGGCCCTGGCCATTGTGCCGGTCGTCGTGCTGTTGTCGGCATTCGCGGTGATCGTCGGCGCACCCGTTCTGACGCGGCCGGGGGCGAGCGAGCGGCTCCGGCTGATCGGTCAGCATCGCATCGAGATTGCCGGCGGCCTGATCCTGATCGGAATCGCGCTGAAGACCCTCATCGAACATCTGGCGTGACACGCGGCGACGGGTCCCCCGCGCCGCAATCCGACAGCGTCGGCAGCACATCCCGCAAGCCGGGAGCCGCGGCGTCTTTGGACGACAGCGTCGGGTCGGCGATCGGCCACTGGATATCGATGTCCGGGTCGTTCCAGATCACGCCGATCTCGTCGCCGGGATCGTAGAGTTCGGTACACTTGTACTCGACCACCGCAACCTCGCTCAACACACAGAAACCATGGGCGAACCCCGGTGGCACATACACCTGCCGGAAGGTCTCGCCCGACAGGCGCACCCCGACCCAGCGGGCGAAGGTCGGCGATCCGCGCCGGATGTCCACGGCCACGTCGAAGATCTCCCCCTCCGTCACCCGGATCAGCTTCCCCTGCGGCCGACGTCGCTGCGCGTGCAGCCCGCGCAGCGTGCCGCGCACGGACCGGGAAAGGTTGTCCTGCACGAACGCCACCTCGATCGCCCCCGCCCGGTACTTCCCTTGATGGTACGTCTCCAGAAAATACCCCCGAGGATCGCGGAAGACGTCCGGTGTGATGACCACCACCTCGGGCAACGCGGTCGGCTCGAATCGCATCGTCTCGCCCTCGCCCGGTTCGTCGCATCGCCTCGATCGGGCGATCGGGCGACGGAATGCCGCTGGGTATCCAACACGCTCACAAAATGCCCGGACCCCGTCCGGCTCGGAAAGGTACTGCGATGGAGGTACCGTGTCAAGGGACGCGCATGCGAGGTACGCGGCACCGAGAGGAATCGCGCCCGGCTGTGCCCCGATCCGTTCCCCGATAATTGGTAATTGACAATCGATTATCGCCCATGATACACAATCGTCGCCTTGAGCGGCCGGCGCCGGCGATGCCGGGCCCCAGGTCAGGACGCGCACAATGCCCCCACACGTCAAGCCGGATTCTCCCCACCCCGCGCACCCACTCCACCGATCCTACAAGTCCATCAGCGAGATGCTCACCGATGACCTCCGTCAGACCATCCTGTCCGGCAGCCTCGAGGAGGGGGAGTATCTCCGCCAGCGCAGCCTGGCCCGCCGCTATGGCGTCAGCGAAGTTGTGGTGCGCGAGGCCCTGCGACTCCTGGAGGCCGAAGGGCTTGTGGAGACGGAGCGGCGTAAGGGGGCTCGGGTCAGTCGGCTGTCCGCGGCCGAAGTCAAGGAACTCTGGGAGCTCCGTATTCAGATGGAGAAGCTCCTCACGCATCACGCCGTCCCAGCGTTTCAGGCCGAGGATCTCGCCCGCACCACCGAACTGATCCAGGCCATGAGCCAAGAGCGCGATCCGGTGGCCTGGCTGTCGCTGAACCGCGAATTCCACGATCGGCTGTACCGCCCGTCCGGACGCCTGCGCATCCTGCGTTTCGCCAACAATCTGCGCAACCTGATCGACCGCTATCTCCGGATGCGCCTGGGCGTCCTGCAACACTACGAGATCGCGCACCGGGAGCATCGCAGCATCCTGGTTGCCTATCGTCAGGGAAATGCCGCACTGGCCGTGAAGCGAGTCGAGGCCCACCTCCAGCGGACCGCCGACAGCGTCGTGGCCTTCCTCACCGCCCGCAAGAAGTGAGGTGGCGGATCCCCGACCACACAGGGAGGAGTTCCGATGGGTACATTCCGCGTCCTGATGACCGACACCATCTTCCCGGACACCACCATCGAGCGGGAGGAGCTGCGGCGGGTCGACGCCGACTTCATGCTGGCGCCGCAAGCCGACCCCGAGACGCTGAAGCGCGAGGGAGCGGCGTGCGACGCGGCGATCAACGTGTATGCCCAGCTCACGCCGGAGATCCTTGCGGCCTGGCCGAAGTGCCGCGTGATCGTGCGGACGGGGATCGGATACAACACCATCGATCTCGAGGCGGCGAACCGGCAGCGGATCATGGTGGCCAACGTCCCCGACTACTG
>JGI20214J51650_10002341_pt1 | contig 11954 bp, 11 predicted proteins | sample WetSurMetagenome_FD_51650 | JGI IMG/M metagenome (IMG submission 51650)
GGATCAAGAAGGCCTTCGGGACGCCCGCTGCCAAACCAGTTACCGCCACTATAGGCACGCATGTAACCTGGTCGCAACCGGTATACCTCAAAGTGCAGCATCGATATATGCCCCTCCAGTTTAAGCCGCTGTACGTAGAGTGGTGAACAACTGTCAACAAGGTGTGGCCTGATAACTGCCCCGATGTGCCCGATTACCTGCCCTTCGAGTACCCGATCGCCGATATGCACTAAAACATCTGCACATTCGGCGTACCGGCAATAAAGGTTGGAGCGCGTTTTAACCAGGACGTACCGCGTCGTATCCCAGTAGCTGACCTGTTCCGGAGAAGTAGCAATGCCAACATCGATTACCTCCCCGGTCTCGCATGCAAGGACCTCGCTCATGGCTGGCGCGTAAATATCTACGCCACAATGGAACCGGTCTCCACGGTCTTCCCAGAAAGAACCTGGCTTACCCTCCCCGGGTACCACTGCAGACTCGCTCCCCGGTACTGGCCATGTCGTCATAATAGAACAGTAGCGTTCCTCCTCATTATCGTTTATGCCCGGAATGTGTCCGGTGATCCCCGGCCTGTTATCCAAAGGGTGTGGGGATACTACAAACGAAGACCTTATCTCCCACGGCAAAAAGATCCTGCTTATGCCTATCACCTGCATCTCTGTCACCAACTTTAAGAGTTTCCGCGAGATGTCGTTTCATCCAGCCTCGTTTTCCATCCTTATCGGTTCAAACGCCTCCGGGAAATCAAACCTGATCCAGGTATTTATTTTTCTTCGGGACATCGCAAAATACGGTATCAGCAACGCAATCTCACTCCAGGGTGGTGTTGATTACCTGCGAAACACGGTAATTGGCCCTGCGGAGGAGTTATCTTTTAAAATTGAATACACGCTCGAGGAGAAAAAAAGGGAGGTAATCGGGGTAAAGGAGCACGCACCGATCTATTTTGAACCATCCCACCTGCGGTACGAGTTCTCTATCAGGTTCACGGATACACAGGCGGGATACGAAGTCTCGAAGGACCAGCTGGAAATAACCGGGGACTATTTTGGACCTTCATCCCCTGGGCAGAAGATTGGCCCGGGATGTCTGAAATTGTCCCTCGTTGAAGGTGAGATCAGGTATGAACTTTTCCCTCCGGNGGGATTTGTCATCCATGATGAAGACCTGTTCCCGCATCTTTTCCAGACGAAGGAAAAGCAGGGACCTCACCTGATTGCCAATATTCCGATGAACGTCCCCGGTATCCCACCCCTTGAATGGATTTTCCGTGGGATCAAAATTTATGACTTCGATCCCCGGCTTCTCAAGAAAGCAGCCCCGATGCTCGGCAAAACCGAGCTTGAGAAGGACGGGAGTAACCTTGCGATTGTTGTGAAGGGTATTTGTGAAGACCCGGAACGAAAAAATTCATTCCTCAACCTTGTGCGGGATATGCTGCCGTTTGTGGATGATATCGCGGTTGAAAAGTTCCTGGACATGTCACTGTTTATGAAGGTGAAGGAAGTATACAGCGTGAACAAGTATATCCCCGCCTCCATGGTCTCGGATGGGACAATTAACATTGCTGCGCTGATTGTTGCGCTTTTCTTTGAAGAGCGGCCTGTGACGATTATTGAGGAACCGGAAAGGAATATTCACCCGGCCCTTATCTCCAAGCTTGTCGCCATGCTCAAGGATGCCTCACAAAGGAAGCAGATTATCGTGACCACGCATAACCCCGAGATGGTAAAACACGTCAATATCGAAGATATTACCCTCATTACAAGAGACCGGGAGGGCTTTTCACACCTGTCGAGGCCCGTCGATAAACAGGAGGTCCGGACATTCCTCGAGCACGAAATAGGTATCGATGAACTCTTTATCCAGGACCTTCTGGGCCTTGAATGAGGTTTCAATGGCATTAAGGCGCTTGTTTATCTTTGTTGAAGGGAGTGATGATGTCAGGTTCTTTGAAACTATAATTAAACCCAGGTTTGAACATCTATTTGATTCTGTTGAGCTGATCACCTTTGCCTGTACAAAATCTGTCAAGGTAGACCGGTTTATCCGGGGTATCAATGCGATGCACCATAGTTACATTATTGCTACCGACATTGACATGGAAACAAGTGTTCACGCCAAGAAGAATATTATTCTCTCCAGGTTTTCCGAGGCTGATTACCTGAACATCATGGTGATAATCCAGGAGATAGAGAGCTGGTACCTCGCCGGGATCGATGATGCCGGGTCGAAAGCACTTGGAATCCATGCCCCTGCGCGTACTGACTTTGTGACGAAAGAGCACTTTATAAGGTTGATCCCGCGGTTTTACCCCTCAAAAATCGCGTTCATGATCCAAGTCCTGAAACATTTCTCGCTGAGCATCGCTGTTGAAAAGAACAAGTCCTTCAGGTTCTTCATGGAGCATTATGTGATTGCAAACCCGGTTGATGCAGGCCTGCCTGGCAGCGCCGGAGAAAGCCCTTCCAGTGCAGGGCCGGGTGCAATTCATGGATTCCCCCGGGATGACCCGGGGGATGGAACTAATTAGAATGAAATAAATGGGTAGCCGGGACCAATATGGCTATTTCGCTGTTATTCCCGGTCCTGTACTGGTCGGGGCTGTCCCGAAGAAAAACGGGAAATTAACCCTTTTTCATCCTTGTAACATCTCAATGTCCGGACCTCCGGTGGTTACGACCATGCCCTCGCCCGGCTCCCCGAATGCAAGGTAAAAGACTTATCTTTGGTGCCGTTCTACGTATCATCAGGTGCTTTAGTGCAGGTATCGATGAAGCTTGAGATGAAGGACTCGCCGGGACAGCTCGTCTCGGCCCTGCAGCCCATTTCAGAGGTAGGAGGAAATATCATTGCGGTCATCCACCAGCGTGACCTGTCATCCCGTGAAGATACCCTTGGGGTGCAGATTGTGCTCGAGATAACCGAATCCCGGCTTACCGAACTGGTCTCAATGATAAAAGCAAGGGGTGTGAATATCCTCCGTATCGGTAAGGACCGCCTCCTGTACAAGCAGACCGTGATTATGATCGGCCACCTCATGCATACCGATCTCTCTGATACCGTTGACCGCATAGACTGCACAGGTTTTGCCGAAGTGACGGCGCTTGACCTGGCTATGCCCGCTATTAACGAGCCCTCATCAGCCCGGCTGATCATCAAGTCTGTCTCAAAACAGGACATGGACTCTGCACTCGATATCCTTCGCGAGGTTGCAAAGACCAAAAAATTACTGATTATTGAGCCACTTGAGGGGGAGCTTGTATGACAATAAGGGTCGCAGTTCTTGGCCTTGGTTCTGTAGGCAAAGGTGTCCTCGAGATGATTGCCAAAAAGGACCTGGGTATTATCGTTACCGGTGTGGCAGACTCGAAAAGCGGGCTGATTGATCCATCAGGACTGGATATCGGGGCGGTACTCTCGTCAAAAAAGACGGGGCTTTGCGGAGATCCGTCTATCAGTGCAAATGACGTAGTTTCACGAGCGGATTATGATGTCCTCGTCGAAGTGACCCCGACCAATGCCGGGAACGGGGAGCCTGCCTTTTCGTACATGAAAAAGGCGATAGGCCGGGGCAAACATATCGTTACATCGAATAAAGGGCCAATATCCCTTCATTTAAAAGAGCTGAANGNCCTCGCGGCAGGGAAAGGAGTTCTGGTCCGCTACGAGGCAACCGTCGGCGGCGCCATTCCCATCATGCATACCCTCGGGAGCGGACTTGCCGGAAACGAGTTCCTGGCCTTGTATGGCGTATTGAACGGNACATGCAATTATATTCTTACCCGGATGGCCGCCGAAGGGCTTACCTACGACCAGGCCCTTGCCGAGGCACGGGAACTTGGTTATGCTGAGGCTGACCCCACGTATGATGTGAAGGGGATCGATGCAGCCATCAAGCTGGTCATTCTCGCGAATACTATCTGGGATAATGGCGCATCACTTGACCGCGTGGATATCACCGGGATTGATCTCCTCACGACCGATGCACTGCGGCTTGCGGAAGAGAAAGACTGCACGATACGGCTGATTGCCGAGGCATTTCCTGAAAGAGGCGTACTTCGCGTTTCACCACGGATTATCAGGAAAGACCACCCCCTGGTATTCGAAGGTACCTTGAACGCGATTACCCTTGAGACAGACATGGCCGGTGAGATTACCCTGATCGGGAAAGGGGCAGGGTCGGTTGAGACTGCCAGTGCAATAATAGGGGATATCCTGTTTATTTCGTCCCATGTACGGAGTAATTGAACGACGGAGGCAGTACCTGCACCTGATGCGGCAGGTCACCCTTGAACAGGGCTATTTTACTGTTACTAACATACAGGAGGCGGCGGAGGTGCCAAGGAGCACCGCCCAGGACTGGGTCAACCGGCTTGTTTCTGAAGGGTGCGTTGTGGTGAAGGACCGGAAGCAGGGCCGNAAAGCCGCCCGCTATGCAGCCGTAAGCGCTGTGCCGTCNTCCGCCTGCCGGAGGATTTTTACCACGGTAGATGGTGAATGGGTTGAGATCTACCATGAATGCATGAGTGGTGCCTGCGCAGCATTCTGCGGGTACCATCACAGGATGGCAGGGGGTGCACTCAACCACGTCCAGAGAGACGGTACATTACTTCGGGAATGTGCAAAGCTTGGCCGGGGAGAAATATCAATCGGGGCGTACCCGTCACCAGCCGTCGGGGTTACCGGTGTACGCCGGGAGGGTGATATGGTCGCCCAGGATATCAGGTGTATCGGTGGCCCTGCCTATTCACTGACTGACATGATGTCGGGTGCAAAAGGTGTCAGCCATGTGAAAGTCCGGAAAAAAGGCGGAGTTGTTGAAGGGGAGGTCTTTACACGGGCACTGACCCATCTGATTATCGGGATCGATGATACTGACAGCCCGGAAGGGGGTGCCACCTTTGCGCTGGCCCTGGCCCTCCTGCAGCATATCACAGGCATGGAGGGACTGATTCCCATCGGGCATCATGTTGCCATGCTGTACCCCGGGCTTCCCGGAAAAACGGCAGGCAATTCGTGCAGCTTTATTGATGTGGCCGCCGAACCCGGGGTGATAGAGCAGATAAAAAACCGGGCCGTTAAGTTTGTCAATGACGAGGCATTGTCCCACGAATGGGGTATCGCAATCAGGACCGGGTTCCGTATACCTGCTGAACTCCGGGAGTATGGAAGACTGGTGCGGTCAGGGGTTGTCAGCCGGGAATTTGCTGACCGTGTTGCCAGGAATAACGATGTAAACCTATACGGCGGGCGCGGTGTAATTGGTGCCCTTGCGGCAGTTTCGCTCTGGGGCCTTGATAATTCGGTGTTACTAAACGTGGACGCAGGCATTCCGGGGTCCGGTGCCTGAACGGTGCCTCTCAATACCCTGTAAATGAACCGGGTCCCGGATACAATTATCTAGTGTATTAAGGATCAGGGAGTCCTGATCTCGAGGCTGACATCGAAATTCCGGACTGAATGGGTGAGGGCGCCGATACTGATGATATCAACACCCGGAATTGCATAATCAAGGATTGTATCCTCGTTAATCGTCCCCGAAACTTCAATAACCCTGCCCACCTTCAGGTTTTCGGAATCCAGTTTCTCCAGGGTATGTATAACCATACCCGGGGTCATATTATCCAGCATGATAATATCCGCCCCGGCTTTTGCGGCAATGACTGCTGCATCGGGGGCCTCTACCTCCACCTCGATTTTCCTGTAAAGGGACCGCGCTTTTGCGGACTTTATTGCGTCGGCGAGTGGTACCAGGGCGAGGTGATTGTCTTTGATAAGGACCCCGTCTGAAAGGGAATACCGGTGGGGGTCCCCGCCGCCAAGCATAACCGCTTTCTTATCAAGCGCCCTCATACCTGGTGCGGTTTTCCTGGTCGCTGCAACGCGGCAGTTACTACCTGCAGACCGGACCAGGTCCATGTAGAATTTTGTCCTGGTTGCTATTCCGCTCATCCTGCCAATGATATTTAACGTGGTCCTCTCCAGGAGAAGGATGTTGGAGGCTTTTCCCTTCAGGGAGAGAACAACCTCACCCCGTTTAACAGGGGTCCCGTCAGGGCATGCTGCGGTGACCTGGATACCGAAATGCGTAAACAGGAGCCCTGCCTCGGAAAGGCCGCAAATTATTCCCTCATCCTTTGCGATGATTACTGCCATGCAGCAGGTGTCCTGCGGGATGATTGCATCAGTCGTGATATCTCCTGAAGGTGCATCTTCCCGGACAAAAGAGAGGAGGTATTCCAGGGTTACTTCGGTCATGGTATGTATACCCGCAGAGGTATCAGGTCCCAATAACAAGTGGATTTTCCAGGTTCCGGAGCAGTGTCAGGATGGACAGGGCTGCAAGATAGCTGGTTGCTGCGTTGTCCGGGCTTGGTACATTCCTGACTTTGATGTACGCGTCCCCGAATTTTCCCTCCACAAAAATCTCGTGAATATTGCGGTCAACGCCGGGGTCAACCCAGAGTTCAACATCCGCGTCGATCCCGGCTGCAAGGCCCAGGGCGACTGAAACGTTGACATTTTTCGGGAATTCCTTNATACACTCGTTTGATTTTCCTGAAAAGACAAGTCTTCTTTCACTGGTCTCTAACCCGAGTGATCCCGGGCTCTTGGTTGTCCTGAGTAGTAACCGGTCAATCCCTGCGATCTGCCCGGCCTTGATGTTATCAAGGCCCATTATTGCACCGCTTGGGATATAGATCTTTTTCTGGTTCTTCTTTGCGGATTCGGTGAGCAAAGCGAGAAATGTTTTGTCTGAAAGTGCGCCCACGCTCATGATTACCAGGTCTTTGTGATGATCGAGGACCTGCTCTCCAAAGAGCCTGACCGCCCTTACCGATGCAGCTTCCACGACGATGTCGAATTCAGCCGAAATAAATGCACCAAAATCGTCATATGCGACCCCCCCGCAGACCAGGGCCAGCTCGTGGGATTTCTCGGGAACAATATCAAATAATGCAACAATCTCAAACTTATCCTGGTATTTTGCAATGATATGTCCGATATTTCCACAGCCGATTAACCCGATCCTGATCATTGTACACACATAGTGGATCTCATCTGTTAATTATTTTGATTGGATTAAAGGGAATTTNTTTTAAAATTACTATGCCAATGCGGCATTAACTGGTACCAGAACCTATTATCCACGGGATTTCAGGAGGGTAGTTGCTATTTATCAGTTTGCGGTGACCCGCGTCGTTTAATAGCAGGAACTCATAACTCCCGGAAGAGAATAGTACACGAAATGATTCTGCGGAGGGCACGGGGTTTTGGAGCACGAAGGTTCCGTTCCTGGAGGTAGTACGGGCGGCTGCGGGGCCCTCCGGGAAATCAGGGATGCCCGTGTATACGTCCAGACATTCGGGTGCACGTACAACCACGGGGACACACGGAAACTTATTGAGGTCCTCAGGCACCAGGGGTGCTCGATATCCGGGACCCCGCAGGGTGCGGATGTTATTATCATCAATAGTTGCACCGTGGTAGAGAGCACCGCGCGAAAGGTACTTCGTACGATAAAGGCATACAGCAATTCACGGCTTTATATTACCGGGTGCATGCCTGCCGTAGAAGCTGAAAGAATTCTCTCTGTCTGTACACCTGGAATTATTCCCCCCGGGTGTATCCAGGAGGCCTACCGTTTGCACCCGGTTATAGCAAAATCGACAACCGGGATTGTCCAGGTCGCCCAGGGATGCCTTGGGAACTGCTCCTATTGTATCACGAGGAAAGCACGGGGGCCGCTGGTAAGTTTTCCCGGCAATGAAATTATCAGCCAGGTCAGGCAGTATGTCAGCCTTGGTGCGATTGAAATCCAGCTTACTGCACAGGATGTCAGTGCGTGGGGATATGATACCGGGGAGTCACTACCCCTCCTCCTCGATTCTATCTCCCTGATCCCAGGGGAATTCCGGGTACGTATCGGGATGATGAACCCTGTGACACTCCGGCGGATAATTCCCGGCCTCATAGGGGTCTTCGGGAGCGAAAAGATATTCCGGTTCATCCATGTACCGGTCCAGTCCGGATCAGACAGGATACTGGAACGGATGAGAAGGGGTTACACCTCTGCAGATTGTATTGCCCTTGTTGATACCTTCAGAGAACAGTTCCCGGATATCTCGATCATGACGGACATGATCGTCGGGTTTCCCGGTGAATCTGAAGAAGACTTTTTACAATCGCTTGACCTGATTAAGAGTATCCGGCCGAACAAGGTGAATATTACACGGTTTTCCAAGCGCCAGGGTACCGGTGTTTCCGGGGAGCATGATTTTACCGATTATATCAAGAAAAAGAGGTCGAGAATGATGAATATGTGTTCCGAAGAGGTGTACCATGCAGAAAATGCCCGCTGGATAGGCAGGTCCGTCCCTTTCATCGTGACTGAGAAAATCAGGGAAGGATCAGTGGTTGCCCGCACGCCGCTGTACCAGGGGCTTGTCCTCAGGGAAGATCTTCCCCCCGGTACGACCGGCAATGCCACAATCACCGAAGAAAGAATGTACTATTTTATTGGCTCGAGGGAATGAGCCTGTTTTAATCCCTTACAAATTCCGGGACCCGGGTCTGGCGGGCGTCCTACTTCTCACGCAGTCCTTCACATACTCACCTGTTCTGCACCTGTTCTGACCGTACTGGTCAATGGTTTACAGATTCATCTCTGTCAGGCAACTCCTCAAAGACTCACTGTTATCATATCGCATCATATGGTTTATAGAAGTGGAAAACGAAAATCTGAAGGATTTTTATAACCTATATTTTCATCATCTGCCTTCGCCAAATGAGATTATAACGTTTAACAGGACTTCAGGGTAGTATCATGGACGAAATAGAGACCGGATTTACAAAGTTGACTGAAAAAATCAACCAGATGACGAAAAATACAGATGATGCTGCAAAGAAAATTAAAGAAAATGATGCGGTGCTCATCGAGAAAATGGCCGGGATGGCGCTGCCGGTTATCCTGTCCATCGGTCTGAATATGCTGGAAAAAGGGAAACAACAGGGTGACGGTGAATTATACGATACCTCATTTTACCAGCAGAAGATGATTGTCCTCGGTAAAACAGAGCCGGTCAAGTTCCGCCTCGATGATATCAGTAAAAAGGTGGATGACCAGTTCTGTCTCCTTTCTGAAGACGGAAAATTTTATGAGATCATGTATAGTTCAGACGGGTTCGTGGTAGACTCCTATCTTCACCCGCTCACCCCGAAGGAAGTACTTGACCTCTACGGGTACGAAATCATGTTCATGCTCTACCGGGCGTTGAAGGACTACCTGAAAAACCAGGAAGTACTTCTTGAGGCCCTTGAAAAGACTATTAACTTTATTTTTGCAAAAGAAGAATAATTTTTTTTATCTCAATTGCTTTTACGGTCCGGTCGGGACCTTAACGATAATTAAAAGAAATAATCACGTTTTCTCTTTCCAGTCAAATGTCGGGAACATCGGTTTGAGCAGGTCATCATCACTGTGAAGTGCAGACAGGTTGAAAGACTTGGTGTATTTTTTTCCGTTGATATCTTCAAATTCTACGGCCGCTCTTGCCTCATTTATCATCTGCGGTAGTTCATACCTGAATTTCCCGTCCACGGCCAGTTCCGGGACCCCGAATTCTGTGTCCAGCGGAATGAGGGACACCCTGATATTCCGTACCGGCATGTTACCCCTGTTTATCACCGTAACGACTTTTGCATTTTCGGAGAGGACAACCGCCAGGTCAGTAAGTCGTTCCGAGTCCTGGGAGATCTGGAAGGACATTGCAAGGGCAATAACAAGGATAACTGCAATACCGGTCAGATAGATGCTGATTACTGCCAGCAGGGCGCTGATAATCAGTCCTACTACGATGATTATTAGCTGGTTACGCTTCATAAAAGATCAAAAACCCGAAATATGATAAATGGGCCCGATGTGATTCGAACACATGACCTCCCGGTTATCAGCCGGGCGCACCACCGGGCTATGCTACGGGCCCACAAGAGTTGACTATTAATTTAGTGTACGGGAGTTTTTATAGGTTGTGAATCGCGGGTGAAAACGGTACATTAAAACCCCATGATTGTGGTACTCTTGAAAGTACAAGCGGAAATGGGATCATGGAACGACGTTATCTTCTAGGAAACGAGGCAATAGCTCATGCCTGTCTTGAATCACCCGTGGATTTTATCTGCGGATATCCTGGAACACCTTCATCGGAGGTCGTGGACATCCTGCGGGAGCAACCGGATCGCCACTACTATATTGAGTGGTCCGTGAACGAAAAAGTAGCCCTGGAAAATGCCCTTGGTGCGGCCTGGTGCGGTATCCGTGCGCTATGCACGATGAAACATGTCGGCCTGAACGTGGCTGCAGACCCCCTCATGACAAGCAGTTATACCGGTGTGACCGGCGGGCTCGTGGTCATGAGTGCGGATGACCCGTTCGCGCACAGTTCCCAGAATGAACAGGACAGCCGGATCTATGCAAAGTTCGCAAAGGTGCCCTGCTTTGACCCGGGCAGTATACAGCAGGCCCATGACATGGTCAGGGACGCCTTCGGGTTTTCTGAGGAGACCGGTCTTCCCGTGCTATTCCGCCCTACAACCCGTATCTGTCATTCAAAGGGAGATGTAACCCTCGGGGATGTGCGTGTATCTGAGCGCACCGGGCAATTCAACAAGGACCCCCGGCAGTATGTTGTCATACCGGCCCATACCCGTATCCTGCATAAAAAACTGAATGAAAAACAGGGTGCTATTAAAAAACGGCTTGTTGAGCTGGGCTATAACACGGCCGAAGTGAGAGGCCGGGATGCAATAATCGCAAGTGGGATCGCAGTATCGTACGTTTCCGAAATTATCCCTGCAACAACGTCTTTCGCGAAAATCGGGGCGTATCCCATTGACGAAGAATGGCTGAAGGAGTTCGTCTGCCAGCATGACCGGGTACTTGTTATTGAGGAATTGTCCCCGTTCGTGGAGGAAGAAGTACTGCAGGTTGCCGGGAATGTCCCGGTCTACGGTAAGAAAAGCGGGAATGCACCCTATGAAGGGGAACTGTCCCCGGCAGCCGTTGGCAGGATAATGAAATCCGCCGCATTCGGGATGAATGTAGAATTTCCGGTGGTAAGTCCCCCGCCGGATATTCCTCCCCGGCCCCCCATCCTCTGTGCCGGCTGCATGCACAGGGCTGCATTTTACGCTATCAAAAAGGTCTTCCGTGAGGGTATATTTCCAAGTGATATCGGGTGCTATACCCTTGGGCTTCAGCTTGGGGGTGTTGATACCACAATCTGCATGGGTGCATCCATTACCGTGGCGAGCGGTATTGCCCATTCCGGTGAAAAACGGGATGTTGTCTGCACTATTGGTGACTCCACCTTCCTTCACACCGGGATACAGGGCCTGATGAACGCGGTCTATAATAACGCGACCATCACGGTGGTGATCCTCGATAACCGGATCACGGCAATGACCGGCCACCAGCCAAATCCATCAACCGGGGTAACAGCATGCGGCGTCCCTGTTCCGCCCGTTTCACTTGAGGCAATCTGCCGATCCTGTGGCGTGTCATTTGTCGAGACTGTCGATCCCTCCAACCTTACCATCATGGTCCACGCGTTAAAAGAAGCCAAAGCCAGGCCAGGTGTGAAAGTTATAATCGCACGGCACCCGTGCGTGATATCTGCAAGAAGGGCCGGGATATCCCGGCGTCCCTACGAGGTCGATACTGAGAAGTGTACTGCCTGCGGAACCTGTGTCCGGTTCGGGTGCCCCGCGATTGAAATGGCCGGTGAAAAGGCTGTGATCACGGGCGGGTGCAACGGGTGTTCCCTGTGTGCACAGATATGTCCGTCCGGGGCCATTCTGCCGGGGGGAAAGAAATGAAGGAGAGCTACGATATCCTGGTTGTCGGTATCGGCGGGCAGGGGACAATCCTCGCATCGAATATCCTTGGC
>JGI20214J51650_10002344_pt1 | contig 11948 bp, 28 predicted proteins | sample WetSurMetagenome_FD_51650 | JGI IMG/M metagenome (IMG submission 51650)
TATTTTGACCATGCCACTAATGAAGTTACCTATCGTTGCAATCGTTGTTGAACACCGTTCTTCGGTGACGATTGCAACGATAGGCTTGAAAGCATAGACACGATTGAAGAAGCGATAGCTCGAGAAGTGATGGAAACTTAGCCATTCATCACTTCATAGACAATAGCTTCTTCTAAGGTTATAAATTTTAATGTGAGAGAGAAACCTTTCTCATGCTTAATGCAACGATAATGGATCTCTCCGGTTTTTACATTTATGTAAGCACAAATTGCTGGTTTTCTACATTTATGTGTGTGTCTCATGTCACTAGTTACACACTGCACATTGCAAGTCATTCCGTCCATTTGGCACCCACTGTAGGATTTGAACTCGCGACCCTGAGGGTTATTTTGACTTTGCTTATTCCTGCCATTCTAGTTCTTTCCAAGCTAGGTGGACTGAATTCAACTTGCTTGACGTTTCTTCCACCAGGGAAAATACCTGAAAGGGATGTCAAGCCAAAGAGCCCCGTCAATTTGATGGGCAATTTGCCATGAGCACGACATGTAAGGCTGCGTTGTAACCACGATTTATGCAGCTCCATTAATGAGCAACTCTTCTCGAGTCGGTAAAGGTGCTAGAACATTAGAAGAGCGGATGATATCAGCCCATCTAGTGTCATAAAGTCTGCCGAAACCAAACTCATCCCAAAAGCTGCCGATAGTTGGGATGATTTGCTCTTCCATAGTCGTCATCTCCAATTATGAATATATGGCAGGCGTCGTAGATCTACGACGCCTGCCATATATTTAAAGAGTATACTATATACTCTTCGTGATTTTATCGGGTCCGACGTGTTTATTGTCATCGTCGTCATCGAAATCACTTGGCAAGTTAACTAATATCGTCCGTCCTTGCCGACATGAAGTACAATTACAAGCCACCACTTTGAAAGTTCCGTAGTGGACACGTAAAGATTCATTGATGTAAGTAACAATGTCGCCCGGACTAAAGTTTTCCATAGTTGTCTACAATACAAAGGTATGGCAGGAATTTGAACAACCTACCACATATTATTTGACAAGAGTCTTTACAGCGAGACGCTGACAGATTCTCTTTGAAGTCTTATTCGCCTGAATGAAAGCAGAATTGCTTCCCATGTGACCATCGAATGGTATGTGAGCCACACTGAGATGGTTTTGCGTCAGGAGCCAGTAACAATGTCGCCCGAACTAAAGTTTTCCATTTAACCCCTACAATACGAGAGTAAACGGCTTGTAAATGTTTTTCAGTCAATCCCGAGTATGGCTTCTCGCTTATTCACTGAGTGTCCTGGCGTTCCAACCCAATCTTTAAACATTCCTCTTTCAAAGAGGCTTCTTACGATGGGTGCTAGTTCACGCCATGCTTCAATCGGCATGTCTCTTCGAATCGCGTTACATCTAGAACAACAAGGGACTACGTTCTCTGGAGTGTGTCCTGCTCTATTATCGATTCGATCCACTGTCGGTCTATCCACACTTCCGCAGTATGTACATGACATTTGCAGAATATGTGCTATATACTCCATAGAAAGAGTGTTCTCTCTACCCTTCCTCTTGTCGACTTTTCGAAGATTTCTATATGTCCTTAGAACCCTATCGTTACGGGGTCTTCTAGTGGCCCATCTATTATGACAAGGTTTACATCTAGCCGTCCTGACTAAGTACCACTCTCCTAAAGAATTTGGCTTCGATGTCTTAGTCCAATAAAAGTCGTCAGATGACTTCTCTTTCCCGCAATTCTTACAAACTTTCTTCTTTGAAGGTTCGCACTTCACATATGGTATAGACAACCGTATTATACCATATAATCTATTCGTTATTCATCATCAACTCAAGGCACCCAAGCAACCCGTTATGACGGCAGACTCAGGAATGAGGAATCGACCAGCCTTACTTTTTCCCTTTGTCCTTGCTGAATATCCTAGGTTTTCTAGCTCACGATTATCACGTGCCGTTGCTAGGGTGCCTTGAATCGATGATCTCTACCAGATAATACAACGAGGTATACTAGATCTACGAATTCTATTTATCATCGTGTTGGTCCCCACTGTCGTTTGTGGTTACGCGGGTCACAATTCCATTTTTGAAGTCGTAAGTATCCCCTATAAGATCCGACAACCCCTTACATACATCAGCAGGCTGTGTTACAAGGTCCTTTACAGGCCATCCAAAAGTCAAATCACGAATCACACTACATGCAACTCGAATTGTTTCTTTTTCACGATTTGAGAACTGGGCCATTGTTAATCTCCACTGATTAGTACACTCGAGCATACTAGATCTACGAGTGATCTATGGGGTAAGTTCTAATATAATTGGTTCCAGCAGGGCTTTTTCAAAGAGCCCTTTGACTTTGTGCGGGCAAGCTCCGTAAGCTGTTTTCGCAAAGTTGCAATTTTGACAAAGAACTTGGAATCCTGCCGGATATTTTTGGATCCTAAGCCATCTGTAAAAAGAGTATCCGGCACCACCAACTGAACTACCTGTAATAGATCGACGGTGTTTATTACCACCACCATGAATATGGTCTATCACCAAGAAACATTTATCCGATTCTCCACAACAGGCACACTTCGGTTCCGGGCCTCCGTATGCTTCAAGCACCTGAGTTTTAAGTCTTCGTCCCGATCGACCTCCATAACTACGGACTAAACCGGGATTTTCTTTTTTCCAAATTGCTGAGTAAGATATTCTATCTTCTCGTTTCCGAAGATAAAGATCCCTTCTTTTCTTAGCCCAACATTTCTTACAAACGGCTCTCGGTTTTCCTCGACTGAGATAGAACTCATCTTCAGATTTTCGTTTTCTACAGCAATTNCAAGTTTTCACACATCACCTTACCGAGTTTAGTTACGGTTGGATGATGTGTGAAACTGCGCAGCTGAGATCACTCGGGTTTGCAGGAGAAGATCTCGACGTTGATGGCGAGCCCCGGATTCTCCGCGATTTTCATCGTCATCTCCCAAGATGCGAGTTGCTTCGTATAGCGCAAAGTCATTCCGCGCATCTTCTCCATGTCATTGGAATCCAGCGTTCCTTCAGCTTTCTTGGCCATCAGTTTACTAGCAGCAACTGTGTGTGAACACATCCAGCCTTTCTTATTACTGAGAAACGTGGTAGCTCGCTCCAGTTCGACCTGAGCTTGTAAACTCACGAGATGATCAAAACAAGAGAGAACGTATCCGTCATCGACTGCTAGTTGCGCGGCAACTTGCTTCTTAGTCTTGAAAGGATAGCTGTAATTAGCCTTGGGCGCCTTCTTGCTGATGGTCTCGGTCACGGTGATTTCGGGTGCGTCGTTATTCAGGTTGGTCATTGTCATCATCTCCAATTTCGGGTACGTCACCTGATTCGAGATCTCCGCAGCCTATCCGCTTCGTTTCTCGTTTCGGCTCGTCCCTGTCATCTGTGTTGGAATATAATGGCGCCAGGTGGATTTACGGAACCTGCCAAGTTCTGTAAATCAGAGAAGGTATCACATATACGTGTGTGGAGATAACGACGATGGCAAATTTCGACATAGACTGGGATACTTACAATAAGGTTTATGGTTTTGTCTATAAAGAAGGCCTTGATCTGAAAAGACCGCTGGGAATGACAAAATCGGAAGTTGCAAAAATAAGTAAGGCCATGGGATGTATAGCCGTTCACACTGTGACGATTGACGCGATTTCCGAAAGGGAAGTCGGAACTCTTTCAGAAAAAGAGGTAATTTCAATCAACCAGGCATTGATGATTATGGCCGAACAAGTTGACTTGATCCGTGAAATCCTCAGGAAAGGATGCGCTCGTTCCAACTAGGGGGGGGGGGCGGCTACGTGCCGTTCTTGTTTGCAGGAACAGTGTCTGTTTACTACCTCGACAGTGAGTAGCACTGACACTTGACAAGGGATCTGTCGTAAATCAGATTCCCCAGTTCATATTCGAAGTTGGAGATGACGATGACAATTCGAAATGTTGAACTCATCAGGCAAGCTTCAAGTTTCAACGGCAAACTTCTCACTCGTGCCGAGATTGACGTCCTTTGGCAGCAAGCCAATGAGGCAATGCACTCGGGTGCGTACCAAGAGGCATTCGCGACTGTTGAATCACTGCTCTGCCAGGCTGACCGTGACGGAGGTATAACACCTTCCGACGTACTTCCAGATCCAATGGCGACAACGATCGGTAAAGGAAAGCTCGAAATGATCCAAGGATTCCTTGACCGAGTTCAGAGTCTGAATTTCTATATCAGACATAACTGACAGACTTCAAAAAACAGCAGGAAGGCCCCGAAAGGGGCCTTTTCTGTCCATTCACTGTTTCGATCAAAATAGTCTTCCCCGAAGCGGTCCTACTCCATCCGGTCTACCACTCCATGGCGTTGCCGTCTGCTTCAATCCCATATACGGACCGAGCCCGATCATTTACAAACTTTGTTCACATATTCTGTCAGCCATAGAGACCAGTCAAGCAGCGGACGGCCGCAAGTGACTCTCATTGCCCCCTGTTGAAGCCCTTGAAATGACAGGCTTGTCCACAGGAGCCTCATGGCAAGATTGCTTCTTCCAAGGAAACATGTCCATATCGATGGTGACTTCCTTCATGTGATCGAATATGAATGAGGGGATCTGATTTCCGCCAGATCCCCTTTTCATTTCAGGTGAGTTCCGTCTCACCGGACTCGATTGATTCCAACATTTCTTCAACTGAGTCAAAGAATTTGCTGCAAGAGTCACGGTCACGGTCTTCACACACTTCGAACGCCTGGTATTCCAAAAACCCTTCCCCGAGCTTCCCTTCTTTGAAAGCGCTCTCCAAGGCCAAAGCTTGCTTTTCATTGTCGATTTCAACGACCAGATCATAGTCCCATCTCAAACTGCAAGGTGGGCAGATCTCAAGTTTGATTTTTCCGAATTCCAGTTCGAGAACCTTCTTTATTTTCGTTTTCATCGTCATCTCCACACATATGTACGCGCAAGATCGATCGATTTCCAACTCGTCAAGTATTCCGTAAATATGATGGGTGATTGCGTATCATTGGTTGGAGATGACGACAATGACCAAGACTTCAAAGATTCGTTTCGCAATCGTTACCGCTCTCGTTGCAATCGCAGTTGGTCTTCCTGCAGTGACTGCAATCGCCAATGCCCCGAGCAAGTCCACAGTTCGTTTCTCAGAGCCCACCAGCAAGACCACCGTTCTGCCGACCGTAGAAATCACTGGCACCATTCCGTACGTCAACCCGGCTCCGATTGCCAAGCATGCTGCTAAGAAGACCGTCGCACGTCATGCCGTTGCTAGCCACGTCAATCAGGTTGTTTACACAGAACTCGAACAAGGTGGCCGCCCAGACGCAGATTTCGTCCGTCGGTTCTAAAAAATGAACCGGCCTGACAAATGAGGGAACGGAAATCATGTTCCCTCATTTGTAAAAATGGGTGGAGGTTGACGACATGACAACGAAATCGATCCAGTGCAGTGTTAGTGCGCTGCAAGATGCAGCATTGAAAAACCGGATAGTTCTTCTGCTATCAGTTTGGGCATCCGGGAAACGTCCGTCAGACGCCATGATAGCCGCCAGTGACTGGCTCGCCACGTTCAACGGCAACACTGCCACAATTTGCTCTCTATCCTCAAAAGGCCAGCAAGCTCTCGCTAATCTATCATAAACTTCAAGCATGGGGTGAGAGTCGGAACGACTCTCACCCTGCTCCTTGTTGGTGTCATACTTTATTTCGTAAATTGACTGTCAACCATCTTATAAAGACACATGACGGCAGTAATCGAAACCAACGTTGGCGCAGAAAATATCAAGCCTGCAAAGCCCGTTGCTAAGCCTGCTGCCGTCAAACCTGCGAAGCCTGCTAAGAAAGCGGCTTCAAAGAAGAGTCGTAAATCTAAGGTTGCTCGCATTATTTGGAAGCAGAGGTCACGAATCATGAAAACCGCAATTTTCGCAGTCCTGGCAATTGCTCTCTACTTCACTCTCGGCCAGAAGGTGGCGTTCACCAACAACACCGCGCTAGTCATCACTCTTCTCGGCCAGTTTGGCGCTCTCACCTACAAAGGCGTTGTTGCTCTCGGTACGTTCATTGGACTTGCCAAGAACTACGGCTGAGTGTACCGTGGTTGACTACGTAGAAAAATATCCGCCTACAGAGTAAATCATCGGGTTTTCGTCATACCCCTTGATGTTAGGGGGTTAAATGGAAGACGGGTTCGTGGTAAGAATACGACATATTGCTCAACTCTTGAGTTTTGAGCAAGACGTTTCTAGTTACAACCCGTATGAAGTGGCTGCAGCTAGGATCTATCTCAAAGATCAAGAGCAAGGACAACCGAGTGATCCCTCGGAAATCCAAGGTCCAGATTCGTACCAATGATTGGAGATGACGATGACAACAGAATCTGGTGAGTCGAAAACTATTCTCGGTTCTAGTGCCCGCTATACTCTCGTGATGTCTGACGATGAGATCGGGCACTCTGAACTCGGATTCATGAAACGAAGGCCAAATGAGGACCCGGATGACGAGGATATGCGCTATCAGCGATTTCTCGTAAAGAGGGGGTTCAAGAGTGTTCGAGTTCATGACGGCTATGCGTCACCCGCAACACCCGCTTCTTTCGTAGATCGTCCCTCCCCTCACATACTAGTGGGTGGAGGTCATGATGGCACGAAAGAACGGTCTCACTGGATCTAGGTTAGGCGGTCATGTGGAATACGATCGGTGGGTCTTCGGTGTATTTATTGAGGCAGGTCCCCGGTCTCTCAACCTAGTGAGCCGCGGACTTATACCGATTGGTAAGCCGGTACCTATGGCCCCGATCTTGGCCTTTAAGCCGCTTAGGCCCCCAGCTCGTCAGGCCTGATAGCCGGAAATCGGGGCCTGTCGGAAATTGGTGGGCCCCGATCATATCCCTGGTTGGAGATGATGACAATGACCAAGACCAAGCCAGCGATCGTGGTTTTATCGGCCGATTCAGAAAAAAGCTTCCGTTGGCTATCCGATGGATGGAACGAGATGAAAACAGCCAACAGCCCGAAAGCCAGGGGGCTGATGAAAAAAGCGAACCGGTGTATCGATGAAGCGGCCGATATACCCGATGCGATCATCCGGCTGAAAAAAGCCGGGTTTGAAATCGTACGGCAGGCCTGATATATGACGGCGGGTGGCGCTCGTAAATTGAACGGGTCGGATTGTAAAATCATCTAATGGCTGAGATAAATAAGAAAGCCGTCTCAAAGCTGTTCGATCAAGGCTTCGGTGCTAGACAGATAGCGTCCAAACTCGGATATGAGCATCATGCTTCGGTTTCCAGGTGTCTAAAGAAGCTCGGGAAAACACGACCTAAGAGATGTGTCGCCGAAAATTCAAGGTTAAGTCTCATACTTAAAAGAGATGAAACGCAACTAAGAATCGCAGCTGAACACTTCGCTAAGTTTTTCTTCATTTTGAATGGATTCAACGTCCTGGTTCCGGAAGTTGGGGCTCCATATGACTTAATGGTTGACATGGAAGATGGACTTCAGAAGGTCCAAGTGAAGTCTTCAACCTGTAAAGTTGTAAATGGCTACATTTTCGCGTTAAGGAGAACTAGGAACAACTCGAATTCAATTCGTAGAACTTTTTACTCATCTAAAGACTGTGATTGGTTCTTCCTATTGGATCTAGATATGAATGCCTGGCTCATTCCCTTTCATCTCCTGAAAGGGAAAGGTGCGATAACTCCACAAAACAGATTTCCGGGTTACAAAGTCAATGTCGGGGTGGTGGAATCGGCAGACACCCCGGTCTTAAAAACCGGTGCCTAATAAGCGTGCGGGTTCAAGTCCCGCCCTCGACACTAAGCGTAGATCAAGACATTCCAAATATAACAAGTGTTGGAGGCGATATATGAGACCCTACGGAATGCAACGAACTCCTGAACTCGAATTCCCTGATGTCGCTGACAGTCAGAAGCGACACGCCCATCATGAAGGCCGGAAGATCTCGAGCTATGAAAGCCATCAACTATCTTCTGATAGTTGATGGTTCTGCAACCGTTCTCGCTTTCATCATTCTTGGTATCGCAATTTGGGTGCTTCATCGAGCTCGACTACACCTAAAAAGAGAGCAGGAAATAGCAGCCCGGCGTCAAGTCTGGGATAAGCGGGACACACTAGTAGTCATTGAAGAAAACTATCGGCATTGGGTGGTCGCTAGTAAGACGAGCTGTGATCGTATCCAACGGTGACTGCATAGTGCAGTAACCTACAAATGACTTCGGAAGGGACTTGATGGAAATCGGGCCCCTTCTGTCGTACTCATGGTTGGAGATGACGATGAAAACCAAAGTCTCACAACCAAAGAAAATCAACGGGAAAAAGAACGTTCATGGTCTGTGGGTAGAATCGAATTGTCTTGGCAAATTGGCAGTCCATTTGACTCAAAAGGATGCCGAGAACACCGCAAGCATGCGTGAACAAGGTCAAAACCCGAATTTGCCTTTGTTCTTTGCGCCAGGGTTCGGATATATGTGTGGAAACGACGATGTGATGAAGTTGTTTCCTGGTTCAAGAAAGTGAAAATCGGGCCCCTTCTATCGTATCGATGATTGGAGAACAACGATGAGAGATGCTTCTATAGTCAAGAGTCGACATGGGAATCTCCAACCTCAAATCAAGGTGACGTTCAATGCAGGAACTCACCATCGTGCTGTAGCGGCCGAGATCTATCGACTTGCGGCTCTCATTGAACTGGCGTCCCAACCCTTCGGATGGGTTGTCGTACCTGAACCTCACGCAAGCATAGTCTATCTCGAGTTGCTTCATGCAACCGAGGCCGAGGCCAACAAAGGACTCGAGATTCTACAGCGTCTTTGCCCGTAAATCTCCTCTCTTCTCTCGTATCAGTGGTTGGAGATGACGACAATGGTACACTGCGATCGATACCACACTTCTCATAGATCAACTTCTCGATCGAAATACCTGAAGTCGGTACTTGATGCCGTTGTTCTCAACGATGAATGGGGGGCCGTAAAAGACCCCTATACTGATGCAGATAGTCAACGTAGAAGAGCAATACACGTCGTTGAACAGGACCGTGCATTGAATACCGCATTTTGGACTGAGGTCAAAACAAGAATTCAAGAATTCACATCTGGCGATCCAAAGGGCCGTCAGCTCTATTTAGAAATCGCTGATTTGAAACTTCTGAAGTGTCAACGGCGAAAATATTTACCAAGTCTTCGGTTCACGTTTCCGTAAATCTCCCCTCTTCTTTCATATCATTGGTTGGAGATGACGACAATGGAAACCCCGAACTTTGACGCGATGAATCAGGACGAGCTTCGTGAATTCTGGAGCAAGTGGCACATCACAACTAAGAAAAAGGCCGTCGTGGTCACTGGTGAAAGGAAAGACGCCAAGAGTATCATGGAGACTCTCGCCAACTACGCGATCAATAAGTCTTGCGCAGTCGGTGCCCGTCTAGAAGGTGACATTACGACAGCCACCATTTACGAGCACAGTTGTGATCTTTGCTACGACAGACTACCGGTTGACGTTCGCTGGTAATTTCGTAAATGATGACCTCCAACTCATATCGTGGGTTGGAGGTTACGACAATGGAATTACGAAAAATCGTCGGAGTTAAGGTTTCTGATACTGACTATGAGCATGAAATCCTGACAGCAGACGGCGGAAAACTAGGCGAGGCCATGATTGCCTTTCGTAGTGTGAGTCACGCTGGTGATGTTTATGAAGGTCATAAAGACGGCACGTTCACCAAAAACGGTGAACTTGTAACAGAACTGGATGTGAGAGACTCATATGCAACCATGGCGCTAGATGCAGTTGTCGGTGAAGTATTCGAAGATGATGACTGCTATGCGCACAACTACTCATATGTAGACAATCAAGCTTTCCGACTGTAACAAACCGATAGAAACGAGAGGCCCGGAAATTCCCGGGCCTCATCCGTATTTGGATTCATGAGCAGATCCAAGCAGGTAGTAAAGAATTCTTCAAGGAACTCTGGACCTCGCATTGAGGTCAATTTTCCACTAAGGGTGATTGAACGTCGCGATGACGACGCAGAAACCTACGAACTTTCACGGGCTCTCGGGATCATATCGGGGTTCGACGATAACACTGGTTTCTTTGAAAGTTTCAGTTCGTAAATTCGGTCCCCTCAGTCGTATTCGAAGTTGGAGAAAACAATGAATTTGGCAGAAAGAATTAGTGCGGCAGTTCAGAAGGTAGTTCAAGAAATCTTGAACCAAGAATTTGGTCATTCAACTCCGGCACTAATATCCACTCCGGCTCCGGCACCAGTATCTTCTACAAAGAAACGGGGACGCCGGCCCGGTAAAGCCACGAAGTGTGGGGCGATTGTCGGTCAACGTTGGAAAGGAAAACTGCCCTGTAATAAGGGACGGACGATTGAAATCGTCTCTCTAGACAAAGACCATATCATACCCAAGATGATTGTTGGTGGCCATGCTTCTAGGAGAATCAAGTACGAGAACTTGAAATCTCACTACGAACTCATTCCGTAAGTCTCACCACTTCCACAGTATTCGAAATTGGAGATGACGACTATGGAAACTTCAACCTGGAAACGCCAAGAGATCGCATACCGAATCCCGAACCCGAAAAAGGGGTATGCTATGGGCGAATGGAAGCGATGCACCCCTAAGACGGAAGTTGCATTCGACCGCAAGATCCTATCCCTTCAAGAGAAGGAAGCCGAAATCAACACTCGGGACGCTGACTAGCTTATAGATCTATCATAAAATAGCCTTCTCCTGACCTTCCTTGCCATTTTCCTTAAATTCCGATTAGCCAGGACACGAAAGAGATCAAACTCACCCGCGGTCAAGTCGCATTAGTCGATGATTCTGATTATGACTGGTTGAGTCAATGGAAATGGTATGCCTTTCGACGTAAAGGGGCTAACGGGTTTTATGCAAGATGTTCCACCCTAAAAAACGGAAAAACAACTCACATCAGGATGCATCGTCTCATACTCGGATTGACTGACCCGAAGGTCCAGTGTGATCATAAAGATGGGAATGGGCTAAACAATCAACGGGAAAACCTGAGGATCGCGACTAATCAGCAGAATATGCAAAATACCCGTAAGAGAGACGGATGTCCATCAAAGTATAAGGGTGTCAGCCGAAATAAATCTGGCTTTGAAGTTAGAATCGGCATTGATGGAAAGAAGAAATACTTAGGCTATTTCACCGATGAAGTTGAAGCCGCTAAAGCTTATGACACTGCTGCTATTAAGCAATTCGGTGAATTTGCGAAGTTGAACTTCCCTGAGTAAATCGAACACTACGTCTCTTAATAAGGGACATGGATGAGCTAATTCTAGATTTTTTACTCAGGGCGGGCGGCGTTTCTGAAACGTGGGAACTTGCCGCCGTATTTGGTTCACGTCAGGTCGTATCAAGCCTGAAAAATCTCATTGCCGCCGGACTGGCTGAGTTCAGTCCTTGCGGTCGAATCTACGCAGTCGTACCTGGCAACCCCGGTTCCGACTTTGACGATATAACTGAGTTTTCGGCCGTATTTGATTCGGCATTCACCCAATTGGAGTCACCCTCGAGAGCGGCGTAAATTTAAACCCTCACGACGTAGAACAAATTGCAATCGGAAACCGGCAAGGCGCCGGGCGGAGCAAGAAGATGATCGCATTTCAACAACGACGACAACGACGACGACATAATCGAACACGAGACGGTCCTTGAAAGAAGTTTGACGATAAAGAATGGTCCCGGGACGCCTGCGGTCCCGGGTAAAACTACCTACCAAGATAGGGGTAGGGGATTATTACTAGTATATAGGTAGTATGGTATAGGGGGTAGATAGTAAAGTATCTTTATAATACTTAGTGGGTGGGGAGGCAGATGTTTTGGGAAAGTAGGGATTTCCATATATTTCGACCGCCCATT
>JGI20214J51650_10002345_pt1 | contig 11946 bp, 9 predicted proteins | sample WetSurMetagenome_FD_51650 | JGI IMG/M metagenome (IMG submission 51650)
ACGGAGAACGCCGACGTGCATGCGGCGAAGAACATCGTGGCGCGCGCCGCAGAGCGCTGGCGCGAAGAAGCATTGGCCGCGGGGCACGCGGCGTCTGCCTGTGGCAGGGGCGGTCAGTCGACCGAGCGGAGCAAGCCGCGTGGGCGCAGCCCTGGGGAAGCAGGAACCCACCGAAGCAAAGGCCCGGGCATGAGCTTGAGCTCACACCAAGGCCTGCGCAGCAGGAATCCCGGTGCTTCAGGGCCCGGAGGATGTCAGGGCGCCGCCCGTCCACCTTGGCCCTGCGAATGGAGCGCGAGCAACGATGTACGGATTCGGTCCGACTCCGTCACGCCGCACATCTCGTCCCCATCCCAGAGTTCTCGAAATGCCTCTCGCCGGAGGCTGTCGGTGCAACGTAACCTGCCCAAGACGTCGTCGAGTCGCGCCGCGCTGGTGACGGCTGACTTCCTGCGGATGCCCACCGTCATTCGCATGACGGGCCCCGGCCGGCCGCCCATCTTTCGGCTGATCGCGGACTGCAAGCTCCCGCGTGTCGGCACGGCGACGACTGCACGGTATAGGTGCTCGGGATCATGAACTTCATCTGCCAGCCCTGCGTGGCCAACAGATTCCGCCGAGCTCGCTGCTGCAGCCGAGACGCGACACGGCGCATGCCTTCGACGGCGCCGAGCGCGAAGCGCAGTAGGCCCGAAAGGCCAAAGACGATTGACAGTTGGTCCCGGCGGGCCCGGAACCCGGCCGCCGTCGAGCCGAAGAAAGCGGCGAAGGAATGCGTCGACCCGAAGTCGACGAGCGGCTTGGCGAACGTCGCTGCGGCGGCGCTCCGCCCGCAGCGCCATTCCGGAGGCGGCTCGACCATGTGGTGAAGGCAAGCGCTTCGCCCTGCCGGCCAACGCTACCCAGGCCGTCGCAGCGCCAGCTTGTGCAGTAGTTCGACCAGGATCGTCCGCTCGCCCAGCGAGAGGTGCGAGAAGGCTTCGCGCTCGGCCTCGATCAACTGTTGCGTCGCGGCGTCGGCGAGGTGACGGCCTCGTTCGGTGACGTGCAGATGCTGCGTCCGGCGGTCGGTCTCGCTCGCACGGCGCTCGACCAAGCCGCGGCGCTCCAGCTTGTCCAGCCACATCGTGATGTTGGGCGCGCTCACCGCCAGGGCCCGCGCCACGCGGGCCGCCGTGCCGCCGGGGTTCTCCTTGATCAGCACCAGCACCGTGTACTCGGCGGGCCGCAGGTCCAGCGCCTTGCCCGCGGCCCGCTGGAACAGGCCCAACGTCGCGATCGACGCCTGCGCCACCTGGTACCCGATGACGTCGTGCAGGCGCGCCTCGGCCAGACGGCCCGCGGGGGTCGTGTTCTCGGGCGCTCTGCGTTGGCTCACCCCCGCATTGTCTCCGGTCACCGGCGCGCGGCCAGCCGCGCCGGTGTTCGTCAGTGGTCGTGGCGTCCGCTGCGGTCGTCCTCATCGTGCGGCGATCTGCAGGCGAAGTTCGACGCATCCTCGATGCTGCCGTGGCCAAGGTAGCGCGCCTGCGCCGGCCAGGCGCACAGCGGCCGGGTGCGCCCAGGCCATGGCGTGCCCGCCGGCGCAGTGCCAATCAGGCTGCGCGGGGCCTGACCCTGCTCGACCCATTTGACGAGGGCACCGAAGGCGTCGAACTGCGAGGTGGCGTAGCCGCCGCCGCAGTGGTTCATGCCCGGTACGACGAACAGGCGGGCGAACTGCTGCGCCGAATGCAGGTCGCCGCTGGCCTGCACCAGCTTGCGGTACCAGGCGATGTGGTACTTGGACGAGAACACCGGGTCGGCCTGGCCGCTGTAGACCATCAGCTTGCGGCCAGTCCGACGGAAGCGCCGATAGTCGGTTGAGCTCGTGCCCATGAAGTCCATCGCCGATTCGGTGAAGGCGCCGCTGCGGGCGTAGATCTTCGGCGCGTCGGTGTCCATGTTGTAGCTGAGCAACCAGGGCATGAACGCATCGCTAAGACCGGGCAGGCCCGCAATCGGCCCGGCGCTGGTGATCACCGTGCTCGGCGCGAGCGCCGTTCCGCCGGTGGGCGAGTTCGGCAGTGTCGTGAAAACGAACGGCAAGGCAGCGCCGCCCAACGTCGTGTTCAGCGAGGTGTTGCCGGGGAACGGGAACAAAGGCCCGATCTTCCACTGCCTCCAGCCCGGGGCCGCGATGCCCGGGTCCCAGAACCAGCCGGCGTAGAGCGCGTGGCCCTGCGAGTCCCGCGCGCCGCCGAAGACCTTCTCGAGTGCAGTGACCTGGGCCGCCGAGAGCGTGCCCGTGCCGGCCGGACCCAGTGTCTCGGGGTCGAAGTGGCAGGCGCCGGGGTTGAACACCATGCCGTCGACCAGACCGTCTCCCGCGTCGCAGGCCTGCGTGATGGCTTCGCCCACGGCGTTCAGCTCGGCCGGCGTAAACGAGCTGGCCAGATCCGGATTGCCGAACGGCGTGAGACTGCGTGCCGCGCCGGCGAAGGCCTGGGTGTCCCAGGCTTCGGCCACGGCGGCCTTGGGCAGGTCCATGCCGGGGTTGCCGGCAATCACGCCGTCGAAGAGCTCGGGATAGCGCTGCGAGAACATCAGCCCTTCGCGACCGCCCTCGGAGCAGCCCTCGAAGTACGAGAACTTCGGCCGTTGCTGGTAGTAGGCCCCGACGATCGCCTTGGCCGCCACGGCGACGCGTGCCGGTCCGTTGTAGCCGTAGTCGCTGCGCGCCTGCGGGTCGAAACCGAACTCCGCGTTCCCGGCCAGCGCCGAGACGTTGACCGCGTTGTCGTGGCCACTGTCGGTGGACACCACCGCGTAACCCTGGTTCAGCTGTGCACCGTCGGCGGTGCCCAGATTGCCGTCCAGGCCGCCGCCGCCCGCGAAGTAGAAGCGCTTGTTCCAGGCCGTGGGTAGGCGCAGATGGAACTTGATCGCGTAGGGCTGGCCGTCGAGCCCGGTGCGCGACGCGATCGTGCCCAGCACCTCGCAATGCTCGGGCGCACTCGCCGTGGCCGCATTGAGCTGCGCACCGGTGATCGTCGCACCATCGAAGTTGCGGTCGAGCAGCGCGCCGCAAGCTGGCGGCGCGGCTCGGCTCGAAGCGGCGGCAGCGAGCAGCGCCAGCACCAGCGCACCTCGCAAGGGATGAATAGGCCTCATGGAAGTCTCCTCGGCAGGGCACCGCTTTGGCGCGGTTTCGTTAATGTGCTGAACAAGTAGGATCGACGCGCCGGGACTTACCCGCAGCCGATTGGATTTGCGCCCATCAGTCGATTGCGCCGCTGCGGTGAGCCTGAACTTGCTTAATGCGTTGAAGTAGTCGGGGCGGTCCGCTCTGACTGCGGGATCCGTAGCGATCTCACCGGATCCCGTGCCCGTTCAGGCGCCCATGGCTGCCGTTGTCCACGACGCTGTGCCCCGGGCTATCCAGGGCTGGCTGACGTGACGCATCAGAAGGTGACCCGCGTGCTGACCTCGGTGCCGCAGCCGCGCTGGACGACAGTGCCGGTGCTGTCCAACACCTGCAGCGTCAGCGGCCCATTCAGCGCATTGCCGTCGGCCGACAGCGTCAGCGTGCGCTCGACCTTCTGCGTCCCGGCGACCGTGCCGTCTGCATTGAAACGGTAGAACCAGATGTCGGCCGTGTACTGGCCGCCGCTCCCCGCTTGCCAGACGCCAAAAGCGGCGCCACGGCTTGGGACCGGCATCGTGTTGTCGGCCGACAAGGTGCCGCCGTAGTGGAACAGGCTGGTGCCGCCGAACTGCTTTAGCACGGCGCCGCTCGTGCAATCCTTGATCGTGACCGCGGAAGACCAGGTGCCCTGGATCGGATCCGGTGCGGGCGCGCTCCCGGCCTGGGCGCTTCCGCCGCAGGCTTGAATCAGGAGGCTGGTCGCGGCGGCGGTCACGCTGATCAGACTGATGGTCTTCAGAGATCGGGTTGGAATCGACGGCATGATTTCTCCTGGAGGTTGAGCCGCGCTCGCCCCGCTCAATGCGGGACCACGCTGCGCGCACAATGGCCTGCCCGGTGAAAGCGGTCTTTGTGTCGTTCTGAACCATTTCTGAAAAGTTCTGAGAATTGGCCATGCCCGAGCGCTGCGCCTTTGGAGACTTCGTCATCGACCCCGCGCAGCAGCGCCTGTGGCGCCTCGATGGCAGCGAGGTACTGCTCGGACAAGGGCCGTTCTCGGCGCTCGAACTGTTCGTTAACCGTGCTGGCGAACTGCTCGATCACGAGACCCTCATGCGAGCGCTGTGGCCGGGCCGCGTGGTCGAGCCGAACAACCTGAACCAGGTGGTCTCTTCGCTGCGCAAGGCGCTCGGCGACGACCAGGACGGCGGCCGGCGGCGCTACATCCAGACCGTGGCGCGGCGCGGCTTCCGCTTCGTCGCCCGCACCTCCCCGGCGCCGACGGCCGGGAACGGCGCCGACATCCAGACCGCGCACCGGCCAGCGTCGGCGGCTACCCTGGCCGTGCTCCCCTTCGTGCCGCTGAACGCGCGTAGCCGCGACCTGCTGCTCGAAGTCGGCATGGCCGACAGCCTCGTCTCGCGCCTGTCCACCGTGCGGGGCTTGGTGGTGCGTTCGGTCGGCTCGGTGCTTCGCTTCGCCGGGCTGGACCAGGATCCGCTGCGCGCGGCCCGGCAGCTCGACGCGGCCTGGGTCGTCGACGGTACTCTGCAACGCGGCGGCGACGCGTTGCGGGTGACAGCACGGCTGCTCGACGCAACAACCGGCGAGGCCGCCTGGAGCGGCAGCTTTGACGAGCCGCTGCGTGGCGTGTTCGAGTTACAGGACGCGATCTCTCTGCGCGTAGCCCAGGTGCTGGCGCAGACGCTGGCACCACTGCGTTCGCAACGTCAGGGGGCGTTGATGCCGCACGGCAGCATCGGCGGCACCAGGGACGCCGACGCCTATCAGCTCTATCTGGCGGCACGCCAGCATGCGCAAGGCATCCGCGCCGACGGGCTGGCGCGAAGCCTGGCGCTGTATCGCGAGGCACTGGCCATCGACCCAGCCTATGCGCTGGCACTGGTGGGCGTCGGCGAGACCTACCGTCGCATGGTGTTCGGGGCGGACGGAGCGCCAGGCGACGTCTTCGAGCCGCAGCGGCACGCGATTTCGCGGGCGCTGGCGCTGGCGCCCGAACTCGCAGACGCCCATGCGCAGTTGGGTTGGATCCGTTTCTGGTCCGATTTCGACTGGCCGGCGGCCGAGGCTGCCTTCCGGCGCGCGCTGGCGCTGAACGCGAACGTTGCCGGCGGACACTTCGGCCTCGGCTTCCTGCTGTTGACCCTGGACCGGACCGAGGAAGGCCTGGCCCACGTGCGCATCGCGCGAGAGCTGGACCCGTTGTCCCTCATCCTGAACGCGATGGAGGCGGCGTTCCTGCTCGGCATGGGCCGTCGCGGCGAGGCTGACGAGCGGCTGCGCCGGGTCTTCGAGATCGAGCCGAACTTCTGGGTGGGGTACATGGTGCGGTCAATGTTCGACCTTGCGGACGATGCGCGTGCCTCGGCCATCAATGCGCTGCGGTGTGCCGCGGCGCTGACCGACCGCAGCACACAGCCGATGGCGTTGTTGGGGGCCCACCTGGCCCATACGGGACGGCGCGACGAGGCCAATGCCGTGCTGGAGCGACTGCGCACCCTGCAAGCCGAGCGCTACGTGCCGCCGACCTCGATCGCTGCGGTCTGCTCCGCGCTGGGCGAGACCGGGCTGGCCCTGGATGAACTGGAGCGTGCTTTCGCGGCGCGCGATACGCGCCTGATCTACATGAAGGACGACCCGCGCTGGGTGTCGCTGCGCGGCGAACCCCGCTTTGTGGCCTTGCTGCAGCGAATGAAGCTCGACGGCTACGGGCCGGGCGTCGGGGGGCCCTGAGGTCGCACCTCCGGCCGAGCGACCTGTTCTTTCCGGCCGAGCGCCAGGTGCCGACGCAAGACGGCGCGAGCACCTATAGACGCTGCATGGCGGCGGCGTCCTCAGGCGCGCGCACCTCGTGCCATCAGCGCTGCGGCGGCGGCCCGCGCTTCGCGCGCCATCTCGTGCGCCATCTCGGCGCTGCGACCCGTGTACGCGGCCGGGTCGAGCGCCGCGCGCACGAGCTCGGGTTCGACCACGCCGCGCACCGCGTCGTCNTCGAGCAACCGGTCGACCAGCGCGACCCGTGTGCGCGCGGCATCGGCCAGCGCGTGCTTCACGACCTCGTATGCGTGGCTGCGGCCGAGGGCGGGCGCGAGCGCCATCATCGCGTTCTCGGCCGCCATCGCGGCGCCGCTCGCCGCCAGATTGCGGCGCATGTTCGCGGGCACCAGTCGAATGCAGCCCAGCAGCTCGTCCATCGAACTCACCAGCTCGTAGGCCAGCGGGCCTGACTGGTCGATCAGCGCGTACAGCATCTGGTTGTTGGCACCGTCGCCCTCGTGCGTGGGCTGCATCGCCTCCAGGGCCAGCGGCGTCAGGCTGCGAAGCCGTGCCGCCAGCGCGATCGCTTGCACCGCCGACTTCGGGTTGACCTTGTTCGGCATCGTGCTCGAACCGACGACCTCGTCGTCCTGGTCCTCGAATACCTCGCCGATCTCGTCGGCCATAAGGAGGTACAGCTCGCGCGCGACTTTTGAGCAGCTGGCGCTGAAGAGCGCGAGCAGCAGCACGTACTCGGCCACGTAGTCGGTGCCGGCACGCGAGGGCACCGCCAGCGGCGTGAGTCCGAGCCGCGCCGAAAGGCGCCGGTTCAGCGCCACGCCCTGCTCGCCCGATGCGTGCATTGCCCCCAGCGCGCCCCCCCAAAGGGCCGCGAACACGCGCGGCTCAGCCTCTTCGAAGCGCTGCCGGTGGCGCAGGAATTCCTCGATCCAGGCCGCCGCCTTGAATCCGAAGGTGATGGGCAGCCCCTGGCGGAAGTTCGTCCGCCCAGCCATCAGCATCTCGGCGCCGGACTCTGCCAGGTCGGCCAGCTTCAGGAACAGGTCTCCCAGCCGGACCATGAAGGCCTCGTGCGCGCGGCGCAGAAGCCAGCTACGCGCTGTTTGCATCACGTTCTGTGTTGTCGCGCCCCAGTGAACGTAGCCGCCGGCGTCGCCGTCGCAGGCGCGCGCCAATGCGCGCACGAGCGAAACGATGGGCGCCCGGGTCTGGGCGATGTCGGAGGCCAGGGCCTGTGGGTCGACGTGCTCGAAGCTGGCCTTGCGCCGGATCTCGGCCGCCGCCGCCGCCGGGATCATGCCCAGCTCGGCCTGCGTCTCGGCCAATGTGGCCTCAAGCTCGAGCCAGGCCTGCCATTGGCTGCGCGGATCGAACAGCGCGCGAATCTCGGCCGTCGACGGCCGCAAGGGGTTGGATGCTTCCATGGGCGAGTCGGACCTCAGAGAACCTGTTCCAGAAAATGCCGCAGCCGAGGATTGCGCGGCCGGTCGAAGAACTCGTCCGGAGGCGCCACCTCGAGCACGCGACCGCCGTCGACAAACACCACCTGACCTGCCACCTCGCGCGCGAAGCGCATCTCGTGTGTCACCACCAGCATCGTCATGCCGCGGAGCGCGAGGTCGCGCATAACGGCCAGCACGCCCTTGACGAGCTCTGGGTCGAGGGCCGAGGTCGCCTCGTCGAACAGCATCACCTCGGGTTCCATCGCCAGTGATCGCGCGATCGCCACGCGCTGTTGCTGACCACCCGAAAGATCGGCCGGGCGGCGGCCCTCGAAACCGTCTAGCCCGACCGCGCGCAGCTTCTCGCGCGCCACCGCCTCGGCCGGCTCGCGCGCCATCGCGCGCACCCGGCGCAGCGCCAAGCTCACATTGTCGAGAACGCTGAGGTGAGTGAACAGCTGGAAGTGCTGGAAGACCATGCCGACGCGCCGGCGCACCGCGTTGACATCGACGCCAGGGGCGGTGATGTCGAGCTCGCCGAGCAGGATACGGCCGCGCTCGGGGCGCTCCATCAGGTTGGCACAACGCAGCAGCGTTGACTTGCCTGAGCCCGACGGCCCGACGATGCAGGTGGTGGTGGCGCCGGGCACCTCGAGATCGACCTCGTGCAGCACCGGCACGCGGCCGAAGGCCTTGCCGACCTGCTCGAAGCGCACGCGCGTGCCGCCGGGACTCGAAGTCATGCGCTCTCCTGATGCGCTACTCGACGGCCAGCGGACGCCGCGAGCGCCCACGACGCAATCGGCGGTCCCAGGCGTTGACGGCATAGGTGGTCGGGATCGTCAACGCCAGGTAGATCAGGCCGGCGGCGGTGAGCGGGGTGAGGTTGGCGTTGTTGATCGCGCCGTCCTGCGCGATCGCGAACATCTCGCGCTGCGAGGCCGTCAACCCCAACAAGTAGACCAGCGATGTGGCCTTGACGACGAGTATGAACTGGCCCGTCAGCGGCGGCAGCACGCGCCGAACACCCTGCGGCACGACGATGTGGCGCAGGGTTTGCCCGCGTGTCATGCCGGTGCTGCGCGCGGCCTCGACCTGGCCGCGCTCGACGCTCTGAAAGCCCGCGCGGAAGATCTCGGCAAAGTAGGCGCTCTCGATGAGACCGATGGCGAGGGCCGCGTAGCCGTACGTGTTGTCGCCAAACACGCTCAGCCCGGCCAGAGGCAAGCCCTGGCCGATCAGGTACACGGTGAGGATGTGCGGCAGGCCGCGCAGCACGTCGACGTAGCCGCGGCAAGGCAGGCGCAGGGCGAGGCGCTCGGACATCAGCCCGGCCGCCACGAACAGACCGAGTGCGATGCCGATCGCGCTGGCGAACACCGATAGCAGCAAGGTGTTCGGCAGCCCCACCGCCAACAGCTCGGGCAGCGCCTTCGCGATCAGGGCGGGGTCGAAGAAGGTGACGAAGATCTGGTGCAAGCCGTCGGGCATGGCGGCCCCGTCTCAGCGCGCGGCCGGGCGCGGCATACCCGGGTAGTCGCTGAACAGGCGCTCGGGGATCGCCATCGACGGCGGGTTCCACTTCACGAACAGCCGTGTGAAGGTGCCGTCCTTCATCGCCGCGGCAATCGCGCTGTCGAGCGCGGCCAACAGCTCGGCCCTGTCCTTGGCCACAGGCAGCGCGTTGATGCCGCTCTCGACCGTCTGGGTGGATGCAAGATCGGGATGCTGCTCGACGACGCGCTCGGCCGTCGCGACGCCAGTGAACAGGCCGTCGATCTGGCCCGAGACCAACGCGTTGATGCTTGACGCGATGTTGGGAAACTGCTTGACCGTGACCTGCGGTGCGATCTGCTGCAGCAGCGGGATGAGCGCGCTGCCGGTGGTCACGGCCACTGTCTTGCCGGCCGCGTTTCCGAGCGTGGCCAGCGGGGCGTTCTTGCGGCTGACCAGCTGGGCCTGGCCGTAGCCGATGGCGGTGGTGAAGTTCACCACCGCCTGACGCTCCGGGGTCACCAGCACGCCGAAGGCTGCGGTGTCGTACTGGTGGTTGCGTACCGCCGGCACCATCGCGGCGAAGGTGGTGGAGACGTAGGTCACGTGCAGGCCCAGGCGTGCGGCGATCGCATTCGTGAAGTCGATCAGCAGCCCGGCTGGTCGACCGTCCTGCAAGAACGACACGGGCTTGTCATCGGTGCGGTAAGCCACCCGCAGCTCGCCCGGCGCGTTGGTTTCCGGCGCTGCGGCGCGGGCCATCGGTGCGAGAAAGGCGACCGTCCCGACAAGGCCGAGGGAAATCAGGCTGCGTGACAAGTTCATACACGTTGTTTCCGAGTTGGGTGGGGGGGGTCGATGCAGGTCAGCGGCACGCGCCAGCGTTGCCAGATTGCGGGTTCGAGTGCAGGCAGGGGATGCGCCTGAGCGTCACACCGGCGGCGTATAGCTGCTCGGCGGCGACACGCTGCAGCTTCATCGCCTTGGCAGGCGCAATGCCCAGGTCGGCGGCGGCCTNCTCGCTCGCGCCTAGCGACCAAGGGTCGATGCCGGTGAGGCTGCCGAATAATGTCAGCGCGCTCAGGTAAGCGCCATACTTGCTCGGATGGGTGCGGTCCAGCCACCAGAGGTCAATCTGGCCGCCGGTGGGCTCGGCGTAGGTGCCGTCGGTNCTGAAAAAGCCACTGCCTATGGCCAACCCCTTTNCCACCGCACGCTGGAACGCTTCGCCCACCGGTACCACNCCGGCGAAGCCGGGGTTGGACACCGCCAGGCCGTAGAAGGCGGCATGCAGGTCCGCCGTCATGCCCGCCAGCTGGTCGTAGTAGAGCGTTGCAGCCACGCCGTTCGGGTCGGTCGAGGTGTCGAGGAGGGGCGCTCCGGTCGGCGAGTTGAGGTCGGGCGTGGTGAGCAGGTGTGCCTCCACCATGTCCGGCCGCGCCCAGGTCTGCTCCAGATACACCCGGGTCGCAGCGCTGGCCTTTGGGTTCGCCGGGATCTTGCGCGTGATGCCGCAGCCTTCGGCGGACAATCCGGTGGCTTCGCAGGCGGCCAGGCTGCCGTAAAGCTGGGTCTCGGTGTAGCTTTGCGCCGCGCCGACATGGATGAAGCGCTCGAACTGGTTGGCATAGGCCGCAAAGCCCACCGGGTTCGCGTTCTTGCCACGGCCCAAAGGCAGCGGCTCGTCGCTCTGGCCCTGCAGCACCACGACGTCCCAGGTCCGGCTGGCGACGTTGCCGCGCAGGTCCCAGGCCGCGTTCGCGGTGTTCAGGAACTGACCGCGCAACGTGGCCGCGTTGCGCGTCGACAGCGAGACGTCGACGTTCAGTCCGGCCTCGTCGGTCAGCTTCTTGAATATCCCGGGCACCCCGCCCCACGGGTGCGGCTCGAAGCTCGGCTTGCCGGCCGTGCCGATCGGGTAGCTGTTGGTGCCGGTGGGGCTGATGTTGTTGAAGGCCGCGGTCAGGTCGTGCACGGCCGCCGTGTTGTAGTTCAGTACTGGCGCCACGCGGCCGAAGGTGTAGCTGTTGCCGACGAACAGGACCGAGACGGGGTCGGCCGAAAATGAGAGCCCAGGCAAGGCCAGGATGACGGCGGCCAGGAGGCCACCGCGAAGGGACTTGTTCGACATNGTCCTCCTTCACGACGGGGCGACGTCGCGAAGTTAAGCGACGCGGAGTGGAATTTCAAATATCTCCGATCTCGAGTTGCGATATCTTTTGCGTATGGAACTTCGTCACCTGCGCTACTTCGTCGCCGTCGCCGAAGTCGGGCATATGACCCGGGCCGCGGAGCGACTGGGGATGCAGCAGCCGCCGCTCAGCCAGCAGATCCGACAGCTCGAGCAGCGCCTTGGCGCGCCGCTGTTTACGCGCCATCCCAGGGGTGTGGCGCTGACCGTCCTGGGTCAGCAACTGCTCGGTGAGGCGCGCCGCGTGCTCGACGGTGTGAGCGCGATGGAGCAGCGAATGACACGGCTGGCCGCCGGGCTGCTCGGGCTGCTAGCGGTGGGCTTCACGAGTTCGGCAGCGGCCCACGCCTTCACGCCGCACGTGTTGCGCGCCTGCCGCCGCGAATATCCCGAGATCGAGCTTCAGATCACTGAGAGCAACGCGGCCGAGCTCACCGAGGCCGTCGCCTCGGGACGTCTGCATTTCGCGTTCCTGCGCGTGCCGGTGGCGCGCCCTGCCGGGGTCACCTTCGAGACTCTGTTGAGCGAGCCGGTGGTGCTTGCGCTGCCGGTCGACCACGCACTGGCCGCACGCTACGGCGCCGACGAGGCCGTGCCCTGGCAAGCGCTCGAAGACCAGCCATTGATCCTGGTCCGGCGGCCAGGCGCGCTGGGCTTGTACGGCGAGTTGCTGAGCCTGCTCGAGCGACTGGGCGTGAGCGTGCGCGTGCAGGCCGAGGTCGATCGAATGATGACCAGCATCAACCTTGTGGCCTCNGGCGCCGGGCTATCCGTGGTGCCTGCGTCGATGCNGATCGCGCAGGCGCATTCCGTGGCTTACCGGCGACTGGCGGTCGATACGGTGCTGCTGGCGCCCGTCACGCTGGCGTTCCGCGACGACGACGACCCAGCGG
>JGI20214J51650_10002346_pt1 | contig 11945 bp, 7 predicted proteins | sample WetSurMetagenome_FD_51650 | JGI IMG/M metagenome (IMG submission 51650)
AAAGATGGAACAGATAAAAAAGTTGTTAAATAATTAAAAATATGAAGAGATTCAAAGGGACTGGAGTAGCGATTGTTACGCCATTTAAAAATGACTTAAGCATTGATTTTGCTGCCTTGGGGCGGGTAGTAAATCATGTGATCAGTGGCGGCGTTAACTATATAGTGGCAATGGGAACCACAGGAGAATCTGTTACTCTGACCAAAGATGAGAAGAAAGCAATAATTACATATGTTGTTGAAGCGATAGATAACAGGGTTCCTCTGGTAATTGGAATTGGTGGAAATAATACACAGGAAGTAATAAACAGCATACGGTATACAAATCTTACTGGTGTAGATGGGATATTATCTGTCGCACCATATTATAATAAGCCAAGCCAGAAGGGATTATTTCAGCATTTTAAAGCTGTTGCCACTTGCAGTCCTCTGCCTGTCATTATCTATAATGTTCCGGGAAGGACATCATGTAACATCACTTCAGATACCTGTCTGGAACTGGCACATGAATGTGAAAACATAATTGCTGTTAAAGAGGCTTCCGGTGATATAAGTCAGATTATGAGAATAATTAAAGGGAAGCCAGAAAATTTTAGTGTTATATCGGGAGATGATATGATGACAATTCCAATAATTGCATCAGGAGGATCGGGTGTTATTTCCGTTCTTGCCAATGCATTCCCTGCGCAGTGCAATGAACTGGTCGGCCATGCACTTAAAAATAATTTCAAATCCGCCCGTGAAATACAGTTTCATTTCCTTGAGATAATTGATCTGCTTTTTGTTGAAGGTAATCCATCGGGTGTAAAAGCAATGATGAATATGATGAACCTCTGCCAAAATACACTCAGGCTTCCTCTTGTACCTGTAAGCAGACCCATATATTCAAGGATTCAAAAAGCTATTGATGAAGTAACCAAAAACTGATCAGGCATTTACACCAGCGCCCTGGACTCCTCCCTGCTGCAATCCATGACATTGTTTATATTTTTTCCCGCTCCCGCATGGACATGGATCGTTTCTGCCTACTTTCTTATCTACCCTTACCGGTTCGGTAGGTTTCTGGTTTCGTTCCTGACCGCCTCCAGTACTGCTATATTGAGAAAAATCGCTTTTTGAAGTTCTCAGATTACTCATATCTACCTGCCGTCTTCTCTGTGCTTCCTTAACCTGCTCAGGATCCTGTGAAGGTATATGACCTTTCATTAGTGTGCCCACCACATCTTTATTTACTTTGGTCAGCATTGTTTTAAATAACTCAAATGATTCGAACTTGTAAATAAGTAAAGGATCCTTCTGTTCATAAGTAGCATTCTGTACCGATTGTTTGAGTTCATCCATTTCCCTGAGATGTTCTTTCCATGCATCATCTATTGTTGCCAAAACGACTGTCTTCTCATAGGCTCTCGCCAACTCCCGTCCTTCAGATTCTGCAGTTGCTTTAAGGTTAGTGACTACCTGAAAAACCCTTACCCCATCCGAAATAGGAACAACAACATTTTCATAAACATGTGCCATCCTGTCATATACATCTTTCAGAACAGGATAGGCTTGTGAAGATATTGTTTCAACTTTTCGTTTATAGGCATCCAGTACTTTAGCATATACTTTTTCAGTTACAGCATTAGAAACGGCTTTCTTAAATTCCGGTTCCGGAACAGGCGAATCCATTGAAAATGACCGGATAAGATCAAAATCAAATCCTTCAAAATCTCCATCTCCATGATAAATTTCAACCAGGTTTTCAGTTACATCGAACATCATATTTGCAATATCAACACTCAGTCTTTCACCAAGCAGGGCATGACGTCTTTTCTTGTATATGACCTCCCTTTGAGAGTTCATCACATCATCATATTCAAGAAGCCTTTTTCTTATTCCGAAGTTATTCTCTTCGACCTTTTTCTGTGCCCGTTCAATAGATTTGGTTATCATGGAATGCTGAATCATCTCACCATCTTTCAATCCGAGCTTGTCCATTATGCCGGCAATCCTTTCAGAACCAAAAAGTCTCATAAGTTCATCCTCAAGCGATACAAAGAACTGGGAAGATCCGGGGTCTCCCTGTCTGCCCGCACGTCCACGCAACTGCCGGTCAACTCTTCTTGACTCATGCCGTTCAGTGCCTATAATTGCAAGACCGCCTGCTTGTCTTACATCTTCTGTAAGTTTAATATCTGTACCCCTACCAGCCATGTTAGTAGCAATTGTTATGGTACCAGTTTTACCCGCTTCAGCAACTATTTCAGCTTCTCTCTGATGAAGCTTGGCATTCAAAACATTATGTTTGAGCCCCTTCATCTTCAGCATCCTGCTTAACAATTCCGATATCTCCACTGAAGTAGTTCCTACGAGTACCGGCCGCCCGAGCCTGTTCATTTCAGCTATTTCCTCAATAACGGCATTGTACTTTTCACGCTTAGTTTTATAAACAAGATCTTCTCTATCGAACCGAACAACAGGTTTATTTGTAGGTATAACAACAACGTCGAGTTTGTATATATTCCATAATTCACCGGCTTCAGTCTCAGCTGTACCTGTCATACCGGCAAGCTTATGGTACATTCTGAAATAGTTCTGCAGGGTGATTGTGGCATAAGTCTGAGTTGCGGCTTCTACTTTAACATTTTCTTTTGCTTCAATTGCCTGGTGCAGTCCGTCGGAATACCTTCGTCCTTCAAGGATACGCCCGGTTTGTTCATCAACAATTTTTACCTTATTATCCATCACCACATACTCGGTATCTCTGTCAAACAGAGTCCATGCCTTAAGCAGTTGAGTCATTGTATGAACACGCTCTGACTTAACTGAATAGTCCTGAAGAAGTTCATCCTTTATTTTAAGCTTCTCACGATCGGACATTTCTGATTTTTCAATATCAGCTATCTTTGAACCAACATCCGGCAAAATAAAAAAGCTTACATCCTCAACCGAGGTGGATATAAGGTCGAGACCTTTTTCAGTAAGTTCAATTGAATTTGCTTTTTCATCAATAATAAAGAATAGCTCATCAGTAACCTTAGGCATATCCTTATTGTTATTCTGCATATAGAAGTTCTCAGTCTTCAGCAGAAGTGACTTATTGCCCTCTTCGCTCAGAAATTTGATAAGAGCATTGTTTTTTGGTAAGCCTTTATAAGCCCTGAGGAGAAGCAGACCGCCCTCATCATTTTTATTATCAGCAATAAGTTTCTTTGAATCTGCCAGTATCTGAGTCACCAGTTTTTTCTGAGCTCCCACAAGCTTATCAACCTTCGGTTTTAGCTCGTCGAATTGCTGGGTATCGCTTTTAGCAGTTGGTCCGGAAATAATCAGAGGAGTACGCGCATCATCTATCAGAACAGAGTCGACCTCATCCACAATTGCATAATGATGTTTACGCTGTACAAGATCTTCAGGATTAATTGCCATATTATCCCTCAGGTAATCAAAACCAAATTCGTTGTTTGTTCCGAAAGTTATATCGGCATTATATGCTTTACGTCTTTCTGTCGAATTTGGCTGATGTTTGTCAATACAATCTACGGATAGTCCATGAAATTCATATATCGGGCCCATCCATTCCGAGTCACGTTTTGATAAATAATCATTTACGGTAACTATGTGGACTCCTCTNCCTGCCAAAGCATTCAGGAAAACCGGGAGTGTGGCAACCACCGTTTTCCCTTCACCAGTCCCCATTTCAGCAATTTTACCTTTATGAAGTGCAACACCTCCTATAAGCTGAACATCATAATGTACCATATCCCAGGTAATTTCATTACCACCTGCGATCCATTTGTTACTCCATAATGCCTTGTCACCATTAATAGTTATACTTTCTCTGGTGGCAGCAAGATCCCTGTCATATTGTCGTGCCGTAACTTCTAATACACTATTATTTTTAAACCTTTTAGTTGTCTCTTTTACAATTGCGAATGCGCGCGGTACTACGCGATCAAGAACAACTTCAAGCTTTTCATTGATCTGCTTTTCTATTTTATCTATTGAATTATAAATATCTTCTTTAAGGTAAACATCATCTTCTTTCTCCGCATTTTCTCTGAGTGTTCTGATCTCATTTTCATCCACTTCAATGCTGCCGAGTATCTCCTTTCTTAATTCATCGGTCTTCTCCCGTAAGCCGTCATTTGATAAATTTTTTAGCTTTTCAAACTCAAGATGAATCTTTTCGACAAAAGGATTGATTTCCTTAATGTCCCTTTCATATTTATTCCCCAGAAAAAGACCCAATACATTATTTATAATGCTCATTTTAAGGTGTTTTACAGTTATATAAAATTTTCAGCAAAATTAGCTTTATTTTCCAATAAAGAATTCCAAAATTCTACTTTATGCAAAAACCCCGCCATAATTGCGGGGTTTGTAAATTTTATTTTATCAGACTGTATTTTATCGTCAAAATACCATCATCACGATAAAGTATAATAAAATATAAGCCTGTCGGATTTCCGGAGATATCTGCAAGAACCTCTGAATTACCAGATGAATGATCGCTTTTAATACATATACCTGCAGAATTGAAAATGCTGTATCTGAAAGGTTTTCCGCTATCATTCCCTTCGTTACTGAGATTCATCTTTATCAGACCGGTGCCCGGATTAGGATAGACCTTAACCATACCATCATTAATTTTTTCGACATCATCGACAAGAGGGTTAATTCTGAGATCTTCAATAGCCCATCCCCAACCATTAGCAAACGGATCTGAGAATAAGCTGAAGCGAATCAAAAGTGTATCTCCGGCGGATATTTTGTCAGAAGGATGGTAATAAATAGTATGTTTATTAAGCATCGATTCTGAACCGATAAATGTTGAATTATCGCCCACTAAGGAACTTTTATAGGCAATAAGCCATGATGAAACCAGCCTGCTATCGTAACCATCTGCCAGGCTGAGCCAGGTTTTACCGAAATTTTTAGAGCCTTCCAAAACAACATAATCGAAAAAATCAGATGATCCAAATACTGAACCAGTTAATCCGGGTTCAACCAGAACTATCTCATTGAAATTAATCAACAAACCTGATTCACTTAATTTCAGCGGATGCCTGAGCAATGCTGTGTAAGAAATGCTTTTGAGGTTATCCATAGGACTTTCATATGGATGTTTGGAATGAAGACCATATTTGGTGAAGTCAGCTGGTTTCAGTACATCAAATCCGTTATTTAAAAAATGAGGAGCAGCATCGGAAAAATCAGTAGCATAACTTGAAAGAATAGATTCAAGATGTTCAATTTTGCTCACAAAAAAACCTTTTTCAGGCAAAACAGCAGTATTGGGAGTCAACGCTGAGTCAACAGCAAAAACCCTGTATTGTATTGAATCAATACCCTTTAATAATTCGGGTTTTGCATTCAGAAAACTTCTGAAAGAACCTGAATCTCCTGCATTCATACCAATGAATTGTGATGATCCGTTATTAAGCTTATATTCAATAAAAACAGAATCTATAGCTAAATTATCTGTAGCAGTTGCAACAAAATTAATTGTGTCAACAGATTCGAGATAATACTTTTCAGGAGTATGCAGAAGTTCCGGTTTAACAGTATCAGTGCCAATAAAAGTCCGATAGACGCTATCAGGTTTTGAAGGTGATTTGTAAAGCCTCAAAAAAGAATCCTGGGCAAAGAAATAGTACTGAAGTTCAGAATTATAGGAAGGGATGTTTATACTTGTGATGAAAGAGTTATCAGAATTCGGGGAAGTCATGAAGATAGTGTCCTTTGTTTGGAATTTATTTAATGAATATACTACACCCATCTTATCATGATTATATAAAGTATCTGATTTAATTGTAGTTGAAAGCAAGATTTGAGGAAGATGATCTTCTGTATCCCCTTTGGGGTTATGAATGATTCTTGTATTTATCCAGCCAAGGTCGCCAAGGATTGAGAAAGTGTATTTTCCGGGGTCATGAATAGCTTCTCCCTTATCAATAAATGGGGTCATCAGTGCGTTCTCCTGAAGAGTTACAGGTTCTTCATCGAGATGTGAAATACTTGATCCTGCTTCCCATTTAGACGGAGTATATAATTTGGCCCTGGATCCTGATGAATACTTTTTCAACAGTGGCCCGTTAAAATAGAGATTGCCGCCTGTAAACTGGGAATGGAGGCTGGCAGAAGGATTTATATATTCTAAAGTATCTGTTAATTTAATCCCATAAAGGTCTTCGACAAATGTATCATATATAGTTGGTAAAGTGTCTTGTCCTCCGTAAGCACCAAGAGTTCCATCTGTTGACATACTGTCAAAAAAGCCAAGACCGTGGCATATTTCATGCAGTGCCACAGTGACAAGGTCGTACTTCAGAGTGGGTGTGTTTCCATCTGTACCAAGATACCAGTTCATTGAGCTATTGATTCTTAATGTCAGGTCGCCCTCAAGATCACCATCAAGGCTTTTACCTGCTATCTTTTCTGCAAGCGCAATAGGGTAATACACTTGAGGATTAAGAGCATTGATGGCACTTCCCTTAACAAAATAAGTTGGGCTGCAATTAGCCAGTACTCCTGCAGTTGTAATCTTTTCCCAACTGGCTAAAATTGTCAGTTTGGTATCAGCAGGAAGCATGGTTTCCAGGATCGATTTGGCATACTCCATAGCTATTTCCCCCTGACTTGTAAAACCCGTATAATATATTTTTACAGATCCCCCGCTTTTTGTCCCGGATTTCTTCAAAAAAGCATCCGGTGGCGGAATGTATATCCGTTTTATTTTATTACCCGCATAACATACTCCAGTAATTGAGGAATTATATATCCGATCCTGTGACCTGAGTGGTAGGATCGAAACAAGTATAAAAATGCCAAGTGAAACAGATAAGATTTTCATTACGGATTTGAAAGTGGTTTATTCGCAGCGGCTCTCAAACTCAGAATATCTTTATCAAACTGGTACATATTGTTCTTTCCTACCAGCCGTATTTTGTCAATAATTAGTCTTACAGAAGCCTCTTCTTCAACCTGCTCCATTACAAACCATTGTAAGAAGTTATGGGTATTAAAATCTTTCTCTTCAAGTGTCAGCCCAACTATCTCATTGATACTGGAAGTAATGAATTCTTCATGTTTCAATACTTCACTGAACACATCATCAACACTTTTAAACTCCCCTGATGGTTTTTTCAAAGCAGGTATAACAGCTTTACCTCCTCTTTCATTTATATACTTAATAAACTTCAACATATGAAGTCTTTCCTCATCGGCCTGGCTATATAACCATGCAGCTACACCACTAAAGCCGTTTGTCTCGGCCCACGATGCCATAGAGATATAGAGGTTGGAAGAATAACCTTCTTTTTCTACCTGTTTGTTACAGATATCTTCAATTTTCTTCTTTAACATAGCTTTAAGTATTTATAAGTTATTATAATAACATTTATTTCAAGTTTGTTGTTCATATTCCAATAGTTCTTCAATTTTTGCAATTAGGTCGCTTATTGAAAACGGTTTTGAATATATTGCATTGGCGCCAAGTGCTTTTGCCAGATTCAGATAACTTCCGGGTCCGGCTTTACCTCCCCCGGAAATAGCTATAATCTTTATTGACGGTTTTAATTCCTTAAGCTTAATAATTACTTTCAGTCCGTCTTCTTCGGGCATGATAAGGTCAGTAACAACCAGATCTGTTATTGAAGGCTTGAAATGAGTTATTGCCTCTTTGCCATTCCCTGCTTCAATGACAGTGAATTTACGTCTGACAAGAGAGATCTTAAGCATTTCTCTAAGTCCTTTATCATCTTCTACTATTAATACTCCCGGCATTGTTTTTAATATAAAATATAAAGTCGCACTGCTGTAATATTGTTGTTTAATAAAACTCCTAAGATATTGATTATTGCATTATCTTAATGATATATCAATTGCATTCCTTATTTCTTTAAGAGATACAGGTTTAATCAAATGTTGTTTAACAATGCGTGAATTTAATAATTTTTCTTCGAGTACTTCCTGACTGGGATCAGTTATAAGTATACAGGGAGTATTAACGTTAAACCTCCTGAATATACCAGTAAGTTCCTCAGGATTGATCTGTTTTGAATCGCTCATATATATAACCAGATCAGGACGTTCTGCAGAGCATGCCATAACCTTGATCAGGTTACGCCTGTCAGAAATATAAATCAGTTCATATCCGGTGTTTTCAAGGGCAAGAGATAATATCCTGGATTCATACTTGTTTCCGGTGATGAAAACAATTTTTTTCATTGAATCCTTTTTACCGGAAGAATCTGGATAACTTTTTACTAAAGGAAGATAAACATAAAAGACTGAGCCTTTTTCTATCTTACTTGAAACGAGTATTTCTCCTTCAAGTTCTTTTATTATACCATGAATAACAGATAATCCCAAACCAGTTCCCTTTCCAACTTCCCTTGTCGTATAGAATGGCTCAAATATTCTTCTGATCAAAGATGGGTTCATACCTTCGCCAGTATCTTTAAAAGTCAGGAGTGCATATTCATCCGCAACAATATCTTTATTAAGTTCATGTTTAACAAGTTTCCCTTCAACGACTACCATATTTACTGACAGCGTACCTCCACTTTTTTCCATGGACTGGATAGCATTTGTCATAAGGTTTAAAAATATTCTGAAAAGTTGTGTGGGATCTGCGAATACAATTGCATCCTTACTTGGGATACGGCTTTTAACGATTATATTAGAAGGTATTGCTGACTTAACAAATCCAATTGTTTCTCTCAGAACTTCAGAAATGGAAATCTGAATTTTTTCCTGTTCAATCTGTCTGCTGAAAGTAAGCATTTGATTTGTAATTGATTGAGCTTTAAGTACCGCTCCCTGTATCTTACTTACTTTTTCCGATACCGAAGAATCAGAGTTAAGATCCTCCTGCAACATTTCAGAGTATCCCGAAATGGTTGCGAGTATATTATTAAAATCATGAGCTATACCTCCGGCAAGGGCTCCGATTGTCTCAAGTTTCTGAGCCTCTAACAGGCGATTCTCAAGCATAAGTTCTCTTGAAGAATCTTCAAAGGCAAAATCAATAAATGAAGGATTACCGGATTCATCAACAGCCAGAAATCCGCTTATACGGCAAGGTATTTCTTCTCCATTACAGTTCTTCAACGTTACCCTTCCAAAAGACTTTGTTTCACTGTCCAGAAGCTGGTCGTACTGCATTTCAAATAATCCTTCCTCCGGATAAAAACTTTTCAGATTCATGCTTGCAAATGAAACATCATCATGGCAATCCATAATCTTGTGAAACGCTTTATTAGCACTCAGTATTTTTCCGTCAGGATCGCATCGCAGGAACCCAATTGGCAATTTTGATTCAAACTGACGCAGCTCTTCTTCCTTCTTAATAATAGCCTGCTTTGATCTTACCAAATCATTAATATCCAATGTCTCAGCCAGAAGGTGGGTTATCTCTCCTGTCTCAACTGAAAGAGGCCTGAAAACCACTTCAAAATATCTTTTCCCGAGGTTAGGCGTATCAAAGGAAGCTTCATACCTGACAGTTTTTCCTGAAAAGCATAAATCAATATTACTCTTTATTACCTTATGAAAAGTTTCATCTCCCCATACTTCAACCAGTGATTTTCCAATAATTGTATCGAAAACTACTTTATGGGCTTCACAAAAAGTAGTATTAACCTTCTCATAGATGTAGTCACGGTTAATGATACTTATCATTGATCTGGAATGGTTGATAATCTGATCTGAAATATCTTTTTCTTTTACAATGGATCTCAGATAGTCGTCATCACCAGATATTTTTAGATTCTTTTTCAAGACTTATCAATTATAAAATGTGAAACCTATGAAGTGAGTTTAAGTAATGTCAAGATTAAAAGCTTTTTTCACCTCTTTAAGAATTGGATATTTGCCAAACAGGTAATTGTATTTCTGTTCATCGGAGTACAAAATTTCATTAGTCTCTGAGAGGTCAACAGTAGTCTCAATATCAAGCTCATGCATATTGAATCTATCTTCNAGNAATGTAATNAGTTTCTGTTTATAGTTCTGTACGAAAGTATCTTTCTGGGCAGCATTACTNAGATGGATTTTNATTGTTTTATCGATTTCAACTTCTGGTTTTATCGATTTAAACATGCTGATAATTCTTGTNCCCTCTCCTTTTAACTGATCTGTAAATTCATTCCAGGCAAGATCGAAAGCTTCGACAGTGAATTCCTCCTTTGGTTTTAAAATAACCTCTGCATCAGTCAGACCGGGTGTTTCAACGGCTTTACTAACAGCCTGATTATCTTCTGAAATGATATCTTTTATTGAGAATGCCTTTGATGGCTTTTCGATTTCAATGTTGTGTCTGTCTGTTGGAATTTCTCTCTTAACAGCATCGTTTTCAACCGTTTGGATCTTTTGAACTATACTATCTGATTTAGAAGGAATTGGCAGAATTTCTTCACCATTTTTCAGATGCTTTGGTTCAGACTTTTTTTTTTCAGATTCCTCCTCCTGTTCATTCATCAGGCGGCATAACCTGATCAGAGATAGTTCAATATGGAGTCGCGGATTCTTGCTGTTCTTATATGTAAGATCGCAGTTTGTTCCAATATCGAGAGCTTTGAATAAGAACTCAACCGGACACTTTCCCGTCTGTTGAAAATATCTTTGTTTAACAACAGGAGTTGTTTCCAGAAGACGAATTGTTGATTCATCTTTACTTACCAGCAGGTCGCGCAGGTGGCTGTTTAAACCAGAAATGAAGTTATGACCGTCAAATCCCTTTTCAAGAACCTCATTAAAAGTTAACAATACTGAAGAAACATCACCGGCGAGGGCACTGTCAATACTTTTAAAATAATACTCATAATCGAGCACATTAAGGTTCTCAATGACATCTTTATAGGTAATTGTTTTACCGCTGAGGCTGACAATCTGGTCGAAAATTGACAAAGCATCACGCAAAGCTCCGTCAGCTTTCTGTCCTATTATATGAAGAGCTTCCTCATTGGCTGTTATATCCTCATTTTTAGCTACATACATCAGGCGGCCAACTATATCTTCAATCTTTATACGGTTAAAATCGAAAATCTGGCATCTTGACAGGATAGTTGGTATTATCTTATGTTTTTCTGTTGTTGCCAGAATAAAGATTGCATGGGAAGGAGGCTCTTCAAGAGTTTTGAGAAAAGCATTGAATGCCGATGAAGAGAGCATATGAACTTCATCAATTATATAAATGCTGTATTTTCCTATCTGCGGCGGAATCCTCACCTGATCATTAAGGCTTCTGATATCCTCTACCTTATTATTAGATGCGGCATCCAGTTCATGTATATTAAAAGATCTTAAGGAATTGAAAGACAAACATGATTCACATGTATCACAAGCTTCGCAGTTGTCATTCAGATTACTGCAATTGATTGTTTTGGCAAATATCCTTGCACAAGTTGTTTTTCCCACACCTCGGGGTCCGCAAAAGAGATATGCCTGGGCAAGATGATTGTTTTTAATGGCACTTTTCAGCGTATTTGTAATCGAATCCTGACCAATAACCATATCAAAACTGGCAGGACGGTATTTTCTTGCTGAAACAATGAAGTTTTCCATAGATAAATGACTCTCGTTTCTTACAGATTTGTTGAAGTACAAATATAGTTAAAAAGGCAAAAGGTAACCAACAGACAAAAGACAAAAGTAAAAAGACATAAAAATACAAACTGAAGAACTGTCACAGAGAAACACAGAGAGCCATATAGAACAAAATGTCTCTGTGAAACTCTCTGTATACTCCGTGCAACTCTGTGTAAGTTCTTATTAAAATGGAAAAATGATAATTTTCCATCATTAAGTTTTTGGATTTAGTAAAATAATTGTACTTTTGCGAGCCAAAATCATTAATCTAATAAACAATTAATTACTATGTTGAATCAGTACGAAACCGTTTTCATTGCAACTCCCGTTTTATCTGAGAACCAGATGAAGGAAGCGGTACAGAAATTC
>JGI20214J51650_10002347_pt1 | contig 11945 bp, 11 predicted proteins | sample WetSurMetagenome_FD_51650 | JGI IMG/M metagenome (IMG submission 51650)
CCTGGATTCGGCCGCCAGCTCCTTTTACCAGAAGGGCAAGTACATCCTGGCTGCCGAGAAAAAGCCGCAGAAGAGCGCCGAGGAGATGGTCAAGTTCTACGACGGCCTCATCAAGAAATACCCGATCATCTCGATCGAAGACGGGCTGGCGGAAGGCGACTGGGACGGCTGGAAGCTCATGACGGAGGAACTGGGAAACAAAGTCCAGATCGTGGGCGACGACATCTTCGTGACAAACAAGAAGATCCTCGAGAAAGGCATCGCCCGGGGCATCGCCAACTCGGTCCTCATCAAGCTCAACCAGATCGGCACGCTGACGGAAACGCTCGAGACGATCGAAATGGCCAAAACGGCGGGCTACACGACCGTCGTTTCCCACCGCTCGGGCGAGACGGAGGACACCACCATGGCCGACGTGGCCGTGGCCATGAACTGCGGTCAGATCAAGAGCGGCTCCGTTTCCCGCAGCGAACGGCTGGCCAAGTACAACCGGCTGCTGCGCATCGAGGAGGAACTGGGGCCGGCTGCGGTCTACAGGGGTCGCAAGGCGCTTTACAGTGTAAAATAGGCGAAAGGTTCAAGGACAAAGGATAAAGGTAAAAGAAAGCCCGCCTCAGTCGATCTGAAGTGGGCTTTTCTGTCAGATCAAATCCCCCTTTCATCCCCCTTTTAAAAAGGGGGAAAGAGGGGGATTTTTTTACAGGAATCTGAATATCCTCTGCCTCAGTGCCTCGATCCGGCCCTTGTTCTCCGTGAGGGAGTAGAATGTCTTCGTCTCCTTCTTTTCCTTCCGCTCGATGGCCTTCAGGACTTCCTCGTCCAGCAGCGCCTTCATGGCGTTCTGGTAGTTTGAAACACTCTGCGCCTCGTTTCGCAGGATCTCCCCTTTTTTGTACATCCGCGTACCCAGCTTCTGCACGAGCTTGAGGAAGTCCTTGTCCGTGCGCATGTCCTTTTTCAGATAAGACGACCCTCTCGTGACGACCCAGTAGGACTCGATGTAGTTCTGAATGAGGCCGGCATAGGGCCGCAGGTACATCCTGCCTTTCCCCTTCACCTCGATCCAGGCCTCGTCGCCTTTCTCGAGCCCCACGATCATGCCCCGGTCCAGCAGGTAGGCCAGGGCCTCGTGCACCTCCTCGGCGTCGCCCTTGCGGTGGTCGAAGATGAACTCGTGCCGGAAGAGGCGCTTGAAGAACTTGTAATCCTCCATGAGCGTGACCAGCGGGATCACGTCCTCGCTCTTCGAGAGGATGGACGCAGCCACGAAGGAAAGCGGGACGAAGAAGTGCAGGATGTTGTTCTTGTAGTACTCCAGGTGAAGCCGTTTCTCCTCGTCCAGCGAAAAGACGACCTCAGTGAACTCGTCTTCCTCGCCCTCCTCGGCGCCCATCTCGGAGATGAGCCCCATGGACTTGAACTGATCGAGGGCATCCTGGATGGCCCGCTCGGGGTTGGCAAAGGTAGACGCGATGGGCACTCCGCGGGCAGCCAGGTAGTGGAAAAGCTCGTGGATGATCTCCAGCAGGTCGTTGCGGGTCAGGCCCCGCTTGTAGTGGCAGAGCAGCGCCGCCGCCACGAGGGCGAACGGCGTCACGACGGACACCCGGCTGATCTCGCTGACCACTTCGTAGCTGATCTTCCGGTAGAGGCTGCGACGCTCGTCCATGTCCATGGACTCCGGCGGTTTCTCCAATGCCTGCAGGTAGGTGTGCAGGTAGATCGGCTCGCCCACGTTTACGTAGACGCGCCCGTAGCGCTTGTTGAGCAGCTTGCTGCTCTTGATGACGGAGGTTGCCCGCTCCTTCTCTTTTGCGGCGCCTCCCAGCTCCTGCAGGTAGGCTTTCTCTTCCATAACCCGGTCATAGCCGATGAAGACGGGGATGATGGCAAGCTCGCGATGCCGGTCCATGTTCGCCTGGATGACCATGGAGAGCATCCCGTACTTCGGCATGACCATCTTGCCCGTCCGGCTCCGCCCCCCTTCGATGAAAAATTCGAGGGGATAACCCAGGCCCAGCAGGGTCTTGATGTAGGTCTCCATCACCTGCCGATAGAGGAAGTTTCCGCCGAAGGTCCTTCGGATGAAGAAGGCGCCCGCCTTGCGGAAGATGAGGCCCAGCGGCCAGAACATGAGGTTCGTCCCCGCTGCGATAAACGGCAGAGGGATGTTGTGCTTGTAGAAGATGTAAGACAGCAGCAGGTAGTCGATGTGGCTGCGATGGCACGGGATGATGACGCAGGGCATATGACGGGAAATGTCCCGCACCCGCACGAGCCCTTCGCGGTCGACGACGACACCGTCGTAGACATTGTTCCACAGCCAGGTGAGAAGTTTTTCCCAGAGCTCGATGTAAAAATCGATGTAGTCCGCGGCGATCTCTTCGAGGTACTTCTTCGCCTCTTTCTGAACGACAGGCAGGTCTTTTTTTGCTGCCGTGGCGTGTTCCCCCATGAAACTCACCAGCTCTTCGTCACGGAGCGCCATGGCAATGATCTCTTCGCGGGCCTTGATGAGGGGCCCCAGGGCAGCACTCTTTTCGTGGTCGATGCGGCCGATGAGTTCGCCTCTGAGCCCCGGGGCAAGATCGGAGGCGGCACGCTCCCCTTTCTCTTTCAGAATGAGGGAAAGGTCTACCGGCTCCGCGGCGATGACGGAGGTGCGGTTCTGGTAACGAAAGAAGGCGATCAGCCGTCTGAGCCAGCCGGGGTTTTCCTGATCGCCGAAGAAAATATCCACCAGGGGCCGCTCCTTCTTCTCCCGCCGAGGGCCATAGCTTACGGCGATGGGAACAAGATAGACGGGGACGTCGAGAGCCTCCTGCGCGTTCAGGAGCTGGACAAGGGGATCGGCGGAGCCATCGCCCTGGGACCCGCGCAGGTAGATGACTGAGCTTTTTCGAAGGCGGGTGAGACGGTCGAGAATCCCCGTGGTACCTAAATCGACCGACCGGGCGAGCAGGGACCGGACGATCTTAGCAGCGGGCCTCCAGAAAAGCGACCCCATGCCATGGCACAAAAGCGGCTGCGGGATCCGTTTCCTCAGGCTGAGATCGTGGAGGATGAGGCAGTTCAGGCGGCTGGGGTATTTCTGGACGTAAACAACGACACCCTGCTCGGAAAGGCTTTTCAGGGCTTGCTCGTCTTCGAGGGCCAGCTCGACCTTGGAGAGATATCGCGCAAAGACACGGGAAAACGGACCGGTGAGGGTTTCCCCGGATGTTGAATGGTTCGGGTCATCGGCGCCGTCGGGCATGCTGNGGGTGTCCAGACTCATGAGCCCTCCGGTGTCAATCCGCCACTTCGAAGTCGTCGGTAAACTTCCGCCGCATGTAGTCCCTGACGAAGAACTCGATCTCCGAGGCCGTGTTGAAGGTCATCACCCGTTCGACCAGCTTGCGGCAGTCCTTCAAGGTGACGGACCGGATGAGCTTCTTGATCCGCGGGATCACCAATGCATTCATGCTCAACTCGTCGAGCCCGAGACCGAGAAGGACCATGGTGTAAACGGGCTCCCCGGCCATTTCCCCGCACATGGCCACCTCGATGCCCGTCTTGTGCCCCGCCTCGACGACCTGGCGGATGAGCTTGAGTACCGCGGGGTGCAGCGGCTCGTAGAGGTAGCTGACCCGCTCGTTCACCCGGTCGATGGCCAGCGTGTACTGGATGAGGTCGTTGGTGCCGATGCTGAAGAAATCGACCTCCTTGGCGAGGTCTTCTGCAATGAGCACGGCCGAAGGGACCTCCATCATGATCCCGATCTTGACATCCTTGCCGTAGGGAATGCCGTCGCGCTTGAGTTCCTTCTTCACCTCGTTGAAGATCCGCTTCGTCTCGAGCAGCTCCTCCATCCCCGAGATCATGGGGAAAAGCACCTTGGTCTTTCCGTAGGCGCTGGCCCGGAGGATGGCCCTCAACTGGACCTTGAAGAGATCGACCTCCCGAAGGCAGAACCGGATGGCCCTCAGCCCCATGACGGGGTTCATCTCGGCGGCCAGCCGCGGGTCGGAGATGAACTTGTCGCCGCCCAGGTCAAAGGTCCGGATCGTGGAGAAGCGGATCCCCGCGGATTCAACGACCTTCTTGTAGGTGCAGAAATGCTCTTCCTCCGTGGGAAGCCGGTCACGATTGATGTAGATGAACTCGGTGCGGTACAGCCCGATCCCGTCGGTGCCGTGCTGCACGGCCGACGGAATCTCCTCGACGAACTCGATGTTGGCCCCGATGAGCACGCGGTGTTTGTCCAGCGTTGTCGCCGTTTTCCGCGCGTGCTTGAGAAGGCTGTCCTCGATCGTCGCGTAGTGCCGCTTTTTTTCTTCGTAGCGGCGGATGATCTCGGGATCGGGGTTGACGATGACGGCCCCCGCCGTCCCGTCGATGATGATGATATCGCCCGTCTTGGACTCCGTCGTGATNTTCTCGATCCCGACGACAGCCGGGATCTCGTAGGCGCGCGCCACGATGGCGGTGTGGGAGGTCTTGCCGCCCATGTCGGTGGCAAACCCCTGGATCTTCTCCACTTTCATCTGCATCGTGTCGGCAGGAGAGAGATCGCGGGCAATGATAATGGCATTGTCACCGATCCCGGAAATGGTCTCGTGGTGAACGCCGGCGAGGTTCCGAAGGATTCTCTGCCCTGCATACTCCACGTCGCTGATCCGTTCGCGCAGGTACTCGTCGTCGACCTTGCTGAAGACATCGCGATACTTGTCGAGCGTCATGCGCAGGGCCCACTCGGCGTTGACCCCCTTGTCCTCGATGTTCTGGATCGTCTGCTTGATGAGCATCTTGTCCTTGAGGATCATGATGTGGACGTCGAGGATGTAGAGGGTTTCCAGACCTTCCTGGTCCTGGTCCTTGAATTTTCGCTTGATCTCCAGGAGCTGGTTCTCGGAGTCCTTGAGGGCCTTTCGGAACCTGCGAAGCTCCTCTGCGACGAGGCTCTTGTCTTCGAGCTGGTATCGGGAAATGGGGGCATCGACACGCCGGATCAGGTGGGCCACACCGATGGCCACTCCGGGGGATACGCCGATCCCCTGCAGGACGATGATCCTTTTGGGCTCGCCTGGGTTCATGAAGCCTCTCCGAACTTGTCATCCACGAGCTTTGCGATCCGTTCCACGACTTCCCGCGCATCGTCGCCCTCGGCCGATACGACGATCTGGCTGTCCTTCGNGCAGGCCAGGGTGAGAATGTCCAGAAGGCTCCTGGCGTCAACCCGGGTCCCGTCCCTCTCGAGGGACACGCTCGATTGGCAATGCTCAACCGCCCGGACGATCATCGCGGCCGACCGGGCGTGAATCCCGAATTCATTCTTGACGGTGAGGGTTTTTTCAACAATCATTGCATTACCAGCACAACGGCGAAGAATAGGACCGACCCGTACAGGATCGTCAAGGGCGACAGCCCTTTTCTCACAGCCAGGAAACTGGCCAGGATCACCAGAAGGCCCCCGACCTGTCCCAGGATGAACGGCTGAAACAGCGTGTGAATCTGCTCCGCCGTGGAGGCAAGGTAAGCCCCGATGCCCAGCAGAACCGTGGAACACCATCGGGTCCACCTGGACTTTTCCGGCAGATCCAGGCGCCGGATGAACTCAATTCCATTTTTCCCCTGCTGCCAGCCCGTGATGAATCCCCGTATGCGGACCCACAGGTGCGCCGGGGTGTAGAGGACCAGGAAGAGCAACGGGGCAAGGAGAATGCCCTTGAAGGCGATACAGACGGCAGCAATGCCGGAAAGAGGCCTCAGGGAGCTCCAGAAAAAGGAATCGCCGATCGCCGCGTAAGGACCCATGAGAGCATTCTTCAGATCGTTCACTTCCGAGGACCGGTTCTCGCTTTCAAGCCGGGTGACCGATCCGATGAGAGGCGCAGCCAGATACGGGTGCGTATTGAATCGTTGCAGGTGCCTGGCAAGGAGGGCCGATGTCTCAGGCTGCACGCGCTCACCCCGTTCCGCAGCGAGGGGAGCCATCGCATAGGCAAAGCCGAGACCCTGCATCCGCGAGACGTTCCATGAAGCCTGAATCAAGAGCGATCGCAAGAAGATTTCTAAGAGCCTTTTTCCCGTCAACACTTGACCGATGCCGAATCGTTGTTAAATTTTGTTTGAGGCCGATTTACCTGATCCCGCGCCGCTTGCGCGCGGCGGAAAATAATTAACACGAACCGCCCCATTAGTCAATGCATCTTGGCGGAATAGCTTTGCATTTTTCGGTTGTTTTTACCATTTATTTTCCCTTGACAGGCCTTTTTTTTTCTGTTACTTTCGCCCGCCAATAAGATAAAAGTTCAAATTCGGTCCAAGCCATCCCCCGGGATGGCCGCTTTTTTGCCGGGACTCAATAGGTCCAGAATAATCCGGATACAACATCCGGTTTTTTTGCACTCATGCATAAACGAAAAGAAAATCAAATGGAGGTGCATTAACCGTGGTTTGCCAGACTATCAAAACAGGGGTCGAGTGTTCATTCATGTCGAAAAGCGGTTGCGGCTATGTCGGCGGCAGCTGCCAGAAGATCATCGCGAAGTGCGAGGGCTGCGGAAAGATCCTGGAGTACTCGGCCGAGAAGTATTGCATGGTTTATCCCAACCCTTCGGGAAAGTGGTCGATCGGCGGATGCCCCCAGGCGACGCACACGAAAGTCGTAAAGGAAGAATCCACGCAGAAGCTCAACCCCATCAAGGCATCCAAGCGAGCTGCCAAGAAATAACCCCGCAATGAACTCCGGTTGAAGGCGCTGCCGTGCAACCGGCTGCATAGGTAAAAGAAAAGCCGGTCCGAAGGGTCACTCTCTTCGGACCGGCTTTTTGACGTCTGCGGGCTTTGTTCCTGTCAGGCTCCCTCTCCCTTGAGGGGAGAGGGTCGGGGTGAGGGTGACTGCTCGTTTCCTTCTCAGCTCAACAGATCGCGGATGGCTTTGAGTTCCTGCTTGATCGACTGGAGTATTTCGCGGTATTCCTCGCCGCTGTCGGATACGGCAGGGCTTTCTTTCCGGAGTTCCTGGAGCCGTTTCTTCGCTCCGGCGATGGTGAACTTGTCCTGATAGAGAAGCCTCTTGATGAGGGCGAGTTCCTCGAGATCCTTGCGCCGGTAGAGGCGCTGCTCCGACTTCGTGCGGATGGGTTTGATCGTGCTGAATTCCGTTTCCCAGTACCGGACGACGTAGGGTTCCACGCCCAGGATCTTGCTGATCTCGCCGATCCGGAAGTACGTTTTGTCGGGAATCTCAATGTCCATGGGACAACCTCTCACTGGAAGATCGCTCAGGGAGTTTGTTCCCATCCTCAGTTGAGAGGAACCCTGTGCAGGCCTACTTGCTGTTCAAGGCTTTCTTGAGGACCTGGCTGGACTTGAATGTGAGCACCCGCCTGGCCGAGATCTCGATTTCGGCGCCTGTCTGCGGGTTGCGCCCCCTTCGGGAATTCTTGTCCTTGACGACGAAATTGCCGAATCCCGAGATCTTGACCTTGTCTCCTTTGGCAAGCTCATCCTTCATGATGTCAAAGACCGACTCAACGATTCGGGCTGAATCCTTCTTCGAGAAACCCAGTCTGTCGCAGACATTCTGAATGATGTCTATCTTCGTCATCGCCATCCTCCTGTTTTCCTTGCCTCGATTTCCTGTTACCCTTCCCCCCTGATCCTGGCGGCGGTCGATTCCACGATCTTCTTCACAATCCGGCCGTGAACCAGACCGGTCTCATCATCGGTGAGAGTTTTTGATGCTGACCGGTAGGTAAACCGGAGGCCTATGCTCTTCATGCCATCGGGGATACCTTTGCCGCTATATACATCAAAAACATCAACCGTTTCAAGCAATTCTTCCTCGGCCTCCCGCGCCAGGGCGCTCATCCTCCCTGCTTCCACGTCGAGCCCCACGACAAACGCAACGTCGCGGGTCATGGCGGGGAACCGGGAGTATTCCCTGTAACGGACGGACGTCTCCTTCAGGGCGGAAAGGGGCTCCGTCTCGATCTCGAGGACGAAGGCCCGGTTACGAAGATCCATCCGCCCGATGACATCGGGATGGAGCTCGCCGAGGCAGCCGATCTGCCTGTCGCCGAGATACACCCGGGCCGCCCTGCCTGGATGGAGACAGGGTATAGCCGGGTCGGCCACGAAACGAAGATCCCTTGCGCCAAGGCAGGTTGCGAGGTTTTCCAGCACCCCCTTGAGGTCGTAAAAATCGGCGCCAAGGCCCTGGAAATGCCAGTTCTCCATGTAACGCGACCCTGTCAGCAGAAGGGCGAGCTTATCCACCTCGCGGGGCTGTTCCCCCTCGGCCCGGCTGATGAAGATCCTTCCCAGCTCGAAGAACTTGAGGTCCGGGGAGCCTGCATTGACGTTTCGCCTCATCGTGTCCAGAAGTCCGTAAAGCAGGGTTGTGCGCATCACGGCCTGCTCCTCGGTGAGGGGATTGGCGATCCGGACGTATCGCCGACACTCGTCCTGTTCAGGCAGACCGAGGATATCCGCCGACTGAGGCGTGATGAAGCTGAAGTTGACGACCTCCGTATAACCCTGGCCGTTCAGGGCCGTCCTCAGGGACGACTCGAACTCCCGCTTGCGGTCGTGGACGTCTGCGGGCGCGGGGATAGCGGGGATTGTCACGGGGATCTTGTCGAATCCGTGAATCCGGGCGATCTCTTCGATGAGGTCGATTTCTCGCCAGAGATCGACGCGGAAGGTCGGCGGGGTGATGGACAGTACCCCCGGTCCCTCCGTCTTCACAATCATCTCAAGGCCCTTGAAGATCGCCTTGGCTTCCGAGGCTTTCACGGGCGTACCGAGAATGTCCTCCACCCGTTTCATCCGGAGCGCGATGGGACCCGATACGGCAACCTTCTTGGGATAAACGTCGATATGCCCCTTGCAGACAGTCCCGCCCGAGAGATTGGCGATGAGCTGGGCAGCCCGGTCAAGGGCCCTCAGCACCCCTTCGGGGTCGATTCCCCGCTCGAACCGGAAGGCGGCATCGGTTCCCATGCCGAGAAATCTCGCCCCGCGGCGGATCGTGGAGGGATTGAAATAGGCGCTTTCCAGCAGCACAGTCTCCGTGTCGTCCTTCACCTCTGAGTTCTCGCCGCCCATGATCCCGGCAATGGCCACCGGTTTGCGGCCGTCGCAGATCATGAGGGTTTCGGCATTCAGGTTCCGCGTCTTGCCGTCCAGGGAAACGAAAGGCTCCCCTTCCCGCGANCGGCGCACGACGATCCGCCCCTCTTCGAGAAAGCGGAAATCAAAGGCATGGAGCGGTTGTCCCAGCTCCATCATGACGAAATTGGTCACATCGACCACGTTGTTGATGGAACGAAGCCCCACTGCCTCGAGGCGCAGGCGCATCCACTTCGGCGAGGGGAGGATTTGCACTCCCTTGATCATGCGCGCCGTGTAGCGGGGACAGAAATCGGGGTCCAGGATCTCGACGGACGTGAGCGTCCGGATGTGTTCGGACGACTCTTTGAACGTAATCTTCGGGTAGCGGAGCTTTTTGCCGCAAAGGACGGCCNCTTCCCGTGCGATCCCGATCATGCTCAGGCAGTCGGCGCGATTGGGCGTGATCCCGACGTCGAGAACCGTGTCCCGCAGTTCCAGGACGTCGATGAGATTTCTGCCCAGCGGTGTATCCGGGGGCAGGATCATGATCCCCGACGCGTCGGGTCCGATCCCCAGTTCGTCTTCCGAACAGAGCATGCCTTCGGAGGCCTCTCCCCGGATCTTGGAGCTCTTTATGCTGTAGCCGCCGGGGATTGTGGCCCCGACCGTNGCGAGGGCCACCACGTCGCCTGTCTTCATGTTCTGTGCCCCGCAGACGATGGGAAGCACCTGATCGCCCGTTGTCACTTCCAGCAGGTGGAGCTTGTCGGCCCCGGGGTGGGGTTTCATGGAGAGAATTCTGGCGGTGATCACCCCCGTGAATGCGGGGGTGTATTCCTCGACGGCGTCTACCTCGAGACCGGCCATCGTGAGGCGGTCGGCCAGATCCGACGGGGAGATGTCGATGTCGACGTAATCTTTAAGCCACCGTAAACTGACTTTCATAAGTACCTTGAGTGCATAAGGCGAAGGGTCTGGAGGGAATTGCCTTTAGCCTTTAGCCTGTAGCCTGTAGCCTGTTTTTTCAGAACTGTTCCAAGAAGCGCCGGTCATTCTCCGTAAAGAGACGGATATCGGATATGCCATACCGCAGCATGGCGATCCGCTCGACGCCGAGTCCGAAGGCAAACCCCGTATACTCCTCGCTGTCGTATCCGACGGACTTGAAGACCTCGGGGTCGACCATGCCGGAGCCGAGGATCTCGATCCAGCCGCTCTGTCCGCACACGCGGCAGCCCTTGCCGCGGCACATGACGCACTGGATATCGACCTCGGCGCTCGGTTCCGTGAAGGGGAAAAAGCTCGGCCGGAACCTCACCCCGATCTCCTCGCCAAAGACATGCTTCAGGAAGAACGTGAGGGTCCCCTTGAGGTCGCCGAAGGTCACCCCCCTGTCGACATAAAGCCCCTCGATCTGGTGGAACATGGGGGAATGGGACACGTCGGCGTCCGGGCGATAAACCTTCCCGGGCGCAATCACCCGAACGGGCGGCTGCTGTTTTTCCATTACCCGGACCTGGACCGGTGATGTGTGGGTCCGCAGAAGCAGATTTTCCGTGATATAGAAGGTTGCCTGCATGTCCCGGGACGGGTGGTCCTTGGCCATGTTGAGGGCTTCGAAGTTGTAGTAGTCCAGCTCGACTTCGGGCCCCTCGACAATGGAAAACCCGAGCGAGGCAAAGATCGAGCAGATTTCCTGGGTCACCAGCGTGATCGGGTGAAGCTTCCCGCAGGGAAATCCCCGGCCGGGAAGGGTCACATCGACCCGCTCCTGCAGCAGCTTGCTGTCCTTCTTCAAATCCGAGGTCCCGGCAAGGACCGCATCGAGANGCAACGAGAGGGCTTCTTTAACCTGGTTGGCCAGCTGCCCCATGGCGGGGCGCTCTTCCGGAGCGATGGTCCCCAGTCCTCGAAGGATCGAGGTCAGCACTCCCTTGCGGCCCAGATATTTTGTCCGGATCGCCTGGATCGCTTCATCCGACGAGGCGCCGCGAAGCTCTTCCTCGGCATCCCGTTGAAGCTTCTCGAGCTGCTCTCTCATCCCTTCTTCTCACCTGCAGCGATGCCGGCGATGACGGAAAAAGCGCGGGGATCGTTGATGGCGATATCCGCCAGGACCTTGCGGTCCACGGTCACGTGCGCCTTGCTCAGCCCGTCGATGAGCCGGCTGTAGGAGATGTTGTTGAGACGCGCAGCTGCATTGATCCGCGCAATCCAGAGGCTTCGGAACTCGCGCTTGCGGGCCTTGCGATCCCGGAAGGCAAAGGCGAGGCCGCGGTTGACGGACTCTGTCGCATTGCGGTACGCCCGTCGCCTTGCGCCGAAGAAGCCCTTGGCCAGCTTCAGGATCTTCCTTCTTTTCTTTCTACCTGTTACGCTTCGTTTTACGCGTGCCATGATCTATTCTCCTGAACGATTCTTTTCTGTTTATCCATGGCGCCGGTGTCCGGCCGCCCGATGCCTAATGAAAATAGAGGGGAAAAGGCCCCTCTATCCGAACTTTACGCGGTNACACACCCGTCGAACCTGCCAGAACCCNGCTTAGGCGTAGGGGATCAGCCTCTTGATGCCCTTCGTGTCCCGGGCATCCAGGATCGCCGACTTCCTCATCTTCCGTTTGCTCTTCGTCGTCTTCTTGGTCAGGATGTGGCTGTGGAATGCTTTCTTCCGTTTTACCTTCCCCGTCCCGGTGAGAGAAAAGCGTTTTGATGCTCCCTTGTGTGTTTTCTGCTTCGGCATGACTGCTCCTTGACGCGTTATTTCTTGGGGGATACCACCATGACCATGCTTCGCCCCTCTATCCTGGGGTGCTGCTCCACGGTGGCGACGCCCTCCAGTTCGTC
>JGI20214J51650_10002350_pt1 | contig 11937 bp, 7 predicted proteins | sample WetSurMetagenome_FD_51650 | JGI IMG/M metagenome (IMG submission 51650)
TTTAAGGACTTTTGCATCAAACTCTTTTTGGTAAACATCAAAGTAGTAGAGTTGCTCGGTTGCAGGCAGTTGCTCAGCCACCTTCTGGAGAGTCTGTTCAGCTTGTGCTTCTTCTTCCTCCACTGGTTTTGGCGCCTGCATATGACGGTTGGCGATTAATGCGTAAAAGTTCTCGGGGACCTCAACTTCGACGCCTTCTTTCTCTGCTGCTTGTTTGACGATTTCTGGTGGAAGCCCATGTGAATCGTATAGTTCTGTTAGGGTATCCATGGGCAGTTTGCCTGTGCCCTTAGTTTTTAGGTCGGCTGCGATGCGTTTAACCATGCCTTCGCCGCGTTTGAGGGTTTCTACGAATTTTTCTTCTTCGACTTTAAGCATTTCGATGATTTCTTTTTGCATTTCTTTAATACGAGGAAAATCTTTTCCCCAATAATCTGCTTGCATGTCGACGATGTCGTAGAGTGTGGCTGGATTCATGTTTAAGGAACGCATTAAACGGTAAACCCGTCGGAAGAGGAGCCTTGCGAGGTAGCCTTCTTGGATGTTGGATGGCACGACGCCTTCGCTGAGCATGAAGCTGAGGGTTTTTGTGTGGTCTGTTACTGCCCAGGCGTTCTCAATGGGGACCAGAGTCTTTTCGAGCGTCGCTAAGTCTATTCCGGTGAGCTCTGAAACCCGTTTTCTAGCGACCATTCGGTTTGCTCGTTTATCAACGCTGACGAGCCCAGAGTATTTGGCTACGCGCGTTAAGAAGTCTTGGTCAACATTGGTTATTCCTGCCATCGACATTACCTTGTCGAGGAGGTTACCGTAGATTGCTTGGAAGAGGCTTGGAACTCCCTGACTTATCCAAGTGAAGCGGTCAATACCATAACCCGTATCCACTGTGCGGATAGGCAATTCTACGAAGTCGTCACCCACAACCTTATACTGCATAAACACGAGCGTCCCAACTTCCAGACCGCGACAGATACATTCCACATCTGGACCAGCGTTTCCTCCGCCTACCCAAACGCCTTCCTTGTAGATGACTTCCTCAGATTTTATGCCAAGGCACTCGGTGGCAAAACGGTGGTGGAAACGAACGGTGTCGTCTTTCCAGTAAATCTCCTTGTCGGGGTAGTTGAATGCGTGTGCACCCCCCATCTCGAAGATGGTTAAGTGCCTACCAAACGTAGGTCCTGTGTTGGAAATGTCCGTTAGTCTTATGCATGGCTGGGAAATAACCAGCGGGTTTGCTGGTGGCGGCGCAATTCCCTCCGTCACGTAGGGCTGAAAATCGATAATGCTTGCGTGAGTTAAGTAAATGTCTTTTCTCCAACGCGCCACAACAGGGTAAGGCTTAATTCGTGTGTGACCGTTCTCTTCGAAGAACGAGAGGAATGCTTCCCGCATCTCGGAGAGAGTGAATTTTTTTGTGGTTGCGGGGTTGCCTAGGAAAGTGTAGCAGCCACATTCGTCAGAACCGGATTCACCGCAGGTTTCCTGTTTGGCGTTTTGGGTCCAGTAGTATTCTCCGCATTTTGGACAAAGCTTCCTAACGAAGCCTTCCTGCTTGAAGAATGGAAGACTGTAATCTGCTTCTGTAAATGTCTTGGTCAAAGGTTTTCAAGACTCCACTATTGCGTTTAATGGGTTACGAGATTCACTCATTTAAATGGTTAGCTAAATTTCGGGGACGTTTCGACGTTATTTGCTCATTCTTTCGTTTAACGAATTGTTTTTCTTCTAAACTTGAAATGGAGCCGATTTAGCCCAAAAAAATCTATTGAAACTGTAGATAATTGAGCTCTATGCTAAGGGAGGAACTAAGGAGGAAACCAAGAACTTTATGTTATTAAGGCTCAGCTTTCCTATTTAAATCAGTAATAGATTCCTTAGTTTGTTCGTGTTGACTTTGGAGAGGGTAAGTTGGCATATAATCGGGAGCGGTTGTATCATTATTATTCTCTAGTTCTTCTTCTGGTTCGTTCTCAAATGACCTTCTCAACAACAAAGGCGCAACAAATGTAGTTACCATAATCATGCCCAAAATTGCAGCATATGTACTTTGTGTAATAGCACCCGCCGAAATAGCTACACCAGCAACTATAAGACCAACCTCACCACGAGAAATCATCCCGTAACCAACACGTTTTCCTTTAGTTCCACTTTTTAAGAAGTAGGCAGCTGGTAACCCACACCCAATTACTTTACTGATTACAGCTATTGCAACCAACGATATGAAAAATACGTAAAAGAACCAATCTGTGGTAAAAAACGCCCTTATGTCAAATGCTGCGCCTGCCAAGCCAAAGAAAACTGGAGAGAAAATTATGCTTACTTTTTGAGCAAAGTCCCGAATTTTTTCGCAAGTTTCAGTACTCGCAATTGCCATCCCAGCCGCAAAAGCNCCGACAATAGGTGATAATCCCAGGACTGCCGCTAGAGCTGAAGCACCAAAGCATGAAGCCGTTGCCGCCGCCTCAAGTGTCGCTTCTGACCCCTTTGATGTAAAATTGATTATTCGCGGAAGAATTATTGCAGCAAAAATCGTCATAGCGAGCCACACTCCTAGAGAGGTTAAAATTACTGTTATTATGCTCAATGGGTTCATAGGGTTAGAGGTCGTTATGAAAGAAATTATGACTCCTAAAATCGCCAATCCTAAAACATCGTCAACAACTGCAGCACTAATCATCATTCTTGACTCTATTTTCTTTGCTTTTTTAAGCTCTTGAAGAACAAGTGCAGTAATGGAGATGCTTGTAGCTACGAGCGCTGCCCCAATAACCAAGCATGCTATAATATTAAATCCAAATGCTAGTGCAATTCCATAACCCATTATGAACGGAACAACCACACCAATGCTTCCAACAACAAAGCTGCCTATGCCGATCTTTCTGAAGTCTCTAAAAGTCATTTCAAAACCAGCAACAAACAAGATGAGTATCCCACCTATCTCGCCAAATGCTCGCACAATGTCATTAATTTGAATTACAGGGGAACCATTCACCACAATTAATGAACCCAAAGCGTAAGGACCTAAAATAATACCAGCTAGCAACTCACCGAGAACAGCTGGGATTTTTCTCCAAGAGAAAATTTCGCCCAGTACCTTTGCTGAGAAAACCAAGATGCAAACGGTTACTATAGCTCTCAGCACTGGGTCTAAAGCCAAATCTAGCCTCTCCTGTCAATGGGAAAATACCATACAATCGTTCTAATTAATTAAATTNTTTAGTGCTAACAACCTCTTCTATCTTTGAAACATATCCTCTTAAAACTTTGGCACCCTTTCAATAGCAAAATTATTTATAACAAAAAACTAACTTCATTGTATGGCTGTTGGAAGCAAGGTAAAAACCACCTTTCTTTCTGGAATAGCTTTGTGTATCATAAGCGTTCTTTTGCTACTTCTTGGAACAACGGAGAATTTGTCAAAAAATGCCGAAATTGAAACAACATACTTTTTCGTACCTCTTTTCTTCTTTGTAATAGGTATAATAGCAATTACTACAAGCCAAAGAAAAAACCATAAAAGGTTATCCCTGTGATTTGAAAACGTCTTTGTTAGAGCCAACGTTAACGGGCTTATTGAGAAACGTTTTTATTTTTCGGTTCCTGGTCAATTTTTTGCAGTATTTGGTTAGAAGGGGTAAGCTTATGGGGTGTTTATGCATTCAGCGTGAAGCCCCGAAGTATTTGCGGCTTAAAGTCCAGAGAAGACTTATCATAATGATTATTTTTTTCTAATCAAACAATGTGAAAGTTTTCTTTTCCGTTTTGGTTAATTCTGGGAATAGTTATTGTAAATTTGGCTCCTAATCCGGGGGCACCATTTTCTTGAATAGCCCACCCATAAACTTCAATCATTCTCCCAATCAAATACAACCCGTAACCAGATGAGCCGCCTGTGCTGAATCCAACCGTAAAAAGCTTGGGCTTATTATTGACAGATATGCCAACGCCGTCATCCTCATAAATTAGCCTCAACCAATTTTGATCTTCTTTCTCACAACTTACCTTTACCGTTGTGGCCTTTTTCCCATGTTTTAAAGAATTATCAATCAGATTGAAAAACAGTTGTCTCAAGAAAGAATCCGCTAGCAAAGACAATCCTCGGCAATCATTGATAACTTTCAAGTTAAAAGAATCTGAAAAGAGCTCTAACGCCTCTTTGAACGTTTCTTTCACATTAATGTATGTTAGCTCTTCTACACCTATTTGCTCATACATTTTGGCGAAGTCAAAAATTGTTCCAATCTCCTTAACAGCCATCTCCATTTTGCCAAGCCCGTCTACAATATCAGCCTGGTCAGGATGATTCTTTTTGAGCAAATACGCATAGCTAGTTACCGTCGAAAGCTTGTTTCGAACATCATGCCTAGTTAAGCCGCCTACAACACCGAGTTTCTCATTTACCATCACCAATTGATCCATCAGTTGATTCAAGGATTCTTCGGCTTTTTTGCGTTCGGTAACGTTTTCACAGAAAGCAATCAACTTTCCATCGGGCAATTTAACCGCGTTCAAGCTAACGTATACTGCCTGACCATCCTTTTTCTTTAGCCGAAATTCTTTCAAGATTTTACCTGTGTTTTGAAGAGCCGCAAAATCGGCTAAAATTGCTGACATCTCCGTCTCAAAGACAATCTGTGGAATGCCCATTCTCAGCATTTCTTTTGCGGAGTAACCGAGCATTTTGGAAGCAGCCGCATTCACATACAAATATCTTCCTTCAGAATCTGCCACAAAAACTGATACGGGAGAATTCTCTACATACATCCTAAATTTGGACTCACTTTCCTGAAGAGCATTTTCAGCTTTTTTGGTTTCAGTGATGTCCTGAGCAAAGCCTACAAGACCAGTTACAATTCCATCTTTATCAAAAGTTGGTACTTTATCTGTCTGTACCCATCTTATACCGTTTGCGGATTCATATTGTTCAATTATCCCGAGTCTAGGATGCTCTGATTTTAGAACCTCCAGGTCGTCTTTTGTCATGTTTTGCGCTATTTCGGCGGAATAAAAGTCAAAAACTGTTTTTCCAAGGAACTTTTCCTTGGGGATTTTCAGAGCCTTAGCAAATGCTTCATTGACTCGGATAAATTTTCCTTCTTTGTTTTTGTAGAAAATTATAATTGGCGAAGAATCAATAATTCGATTGAGTTCCTGTTGCTCTTTTTCAAGACTTTCCTTTGTTTTCTTGTGTTGAGTATTGTCAATAAGTAGAACTACAAACTTGCCTTTGATAGGACTGAAAGCAAACNCATCAAAATGCCTGTCNGTATTATGATTATAGTTTTCAAAATGAATTGACTCTCNAGTTAACGCCACTTTTCCAAGAATCTCAATCCATGATGACTCAACATCTGGGAATAACTCCCGAACCCTCTTCCCCTTAACCAACTCTCTTTTAAACCCAGTTAGTTTCTCGTAGGCCTCATTAATTTCTAAGATGCGGTAGTCACATGGACATCCCATCTCATCAGTTATTACCTCACATAAAGCAAAACCTTCTCTTAGACCCGCGAAAAGTGTGCGGTACCTAGTTTCACTTACACGCAGCATTTCCTCAGCCTTTTTACGTTCAGTTATATCTATTGCAAGCCCTCTTAGCCCGACCATCTTGTTTTTGAAGAACCGAGGAGTTGCATTGACAAGGGCGGGAAAAGTGGTTCCGTCTTTCCGCCTGAAAGTGTACTCAGTAGGAACATGGCTTCCTCCTTCCAATACCCGCTGAATGTTATTCGCTGCTCTTTCACTATCTTCAGAGGCAGGGAACTGCATGATGTTCAATCCTTTTTCAAGATCTTCTTGGGAGTAGCCAGAAATTTCTGCTGCCCGTTGGTTGGCAAAAACTATTTGTCCTTTTAGGTCGGTTTCAAAAACAATTTCTGGCAAACAGTTTGCCAGTTCTCGGTACCTCGCCTCGCTTTCACGCAGAATCTCATCTGATTTCTTGTTTTCACTAACATCTAAGAACATCCCCAGAACTGCAGGATGCCCATCATAATCAACTCGATTTGCAAGTGCGCTTATCCAAATTAAAGAGCCGTCCTTTCGCACTGCACGGAACTCGTGGCAGGATTCCGCCGGTTCGTCCCGCAAACGATTTTCCATACGCATAAAAAAAATAGCTCTGTCCTCATAATACACCAAACTCATAATTCTTTCTGGTGAAAGTGAAATTAGTTCTTGAAGAGAATAATCCAACATTTTTCCCATGGCTTGATTAGCAAAAACTATCCTGAGCGGGTTTTTCATTGTAACTAATATTCCTTGAAGTGATTTCTCGACAAGCGTGCGATATTTTGACTCTGACGCCGAAAGTAGTTTTCTTGATTTCTTACGCTCCACTGTTTTTTTTATAGCGTCTGCTAATTCACAGTAGACTGTTTCTGGAGAGCCGTTCTTGTTGATGTAGCTATCAGCGCCTAAGTTCAAGGCTTTAACTGCAACGTCTTCCCTGCCTCTTCCTGTAAATAATATAAAAGGAATTTGATTATTCTGCATTCTAAGCTCTTTCAAGAATTCTAATCCGTTTTTCTGTGGCATTTCATAGTCCGAAACTATTGCATCATACTGTTGCTCGTCCATTTTTTTTAAAGCTTCGACAACAGATATGGCACTATCAATCTCAAAGTCGTTTTCTACAGTTAGTATCTGTTTTGAAATTTCAAGAGTACAAAGTTCATCATCAACATGTAAAACTTTAGTAACACTCTTTTTGTTTGAAGCAACCAAATCACTTGACTGTACAAGTAGTCCATTCTGGTTGAGGGTTTGCATAGCCATATGCCACAGCCAAATAGATAATGTGTTAATTATATCTATTATGAATCTATAGTACGGAAGCCTGTCAGTTTCACTTTCAACAGAATTAAGACAATATTAAAAGTTAAGGAACTTCACCAATCTTTTTTTATTTGGTGAAAGTCTAAATTAGTTTGGAAGTATTTTTTTTAAATATAATTGTACCGCNCTTTGANGTGAAAGGCTTTAAATTTACAAAAAAAAGGAAATCAAGTCAGTCAAGCCGTTTTCCTGATTTTATTCTAGGCACACTATAACGTGTTTGGGCTTCATTGTTAATGATGCTTTTTCGATCGTGGCTAATTCGTACACGGTTGAGTTTGTGATTGCTTTTTTGGGGCAACTGTCAGCGCATTGGTAACAAAAGAGGCATTTGTCAAGTCTGAATTGGGGGCGCTTTTTTCCATAAAAATCAACAAGTTCTATCGCTCCTCCGGGGCAGTCTCTTTTGCAGAGCCCACAACCTATGCAAAGTTTGTTATCAAGTATCATTTGCCCTCGAAAATTCTCCTTTAATTGTGGTTTTGTGAAAGGATATCCAGCTGTTGCTGGCTTGGTAAACAACAATGATCCAACTCTTCTAAATATTGGAGATATTTTTACCATTTTTTTACACCGCTCTTAAACTTCTTGGGGAAGGGCAGTGAGAAAACGAAGCGTATCTTTGTTCGCTGAGGCCCTGTGGCATTCGGAAGGTTTCTATTCCGCCCCAACTTGGCGTGCAGGGTAATTGTTTTTTGTTTGCCTTTGCCCACTATAACAAGCTTATGTGCAGTTATTATTGTTTTTGCCAATTAACAGATTTAGACCCCAAATCAAGCTTCTTTTCAATTTTAACAAACCTTAAAGAAACCTTTTATGGAAAATGCCATTCACAAATCATTGGACAAACTGAACCACAAATTTTTTCTTGTTTGTAACGCCCAAGAGGCTTGGTAAGATGTCGCTGAGACCTTGTCGAAGTCACATACAAACCAACCTTGATTGATCTAGGCACAACCACCGCGGTTTTCTCTAAATCGCTGTGTTTGCAGCCGCATTTCTCACATCGCATTCCCTGGTTTTTGCCCATTGACTTTAAATGTTTTCTGCAGGAGGGACAAACTGGGTTTTCTGTTATTATCTTTTGGGTGAGGCTTAAAATATTGATTTTTTCAAGGTTTATCGTCAAGGGCTTAGAATTGGTTGCTTTGTGTACGGCACCGTATACCTCAACGCTATCGCCAACTATCAAATCTCTCGCCACCTTGCGTAGATCACCTGTAGGTTCGTATGCAGCACAATCAATTTCTGCTGAATCATCTTTTAGGGAAAAGATAACGTGACGCAGAGGTACTATCCACGGGTTTTTTGAAACGGTACCTTTTGCAATGACTGAACTGTACGGCTCAATTTCGCAAAGAGATTCGAAGGGTTTTAGGTGAGCGTCTGTGCCTTGGTTACTACGGAAGATGACCCAGCGTTCAACTGGTTCTTGAGGTTTAACCAAGCCAAATGCTTTCTTGACTATTTCTGCTGATTCACCCCTGATTCCAAAAAAGATGGGATCTGGTCCGCGGGGCGTGATGATTACCCTACCTTTCTCTGGGTCGACGTTGTTGAAAGTATATGGCGAAGTTATATTGTCCATTTCAAAAATCGATGTCTGATCAACTTTTCTTTTTGTTCCTAAGTTCTCAGGTGTGCGGTAAGCGATTAACTCGTAGGTGTGGTCGCAGTCTAGGGTTTCGCCTATTGCAGCCAACGCGCCGATGATGCCCCGGCAAGAGTTAAACCCGGCTGCTTCCGCACCTAATTTCATGATAAGTGAGGTTGCTTCTTTGAGAGTTACGATGGCGGTTTCGGTTTTTTTGGAATATTCATTTAGTTCCGATGGAATTTCATCAGTTTTCAAAAATACTATCCCGGGGTCTGTGCCTTTCTCTTTGACAGCCGAATGGTTCACCCATAAATCCAAAGCAGTCTCTTTTATTTGATCTTCAAATTCGCTTGGATAAGTAAACCGCAGGCATAGGGCACCGTTGCCCCTTGTCTTCCAAGGGACATTTGGGTTAAGCCTAATTAAACCAGGATAATCTATGTAGCGAACCTTGAATTTTTCCAGTTTTTCGATTAGTACCGCTGTTAAGTATGTTGTGCAGCCTCCCTTTGTTGAATCAGTGTCATCTAACCCGATATGCATTGTAGATTGCTGTGTCAAGGTTTTCTGCTCTCCAAGATAAAATAAGAGAGATAGGTTGGAAGGTAAAAAATATTGTTAGCCTAAACCAAGTTTAATGTTAGGTTACATAATTAATGGATTTTCGAAAAATACTTGTTCTTTGATTGTTGTTTGTGGGTTTTCCGCGACGACCATGGTTAATTTTGAGTTTATATTTTCTATTATCTCGATTCTTTGAGTTATTATTTGCCTGAGTTCTTCAATGCTATCGGCTTTGACGTTTGCGATTAAGTCATAGACGCCCCATAAATTGTGCACTTCTTCAACACCTTCAACTTCTTTTAGGGCTTTTAGGACCTGTTTTTGTGATCCTATTACCGTATTTACGAGAATGTATGCTGTAGGCATCTTTGTTTCTCCTTTATTTTTAGGGGGTGGTTGGCTTCAGAGACCTGTTTGCTCTTTATTGTTGAGGGGGAACACAAAAAAGATTCATTGTGAACCAGACCTCTTTATCCAACCGATTAAAAGCTTGGTGCATCTTTTGGTAGCGAGAGCTCCGACGAGGTTTGCTCTCTTGCAGTTTAACTTTTTTCTGCGATGCGCTCATTGTCTCTACCTTCAATGCACAGGAAGGATACATCGGTTAAAAATAAATTTAAAATTATGTGGTTGTATCTTGCTAGTCACAACGTGCATCATTGCCAACTAAAGAATAGTTGTTTGGGTTAAAAGAAAAAAATTTGTTGGTTTAGCGGTCTTCTACAACAATCATGGTTAGCGTCGAACGCACTTTGTCTAATCGTCGAATTCGCCAAGTAACGATTTCTTTTAGCTTATCCATGGTGTCTGCTTTGACTCTTGCTACTATATCATAGACTCCGTAAACAGCTGAGGCTTCTTCAACACCCTCAACTTTTTTTAACTCTTTTAGAACATCCGACTCAGAGCCTATTTCAGTATTTATTAATACGAACGCTGTAGGCATAAACAATCCTCTGAATATTACTTAGTCGTAGTTTGCATTAAAATGTTTCCTTGCTGGCTTTTTCTGGTTTGACTGATGATTTTTATTCCAGCCCATTGCAATGCTAAATAGGATATTATAAGCCGGAACCATAAGTTCACAACACGCGTTAGCAAAGTTACCGCAAAACTAACATCGACCTGAATGCCTAAGGCAGTAAAAGCGGAGGTCATTACTATTTCTGTAAACCCAAAAAAGGTTACTCCAACTGTTTGAAGTGTTCCCGCCAATGTAAAAACGATTAAGACTCTATCTATAGGCACCGGGTATCCTAAAGCAAGGAAAGTTAGAGAAAGAACTGAGATTTCAAAAACAAAACCAGTAACCGCACAAACAATTGGTACAACCAACGCCTTGGGTTTATCTCTTAATTGCCCAATGCCTTCATGGAATCTGTTGAGCATTTCTTCGGCTCTACCTTTGAAGTTCTGGGGGTTCCATCGTTTTCGAAAAAAAGATATTATCTTTATTGCCCAGTTAAGCAAGGTTTTGGTTGCAGTCGACTTGAGGCTAACATAGTAAATGATAGCTAATGAAAGAATCGAGAGAACTAAAACCGTGGAGAGTATTAGGATAGCTTTTAGCGGGAGGTCATAATTTAGAAGCATTAAACCCAAACCTGTACTCAACGCAACGATAGTTATTGTCATGGAGAAAATTTTTTGTCCAACAACCGATGCGCCGATTTTTCCAGCGTCTAGTTTTGTGTCTTTGGCTAACAGGTATGTTTTGGATACTTCTCCCGACCAACCCAATTGAGGAACGGTTGCTTCAAAAAACAGCCCCACCCAAGTAAATAGTAAGGTTCTGCGTTTACTAATCTTGACTGATAAACTGTTTAGCAATCGATTCCAGGCAAAGGAAGAGAAAAGTGCAAACATAAAGTAGGCTACAAACGCGCCTGCATAGATGGAAAGGTTCGTTTTTGAGAGGATGCCAATGACTTGNGAGGGATTAATAAAAAAGTAAACGTAGATTGCGAAGGCAACTAAACCCAAAAGCAACACTATAACGATGGGGTTAATCTGGCGGGTGGGTTTGTTGGTTGGGTTCATCAGGGTTTCAAGTCTTGCTAGATTTCGGCGGCTAAACTATTAAGCCTTAATTAAAATACCCTGGAACTACCTCGCTCAGTTAACGCCGATTGAAGAAGAAGATACGACTTTTTGCGACTAATCGCGACTTTTTGCTACTCAAGTTGCAACCAATCCAAGCCCCAAACAACGGAAGCAAATCAAAATAAGCTTATTCAAAAATTTTGCTACGAGTCTTCTTCTTTTGCACACTTTTCAAAAAATACAGATTGGATCAGTCAGCATTTTGCCAAATATTCTTGTATTTTCCTTATTTACTGACACTCGTGGACTTGCCGAGATTTTCTCAACAAAAAAAGCAAATGCCTCAAATCTTAGTCTAAAGCGTTGCACAAAAAATAAAATGTTAGAGTTTGTTTAGAAGTGCTTATTCTTCCATCATAATCAAAGTTAGAGTTGAGCGTACTCTACTTAGGGCTCTTATTTTGTGAGTAACTAAGTCTTTGAGTTTCTCCATTGAGTCGGCTTTTACTTTAGCAATAATGTCGTAAACGCCATATGAATAATATGCTTCTTCAACACCCTCAATTGGTTTGAGTTCTTCAACTATATCTTCTTCTGATCCCGATTCAACATTTATTAATACAAAGGCTTGCGGCATATTGAGTCTCCAAATACTATTGCATCACTTGTAATTAATATCTTGTGCAGTAAAACCATTAACTTTTCGTTTGAGACCAAAAAATATTTGAACTTAATGGCTCTATCAAAGATAATTGAGGAAAAAAGCGTGTGGTATATTGCACAAAATGCGGCACTCTAAATCCCGATACTGCAACAATGTGCTCTAATTGTGGTTCTCCTCTTTTAGGTGCGGAAAATCAACCTTACTCAAGATACGAACGCAGAAGATATTA
>JGI20214J51650_10002351_pt1 | contig 11937 bp, 12 predicted proteins | sample WetSurMetagenome_FD_51650 | JGI IMG/M metagenome (IMG submission 51650)
AGGATTTTGATAAGGAGAAAAACGAACCGTAAAGGTTCTGGCCCNGCCGTGCCTCGGAGAGGCCCTGAGGCAGGGAAGACTCGCAATTTTTTCTCACCATTTCCGTTACGGACCCGCCTGCCCGGGTCGATTTGAGAGGTATAAGGTCCGTGAAATTAAATTAATCATTTCGAGGTCGCACGCAGCTGAGAGATCGAACGTTTGCTGCGCCGTATCGGTCTTCATCATTCTGGTGAAACCTGATAATCCCATCCATATTTTCACCATATCATTGTGTCACTCCGTTGGTTCTTGGCCAAATCCATTTATCAATCCTGCCCCCCATGCTCCTGTATGAGCACAGGACTCCGGCATCATATCCTGCAGAAGTGTGCCGACCTCGATATCCCGCTTGTCGGTTTTGCGCCTGCCGGCCGCTGGGATGAACCCCGGTTTGAAGGGATGGTCCCGGAAGCGTTCAGGCCGCGGGCCATTGTTCCGGAAACGAATACCGTTATCGTCATTGGCCTGCCGGTATCACTGCCGGCCCTTGAAACCGCGCCCTCAATCTGGTACCATGAACTTTACCGGACTGTGAATACCCTGCTGGACCAGAACGGATACCGAATAGCCTCCCGGCTCACTGAAGATGGATACCCCTCAGTCTGGATCCCCCGGGACGGCTATGGCTCCATCAGCGTCCTGAAGGAGAAACCCATAGCCTTCTTTTCTCACCGTCACGCTGCTTTCTTTGCCGGCCTCGGGAATTTCGGGGTCAGCAATGTACTCCTCACTCCGGCGTTCGGACCCCGCGTCCGTTTTGCATCCATCTTCACTGCGGCAGAGATCGAACCGGACCCTGTACGTGAAGAACCCTTGTGCACCCGGTGCATGCGGTGTGTTAATGCCTGTCCGGTCAAAGCACTGGATGGAAAGAATTATCCGGAAGGGGTGACGGACAAGCGAACCTGTGCCACCCGAGCGGAGGCGTTATCGAACCGCTTCATCTCTCCCTGCGGGATCTGTATCAAAGTCTGTCCTGTCGGGGAGGACCGGAAACGCTACGGCCGGGAGGATCCGGGACTGTATGACGAAGAACGGCAGGAGTTCGGCCGGTATCACCGGGCATGGAAGCATGTCAGGGCCTACGGAGGCCGCTAAAGGGCGGTTTTTTCTTGGGGTTGTTACTCTGCGCCAGCGTATGACCCTTTAAATAAAAGCGGGGGAAATCTGCTGCTATGAATTCGTATCTCCCCTCTGTGATTGCTGCTCTGTTTTTTCTCCTCCTGGCAGCAGGCTGCACAGGGCAACAGCAGGGTGGGCAGCAACCCCCCCAGGCATCTGCGGTACCGACAGCACCCGTTTCCTCTCCCGCAACTACTCAGCAGGTTTTTCAGGCATTGTCGGGAACCTGGGACCTGCAAAAAATGGGAACCCGGGGTGGAACTGTGACAATCACTCCAACGGTGAAGATATCCCTCATCTTCAATACCGATGGGACCCTGTCCGGGTATGACGGGTGTAATAATTATTTTGGCTCCGCAAATATGACCGGGACAACCACGAGCTCCGGAAGCGGCGTAGCTCTGGGACCTATCGGCTCAACAAAGAAGTATTGCTCAGCAGTGGCAGAGCAGGAACAGCAGTATCTCAATATTCTCGGAAAAACCTCCGCGTATGCAGTTGATGGAGCCAGTCTGACCCTGACAGCGACGAGCGGGGACGTCCTCGTGTACCAGCGGGCAACGATGTAAAATTCCCTGAATAATTAGTTTCTGAAATTATTTGTGTCTGCGGCAGGAGATCGATTAAACGCCAGAACTCCTCAAAAAATTACCTTTTCAGTTCCGTTGAACCGTGCATGAACCGCAGTGTTCGCACCCGAACGATGAAAATCTTGAAAATGACGCGAGAGGATCCCCCGCATCAGGGCCTCGGTACGGCACTGCGGGGCAGTTCGGTTTTTCTCAAAAACGACTCATTGAAGCCGCCGCGGGGCGCCCTTCGGGGCGGCGGCCCTCATCACTAACAGGGGTATGGGGGCATCAGCCCCCATCATAACAAACCATGATTTTCAGGGAAACTATTTAAAGAAAATAGTACCTCACTCCTGGGTCTCACCGTGGACTGCCTCCCCACGGGGGAGAGAGGGGGTAACCCTCATCATTATCCCCTCGGGGTAACCGGATCCCGTAGAACTAAGAATTTCAACAGAGCCACTTTTCCTGAGCCAAGGATTACGATAAAATTACCATCGTTCCTTCGCCTTCACTCTTCCGTATTGATGGATATCCATCGGAAATTTCAGGCCTGGTTCTTTTTTGACCGGGGTGCCTGGGGGATCTCACGGATCGACTTGATGAAGAAAAATCCGACAATGCCAAACGTGAGGATGGGTGAGACCCAGAACGGTATCTCGATTCCGAAACTATCAGTGATCATGATGATGCCAAGTACAAGTATGGAATACATCGCCCCGTTCTTGAGGTACTGGTATTTTTTGATATTCTCGATATTCCGGATGGTCAGCTCCCTGACAACGAATGCACCCAGACCGTTACCGATCAGGATAAGGGGGACGGCCATCGTGAAGGCAAAGGCGCCGACCACACCGTCGATAGAGAAAGTCGCATCGATGACTTCGAGATAGAAGATCTTGGAGAGATCGGACATACCGGCGTTATGGAGCATATTCTCTTCTGCTTTTTCTGCATTCTGGCGGAACCCGTGAACGATAAAAAACGCTGTCGACCCGATAACGGCGCCGAATGCCACCATCGTATTGTACCCGAGAGCAGTCCAGACAAGCGCTGCAAGGATAATGGAGACGACGGCAAAGAACCAGACCCCCTTTGCAGCAAAGAAACGCTCTCCCCTGAGCCCGAAATTCTTGGTCTCTAAAAAGAGCCAGTGGAAGAAGAGGAAGAGCAGGAATGTCCCTCCTCCCATCAGCAGGACCGGCGCTGACTGTTCGATCGCTGCTATCACCAGAGGATCGCTCGAAAAAGTTGCCATGAACGCCCCGACAGGTCCGAGGGAAGGTGCGGACACCCAGACGATGAGCCACGGAAGGAGCCCGCGAATGGCAACAACGGCAAAAAGGAGGCCCCAGACCAGGAACCAGCGTTTCGCCCGCTCGGTCATGGTCGAGAGGACCTCCGCGTTGATGATGGCATTGTCGATACTCGTAATCGTTTCGAAGAGGCAGAGACCGGCAATGATCAGGACGGCGGAGAGGAGATCCATAAATCAGGATCCTATGGGGTTCTCCCGGTTTTAAACACTATCGGAAACGAGAGAACGTTGCTCTGAAGAAGTCCTTTAAGAATAACCGCTCCCGCCGCTATGGCGCCCCGGCTCGCAATACTTTTCTCTTGACCCGTACCGGGATTTCAGGGAGTTCGGGGAGATCGCATGCGCCCCCGCCCCCCATGGGGGCAGGGCTGGCGCAAGGGGGGGGCAAATGACTGTTGGGCTTAAAGTCCGAAGGCGGCCTGGCACGTTACCCCCCCCAAAAAAAAGAGGTTTATACAGGACTGGACTGCCCTTCGAAAAGGTGTTTCCAGACCATGGCTGCCACGGCTGCGCCGATGATCGGGGCAACGATGAAGAGCCAGAGCTGGGACAACGCGACACCCCCGACAACGAGCGCGGGACCAAGGCTCCGGGCCGGGTTGACCGAGGTCCCGGTGATCATGATCCCGACAAGGTGAACGGTGGTGAGTGATAACCCGATCGCAATACCGGCAAACCCGGCGGGTGCTGGTTTGCTTGTGGCACCGAAGATCACCATCAGGAAGATGAAGGTCAGGATCACTTCAGCGATGAGTCCCGATACGAGGGAATAGCCCCCGGGTGAGGCAATGCCATACCCGTTCTGGCCCAGGCCGTCAGTTGCGATGTTGTATGCCGGGTTGCCGGTCATAATGGCAAACAGCAGTGCCGATGCTATGATCGCTCCGATACACTGGGCTATGATATACATGGCTGCATCTTTGCTCCCGATCTTACCATTAAGGAGCATGGCAATAGTGATCGCCGGGTTGATATGGCAGCCTGAGATGGATCCAATCGCATACACCATGACGAGTACGGCGATGCCGAAAGCAAGGGCGATTCCAAGGACCCCGATGGATTTTCCTGCCACGACTGCACTGCCGGTCCCGAAGAATACAAGGACAAAGGTTCCGAGAAGTTCTGCAAGATACTTTTTCGTGTCACACATACGCGATCAATCCTTACGGCCCCCTTTCCCTGAGCCAATTAACGTCAGTTTATCCTTGAACGTTATAGCCGTATCGGGATGTACTTTCAACCATTGATCCAGCTTGCCGCGGGGGTGGAAGCCCCGACGCATATCTATTTCATTTTTACACCCTGATACTCTGCTACGGATGCCGGATACCGGGGAGATCGGGAACACGATGATTGGCAGTTGCAGACCGGAGGATACATGCACAATGTTGATCCGCGGGATCGCCAACCGGATGAGTGCGGCAAAGACCAGGGGCGATCTCGGGATCATTGTTGCCCGCGAGATCGCGTCCTACTCCCTCTTCGACCTCCAGATCATCGGGGGCAGGCTCAACACCGAGATCGAACGTCTTCCCTCCCCGTACCGCGAAGCGATCCGACCGTACTTCCGGGAACAGCTCTTCGGGAAACACCACCAGCTTCTCGCTTTGTACCGGAGTGGCGCATTCAGACAGAATACGAGGCCCCTGCAGGACCCGGAAGCCCTGGAGAAATTCTGCTCGATGCTGCCGGAAGGGTGTTATGCCTGGGACGATGCGGGCGAGCGCAACCCGTATTTCGGGAACCCGAAGAACCGCCTCTTCTATTACCTCATTGCTGCGTTCACCATGTTCGTCCTCGATGAACCGGGTCATCCCGTCGGGATGCCGTTTCCCGGCGGATTTAAGGTTGAACAACGTGGCGGCAAGTACTATTGCCTGATCCGGGACAAGGAAAAAGATCTTTTTTACTCTATCTGCAATTTCTGCCCCGCGATCCAGGCGGAAGAGGGAAAAAACACGAGCTGATGCCAGGGGTCATCGTAGTCTTATCCAATCTGGCGGAGCAACGCGGGAAAGCATATCTGCCAAAGCTCAGGTACCGCTATGTATGTCTGAACATCAGGGCCTGCTGTACTCATTGGCACTTTTCAAGCAGCGATACACGCGGGGAACCTCATGGACCCAGATCCTGCTCAACTTCGGGATCATTACCGCAAATGCAAAACTCTTCGAGGACTTCTTCTCCATTCATTTCGGCCTGACCCTGCCGATGGTCCTCGCGCTTGCAGTTCCCTGCTACATCCTTGTCTGTTATATCATCGGGCACTATGATGAGCGAAGCGGGTTCTGGCAGATGGAGAACAATCTCAACTACCGCGTCACCCCCCTCGCAGAGGAGATGCTCACCGGCATCAGGGAGATCCGAAAACAACTCGAGAAAAATTCCTGAACACGGTTTTTCTTCCGGGACCTGGTCTTACTTCATCCTCAATTTTTGACCATTCCGGGAACATCAGGGTGACGGTGATGAGGGAAGGTTCTTCAGATAAATCGTTTACAGGGCGTGTCTCATTGCCTCAAAAAGCCATGCAAATTACCATCCCGGGATTAACCCGGTGAAACGAAGTGATAAGAAAAATTGCCGTTCCCCTGTTAATCGAGGGGAATGGTCTCCAGCTGGGACACCAGTTCCCAGATCCGTGTCCGTGCATGGATGGGCATGTTGGGATCATTGGAGATTTCATCAATCTTGGATATGGCTTCCGCAGCGCGCAGCCCCATCGCCTTGGAACTGTTCGTGAGCAGCGTCCGGGTCTCGTCAGCCACGCGCCGGATATTTCTGGGTATTGAGCTGTCTTCCTGAATGTGCTGCAGCATCAGGATACAGTTTTCCATTGTTTTTTCAGGGCTGGGCATGGTATCACCTACCTGTGTACCTGTAGTTAATATGCGGAACCGGCATATATAGGTTAAATATTGATTCGACGGTGATCTCAAATGCCAGTCCGGAAGGAAGATGAAATTATGGCCGAATACCTCCTGAAAGGGGGTAAAATGCTCGAGAAGAGTTGCAAGACCTGCGGATGCCCCCTGTTCGAAGTCAAGGGAAAAACGCTCTGTGTCGTCTGTGCAGAGAACGAGATTGCGAAGAAAAATGATACGGGTGCGAAGGCGCCTGCTGCCGCAGCCGTTCAGGAAACCATGCACCATCACCATGGGCACGGCGATGCGTGCGGCTGTGGCGTTGATCATGATGAGGATGTGTGCACCTGCGGCGATGAGGAAGGCGGACTTCTCGCTGAAGAGCTTGCCATGACGATCCATGCACTCTGCGAGCGGGTCCACAACGAGAGGGACCCTGAGAACGTCCTGGCCCTCATGAACGCGGTGAAAGCCGGCACTGAAGCGCTCGAAATCCTCTGCAGATTGTAAGTATCTGCCTGGTTTTCTAATCTTTTTTTTCGTTTTTTTTGCATCGGTTCCCTCCAGGATCATTATTGCAGGGTTGGATGATTTCTCCGAAGCAATTTCACCTGATTTTTGTATGGTTACCAGCCTAGTACATCTGTTCATGTCGCGAGATCCAAAAACCGAAATGCAGTCCCGGCCCGACAGGGCCCTGATCATTTACCTCTCCCTGATCGGGTTCTTTGCCGGTTTTCTTCTCGCCCTTGCAGTTACCGGTGTCTTTATCCTCTCCGTACGCGACCCTGAAGGCAGAAATACCGGCTGAATGTCCTGCCAGGCGATCCCGTTTTTACGGACAGGAGCCCAATAACCCGGTATGTCTGCAGAAACCGAAGCAGTTAAGACCGTAGCCGGGCTTATGGCGCTCGCAGCAAGGACAGCACCGAAAGCCTGCGGCCTCGATTCGATCGAAATTGAGATTGTCACCGGCAAAGAGCAGGACAAAATCGCGGATAAGATGATCCAGATTGCCAGCGATACCGGGATGGTCTTCTTCCGGATCAACGGCGATCAGGTCAAAGCGAGCGACGCCACGATCCTTATCGGGGTGACCGGCAAAAAGACTCTCGGGCTGAACTGCGGGGCGTGCGGTTTTGCCAGTTGTGCAGAAATGGCAAAAGCCGGCGCGGCAGCAAAGTCCCATAAGACCGACTTCGGGGGGCCGAACTGCATCTTCAAGGCCTCGGATCTCGGCATCGCTGTTGGGTCCGCCGTGAAGACTGCAAGTATCCATAACGTTGACAACCGGGTGATGTATACGGCGGGTCTTGCCGCGATGAAACTCGGAAAGATGAAAGCATGCAGCATTGTCTTTGGGATCCCCCTGAGCGCATCGGGAAGGAATATCTACTGGGTTACCCCGGTTGAACACTGACCTTCAGCCGTTGGCGGTCTGGCGGGATCCTGCCTGGACGGGGCCCCNATAATCCTCATTTTTCCGGTGTTCATGACCAAGGGTCAGAGCCCGGCCTGGAACCTGATGAGAAGTCGTTAGCCCATGTACCCGCCCGACCCCCCTCAATGGATATTCTCGTCCGACCATTGCCTGATGGACGTATCGCCTCGTGATTTTTTCTAATCTTCAAAAAAAATAGGGGCGGGAAAGCCTAAGAGGCCTGGGGGGTCGGGCAGGTACATTTGTGTGAAGGAGAAACGGGGCTTTCGTATCGGACAAGTGACTGGATAAAAAGCCGGAACCCGCCCTCATTCATCGTTGGACGGATAAGCACCCACCGGAAAAAATTACCGGTACTCCCTTCTGCTNAGCTCAAAGATCTTCTGCCCGGTCTTCTCCCCGATCCCCTTGATCGCGACAAGTTCCTCCAGCGATGCATTGACAACGGCCTGAACGGATCCGAAGTGCGATAACAGCAGCCGGGCGTTCTTCAGCCCGATCTCCGGGAAGGCAGAAACGATGTATTCCTGTTCTTCTTTCACTGAGTGATGCGTCTTGTGCGGGTGGACCTTTCGTTCCCCCCGTTCGCTCTCCTCCCGTTTCGCGAGGACAAAGAGCATCCGGGCGGTATCCTCTGCGTCAGTGGTATAGAGGAGTGAAACTCCCATATCAATCGTGAGGGCAGCAAGTACCCCCTTGATCGCGTTCGGGTTGATGTCCCGCTGGGAATAGAGATCCTCTCCCTCGATGATCAGGACCGGCCGGGTTACTGCCTCGGCCATCGCCTTCACCTGACCGAGCAGGTCGCGGTTGATAAGGGTGTCGACAAAGTCCCGGGTCGTCTTGCGCTCGACAAGGATCCGGTCACCAATTGCAAAGTCACCCTGAGGGAGCCGCCGGAGGGTAATGGTGGCTCCCATATTCGAGAGAACCTCGACAACTTTTGAAGAAGTCTCACGGTCGTCGATCATGATCTTCGGGCCCTGCGGTGTGAACTCCTCGATGCTTGCCTGCTCGGCCACCGGGAGCTGTCGGGACTGGACAGCTGCCCCGCTCATGGTTTTCAGGCTCTTGTGCATCTGCTTCTCCTTTGCAGCGCTGACGTGGCGGTAAACTTCGTCGCCGGTCCCCTTCGTTACGAGGACGACAACTCTCCCGGCACCTGACCTGCCCGTCCTGCCTTTCCGCTGGATGGAACGGATCTCAGATGGGACTGCTTCGTAGAAGACTACCATATCCGTCGATGGGACATCAAGGCCTTCCTCGCCGACTGATGTGGCGATCAGGACCTTGAACTCCCCGGCCCGGAAGCGGTCGAGAGCGGCGATCTGCTTCTTCTGGGAGAGGCCTTTCTCCGCATCTTTTGTTGCCTGCCCGACGAACCGCTCGCTTACGATACCCTGCTTTCCAAGGAAATCTACAAGGAGTTGCACTGTGTCGCGGTACGTGGCAAAGATAATAATCCGGCTGTCGGGATGGGATGCGAGCTGGTCCTTTACCAGCCCGAGGACAATCTCCGGTTTAGGGTGGAGCTCGCGGGTCCATNCGAGCGAGCGCTCGAAAAGCTCGACAAAGACCGGATCCTTTACCAGCCGCTGGCTCGCCTTGCTCCCGCCGGAAGCGGTGCCTTCTGCAACAAGTTTCGCGAGGTAACTCTTCAGGACCTCACTCCCCTGCGACTCGGCGAGGGTGATGGCATGTTTGAGTTTCATACACTCCGCGTAGACCGAGGCTGCGGAGTAAGCTGCTGGATCCTTGTTCGCGATCCGCTGCTGGATCTGGGCGTTGATGGCATTGAGTTCCCTCATCGAGAGTTTCTCGCGTTTCGGCACCGTAACGTGGAGCGAGGCAAGGAGTGCCAGGCGTTCATCGATCAGGGTGTAAATACTGTTGATCGCTGCCTTGAGATCAACGGGGAGATCGATCGAGACGTAGTCGAGGTCCCGCTCATGGACGTAGGGGGCAACGTCGGGATCGGATTCTGTCCGCGATTCGATATGGGCTATCCCGAGGTTGGCACAGACGTCCTGCACCTTCTCCTGGATCCCGCCCGGCGAAGCGGTCATTGCCAGAAGGAGGGGCTTTGCAGCAGTTGCCAGGTACCGCCGGGCAAGGAAGACGTAAGCATAATTGCCCACTGCCCGGTGGCACTCGTCCACGATGAGGAGCGTGACGTCATCGAGCGTGTAGCGGCCTGCGATGAGATCGTTTTTGATGACCTGCGGGGTTGCGAGAATCACCGTTGCCCGGTTCCAGTCCGCCGTCCGCTCCTCCGGAGGGGCTTCACCGGTGAACATCACGAATGGGGAGAGAGCGGGATCCTTCTGGTCTTTGACCAGCAGGAATTTTTCGAAGAAACGGAGGTGCTGTTCAACGAGAGGTTTTGTCGGNGCCAGCATCAGGATCCTCCCACCCTCGTTATAGAGCCGGGATGCAGCGACGAGAAGGGCCACGGCGGTCTTGCCGAGGCCCGTCGGCAGGATCACCATGGTATTGGCATCAAGAGCTTTCATCGCGATGGAAAGCTGGTACTCCCGCGACTCAATGCTATCCGGCCGGATAAGGGGGTGGCTGATGCAGCTCATGTGACTGGTGAGAGGTTTGGCGGGCTTCGGTAATATAGGAATTTGTGCGAAGGTGAATGTTGTGCGGTTTTACAAACTTCTGCTCTGTTGAAAACATTTATTCTGATAAACTCCCACCTCTTGTGCCGCCGGTCCCCCCCATGGGGACAGGGAAATTGTGACAGAACGAGGTTGGTAAAAGGCAATTCGTCACCATCGCAATGCGGGGGAGCCCCCCGGGAGCGTCACAGCCCGCCGGATGATTTCTCCAGAGCACGAACTTCACGAAAAAGAGTCCATGGGGATTTGTCCTGAAATCCGGAATGAGTTCTCTCCGAATCAGGACCTCTACGAGCCGCAAGGGGGCAAATTTGGTACAATTTTTGGGGATCGTGACTTGGAATCGCCAGAAAACTGTCCCGATCGCCAGCTTTATCGCCAGCAAGCGCAGTNTAACACGCGGTGAATCGATGAGAAAGATTGTTGTTCTTGAATTCCTCTCGCTCGACGGCGTGATGCAGGCACCGGGCGGGCCGGAAGAGGATACCTCCTCCGGCTTCCGGTACGGCGGGTGGACGGTACCGTATTCCGATGAGTTCATGGGCGGGGTCATGGGAAAACAGATGAGCGGGCCCTTCGATCTCCTGCTGGGGCGGAAGACGTACGAGATCTTCGCGGCCTACTGGCCGAACGCGAGTCCCGCAGACCAGCCCTTCGCGGCCCCTCTCAACAACGCGACGAAGTATGTGGCCTCCCGGACCCTGAAGAATCCCTCGTGGCANAACTCCCGGGTCATTGCGGGCGATCTCGTCGCTGAGATTAAAAAGCTGAAGGCGCAGGACGGCCCTCCTCTCCAGGTGTACGGCAGCGGGAACCTCGTCCAGACGCTCATGCAGTACGATCTCGTCGACGAGTTCTGGCTGAAGATCTTCCCGGTCACCCTCGGATCGGGCAAACGGTTGTTTGCTGACGGGACTATCCCGGCCGCGTTCCGGTTGCTCGGGTCCGAGGTGACTCCCAAGGGTGTCATCGTCGCGTCGTATGCCCGGGACGGGGACGTGAAGACAGGATCGTTCGTGTAAGGGGTGGCACCACTCCCTCGTTTTTCCGCTTCTGTTTTGTTGATATGCCTGGGAATTGTGGGGCATCCCCACTCACTTAATGGGGTCGCCCGGGGGCCAGCCGGCCTCGTACCGGGCAAGAAGGTCGATCGAGAAACATACCCTGGTAAGAGTTCTCTTCAGGTCTTATATTGTAGGAGGCCGCCATGGGCCGCCATTCGGGGCAGCGGGCAGGCTTCCTCACGGCGGATTTAGGAGGAATAACCTGACGTGTCTGTGAAAAAAAACCTTCAATGCTTCACACTTTCTCTCTACCCCAACAAAAGACACAAGAACCCNGGCTGGCAAAACCATCCTCTATGAAGCAGATCATTAAAGACATTGCCGGGCTCGGAATTGCTCTCTGGCTGATCGGGTATCTTGCGAGTCTGGTCCTGTTCATGTCGCCTTATGCAGGGATCATGGGCTGGATCCTCATCGGTGTCTTCACACCGGTCACCATTGCAATCGTGTACTGGTGGTTCCGGAAACGGGAAGGCCTTTCCCTTACATATTATGCGGAGGTAGGGATTGCCTGGGTCATCATCGCTGTTGTGTTCGACTACTTGTTTATCGTGCAGCTGTTCCAGGCGACGTATTACGGCGTCGATGTGTTTGTGTATTACGCGCTGACGTTCCTTATTCCGGTGGGTGTCGGGTATTACCTGACCGGAAAAAGTGAATCTAAGGGAGAATGAAAAAACCTTCCCTGGTTTGTCATGGGATTCCATAGCGGGGTATTGGGTAGAGTTCGCAATGGGTGGTGCGGAGTCAGGTACTGAAAAATCCGGCCTGGAACATTTTTTGAAAATAAGTTTGCGACTACACCGCAAATTTTTTTTTGGGAAAATTTTTGAAAAAAAACGTTCAGAAATTTTTTTGAAAAATTTTCTGCGAATTGGGCATGCCCTCCG
>JGI20214J51650_10002352_pt1 | contig 11936 bp, 9 predicted proteins | sample WetSurMetagenome_FD_51650 | JGI IMG/M metagenome (IMG submission 51650)
GGAGGAGGGCATCCTAGCTGGGATCTCCAGCGGGGCGGCGTTGCACGCTGCCTTGGAGGTCGCCCATCAGCTAGGCCCTGGTAAGATGGTGCTGGTGATCCTTCCAGACACCGGAGAAAGATATTTGAGCACTGAGCTATTTTCAGAGTAAGAAATGAGCTGGAAGGAAGATGTCTACACGGTGATGGAGCGGGATCCCGCGGCCAAATCATTCAACGAGGCCTTCTACTTCAGCCCTGGGCTTCACGCTATCATCCTCCAGCGCATATCGAACCGACAGTACAAGAAGGGCAACTTCATGATGGCGCGGGCCATCAATTATTTCGCTCGATGGCTGACCGGGGCCGATATCCATCCTGGGGCAAAGCTGGGCAAGGGATTCTTCATCGACCATGCCACAGGGGTGGTCATCGGTGAGACCACCATCATCGGTGACAATGTGTCCCTTTGGCAAGGAGTCACCCTTGGAGGTGTCTCCACCTCAAAGGGCAAGCGCCACCCCACCATCGGTAACAATGTCACCATAGGCGCGCACGCTGTCGTGCTGGGGGACATAAATATAGGTGATAACGTCAAGATCGGGGCGGGGTCCGTGGTGGTGAAGGACGTCCCACCCAATTGCACAGTGGTAGGGGTACCTGGTAGGGTGGTCAAGAAGGAGGGCGTTCCGTTGAAGATCGATCTTCGTCATGACCAACTGCCCGACCCTCTGCGCGATACCCTCATCCAGTTGACCAACCAGCTCACTGTCCTAGATGAGAGGATAGAGCGCATCGAGAACGCACTCGAAAAGCGGAAATAATATCATTTTCATCGAGGGTCCGAGGCGCTCATCTTGACCCTGGAGATTTACAACACATTGACCAACGAGAAGGAGCCGTTCGTCCCCATAGAGGACAAGAAGGTCAAGATGTACGTCTGCGGGGTGACAGTATACGACGATATCCATATGGGGCACGCCCGTTCCATCATAACCTTCGACATGATCGCCAGATACCTGCGCTATCGTGGGTATCAGGTCACTCATGTGACCAATTTCACCGATGTCGACGATAAGATCATCGACAGGGCAGCGGAGATGGGCTTGGAACCCTTGGAACTTTCCCAGATGTACATCGACCACTATTTCGAGGACGTAGAGCAACTCGGGGTCAAGAAGGCAGACCTGTACCCCAAGGCATCGGAGAGCATAGTGGACATCATAGAGATGGTGAAGCGGATCGTCCAGGAGGGGAACGGCTACGCGACCTCTGACGGTAGCGTATATCTCAGCGTGGAGAACTTCGCAGACTATGGAAAGCTCTCAGGGAACAATCTCGAGGACCTCAGCGCCGGGGCAAGGGTGAGCGTTGAGGAGGACAAGCACCATCCCATGGACTTCGCATTATGGAAAGGGGCCAAGCCCGGGGAGATATCCTGGCCGAGCCCGTGGGGAGACGGGAGGCCAGGTTGGCACATCGAGTGCTCTGCCATGATCTACCGATACCTTGGGGAGACCATCGACATCCATGGTGGAGGGAACGACCTGATCTTCCCGCACCACGAGAACGAGATACTTCAGTCGGAAGCGGTGCTGCACCAGCCCTTGGCCAAGTACTGGATGCATAATGGCATGCTGCAGGTCCAGGATGCCAAGATGTCCAAGTCGATGAAGAATTTCTTCACCGTGCGCACAGTGATGGAGAGCTACACCACCCAGGAAGTCCGTTTCTATTTCCTCAATACGCATTATCGCGGGCCGGTCAACTATGGGGAGGACGCTCTCAACGAAGCATGCGCCTCGTTACGTCGCCTCCAGCATACATATTCCGAACTGAAGGACTACATTGATACTGCCAGTGGCTCATACGATGGCGAAGACCTCGTGAAGAAGACCAAACTCGGATTCCTCGAGGAGATGGACGATGATATCAACACCAGGGGTGCCATCGCCGAACTGTTCGAGCTGGCAAGGGAGACGAACAAGCTTATGCATCACGAAATGCTGAGCAAGAAGGGGGCCAAGAGCATCATCGCCCTCTTCGAGGAGTTCGACCAGATCCTGGGCATACTGCCCGGGATGGAGCATGGCCCTGACCAGTTCGACGACATCATGGAGATCATCGTGAACGTCCGACAGGAACTTCGCAAGAGGAAGCTCTACGACCTGGCAGACAAGATAAGGGACTCCCTGGCGGAGAAGGGGGTCATCCTGGAGGACACCGTGGAAGGTGTCAAATGGAATCTGGACTGAGCAGTGCGGAAAAGAAGGCCATCCTTTTGGCCGGTGGTCCATTGCTACTACCGAAGGATTTCCACCTACCGTTCAAGGCGAGCCGTTCCACGGCGGGTCCGGGAGCGGGCTCGGTGTCCATTGTATTGGAGTTCGAAGGTCTCCGGGTCAAGAAGGCGATATCGAGGGAGCAGGGTGAGTTCGAGCTGCACCGATCCGAGGGACAATTGACTTTGACCCACCGCGGAGGACCTTTCCTGGACCAGGTGGTGATCAGGCCTACCATATACCATTCCCCAGAACAGGCATTCATAAACCTGCACCAGGAATGCATCTACAGCTGCAAGTTCTGTACCTCACCCCATCTGGCCAAGGACGTCACTAAGAACCTGGACCTTGAAAAGGTTAGGAACATGATCATAGAGGTGGCCGACCGGAAGGACCTCTGTGCGGTGGCGATCACATCTGCTGTGGTCGGAACACCGGAAGCCACGGTGAATGAGATCATCGAGGTGGTGAGGATGGTCCGTATCGAGCTGGGCCGGGACATCCCCATAGGGGTCGAGCCCTACGTTTCGAACCTAGACCAGATAGATCGCCTCAAGGCCGCAGGGGCCAACGAGATCAAGCTCAACGTCGAGACGTTCGATCCGATCATCTTCGAAAAGATATGTGGTGAGCTTGACCTCGACTGGATCATGCTGGCGCTGGAGCATGCGGTAAGGGTCTTTGGCCGAGGAAGGGTCACGTCCAATATCATATTCGGACTGGGAGAGAGCGACGAGGATGTGTTGGAGGGAGTGGAACGCCTGGCGGCCATGGGGATCGCGCCCACTTTAAGGCCATTGCGCCTCAATGACATCAACAGGTCAGCCCTGGAAGGAGTGCTAGGTCCACTCGAACCCGTGAGACCGAAGAGGATCATCCATCTTGCTAGGGAATCGAAGAGGATATTGGAACGGCATGGGCTCTCCCCCACCACCTACCAGACCATGTGCCATCGTTGCCGTTGCTGCGACCTGGTACCCTTCGCTGACATCTAGGATTTTTTTTAGGTACATATTTTTTACGACGTTAAGTCTGTATCGTCAGTCATTCAATCATCATGAAAGATAATTTTAGGGTCCTCTACTTACCGGTTTTTAGTTCAGTCATCATTATATAGCTAAAATTAGGTAATCCTAAAACGATGGTGAGTGAGAACGTCGAGATGTACCTTGCGTACATCTGGGATCTATCCCAGAAATCCAGTCCTGTCAAGACGAACGACATCGCAAAGAAGTTGGACATCTCTCCTGCGAGTGTCACCGAGATGGTGCAACGCCTTGCTGAAAAAGGCTATGTGAACTATGAAAAATATCACGGGGTCACACTCACACCCAAGGGAGAGCGCATCGGCGCCAAGATAAAACGCAAGCATCGTCTCATGGAGCGATTCTTGGTAGACGTGATCGGTCTGGATAAGGAGGAGAGCCACAAGGAGGCCTGCAGATTGGAGCACACGATCTCAGATGAGAGCGAGAAGCGGATCTGCCAGATGATGAATAACCCTAAGACCTGTCCGGACGGCGACCCCATCCCATCGTGCGATGAGGACTGTCGCATGTGCATCTCTGAACCGTCCATTCCCCTTACCGAGGTTGGCAAGGGTGAGAAGGCCACCATCACCCATCTGCTCTGTGAGGACACAGGCAAGCTGAGGAGGGTGATCGCCATGGGTCTGGTACCAGGAAGGAACATCTGTGTGGAGGACAAACTCCCTATGGGAGGCCCGATCGTCCTCAACATAGATGATTGCAAGATCGCCCTGGCCAAGGACTATGCCCGTCTTGTGCATGTGTTACCGATGGCGAAAGGCGAGCGGATTGGTAAGGCGGAAGTCGCCACATGAGCGAGGTCATCCAAGTGGCCCTACTGGGTCACCCCAATGTCGGGAAATCTGTGGTCTTCAGTAAGCTGACCAGGGTGAACGCCATCACCTCCAATTACCCTGGCACAACGGTTAAGTTCCAGGAAGGCCGACTGGTGACGAAGGGCAAGGAGATGGTCCTCTATGACCTTCCAGGGACATACGGCCTCACCGGTGCGACGGAGGAGGAGGTCGTAGCCACCAAGTTACTTTCCGAGAAGAGTCCGGATTGCGTGGTGGTCATCGCGGACGCCTCCCGTTTAGAGTCAGGGCTCGTCCTGTTGTTCCAGGTCATTGAGCTAGGCTACCGCACAGTGTTCGTCCTCAACCAGATGGATGTTGCCAAGAAGCGGTTCAAGATAGATCTGGAGGATCTCCATTCTACCCTCAAGGTACCCATCGTCCCCACCGTTGCCATCACTGGTGAGGGCTTGGAGAGCCTGGTCGAGGTCATCGCTTCCGATGAAACGAGGGAGACCGATTTCAAGGTCAGGTACGACTCCCACATCGAGGAGATGCTGGTAAGACTCTCCAACAGCGTTCCACGCCATTCGATTAGCTACCCTTTGAGGGGGGCCCTTCTACAGCTCCTTGAGGGAAATCAGTACTTCACCGTTCAGTTCTCACCGCAGGTCAAGACCATCGCGATGTTGGAGCGAGAGAGGTTCAGGGAACAGCATGGCGAGGACATCGAGGTCCACATAAACAGGGACCGATACGGAGAGGCTGGACATATAATAACGAGAGTGGTCGATCGCATCCCCAGGCCAATGTCTCGCAAGGAGAAGATATCGGACCTCACATTGAGACCCTGGCCGGGCATTCCCATTCTGATCGGAGTGCTCCTTAGCGTATTCCTTGTCGTGGTCTTCGTCGGCGGGTTCCTGGAGACCGTGCTGGTCAGCATCTATTCAGATCTTACCGCAGGGTTCTTCGATTGGTTGGCCGACGAGATCGGAGGGCAGTTGGGCGAGGCTGTCTCAGAGGCCCTGAACCTGACGTTCCTATCCATAGTCGCCATAGTGATCCCGTACATCATCCTGTTCTATGTCATCCTGGCATCGCTGGAGGACTCAGGTTACCTTCCTCGGGTCGTAATATTGCTCGATAGTCTGATGCGCAAGATCGGACTGAGCGGTCAGTCTGCAATACCAATGGTGGTCGGGACCGGGTGCAACGTTCCTGCCATACTCTCCACTCGGGTGTTAAGCTCGAGGAGGGAACGTCTCATCCTAGCCACTGTTATCATACTCGCAGTTCCTTGCAGCGCCCAGACCGTCGTCATTTTGGGCACCGTGGGGCGCTATAACGGTCTCCTCTGGGTGGCCGCCATCTTTGCCATATTGCTGGCGTTGATAATCATCGCGGCCTGGCTCATGAACCGAGCCATGAAGGAGGAGCCCATCGGGCTTATGTTCGAGGTCCCTGAGCTCGCCATCCCGAGGTGGGACAACGTCCTAAAAAAGACCTTCCATCGGACCAAAGATTTCTTTATCATAGCCTTCCCCATCCTCTTAGTGACCAGCCTGGTGCTGGAACTGCTAATGACCTATGGTCTGCTTGACCAGATCCTAGAGCCTCTAGGTTTCATCACCGTCGGTCTGCTCGGTCTTCCCGAGGTCACGATCATTGCCCTCCTCTTCGGCATCCTGCGCAAGGAGATGGCATTGCAACTATTGGTCGTGCTGTTCGGGACCGCCAACTTCTCGCTGGTGATGACATCGGTGCAACTCTTCGTGTTCGCCCTGGTGATGGCGACATANATCCCTTGCGTCTCCGCCATGGGGGTGCTCTTCAGGGAGTTCGGGACCAAGGACTCCATCAAGATTACGTTGGGTTCGCTTACAATAGCCCTGCTCCTAGGTGGAGCTGCGAACTACCTGCTTTCCGCTGTTATGTGAGGGTCATAGAATTAATAGATCGATTCTTTCCGCATTCCGATGTACGCGGTACTATTCACCTCCGTGTGGGGTGGTCCTGGTCTATTTCGCCATCGTTTTGCTATGGGCCAGGTTCTTCCAGTGATCTCTGGACTGATAAGATGGTCTGAGAAGTGGAGATGATCGAACGTTCCCAAATCGATTTGGCGGCATGGCCCTCGGATCNAGGTGCGTCATGACCCNTAATTATGGGTAAAGAAGGCTACGACCTTGGGGTGGACCTTCTCGACCCTCACGAACCCGAACCGTTCGAACTGGATCGGCCTTCCGATCTCGGAATCAGGCAACGGCTCAGCATAGCCCTCTTTCTTGGAACCATCGGGCATTTGCACCTCACAGGGCTTGGCGAAGTCAGGGACCCATTGGATGATCTTGACCTTGTCCTTCAGTATGGCGAGGTCGTTGCCGATGTACTTGCCCTTTCCATGCACTATCTCGACGTTGCAGAGGTCTTTTAACCGCACCTTCCCCCGCTCCATCGCCTGAACCAGGTCTGCTTCCACCACATGCACCATGATGGGCTTGCCCTTCAGCTCGTGACGCCGTACCCCCCTTTCAGGATGGTCGGGGTGCAGGGGCGCGTGCGATTCCAAGTGGTCCACCCCGCAGACGTCCAGTGGCTGGGGGTCCCAGACGAACGCGTATCGGTTCGCCTGGGTATCGATTATGTCCCGGTTATAGGCATATAAGGAGTCCCAAGAGAACTCGATGTCAACATCTTTGATTCCACAATCGACCCAGAAGGTGCGGATCGCATCGGGCTGTATCCCTCGTCGTGCCATCGCCCTCACGGTCCCCAGGCGGACATCGTCCCAACCGGAGTACTCGCCGGTCTTGATGCCCTTGCCCACGGTGGATGTCTTCAATATCGCGTCCGGGATGGACACCAGACCGTAATGGTGGTACCACGGCATTCTCCAACCGAAGTAATCGAACAGGTACTCCTGCCGCAGGGTGTTGTTGAGATGGTCCTTGCCCCGGATGACATGGGTCAGCCCCAGGGCGTGGTCGTCCACAGCCACGCTGAAGTTCATCATCGGATAGACACAGTAACGGCTACCGGTGCGCGGATGCGGTGTGCTGGTGACTATGCGGAATCCCACGAAGTCCCTGATGGCAGGGTTGGGATGATGGAGGTCAGTCTTGACCACGAAGACGGCCTTCTCCTCCTCATAATGGCCGGCCAGCATCTTTTCCCACCGTTCCATCTGGACCTCTGTCGGTAGTTCCCGGTCCGGGCAAGGTCTGGACTCCTCCTTGGTCTTGCGCCAGTCGTCTACTGGGCAGGTGCAGATATAGGCCTTCCCCTTCTCGATGAGCTGTCTGGCCAGGTCATAGTAGAACTCGAAGCGTTCGCTCTGGACGACCGTCTGGTCCACCCTGACCCCCATCCACTCCAGGTCCTGGGGTATCATCCTGTAGGCATCTGGATCGATCTTGTCCGGGTTGGTGTCCTCTATCCTGTTGATGAACTTACCATCATATCGCTTACAATACTCGTCGTTCAGGATCGCGACCCGAGTGTGGCCGAGGTGCAAAGGGCCAGAGGGACCTGGAGCGAAGCGCATCACGACCTTTCCCTGGACCGCCCCGGGCAGGTCCGGAAGCCGGTGCACCCGTTCCACCTTCTCCTTCCTCTCCATGAGGGAGGAGTCGATCGACTCCAGCATCCTAGTCTGCTCCTCCACGCTCATGGAGTTGACGCGCGCTACCATGGCCTCGATGGCGGGAATGACCTCCTTGGCGCTCCTGCGTAGCTCCGGTTGCTCTGCCATGACCTTGCCTTGCACCGCCTTCAGATTGGCCTTCCCTCCATAGAGGAATGCGTTCTGCAGCGCGTACTTCAGTATGACGTTCTCGATGCCCGGGTCGACCATCTTCTCGCCGATGGTGGAGTCCTAAGAAATATCTTTGCCCATCCGAGCGGGCAACGATTAATTAGTGGCAAAAGGGATGACCCGCTCATGTCCATGCGCGGACTGCTCTCCAACTTCACAGATATGATCACCATAGACCGACCTGTCCCGATCGATCTGGAACCGACTCGGGTCCTTCAGGGAGACCAGCGGAGGCCGGTGCTCTTCACCGATCTGAACGGGGGAAAGGCGGCCGGTAACCTGTGGTCCGAGAGGGGCCGGGTGGCCAAGGCCCTCGGTCTGGAGAAGGACAAGCTCACTCCCGCCCTTGTCAATGCCCTGTCCCATCCGCGCAAGCCGAGACAGGTGGGGGAAGGGGAATGGCGCGACAACGTCGATGATGGTTTCGATCTTCTCCGGTTGCCCATCCCGAAGTACTTTCCCAAGGATGGAGGCAGGTATGTGACAGCGGGCGTGGCGATAGCCGAGTTCGAAGGCAAGCGAAACATTTCCTTCCATAGATTGATGCTGTTAGGCAAGGACCGTTTCGCCATCCGACTCGTCCCAAGGCATCTCTTCACCATGCACCAGATGAGCATGAAGCAAGGCAACGACCTCAAGGTGGCCTTCTGCGTGGGGGTCTGTCCCTCCGTGCTCTTGGCCGGGGCGGTCTCGACCGATTATGCGGTGGACGAGATGGAGATAGCATCGGCCATCAGACATCAGGGGTTGAAACAGGAGGTGGAGGTCGCCCAGACGGACGGTGGCCTTTGGGTCCCCTCGCACGCCGAGTATGTGATGGAGGGCCGCCTGACATCAGAGATGGTGGATGAGGGGCCCTTCGTGGATATCACAGGCACCTACGATTCTGTCCGGAGCCAGCCCGTCTTCCAAGTGGACAGGGTCTACCACCGAGACGATCCCATCTTCCATCTGGTGCTTCCCGGGGGCCTAGAACATTACCTGCTGATGGGCCTCCCTAGGGAGCCGGTCATCTTCAGGACGGTCCGTCAGGTGGTGCCAAGGGTGCACGGGGTGCGTCTCACTGAAGGAGGTTGTTGCTGGTTGCATGGGGTCGTCTCCATCACCAAGAACAAGGAGGGGGACGCAATGAACGCGGCGATGGCGGCTTTCACAGGTCATCCATCCATGAAGAAGGTCATCATCGTCGACCAAGACGTTGACATCTATAACGATCAGGAGGTCGAATGGGCCGAGGCGACCAGGTTCCAGGCCGGCCGGGGGCTGTCGGTCATCAACAATGCAGCGGGATCCTCCCTTGACCCAAGCTGTGACGGGCTCACTTCCAAGGTGGCCGTGGACGCCACCAAGCCAATAGGGTCCGAGGGCTTCGACAAGGCCCTGATAGATTGAGGAGTATTCAATGATCAAAGATGCGTAAGGAGGTTTTAGATGAACGATGTTCTGAACAACATATATTCCAGGCGCTCGGTGCGTTCCTACACGGACCAGCCGGTGGCCGAAGGAGATCTGAAGGAGATAGTGAANGCCGGATTCTATGCGCCCAATGGCATGAACGTGCAGGCGCTCCGTTTCGTCATAGTCACGAACCCGGAGGCCATGCTGAGATATGGTACGACTGCTAAGGAGTTGTCCAGGCAACATTTCCAGAAGGTCGCTGATTCCATATCGGACCCATTGAAGAAGGAAGGGATGATGAAGCTCGTGAGAAACCTGGGGAACCCCAGCTTCAACATCTTCTACAACGCCACCGCCTTGGTGATGATCTTTGCCGCACCGAACGCCCTCACACCNAGCGAGGACGGCTCCCTCGCAGCCGAGAACATGATGCTGGCGGCCGCCTCCTTAGGGATCGGGAGTTGCTGGATAGGTTTCGCTGCGCCTTTGGGCCGTAGCCCTGAGATAATGGGGGAGCTGGACGTACCCCTAGACCACAAGCTGATCGCACCGATCATCTTCGGATTTCCTAAGAAGGCGGACATGGCCCCATCTCAGAGGATGGAGGTCCCGATCGTGAAATGGGTCAAGTGAGGAAGCGGGGCCATCGACCCCAACCTTTTTAAAAAAACCTCAGACCTTCCGACGGTCGATGGTCTTGTCCCTCTCCTTGCCGATGCTGATTATGCTGGCCCGTACCCGGCTCTTTTCCTCTACGAATTTCACGTAGGTCCTGAGGTTCTTGGGAAGGGCCTCGAAGCCACGCTCGATCATGCGCCTGGCATCATCATCGTCCCACTCCTCCCAACCATCGAGCTCCTCATAGATGGGTTCGGCCCTCTGCAACGCCCTAAGGGAGGCCGGGAAATGGTCCACGACAGTGCCTTCGACATCATATGCCACCGCCACCTTGATCCGTTTCATCCCGCTGAGGACGTCGAGCTTCGTTATGGCCAGCTGGGTGAGCCCGTTCAATCTTACCGCGTGCTCGACGATGACCATGTCCAACCACCCACAGCGCCTGGGGCGACCGGTGGTGGCCCCGAACTCCCCTCCCTTGTTCATGAGCTCTGTCCCCAGTTCACCGATGAGCTCGGTGGGGAACGGGCCCGACCCGACCCGCGTGGTATATGCCTTCATCACTCCTAGGACCTCTTGCACCTTGTTCGGTCCAACGCCGACACCGGTGCAGATTCCTCCTGAGATGCAATTGGAGGACGTGACGTAAGGATAGGTCCCATGGTCGATGTCCAGCATTGTCCCTTGAGCCCCTTCGAACAGGACCTTCTTGCCCCTGTCGATGGCCTGGTTGACCAGCACAGAGGTGTCCGTGACGTATGGTCTGAGCACCTCGCCCATTGCCTGGAGGTCCTTCAACAGCAACTCCTTCGGGTCGACCTCGGCACCTCCAAGGAGTGCTATCTGCTTCACCTTAATAGGGTAGACCAGGTCCAGCCGCTCCCTGAGGCTCCCCTCGTCCAGCAGGTCTCCTACCCTGATCCCGTACCTTGCGATCTTGTCCGCGTAACAGGGTCCGATACCTCTTCCGGTGGTCCCAACCCCCTTGTCGCCCCGGTTCTTCTCCTCCGCCCCATCCAGGAGGCGATGGTACTTGATGATCACGTTGGCCCGATCGGAGATGCGTAGACCTCCGATGGAATGGCCCTTTGCCCGGACCGCCTCCATCTCCTTGAGTAGCTCATGGGGGTCGATCACCACCCCGTTGCCGATGACATTTATGATCCAAGGGCGGAGGATGCCGGAGGGGAGAAGGTGGAGCGCGAACGTCTCCGACCCTATCTTGATAGTATGACCGGCATTGTTCCCGCCTTGGTAGCGCACGACCAGGTCGGCGTCCTCCGCAAGGTAATCCGTTATCTTCCCCTTCCCTTCGTCCCCCCACTGGGTACCAACGACGGCGATGGTAGGCAATCTCACACCGTCCCTGGCTAATCCCGGACTCAGATAAATGGTTTTGGCTCAACCGCCCATGCTCAGATAGATCTCCGAGACCTCTGCGTAGGTGAGCTCAGACTTGAAGCCAGTGGGAGAGAAATGAGTACGGGACACCTTACCATGATGGGACAACTCGTCGAGGAGGACGCTCATCCTCGCAGGGGACCGTCCCAGATGGGAGGAGAGCTCATTGTTCTCGTAGAAGTACGGAACGGACAGTTCCTCTCGCCACAGTTGAAGATACTTATCGCAGCGTCTTCTCTCCGCCAGGGTTTCCCCCACCGTCATGCTCGCAAGAACGTCGCGGTCAAAAAGGTCCCCTGTCCAGAGGGGACCCGCCCATGACCTGTCCGTCGGCCAAGGGGCCACCACCCTCTCATGGCTCTTTCTATCGAAGAGCAGGTAGCCCAACTTATCGAGCGTCGCATCGGCCGACTCCGCCGTCTCCCGTAGTCGGACATAGAGCCTGAAGTAATGGTCAGCATAGAAGCACAGCAGTGGTTCGACCCCCCGGTCGAACATGGCCGCCTGGCGAGCGACATAGCCCAGAAGGATCCGTAGGCCCACCTCGTGGCCGAACTCGCATCGGCATGGACGGGCCTGGTATCGACGCAAGCATTTCTTAACATGGGTGCCAGCCAAGG
>JGI20214J51650_10002355_pt1 | contig 11927 bp, 14 predicted proteins | sample WetSurMetagenome_FD_51650 | JGI IMG/M metagenome (IMG submission 51650)
TGATCTCTGACGGGAAGGCCTGACATAAAGGGCAGGTAGCCATCCTTTGGTTCATCTCAAATTCATGGTTACAAGAGTTGCATTTACCCTTGCCATGAGTCCTTATTATACTTATGAGTGCCTTGTCAAGGATTGAATCCTTAACAAGTAACATCATGGCTGACTCAAAAGCATCTGCTTCAACACCACTTAAATCACCTACTTCAATAGTGATCTCCTGTATTGATCTGGCCATTATTTTATCAGCCTCACGTTCAGCGAGATTTATCACTTCTACAGCCATGGAAAGCTCATGCATAAAAGAAATATTTAACAGATTCGCGGCAGCTGATCACCAGTCAATGAATCGACAATCCTGCGTCCACCTGTTTCATTCATTAAAACTACTTTACCCGGGTGATCGTTTACTACCCTGCCAATAACAGCGCTTCTTTTTCCAAATATGTTGCTTTTAAGTACTTCCAATATTTTCATTCCCTCTTTTTCTTCGGCTACAATCAAAACTTTTCCTTCATTGGCGATATGAAGCGGATCAAAACCCAGCACTTCACACATAGCTTTCACGCCAATATTAACCGGCAGATCAGATTCGGATATTACTATTCCCAGGTCTGTTTTTTCTGCCAGTTCATTCAGTACTGTGGCAACTCCACCACGTGTAGGATCACGCATGAATTTTACAGGATGTTTTTCAAGCACTTCAGCGATAAGCTGATTAAGCGAGGCACAGTCTGATTCAATTGTTGTTTTAAAATTGAACGATTCCCGTGCGTTCATAACTGCCATACCATGATCACCGATCGTCCCATTAATGATTATGACATCACCAGCCGTTATGTTCACGGCTTTGCTTATAGATCTGTTTTCCTTTCTGATACGCCCGATTCCAGCTGTATTTATAAACAATTTGTCGCACTTTCCTTTATTTACTACTTTGGTATCGCCGGTAACAATGAGTACACCGGCTTTATTTGCCTCTTCTGCAAGAGAAGCTGCAATAACTTCCAGATCTTTTATAGGAAAACCTTCTTCAATTATAAATGAAACGCTTAGATAGAGTGGTTCGGCTCCTGAAACCGCCAGATCGTTCACCGTTCCGCAAACTGCGAGTTTACCTATGTTTCCACCAGGGAAGAACAATGGATCAATTACGAATGAGTCAGTAGTGAATGCTATTTCAGATGAATCGACTTTCAGTATAGCTGAGTCGGTTTGTTCATCTAAAATGCTGTTGGTAAAATATTTGATGAACACATTACTGATCAGTTCATGCATTAAACGGCCTCCGCTGCCATGGCCCAACAAGATATTCCGTTCTTTTTGCTTCATGCCCGGTATTTATAATATGTTGCACATGTCCCCTCACCTGAAACCATACAGGCTCCCACAGGATCGGAAGGTATGCATCTTTTTGCGAAAAGGGTGCAATCGGTGGGAGTTTTAAGTCCCCTTAGAATCTGTCCGCAGATACATCCTTTTGGTTCTCTGGATTCAGGTATTTCAACGCGGAAATGTTTTTCGGCATCATATGATGAAAAATCTTCTTTGATCTTCAGACCGCTCTCCGGGATATTACCAAGTCCCCGCCACATATCATTGCCTGGTACGAATACATCATTCAGGATTTGTTGAGCGATCCGGTTACCTTCTTTATGAACAACTCTCTGATACTGCACTTCTACTTTCTGTGTTCCGGACTCTATCTGAGCAACAAGCATCAGGACAGCCTGCATAATATCCGCCGGCTCAAATCCTGATACCACCACACCCAGACCATATACTGAAGCTAACTCATTATAGATAGCTGTTCCGGTAATTGCAGTTACATGACCTGGAGCAATGAATCCGTCAATTTTAACACCTTCCTCAACAAGGGCTTTCATAACAGGCGGCATAACCTTATGGGCACTCAGAACAAAGAAATTACTGATCTTTTCCTTTTTTGCCTGGATAATAGCTGCAGCAGTCGCAGGAGCAGTGGTTTCAAAACCGATCCCAAGGAATATTACATTATTATCCGGATTCTTTTTCGCAATTTCAAGAGATTCAAGTACTGAATAAATGATTCGTATATCACTTCCAGCCGCTCTCTCTTTCTCGAGTGAGGTTACTGACCCCGGGACTCTTATCAGATCTCCATATGTAGTAATTATAACACCCGGTATTTTGCTGTATGCCATTGCCATGTCTATAAAATGCTGACTCGAAACACAGACAGGACAACCAGGACCAGAAATCAGGTGAATATTATGCGGCAGGAGGGAAGTGAGACCAAACCTGTGAATAGCCATAGTATGTCCTCCACATACTTCCATTAGTACAATCTCTTTTTTTGAGATTGCACCTAACTTTTCCGCTACTGAGAGGATCAGATCTTTTTTCCGGTATTCATCAACATATTTCATAAGTTGATTCAGTTGGGTCGGTTCTTCTCCATATCAAGCAGCAACTGTAACGTTTCAGCAGCTTCCTCAGGATCTACTTTCTCTATTGCAAAACCGGCATGAAGCATAATAAAATCACCCGGTTTAATATCGTCGATCAACAACAGGCTGGCTGTATATTCAACATCCTCAATTTTTACCCTGGCGGTTGTACCGTCGACACTGATTACTTTTGCAGGAATGGCCAGACACATAGTAGCTCCCTTCTTTTTGACGCAACAGCTAATTGTCCGAGCGCAATTCCTCCATCATTTGCAGGTACTGTTGCATGTGAATAAACTTCAAAATTATTTTTCCGCAGTAAATCCATTGTTCTCTCAGACAGGTATTTATTCTGAAAAACACCTCCTGAAAGCACAACCTTGTTTATACCTGATTTGAGGCGCATGGCATTTACACTATCAAAAATAGCTAATATAATTGTGTTATGGAATTTAGTTGCGATTGTCACTTTTTCTGTGCCCTTGCCTATATCTTCAACAATACCACGTATTGTTGCATCAAAGCAAATTGTCGGCCCAATTGTATATCTGTAACTTTCAGAACAATCATTACGGACAATTGATTCGAGCCTCATCGGTCCTTCAGCCTGAAAAGTTGCAGTCTGCACCAGATCGAGGAGCGAAGCTACGCAATCGAATAACCTTCCGGCACCAGAGGTCAGAGGACAATTTATTTTTTTATCAATCATTTGAATGATCATCCTGATTTTTTCAGTGTTGATCTTCTCCAGAAAGCTCAGCTTATATTCGTGAAAACTGTTACCAAAGACCTTATACAGATAAGACAGGGCTATCCTCCATGGTTCTTCGGTTGCACTATCTCCACCCGGTAAAGGAATATATTCAAAGTGAGTTACCCTTTCAAAATCATTAAGGCTGCAAAGAAGGAATTCAGAACCCCAGGTATTGCCATCAGTACCGTAACCAGTCCCATCGAGAGCCACCCCGATTACTTTTTCATCGAGCATATTTTCGGCCATGCATGATGCTATATGGGCATGATGATGTTGCACCTCAACAATTGGCAGATCTGCAAATGTGTGCCCTGATTTTGAAGAGATATAGGAAGGATGCATGTCTATAGCTATCAAAGACGGTTTTATCCTGAAAAGCTTTATGAACTGTGCAATAGTCTGATCATAGAATTGAATGGTCTCAATTCCCTGAAGATCACCAATATGCTGACTAAGATATGCGTTCCGTTGTTTCCCGACGCAAAAACAATTCGTCAATTCAGCACCAAACGCTATTATCCCATCTGTATTCAACGCAGTATGTACAGGAGAAGGAACATATCCGCGTGAACGTCTTAGAATCCGCTCTTTTGCGTCGATCACCCTGACAACTGAATCATCGGTACGGTTAAAAATATCTCGGTTATGCAGGACTATTACATCAGCGTATTTTGAAAACTGATCAAGAGCTTTTATGTTTTCAGTAAGGATCGGTTCGCTGCTGAAATTACCGCTCGTTAATACTATTGCAGAAGTTTTTAATTTGCGAAACAATAAATAATGAAAAGGCATGTAAGGAAGCATCACCCCAAGGAGGTTCAATCCTGAGCTAATTCTGTCTGCTATTTGGGGGCTTCTCGTAATTTTCTTCTTTCTGAGTAAGACAATTGGTCTTCGCCATGACAGTATTGATTGCTCTTCGCGGTTCTCAATTTCAACATAAGGAATCAAACTTTCCAGATCGCGGAACATAACAGCAAACGGCTTTCCATCCCTGTTTTTCAGATCCCTGAGTTTTTCAACAGCAGCTTCATTAAATGCATCACATGCCAGGTGCATACCTCCAAGCCCTTTGATAAGTGCAACTCCTGCATTATCAATACATTTCGTAACAGCATCAATTATATTACCAGCTTCACTGCTGATGAGTCTGCCATTCTCAAATAACTCATAGTTAGGTCCACAAGCGCTACAAGCTACAGGTTGTGCATGAAAACGCCGGTCGGTGACATTTATATACTCACTCAGACATTGGGGACACATCGTGAATATCCGCATGGTTGTTTTCTCCCGGTCATATGGAAGATCTTTAATTATTGTAAAGCGCGGACCGCAATTTGTACAGTTTACAAAAGCATAGTTGAACCGTGTTCCATGTCTGTCCATATCACTGAGACATTCATCACAAACAGCGATATCAGGACTGATTTCTGTGATGCCTTCTGAAACATCATTACTGACTGTTATACTGAATTTTGCAAAAGGTTTTGTTTCTATTTCAAGGATTGAAATGTCCCTGATAATAGCCGCAGACGGAGCATCCGCTTTAAGACAAACCAGGAAAGAGTTGATATTTTGCGGTGTTCCTGTAACCTGGATTATAACATTTTCATTAGTATTCTGCACCCAGCCGGTGAGGCCAAACCTGTTGGCGATCCTGAATACGAAGGGTCGGAATCCGACTCCCTGAACCAGACCAGTAACTGTTATTTGTAGTGTTTTCTCAGTCAAGGCAATCTCCGGCTTTATTAATGTAAAAATATACATATTTCTTTGGAATTCAGCATACCGGAGCAAGGACACTTGGCTCAGGGCCCAGGACACAGGGCACAGAGGGAAGGCTCTGACCCTAAGACGATAAATGTCATGACAGGAATGAAGCAGCTTCAGAAGTACAGGGCACAGGGCTAAGGGCTCAGAGTTAAAATAAAGGATAAATTAAAGATGGTGAAAATAGTATTCCACAGGATTTTTAAATACTACAGATACTTTTTGTATTCCTCCGGAACATCAAAATATTTATCATAAGTCTTCACATCAGGACCGATCTTTGCTTCCACTTTATCTTCCCTTATCTTATATGTACACTTTTCACCCGCAATACCCGAAAAATAGATATCGAACTCCTTTCCATCATCATCAATCATTATTATCCTTACCAGGTGTTTGTACTTGGTACTGTTTAATTGTGAATGACAGATAGGACAGTTGTAAATGTACTCTTCCCCTTCCTGAATCTGGAATGAAGGATGTGTTGTGGTTGTGTAGTTACCGATCTCAGGATTCAAAAAAATCAATCCTCTTTTTGAGCTGTGAAGTTTCGAAGCAGCAAGTACAATGGAAGTTTTAACATTCAGATGACCCCTGCAAATTTTACATTTATATTCTACAGCCATGGTGCACCTCCTTTTTGTTTATTTGATTAATAATTCTATCTGCAACATTCCTAACAAGGTATGAAATATTTTCACCAAAGTCAATTTTTTCCGGCTGAATTCCCAGAATGTAAACAGGCATCAGGAAGAACTCTGACAACCGTTGTAAAGAAATATTATGAGTGTTGAAAGTCAGATCTTGCATCTGATTGAGTGATAATAATTTAAAAGTTCCGGCAATTTCTTTCATATCAACACAGTCAATAAGTATCAAAATATCAGGATCCAGGCTGTTTATTTTCCCGATGTAATTTTCAATACTCATTTCTACTGTGAGAGATAAAACTGTATCATTTGTCTTTATTCCTTTACTTATATAAACACCAACGCCATCATCCATTTTGAGTAGATTTCCTATTCCAACAAAAAGCTTTTTTTTTTCTTTTTGTAACAGGAGCTGATTTAAGTCATCAAACACCTTTATATAAATATTTCACAAGGATTAGTCTCAGACAATTTGGACATACGATATTGAACATATCTTTTCTCTTCAGGCTATCCTTTATCTCAATATCAATATCCTGTTTTTCCACAAGTTTTAATTTCTCATTAAGCAGATTAAGATTCAGAATAGAAGAAAATGCTTTCGGACCAAGTTTCCTGTGCATAAAGTGAAGATGCTCTTTCGTTGTTATTACAGCATTGCAACTTTTACAGGTAAGCAGCTCTTTTTCCTGGAATTCAACATTCTTTTGTCTGTCAAACACAGCCAGGTCAAAGATTTTATCTGATAATTTCACTCCTTTTCCTGTTATACAATGTTCCTGGCACTGGCCACAAAAGATACATTTCCCATAGTCCCTTATTATTGTCCGGATTCCCTTTTCCTTATCATCAGTAAATGTTATTGCCTGAGGCGGACAAACATTTGCGCATGTTTCACAACCGACACAGTTTTCATTATCGACAACAGGTTTACCTCTGAAGTTTTCGAATGGGACATGAGCTTCTTTCGGAAACTTTGATGTATAGGCCGGTGTAATAAGTGAAACAACTGCCTCTTTTATCTCCCGTATCTTTGGATACTTCATTTTATTGCATCTTTATAATCATCTTTCACACTTTTTGCTCCCAGCTTGATACCGAAATGATAAGTTCCCCTGATAAGCGCGTGTGCCGCTACTGTGGATCCAAAGAAAAGTATCGGGATCGCTATGAGAGCTTTAGTGCCCGCGTCACTCAGTCCGAAATGAAAAATTACTCCGAGAAGAATGCTGCAGCATCCAAGTGTTACAGCTTTGGTTGCTGCCTGCAACCGATTGTAAGTATCAGGAAGTCTTATGATTCCAATACAACCCAGGAGGTTGAAGACAATACCGATAGTTATTAAAATCAAGCTGATCATATTATTCATTGAGTTTTTTACCTGTTAAATATTTGGCCAGTGTTAATGTTCCGATGAAACTCAGAATGATCCATGCAATTCCGATGTCTAGTATAAAGGATCTTTCAGTCTGAATAGAAATAATAGCACAAACCCCTACAACCAGGATTCCGAAGATATCCACTCCAACCATCCTGTCTGGAATTGTTGGTCCTCTGATTATCCTGTACAGACAGATTATACTTAATCCAATCTGGACATACAGCATTATGTTCAGCCAGTTGCTCATTCTATTATTCTTTTAATATATTTTTCAAACGCCCCTGTTATAATTCTGGTATAAACTTCAGGATCTTCCGATTTGATATAAATCCAGTGGATATAGAGATAATCATCAATTATGTCAACAGTGATTGTACCGGGGGTCATAGTAATAGAGTTGGCAAGAAGCATTTTTGCGAGATCCGATTTGAGAGTTGTCTTGACTTTTACAATTCCAGGCCTGATAGGCATTGCAGGATGAAGCACCCTGTATGCGACATCAATATTAGCTTTTAAGCACTCCCAAATAAAAACAATCAGGTAAACAATAAACCAGAAATAGCGCTTTGGCTGAATCAGTTTGTAGACATTTTTTATAAAAAACCTGGTGAATATTAAAGAAGTGATGATGGAGGCTGCTGCTCCGACTATCAGATTGGCAATCGTAAATTCGAATGTTAACATTAACCAGAAGACCATGGATAATATAAAGAGCGTTACGTATCTCATATCATTGAGCAAGTATTAATGTTGAATATTTTACAGGATCTGTAAGAATATCTATTGCAGGTGTGAGAATTGCATCCCTTATCTCAGGTATAACAAGAAGACTGAGAAAAATACATACAATACTCAAAATTACCATACTGAATACCATCGGAAATGGTACTTCTTTAATATTCTGAATCCTGTCATTCCCTGATTTGTTGTAGAATGCATACCGCTGAAATTTCAGGAATGAAGCCAGGGTGATTATACTGACTATTACTGCAAGTACTGCAAGCAGATAAAATCTTGCCATAACAGCCGCAACAATGATTATCAGTTTGCTGAAAAAACCATTAAACGGAGGTATTCCTGAGATAGACATCGAGGCAATAAACGATGTAGCGGATGTCGCAGGCATTGACTTTGCCAATCCGCCCATTTCCTTAAGGTCGCGTGTTCCAATGGTATATTCTATTGCACCTGCATTAAGAAATAAAAGTCCTTTAAATGCAGCATGGTTTAAAAGGTGGAATATCCCGCCTGCGACTGCCAGGGAAGCGATCTCAGGTTTTACTCCCCTTGAAAGAAGTATCATACCTATTCCGGCTGACATCACCACATAGCCCATCTGGCTGATACTGTGATAAGCCAGAAGTCTTTTTATGTCCCATTGGCCTATTGCAAGGAAAACTCCTATCACCATTGATAATGTTCCAAGTGTAGTAATCAGTATTGCCATTTCTTCACTTATAGCGAACATATTAAAGAATAGTCTGATGATAACATATATGCCAATTGCTTTTATTAGTACTCCTGAGAGCATTGCGGAAATAGGAGAGGGCGCCGATGAATGTGCATCAGGCAACCATGCATGAAACGGAATAATAGCTGCTTTAAGACCAAATCCGCTGAGTATGAGAATCTGAACAAAAATGTAAAAGGACTTATCATAACCGGTATTGAAGGCCTCCTTAATATCTGCAATATTCAGAGTCTTTGTTTTCCAGTAAATAAACCCTATTCCAAACAATATTAAAAATGATGCTATTCCTCCCAGTACCTGGTATTTGAATGAAGCTTCAAGTTCATTTTTCTCAACACCAAATGCTACCAGACCATATGCAGAAATGACAGAAATCTCCAGAAAGACGAAAATATTGAACAGATCACCGCTTAGAACTACTCCATTCATTCCTGCGACCATGAGGCAGAATAAAGCATAAAAATAGTTTTCCGCAGTATAGCGTTTTACATAAGAAATTGAATAGAAGGCAGAAAGAAAACCGATAATATTAATAATACATAAGACTATTACTGTAAATCCGTCCATTACCATATATATACCAATCGGGATCTTATGAACTGGTTCCCATCCTCCGACCTTATAAAGTGATAAACTTTTTCCTGTTGTGACAAGGGAATAAATGCTGAATATGACAAGGATTAAAAGGATAACAGAGGCAAGATATTTGTTCAGCCAGCTGATGAACCTTCCAAGGATCATTATCAGGAAAGCTCCTGCCAGTGGAATAACAACAAACAGTGGTATTAACGGATTCATTTTTTATCCTCTTAAGTTTTTTATCTCTCTTATATCGAAAGTCCCGTACTTTCTGTAAAGCCTTATAATGACAGCCATCAGCATGGCAGTTGTTGCAAGTCCTATAACAATAGCGGTAAGTACAAGTGCCTGTGGTAAAGGATCGACATATACTTTGACTGGGTCGGCAGGATCAACTATCGGTGCAACTCCGCCATCTATATAACCAATAAGTGCAAAGAACAAAAAGGTACTAATCTCCATTATCGACAGTGAAACAGCAATCTTTACCAGGTTTCTTCTTGTTATTACTCCGTATAAACCAACAAGAAATAGTATGAAACACATTATATATGCTGTCATAGCGTTGACTCCTCCTTAAAGATTATTAATGAAAGAAATATTATAAATATTGAAGCTGCCACCTCGATACCAACAAAAATGTTGTAAAGTGGTAAAACCCCGGCACTTATAAGATGTCCTATGATTCCCTTCGGAAGAAAATTGTTAAAGAAAATTTTTGTCCCGAAGACAAAGCCAGAAACAGCAACTAAAATAACCATAATAGTAGCTAAACTTTCGATTATAGTTGTCCCGGCTTCTTCTTTTACTAGTTTCAGAAAATCGCCGCCATAAGCAAGCGTAACAAGGATAAGAGAACCTGCAATTATTACCCCCCCTGCGAATCCTCCACCAGGGGTAAGATGACCATGTACAATAACATAGATCCCATACATGAGAATCATACCCGCTATAAGCTGGGTAGTCTTTTTTACAATTATTGTCATTCCTTTCATGAGTCTTGTTTCTTTTCTGGTTGCTGGTTTCTGGTTGCTAGTTGCTAGTTTCTTATTTCTTAATCCCCATCCCTCCAGGATGAGGCTTGTACTTGCCAGATCTGCTGGATTTTCTCTGTGTTCCTCTGTGCCTTCTCTGTGTCTCTCTGTGTAAATAAAACTCTTTATGACCTTTACGAATTCACAGCCTGTCGTCAGGCAGGTTTGTGTTCTTAGAGGTTATTTTTTTAACCACCGGGTAACACTGAGTTTTCACGGATTCCACTTTCTGTTTTCTGATTTCTGTTTTCTGTTTTCTGTTTTCTGTTTTCTGTTTACTATTTCCTACATGGTACTTACTTTTCTATCCAGGACGTTGCACCCGGCAACCAGTGCCAGTCACCTCACACCTCACTCCTCTATTTCTTCCCCTTAATTCTTAGTATAGTCAACACTCCGAGTACTGCCGTTACCAGCACGACTGCTTCACCCATTGTATCATAACCCCTGAAATCAAAAACCACACCTGTCACAAGGTTCGCACTTCCTGTTTTTTGTGCGGCACCTTCAATATAATGTTCAGCCATTCTTAATGAACTTTTCCCAAGAACATCCAGCGATTGAATTGAAATCACAAAGAAATAGAGAAGTACAGCAATCAATACAATGGCTGTTATAGCTGTAGTAAATCCCTGAGTATCAAATTTTAGAAATGATTCCTCACGTGAACTATCGAGCACAACAGCAACCATAATTATAAGAGTTATCGTATCAACTACTATCTGAACAATCGCAAGATCAGGTGCTTTCAACAGTAAAAAACATATTACCAGACTATATCCTACGATACCACAGGCTATTACTGATGAAAGCAGATCCCTGGCATGAATAGCATACAATGCTCCCAGTATCATTAATCCTGTTATTATGGAAATAGCAGTTTCCATATTTTAAGTTTCAGTTATTTATATCATTATAAGCAGCATAATAATGAGTCCTGCAAAAACCCAGATAATATACACAGGCAACACACCAGTATGAGCTTCACTCAACTGGTGACTAAGCCATAGCACAAATTGTTTGAAGAGGTCATAAATGTCAAACCATTTTTCACCTGCCTTTTTATAGATCCATGAAAACAAACGGAATTCACCAATAGTTTTATAGAATTCCGGGGTGGAATAATCTGTCTGGTCCTGAATTTTTTCACCACCGATAAAACTATCTTCAGTCCTGAATTTTTTAAGGTTGAATGCCAGATAAAGAATTATTCCAAGAATTATAGAGATTAGTACAAGCAACGATACAAACGAGGAATTCCAGAATCCGTTGAACTGAAACACCCCTGAAACAGGAATGAATAGTTTTGGTACAATGAAATTCGTGGCAAACACACCAGAAAAAATGCATAGGATAGCAAGTATGATCATTGGAATCCACATTAAAAACGGAACTTCTCTTACATTTTCAAACTCTGATCTGCGGCGCCCAAGAAAAATACCGCCAACCAGTTTGATGAAGCTGGCAAGTGTAAGTGCAGATCCTAATACTGCTAATCCCAGCCAGACCACCCAGAGTTTGTTCGGGATTCCGGTTCCACCTCCAAAATCAATTATTCCCTGGTATATCATCCATTTTGACGCAAATCCATTGAATGGAGGAACACCTGATATTGACATGGCAAAAATGAGAGTAGCGAAGAATGTTAATGGCATTGATTTTGACAGACCTCCAAGGTCGTCAATATCTTCTTTCCCGGTACGATATTCCACACATCCGGCAGAGAGAAACAGTCCGCTTTTGTACAGAGCATTGTTGATCATATGGAAGAGACCTGCTGCCACCCCTATCATCGATCCAAGTCCAAATCCAAGAATCATATAACCTACCTGTGAAACAGCATGAAATCCCAGCAGCCGTTT
>JGI20214J51650_10002357_pt1 | contig 11921 bp, 8 predicted proteins | sample WetSurMetagenome_FD_51650 | JGI IMG/M metagenome (IMG submission 51650)
ATCATCACTCTTTTCATGTCGTCCTCCTTGCTGAAATTTATGATTTCTATAAACGTTGCAGGTCACGACATAGCGACCAGGGTGCATCATGCCGGTCGGGGTTTCATGAGTGCAGCGAACAGGCGGATCGATGTCTAATGATTATTCCACGATCAGCCCGCAGCATGATATCGGGTAAATGCCGAATCCCGGAGTTCAAATCCCTGAGAAGCAGTTCAGGGATCGGCTCTATTGGACCTGGGACCCGCCCGGCGTTACGTGGAAGATTGTGTCCATCTCAGTCATCTCTATCCGCCTGGATGTTTCCGGCCCATTAGCTTCATGGCACGTTCGTAAACATTGTCCACGGTGAAACCGTACTTGCGCATCATAACCTTCCCCGGGGCGGACGCACCGAAACGGTTCACTCCAATCACGTCACCCTCGCTGCCCACATACATGCACCAGCCTTGAGTCGAGCCCGCTTCAACCGCAAGCCGGGTTCGCACGGACGGGGGGAGAACCGAGTCGCGGTAACTTCGAGGTTGGGCGTCAAACAATTCCCAGCTCGGCATGGATACGATCCGGACATTGATCCCGTTCTCGGTCAGTTTTTCGCAGGCCGCAACGATCAAACTGACTTCCGACCCGGTGGCGATTAAGATGATGTCCGGTTTGCCTGTGGGAGGATCGGCCAAAACATACGCACCGCGTCGCAAACCATCTGCCGCTGCAAAATAGGTGCGGTCAAGCGTGGGCACATCCTGCCGCGTCAGGATAAGCGCAACCGGTTGATTTCGTGTCTGAACAGCGACGCGCCACGCCGCGGCCGTCTCGTTTGCATCGCAGGGGCGGATGACGAGCAGGTTTGGGATCGCGCGCAGCGAGGCCAACTGCTCGATCGGCTGATGCGTTGACCCATCTTCGCCGAGAGCGATGCTGTCGTGGGTGAAAACGAAGATTACCCCCTGTTCCATCAGCGCCGCCAGTCGCATCGGTGGGCGCATGTAGTCCGAGAAAATGAGGAACGTCGCCGTGAACGGAATGACGCCGCCATGCACCGACAACCCATTCGCGATGGCTCCCATCGCATGCTCGCGAACGCCAAAGTGCAGGTTGCGTCCCGCATAACTCCAGCCGCCGCCCGTCGATCCCTGCAGGTTGCCGCCCTCGTCGCGCGGGTTTTCGAAATCGCCCATCGCCGTAAGCGCTGTCCGGGTGGACGGATCTAAATCTGCGGAGCCGCCGATCAACGAGGGAAGCTTCCGACCGATCGCGTTCAATACCTTGCCCGACGCAGCGCGGGTTGCCATGCCTTTCGGGTCGGCCGGAAAGATCGGGATGCCGGTGTCCCAGCCTTTTGGCAATGCGCCAGCCATCCCCTGCTGAAATTTCTTGGCGAGATCGGGGAAAGCTTTCGAGTACCCCGAGAATCTCACATTCCATGCCGCTTCGGCTCGTTTTCCGTTATCCAGTGCGAGACGGAAATGCGCGAGTGCCTGGTCTGGAATGTGGAACGGCGGATCGAGCGGCCAGCCCAACGCTTGTTTCGTCAATTTCACTTCTTCCGGGCCGAGCGGAGAGCCGTGCGCTTCAAACGTGTCCTGCTTGTGTGGCGAGCCGTAGCCGATATGCGTACGCACGAGAATCAGCGAGGGACGTTCCTTCTGGGCTTGCGCCGCACGCAGCGCGCGGTCAATCGCTTCAAGATCGTTTCCGTTGTCAATTGTCTGCGTGTGCCAGCCATATGCTTCGAAACGCCGGGCACGATCTTCCGTGAAGGTGATGTGGGTCGAAGCGGAAAGCGTGATGTGGTTGTCATCATAGAGGCAAATCAGTTTGGCGAGCTTCAAATGACCGGCGAGCGACGCAGCCTCGGATGACACCCCTTCCATCAAGTCGCCGTCACTGGCCAGCACGTACGTGTAGTGATCGACGATCGGGTGTCCCGGACGGTTGTAGCGTGCCGCGAGATAGTCTTCCGCGATCGCGATGCCGACGCCATTGGCGAATCCCTGGCCGAGGGGACCGGTTGTCGTTTCCACACCCGGCGTCAGTTCGCGCTCCGGGTGTCCCGGAGACTTACTGCCCCACTGGCGGAATAATTTAATCTGTTCGAGCGGCAAGTCATAGCCAGTGAGGTGCAGCAGACTGTAGAGCAGCATTGAGCCGTGTCCGGCGGAGAGGACGAAGCGATCGCGATTCACCCAGCCCGGATGGGCCGGACTATGTTTCAAGAACCGCGTCCAAAGCACATAGGCCATTGGAGCGGCGCCCATCGGCAGACCTGGATGACCGCTATTGGCTTTCTCCACTGCGTCCACCGACAGGAAGCGAATCGTGTTGATTGCCAGTTGATCCAATTGCGCCGGATCGAGGCTGCGTACACGCAAAGCCGAGTGCGCCGCTTTGTGCGAGGGCTTCGATCTTGTCTTCGATTCGGGAGATTTGGGCGAATCTTCATGGAGTTTCATAATGGGTATTCTCCTGTCTTTGCTACGCCAATATAGGCATATGGGCCCATCACGCCCGGGCCTGTCATGCCGATCTGCATCTGCATCCTGCATCTCCTTCATGGCGGCAATTGAAAATCTAAGGATGCCGGCAAGTCTGCGATACCCGCTTCTGCTTTGCCCGGCTGTGCTGCGCTAGCTGTGAGCCATGTGAATTCGCAGATCGACTGCGTGTCTCTGTCGATCGTCAACTAAAGGGATGACAAGGTCGTGACGCTCGATGTCGTCGACCGTCAACCTTGTCACACCGTCCGCTGCCCGCGTTTGACGTACCGTGATGTCATAGATCGTCTCCCGATACCGATAGCTCATCTTGAACGACGCCCAGTGTGCAGGGATGCAAGGTTTCACATGCAGGGTATCCGCCTCGAGCCGCAGGCCCAGGATTGATTCCACAATCAATCGATACATCCAGCCCGCCGAACCCGAGTACCAGGTCCAGCCGCCGCGGCCCGTATGGGGTGACAGCGCATAAACATCGGATGCGACGACATACGGTTCCACCTTGTAAATTGNAATCGACTCGGCGCTCCATGCATGGTTCACTGGATTGATGATCGCAAACAGTTCCCATGCGCGACGGTTGTCCCCCAGGGCGGCGAATGCGATTACGGCCCAGACTGCCGCATGCGTGTATTGCGCGCCGTTCTCCCTGACGCCGGGGACATATGCCTTTATATAACCCGGATCCGGAATCGATTTGTCGAATGGCGGTGTCAGCAACTGGATGACTGCATCCTCACGGTGCACGAGGTGCTTGTCGAGCGCGTCCATGGCCATGTGCGAGCGCTCGGCAGTGGCAGCACCGGATAAAACGGACCAGCTTTGCGCAATCGAATCAATCCGGCATTCGGGGTTACCTGCCGACCCAAGCGGGGTGCCGTCGTCGAAGTAGGCTCGGCGGTACCATTCGCCATCCCAGCCATGCATCTCGATATTCCGGCGAAGCTGTTCCGCTTCCTTCCGGCATCGTTCGACGAAAACCGGATCGCCGTGCAGTTGTGCAACATCAGCGAATTGCATGAGCACGGCATAGAGGAAAAACCCCAGCCAAATGCTTTCGCCTTTACCCTGTTCGCCCACTCGGTTCATGCCGTCGTTCCAGTCGCCGGTACCCATGAGCGGCAGGCCGTGTCCGCCAAAGCGGAGACCCCTTTGTACTGCCCGTACGCAATGCTCGTATAGCGTCGCAGATCCCTCCGACCTGCCGGGCAGCTCGTAATACGATTCTTCCTCCGGTTTGAGCGGCCGGCCTTCCAGAAAATGGATGGACTCCTCCAGCACACCGGTATCACCGGTACTCGAAACATAGCGACACGTCGCGAATGGCAGCCAGAGGAAATCATCCGAGCAACGGGTACGAACGCCACTGCCCAGCGGGGGATGCCACCAGTGCTGGACATCGCCTTCCTTGAACTGACGGGATGCACAGAGAAGCAAATGCGCGCGCACAAGGCCCGGCTCGGTGTGAACGAGTGCCATCACGTCCTGCAGCTGATCTCGAAAACCGAAAGCGCCCGATGACTGGTAAAAAGCGCTTCGTCCCCACAGTCGGCAAGCCATGGTTTGATAGACCAGCCATCCATTGGCCAGCACATTGATGGAAGGATCGGGAGTCTCCACGTATACCGCGCCGAGGGTATGCTTCCAGTAGTTCGTGACGGCTTCGAGCGCGCCGCGCGCGGCAGCCGATCCTCGGAAACGCTGCGCCACGTGGCGCGCATCATCAACGTTTCGAGCCGCCCCAAGCCTGAAAATAATCTCGCGTTCCTGTCCATCGGCCAGATCGAATGGCACCTGGATCGCGGCACAGGGATCCAGTGACGCGCCTGCCCTGCAGGAAAGCCGCGGCAACGACATGGCGGCCGGATTCTGCAGCGTTCCGTTGCGACCCATGAACTCCGTCCTGTCGCCGCTGAAACTTCGTGTCGCATCGTCCACATCGAAAAAGGCAACCCGTTCGCCGAATTCCGCGTTGTATGCGTTACGCGCAAACAACGCGCCGCTGTCGGGCTCCACCTCCGTGATCACATGCATCATCGATTTCGGCCGCAGTTCTCCCAGCACCCATTCGATGTATCCGGTGGCGGAGAGGCGGCGCAACCGTCCTGACTTGTTGCGCACCTTCAAGACCGCGAACTTGATCGGTGCATCCAGCGCCACATAAACCCACAGCTCGGAGTCAATGCCCTCCTCCGTATGGGTGAACACGCTGTAGCCGAATCCGTGCCGGCAAGCGTAATGTCCCTGTCCGCGGCTCGGCCAGGGCGCAGGCGACCAGAAGTGTCCACTTTCTTCGTCGCGGAGGTAAAAGGCTTCGCCGCCGGAATCGCACACGGGGTCGTTCGACCATGGCGTGAGGAGAAACTCGTGTGCGTTCTCGCTCCACGTGTTGGCGCAGCCGCTCTCCGAGACGATGGTGCCGAATGATGGATTCGCGAGTACGTTCACCCACGGTGCCGGCGTCACCTGGCCGGGCGAGATCGTAACGACGTACTCGCGTCCATCGGGGGTGAATCCGCCAATCCCGTTGAAAAATATCAGATCGTCGCGAGTGGACTCGACGGCTGCCGGTGCCTCCGCGTGCAGCGCTCGAGCTGCGACAAAATGCGCAACAACGGCTTCAGCAGGGCTGCGCCGGTTGATCTGCTCCGCCAGCGTGCCGCCCCTGTCATCGAGGACCACGCGCGCAACCGACTGAAGCAGAATGAGGTCCTCGCTTGACAAAGGCCTCGCAAGTCTTACGTATATCCCACCCGGGTGATCGCTCAGTTTTGCTTCGGCGCCTGCGGCGATCAGCGTCATGATCTCATCATGGAGCGCTTGCCGGCTGCCTGCGCCTTCCGAGTTGCAGATCACCAGATCGACTGTCAATCCCTGTAAACGCCAGTATGCGTGGGCCTGCAACAGCTGCTGCACCAAATCGATACGGGCCCGATCCCCGATCTGCAACAGCACAATCGGTAAATCACCGGAAATCGAATAGCCCCATAAACCGGATTGCCCGCGGCGGTTCTTGTTGAGAATGCCAGGATCGGCGCGCAGCGAAGCATTAACGTAAAGAACAGAGTCGGCGAGGCGGCCATAGAGTCGTGCATCGGCCGGAGTCGCATGGATCTGCCGCAGGACCGACCGGCTGTGCGTACAGGCCAGGTCGAAGGCGCGATCGATCAGATTCCGATCCTGGTATTTGTTGCTGAGTGTCAGGCATGCACCCCGGCTCTCACCGATGCCTGAGACGATAGCGACCGTCGTCGATTGTTCCGGATCCAGCGTTATTCGGCATCGGATAGCGACAATCGGATCAAGCACGGAACCCTCGCTGCCCGACAGCGCGGCGAGATCTCGCATCGCCTGCGGATTGACGAGCGTATTCCCGCGGCCGATGAAACGCATCCGGTCCGTTTCATACGAGATATCTTCGATGTCCGCTCCGTGAACGGCCAATGAATGAAACATCCATGGCGGGTGCTCTTCACGTGTGCGGGGTCGGCGATTGCAGAGAATTGCACGGTGCGGGCTGACGATCTCCGTCTGGACAAAAAGATTGCTGAAAGCGGGATGCGCATCGTCGGAAGCAGCCAATGCGAGTACCACTTCGGCATAACTCGTCACATCAATTGTCCTGCGCGCCCCCGAGCGGTTCGTGATGGCAATTCGCCGTACCTCGATGTCATCCTCCGGCGAAACGGCAATCTGCGTGACCGCAACCATGCCTTGTTCACAACACCGGAAGGCCGCGCACGCCTCCGAATAATATGCTTGATAAACGGGAGATGGGTTGAGTGTTGGTTGATACGTGGTTGACCAGAACGTACCGTTCGCCACATCCCGGAGATAACAGAACGTTCCCCAATTGTCGCGCGTGCCGTCCTCACGCCAGCGCGTGACCGCGATGTCCTTCCAGCGACTGTAGCCGCCCCCCGCATTCGTGATCATCGCGTGGTATCGGCCGTTTGACAGCAACTTCACTGCCGGTATCGGCGTGTCGGCGCCGCGGAAAACACGCACCGGCGATTCCAGGGGGCTGTCCTCCGCATGGGAGCCGGAAAATCCTTCAAAATGAGGGTCATCCTCCATGGTCCTTTCCCCATTGAGTTGCAGGCCCGCAAGTCGGCAGGCCGCGCTTGCGATCATCCACTTGTTTTTATAGACTTACCCGGCCTGTTCAATCAGCGCAAAAGCACAGGGTTCATAGCCAACCCCCGCCAAACCCCGCTCGCCGCAAGCCGTTGGCGATGTAGGGGCAGTTTCGCATCAATTGCCACAACAAGCCGCTACGATAGTTCTCGATCATCAAAATAATCGGCCCTTGATTGAGCCCGTAATGCCAGGGCGATACCCAGCCAAAGGGATTGCTGGATTTTTCCGGGTAGGTCGGGTTAAACGTCGCTTTGAAGCCGTAGGGGTTGAACTCTGTTAATTTGACCTCGTGAATACAATAGTCGATGGCGGTCAGCACGATCTCGGGCGCGAACGGCAGCGACGCCACCACCGCCCACGGCGCGATCGTGCCGTCGTCGGGCCCGTACGGCACGCCGCGCCCCACGTAATCGAAGAATTGGCGCACGATGCCGCTCACTTTGATCATGGCGGGACCCGGGCCGTCGCTCGCGGTAATTCCCCAGCAATGGCGGCCATAGCCTGCGAACTTGAGCGGATTGTCCATCGCATACTGCTGTTGGACATACGTCGCGCGACGGCTGTTCTCGAAATAGTCGATGCCTTTGACGCGCATGAACGCGTCCTGAATTCCGCGAAAATCAATCCAGACATGCGAGAGCTGGTGCGTGAACAACGGTCCGGCGTAAAGATATTCATATCCGTAACATTGTTCCCACCGGTACGTCGAAGTCCACGCGGCGTAACAGCTCTCGGGCAGCGAATGAGTGGGCGAGCCCAGTCCCAGGACATACAGCAGCATTGCCTCATCGTAGCCTTCCCAACGGCATTTGAGAAATCCGCTTTCGGGCTTCCATCCATGCGTAACCAACGCGCCATGGTTTTGCGCCCATTGCCAATCCGCGCGGCGATAGAGCGCGTCTGCGAGGGTGCGGATTTCATGCTCGTCGGCCCTGTCCGCGTCAAAATAAACTCCCGCCGTCAACGCACCCGCCAGCAGGAAGGTGCTGTCTATCGTTGACAGTTCACATTGCCAGGCTCGCTGGCCGGTCTGCATGTCGAGAAAATGATAGTAAAAGCCCCGGTAGCCGGTGGCGTCGGGTTCGGGGCCCTGTGGGCTGTTCCAGAAAAACCGCAGCGTGTTCAACGTTCGTTCTACCGCTGCGGCACGGGGCATAAATCCGCGCTCGACCGCCACCGGGTAAACCGCCAACGCGAGGCCGGTGGCGGCAATACTGGCAGGCCAATCCTCTGCGGTTTTGTCGATGACCAGCCCGTTGACCGGATTCGTCTCATGCAGAAAGTAGCTGAATGAGTCGTGCTGGAGCTTTTCCAGCTCAGCGTCGGCGGTAAGCGCCCTGCTGCTCATGGGCTCTCCTTTACAATTGGCTTAACCGGAATGTGCGGTTGATGCGGGGACGCCGCCAGAGCATCGCTGACGATGGTCTGCGCTTCCTCCAGGATGCGGCGCAGATGATCCGCACCACGGAAGCTCTCCGCATAGATCTTGTAGATATTCTCGGTCCCTGACGGACGCGCGGCGAACCATCCGCTTTCGGATATTACCTTCAACCCGCCGATGGCCGCGCCGTTTCCCGGCGCACGGGTGAGGAGGGTCTGGATTTTTTCGCCCGCCAGGTCTGTGAGCCGGACCTGCTGCGGCGAGAGTCTCTCCAGCAATTCCTTTTGCTGCGGGATGGGCTCATGCGCGTTCATTTGGGGTTGCTCCACTTCCAATTCCGAATCTCCGGCAGGTCCTCTCCGTACTTGTCGATGTAGCGCTTGTGCTCGATCAGCTTGTCCTTGAGCTGCTGCTTCAGGTAGATGCCCTTGTCGCCGGTCTGCGGCAGGCGGTCGATCGTGTCCATCACGAGGTGGAAGCGGTCCAGGTCGTTCAGCACCGTCATATCGAAGGGCGTGGTGATGGTGCCCTCTTCCTTGTAGCCGCGGACGTGGATGTTGTCGTGGTTGGTGCGGCGGTAGGTCAGCCGATGGATCAACCACGGGTAGGCATGGAAGGCGAAGATGACCGGCTTATCCCGGGTGAAGATCTCGTCGAAATCCATGTCGCTCAGACCGTGCGGATGCTCGGTTTGCGGCTGCAGCCTCATGAGATCGACGACGTTGACCACCCGGATTTTCAGGGCGGGCAGATGCTCGCGCAGGATGGAGACGGCGGCGAGCGTCTCCAGCGTGGGCACGTCGCCACAGCAGGCCATGACCACGTCGGGCGAAACCTCCTGGTCGTTGCTGGCCCACTGCCAGATGCCGATACCCTCGGTGCAGTGCTTTACTGCGGCGTCCATCGTCAGCCACTGCGGCGCCGGGTGTTTGCCCGCGATCACGACGTTGACGTAATGCCGGCTGCGCAGGCAGTGGTCCATCACCGACAGCAGGCAGTTTGCATCCGGCGGAAGGTAAACACGCACGATCTCGGCCTTCTTGTTCACGACGAGATCGATGAAGCCGGGATCCTGGTGGGTGAAACCGTTGTGATCCTGGCGCCATACATGCGAGGCCAGCAGGTAGTTTAGCGAGGCGATCTTCCTTCGCCACGGCAGGCCCGACGTGACCTTCAACCACTTGGCGTGCTGGTTGAACATCGAGTCGACAATGTGGATGAACGCCTCGTAGCAGTTGAAGAGCCCATGCCGCCCGGTGAGCAGGTAGCCCTCGAGCCAGCCCTCGCACTGGTGCTCGCTGAGCATTTCCATCACGCGCCCGGTGGGCGCGAGGAATTCGTCGTTTGGCACGGTCTCGGCGTCCCATTGGCGTTGGGTCACTTCAAAGAGGGCTTCGAGACCGTTGGAGAGCGTCTCGTCAGGGCCAAAGATGCGGAAATTCCGCTGCTCAATGTTCAGTTTCAGCACATCGCGCAGGAAATGCCCGAGCACATGCGTGTCGCCTATGCCGCGCACCCCCGGCGAGGGCACGTCGACCGCGTAGTCGCAGAAATCCGGCATCCGCAGGTCTCGCAGCAGAATGCCGCCGTTGGCGTGGGGATTTGCGCCCATGCGTCGCTCGCCCCCGGGCGCAAGTTCGGCCAGTTCCGGTCTCAGGCGGCCCTGCTCATCGAAGAGTTCCTCCGGCCGGTAGCTCCTCAGCCAGTCTTCCAGCAGCTTGAGGTGTTCGGGATGGGTGGTCGGGTCGGAGAGCGGCACCTGGTGCGAACGAAAGGTGCCTTCAACCTGCAGGCCATCGACCATTTTCGGCCCCGTCCAGCCTTTCGGTGAATTGAGGACGATCATCGGCCAGCGCGGACGCGCGAGGTTGCCGTGGTCCCGGGCGTCGTGCTGTATTTTTTTGATCTGCTCCACCGCCGTGTCAAGCGTCGCGGCCATCGCCTCATGCATCAGCGCGGGCTCGTGACCTTCAACAAAGTAAGGCGTCCACCCGTAGCCGCGGAGCAACTGTTCCAATTCCTCGCGGGGGATACGCGCCAGCAGAGTCGGGTTCGAAATCTTGTATCCGTTGAGATGCAGGATCGGCAGCACCGCGCCGTCAGTGATCGGATTGAGAAACTTGTTGGAATGCCAGGCTGTGGCCAGAGGCCCGGTTTCCGCCTCGCCGTCGCCTACAACGCAGGCGGCGACAAGATCGGGATTGTCGAAGACCGCCCCGAAGGAGTGGCTGAGCGAATAGCCCAGCTCGCCGCCCTCGTGGATCGAGCCCGGGCACTCCGGCGATGCGTGGCTGGGAATCCCTCCGGGAAACGAAAACTGGATGAAGAGCTTCCGAAGCCCGGCCTCATCCTGGCTGATGTTGGGATAGATCTCGCTGTAGGTTCCCTCGAGGTAGGTGTTTGCCACGACGGTCGGGCCGCCGTGCCCGGGGCCGGAGACGTAAATCATGTTGAGGTCGTATTTTTTAATGACCCGGTTCAAGTGAACGTAAATGAAGTTCTGCCCGGGGGTTGTGCCCCAGTGTCCCAGCAGCAAGCGCTTCACATCCGTGAGCATCAGCTGCCTCTTCAGCAGCGGATTGTCGTAAAGATAAATCTGGCCGACCGACAGATAGTTGGCGGCGCGCCAGTAGGCGTCCATCCTGTCGAGGAGTTCCGGCGTGAGCGTGTTTGTTTTCACGGGTTACCCTTTTTGGCTGTGGCCTTCGCGGCGGACTGCGGCCGGGCGCGTTTGGCCGACGTCTTCTTTTGCGTGCTCTCTGAAGCCTCGGCCGGATAGGTGATCGCGGCGCCCCGGACCCTGGCAAAGGGCGTAAGAGTGTGAACCTGACGGCGAGTTGCACTCATGATGTCCTCGCTGCGAATTCCACGAACCAGCAGGGCATCTGCGATGAGCGAGCGATGACAGCGCCACGGCACCGCTTCCGCGCACATCAAGACGATTCGGTCCCGGTTCGCAAGTCGGATCAATTCTTCGAGGCTCTGCGCAAACTCGGGCGTTTGCATGTAATCGGCATAACCCCGAAAGGAGGCATTTTGCCAGCCCGTGTTGATCGAATCGCCCTTTGCATGACGCAGGCCGCCGAGTCCCGGCATGTGAACATATCCCAAGCCGGCTTTCTTTAACGATCGGGGCAGGGAATCCCTGTTGAACTGCGGATTGTGCCGGGAACGCGGCACTGTGCGCACATCCACTACGCAAGTTGCCCCGTGTGCCTGAAGCAGGCGGATGAATTCCTCGAGCGTGTGCGTGGAATGACCGATCGTCATTACCAGCGGCGAAGGTTCTTCCTTTGGCATGCTTTTCCCGCACAATCGGCAGTTTCTTCATTCTGGGGGCGCTCAGGGTTTGCTTTTGAGTTTCCTGAGCGCAGATGCCTTGTGCATCGCCAGATGGTCGGTCGCGTCGCTTTTGATCAGATACTGCGGCTCCTCCTTCGAGGCGCGGACCGTGTAGCCCTTGAACGTAATCGCCGAGGTGATCTTCTTCTTGATCGTTCCCCGGACGTGCCCGGCTTCCGAGTTCCATTCCACATGATCTCCAACTTTGAAGTCCATCTTCATGGGTAGGACCTCCTCTGATTACCCTGTTTTCATGGTTCAACTTTCTTCGGAACCAGAGCCCGCCTGTCGTTACGCGGCAGATTGCGTTGACGGTTTTTTCATTTTTCTTACGTAGCCCCAGGCCCGGCCGACAGCGATCAGCATGGGGACAACCCCCAGGAGGATGAAGATCAGGTCCGCGGGGAGCCTCAGCCATTCCATCAGGATCGTGAGATCCGCATTCATGTATTCAGGCCCCCGGGCGTGCCAGTAGCCGTTTTGGAGGACATCGGCAAGCTGGAGGACGCCGGCAGGGAAGAGGTTCAGGATGACCATGAGGCCCAGGCCCACGTTGAGCCCCC
>JGI20214J51650_10000909_pt2 | contig 11912 bp, 12 predicted proteins | sample WetSurMetagenome_FD_51650 | JGI IMG/M metagenome (IMG submission 51650)
CNNTNAATCNATGTTGCCTGAANGNTTATTNNAATNAGTTGAGAGTNTCCATGACCTTCAGGAGGAAGATGGCATTCGGAACAATGAATAATGTTGCCTGAAGGGTTATTATAATGAGTTGAGAGTTTCCAGCTCTGGTCAGCCATTGGATGAATATGGCATGAAACACAATATTTGTCAGAGGAAGTATAATTAACAACAGCCTTACCACCTTTGAGTATGAAAAAACCTAATACAATACCAGCAATAATTAACCAGACTTTTGTCCTGCGAGCAGTAAAAGTCCTGCCACTATAATTCTTTAAATTCATGATTCCCCGGAAAAAATTCAATTAAAACTCGTTAAAGTTAATTGATTGTATCACTTTCCGGTAAAAGAAAAGTTACTTTTTTTGAATAATTTATGTCTTTTTAACGGTTGGGTAAACAACCATTTACCATGAAACGGCCATTAACATGAAAAAGCATAAAGAATGAACCTCCAAGAACGCAGAGAAATTTACACGAAGTTCACAAAGCATTAGTTATATATCTTTGCGCTCTTTTTAAAAACTTTGTGACCCCTGCGGTTAAAGGATCTAATTTCAGGATTCAGATTTCCGAGATCAGAATCTTTTTACATACCCATGACAGTATGGCGTTTTTCCGTTTTTGAAGTAATAATCCTGATGGTAAGTTTCGGCAGGATAGAACTCCGATGCTTTTGTGATCCTTGTTGCTATCCTGAATCCTTTATCTCTAAGAATATTAAGATCTTTTTCAGCTGTATTTTTCTGATCATCATTAAGATAGAATATTTCTGAACGGTACTGATCTCCTATATCTGGTCCCTGCCCCCCTATCTGGGTAGGATCATGGATCTCGAGAAAAAGTTTAAGAAGCTTATCATAAGTAGTCTTCCCTGGATCGTAAACTACTTTAACAGCCTCAGCATGTCCGGTATTTCCCGCACAAACTTCCCGGTAAGCAGGGTTTTTTACTGTTCCGCCGGTATAACCCGAAGTAACAGAGATTACTCCCGGAGCTTTCTTAAGAAAATAATCAACACCCCAGAAACATCCTCCTGCAAAAATGGCTGTCCCGTACCGTCCCCCATTGAGCTCTGCAGGAACAAAATCAAGTGAAGCCGAGTTTACACAATGACGCACATTTTTAGATGTTAATCTTTCNCCGGTAAATACATGTCCGAGATGCGCTCCGCAATTTGCGCATACGATCTCAGTCCGCATTCCGTCCTGATCGGGGTATTTTAAAACAGCACCTTTTATCTCGTCATCAAAACTTGGCCAACCGCATTCAGAAACAAATTTATCAGATGAATGATAAAGTGCAGTTCCGCATTTCTTACATACATAAGTACCTTTCTCAGAATATTTTGTAAACTTACCGATAAACGGGGCTTCGGTACCTTTGTTATTGATTACATTTGCTTCAGCTTTTGTGAGATCATAATATTGTAATTTTTCCTGTGCATTCGATTTTTCGCTCATAACAGCTAAATAAGTTAGTAAGATTAATATTGCATATTTATGATTCATGACCTTCCTGTTTTTAATCAGATGAATAACAATTCCGGGATAAAAAAGTTAATTCATGAGAACATTTTGAATAAATGAACTGTTGTCTTTATATACTGATTTATAATTTGTATTTTAACGCAGGTCAAATTTCAATTTTATTTTTGGCACAAAGATTGTTTTTAGAATGAAAAGTTTATTTTTGTAAATAATTAAAACTAATATTTTGGTATGAAAAAAATTGCTGTCTTACTTTTAGTTACATTCATTACGGCATTAGTTGTCAGTTCTTGCAGCAAAAAGGAATGTCCTGCTTATTCCAAAGCTGGTACCGAGCAGACAGGTCAGAATGTCTGATTTAATTTCCTCATTCAGGTTCTCCAGTTATATAAGTTAGCAGAGTAAAATGAAAAAGCTGCTTATTATAGCGGTATTAGCTTTATTTGGTATAGTAACTTTATATGCCCAGGGTGATCTGAATGAACAACAGAAAGTTTTCATAAGGAATGAAAGGTCTTTTGCAATTCTTCTTAATACTGATGGATTAGGATTAAGTTACAGGGGTGCAAGAAGAATTGACTTCCTTAATAAACGTCTCCTCGAAATTGAAATCGGAACACTAAAGCATCCAAAAGAGTACAGGCAATCCACCTATTATGATCAGGGTGGTTCTTTTATTTTCGGAAAACTCAATTCAACTTTTTATCTCAGAGGCAGTATAGGTCATCAGCACGAAATTTTTAAAAAGGCTGACCTGGGGGGAATTGCTATAAGGTATTTTTATTCCGCCGGACCTGTACTGGCAATTTATAAACCAATCTATTACAGGGTTCTATATCCGGTATCTGTAAATGGATTTGAGGTGAAAGAGGAAAAATTTGATGTCTCAATTGCTATACCTCAGGATATTTACAGTAAGGCCTCTTTCACAAAAGGGCTGAAAGAAACTAAAATAATGCCGGGGATTTTTGCAAAGGGGGGATTTAATTTTGAGTATAGTAAGGAAGATAAAATTATACACGCAATTGAGCTCGGGGCACAGATAAATGTATTTCCAAAGGAAATACCTATAATGGCTAACACTCCAAACAAGTCGATATTTTTCTCACTATTTGTCAGTTACAGATTCGGAATGATATTAGATCCAATGGACCCTGAAGCAAATAAATTTTCTAATCTGTTCAGGAGAAAAAAGATTAATTGATCATCAATAGCTTTTGGGTTTTTCGTAGAAATTATTAATTTTGCAGATCATATTTATTAACAATTTAATGATATAGAAATGTCTAAAATTAAAGTAGGTATCAACGGTTTTGGAAGGATCGGCCGACTGGCCTTCAGGGCTGCCTTAAAGAGGAACGATATAGAAATAGTCGGAATCAACGACCTCCTCGAAGTGGATTACATAGCATATATGCTTAAGTATGACACAGTTCATGGCGGTTTCGATGGAAAAATTGAAGTTAAAGACGGCAAACTTATTGTAAACGGACAAAGTATCCGCATAACTGCCGAGAAAGAACCTGGAACCCTTAAATGGAATGAGGTTGGAGCAGAATATGTACTTGAATGCACTGGTCTGTTTCTTACAAAGGAAAGCACAATGGGTCACATCACCGCTGGTGCAAAACGTGTTGTGATGTCAGCTCCTTCAAAAGATGATACACCTATGTTTGTAATGGGCGTTAATAATAATAAATATACAGCTGACATGCAGATTGTATCAAATGCCTCCTGCACGACAAACTGCCTTGCTCCTGTTACAAAGGTACTCCATGACAATTTTGGGATTGTGGAAGGACTCATGACAACCGTTCATTCAACAACAGCAACTCAGAAAACAGTTGACGGTCCATCAAAGAAGGACTGGAGAGGTGGTCGTGCTGCTTCCGGCAACATTATTCCATCTTCAACAGGGGCAGCCAAAGCTGTAACAAAAGTTATCCCGGAACTGAAGGGAAAACTTACAGGTATGTCTTTCAGGGTTCCTACCCTCAATGTGTCTGTTGTTGACCTTACCTGCCGTCTTGAGAAACCGGCAAGCTACGATGCTATTAAAAAAGCAATGAAAGCTGCTGCTGATGGTCCGCTTAAAGGAATCCTGGGATATACAGAAGATTCTGTTGTTTCCAGCGACTTTATCGGTGATTCACGCACTTCAATCTTCGATGCCGGAGCAGGTATTTCACTTAATGATAACTTTGTTAAGGTGATAGCCTGGTACGATAATGAATGGGGATATTCCTGCAAACTTCTCGACCTTATTGCACACATGAACACGGTTAAATAACAACTTGTTAACTTGTCACATAATGGAAGGGACGTTGCGTGCAACGTCCCTTTTGATTTTATACTATCATTTCTATCTCCAGCGGTATACCTGCCGTATCGCGGTAATGTTCTCCAAGTTCAAGCATAGCTTCATCATCTTCCTCATAAAACCATTTCATCTTAATCAGTTTCCCTGACCGTTTGTAACCTGTAAGCCTTTTTAGTACTTCATAAAGATACTTGGAGGAACCACTGTTAATATATTCCAGCTGAATATGGACATCCAGTCCATTATTCTTTTCGAAATGAAGAGTCAGCCATTCATCAAGCCTTCTGAAGATAAGCTCAGGATTTTCAGGGATTGACCTTCCTACGAGTTCCAGTTTATTTACACCGGGATAATAGGCTATTCCCGGACAATTTTTTAACTCTTCCTGAATTACATGTTTTTCCATTTTCTGATGATTTATTCGTATCTTAAAGCTTCAATTGGATCTATATTAGCGGCTTTGACTGCCGGAGCATAACCCGAAACAACCCCAACAATAAAACAAACAAAAACACCTGTGAATACCCATACCCATGGAATAATAAAACTTGACCTCAGCATAGATGAAACAGCATTTCCGATAAGTACACCAAGGATAATTCCAAAAATACCACCAAGCTGACCTATCAAAATCGATTCAAAAAGGAACTGGTATTTAATCGTCTGTGTTTTTGCTCCGATAGCTTTCCTCACTCCTATCTCCCTCGTTCGTTCTGTTACTGAAACCAACATTATATTCATAAGGCCCACTGCTGCACCGAATAAAGTTACAATACCAATAATTGTTGCAGCAAGTGTAACATATTTAATGTTCTCGAGAAGCATTTTTACTATGTTATCACTTTTATTTATATTGAAATCTGTCTCATCCTTTGGATTAAGATTCCTTATAATCCTGAAAATTGCCTCTGCCTCCCCTGTCATAACATCCAGATTAACAGGATTTACCGGCATGACCGTAATATTAAATGACAGATTCGGAATTGAAAAGTACTGCCTGGCTGTAGTTATTGGCATGAAGCAAACCCTATCAGGGTTACCTATACCTGAACCTTTGCTTTTCAATACCCCGGTAACAAGCAGCTTCATACCGGCTACTGTAATCTCTTTTCCCAACGGATCAACACCCGAGGTAAAAAGATCTTTTACAATATCAGATCCTATTATAACATAATGACGGGTCGTCTGAATCTCATCAGAACTGAAATTTCTTCCCGATTCGATCTCATAGCCGGCAACAGTCAGTTGGTTCTCGTCAACTCCGTTTAATCTGACATTTGGATTTGTTTTCTCTGACTGATATTTGACAGTTGATAATCCTGAGGCAGTAAAAGAAACAGAAACAAAAGCCGGCTCAGTAAACCTTTTTTTGAACTCTTCAGCTTCCCTGTAAGAGATACGTGAAAAATTTTTAGTCCTCGACCTGCTGTCCCCTATCTGGATATTCATTCCTCTGGAAGTAATTGTGAAGGAGTTGGCGCCCATCATTGTGAACTGGTTGGTAAGTGATGATTTTATTGCATCAATAGCTGTAAGTATCCCCACAAGTGCCATAATACCAATTGCTATGATACAAATTGTCAGGATTGCCCTTACTCTGTTAGACCTTATTGCCCTGAATGATATTCTCAAATTTTCTTTGAAAATACCTATTCTCTTAATGCTTCGCTTCATTATCAACTACCTCTCCTTGAATTTCAATATAAAAAAATAAAAGTACACTTTTTTCCTATTCCCTGAAAGCAAGAATCTTAATATTTAAAAATTTTGGAAATCATGACATCATTGCAGGTTTACCTGAGTTCCAAAAACCTCCAACTATGCGCTTTATAATACTTAAAAAAAATAAGCCTGACCGTCCGGGCTGCAGCGAGGGATCTTCTGCTCCATTTCAGTGCATTTGGTGTGTCATTCAAATTAGTTCAGGGAGTTGGAGACCAGATCACATAATATCTTTCTACTAATCCTCCTTCCTGCTATAATTTTTATTAAAATAATTACTCTTTTAGTTGCATAACTAACTATTTCGTTGTAAATTTGGTATTGCCTGAATTCTGACCATTCTTACAGGTGAACGATTTAACAAACGATAGTAGAATTTTAAACTAAAGAACATAGTTATGAGAGAACTTACCAGAGCAGAGGAACAGGTAATGCAGGTTCTGTGGAAAATAAAAAAGGGATTTGTAAAGGATATTCTTGAACATTTTGACGAGCCTAAACCTGCATACAATACGGTAAGCACAATTGTGCGCATATTGCAGGATAAAGGATTTGTCACCCATAAAGCATATGGCAGGACACACGAATATTATCCCGTTGTGTCAAAAAACGACTATTCAAAAACACATCTCAACACTTTTGTAAATGACTATTTCTCAAACTCTTTTGAGAAGATGGTGAGTTTCTTCGCGAAAGAAAAAAGTATCTCGGTGAAAGAGATGGAAGAGATCATGAAAATAATGGAAGGAGAAGTCAGAAAACAAAAAAATAAATAGATGAATGCACTATTTATATATATGGTCAAAGCTGCAGTATATCTGATTGCCTTCTATCTGGTATATGCAACAATGTTAAGCAGGGATACTTCCTATGGCCGGAACAGGATCTTTATTGTTCTTTCAATGGCACTCGCTCTGATATTACCATTCTTTACCCTTCAGACAATAAAGCCTCTGGGCATCCAGTTTTTTGGCAAATTTCTATCAGAGGTCTTTGTTACGGCAACCTCGGGAGGAAAAGGAACTAAAGTATCCGGTTCAGGTATTTCAGACACTCTTCAGGTTATCTATTCTATCTATACAGCCGGTGTTATTGTTTTCTTATTCAAGCTCTTAACTGACTTTCTTAATCTTCTTTTCTTAATTGTCCGTCAGAAAAACGGCGGAAGCAGAATAATCAGGTTTCATGGTTTCAATACAGCAGGTTTCTCAGCTATGGGCTACATATTTATTAATACAAGACTGAGCCCCGAGGAATCCGGTGAGATTATAAGGCACGAACAAAACCACCTAAAACAGAATCATTTTCTTGATATAATATTTATAGAGATAATAAAGGCTTTTCAGTGGTTTAATCCTGTAGTATACCTTTTTAACAGATCCTTGCGTGCAATCCACGAATACCAGGCCGACAAGGAATGCCTTAACTCAGGAGTCCCTGTGGTAAATTATCAGAGTCTTTTACTGAACCAGGTTTTTAAATCGAAAGCTTTCAATTTAACCAACAGCTTTTCAAATCCGTCACTAATTAAAAAACGGATGATTATGATGACAAAGAAGCGTACATCAGCTCTCGCAAGCATGAAGCTGCTGATGGTGTTTCCTGCAATAATTATTGTGTTCCTGGCAATCTCTGCATATAAAGAGATCCCGGTTTCTCCTGTAAAACAAATTACACCCGGAAAGGTTAGCAGGGCTGACTTATCAACTGTGAAATCTGCCTTGCCGGCAACCATGCCAGCTAAGGCAAATTCTGATTTTCCGCCGCCACCACCACCACCTCCTCCTCCATCAAATACAAAGGATGTTGAGAATGATAAACCTGCAGAGAATAAGGATATCGTTGTTGTAAAAGAATCCAGTTCCTCTACCTATGATACTCCTTTTGTGGTTGTTGAAGAAATGCCAATGTTCCCCGGAGGTGATACTGAACTTCTGAAATATATAGCAGCTAACACCCAGTATCCTGAAGTTGCGAAACAAAACAATATCGAGGGAAGGGTAATTGTAAGGTTTTGTATTACTGCCAAAGGTGAAGTTGATCTCGTTAGTGTACTTAAAGGAGTTTCTCCTGAACTCGATGCTGAAGCAATAAGAGTTGTCAAAACGCTTCCTGCATTTAATCCCGGCAAACAGGGAGGGAAAGCGGTACCTGTCTGGTATATGGCACCTATTATATTTACACTTAAATAATTCGTCCTTAAGATAGTCAGTAAATAAAAATCTGTATAATAGCAGCTGATCATACATATGGTCAGCTGTTTTTATAAAATATAATTAAGTTTTTAGTTGTATAACTAATTATTTCGTTGTATATTTGGTCTTATAAACTTTGAAACGCATTGATAGAGTTATAAATCTAATTTACTCCGATTATGAAAACAAAAACAAATTCGCTTCTCATTGTAAGTCAAAAACTTTTATGGGCAGTGCCATTCACCCTTTTCATATTGTATATCTTTTCATCATGTGCAGCAAGGAATAAAGTTGCATCAGTCAAACCGGATGACGATACTCCTTTTGTTGTTGTTGAAGAAATGCCAATGTTCCCCGGTGGTGACAGCACTTTACTGCAATACATCGCCCAGAATACAAGATACCCCGAAGCTGCGAAAACAAAAAAGACTGAGGGCAAAGTTATAGTGCGGTTTTGCGTAACTAAAGCAGGCGGAATTGACAGAGTTAGTGTAATAAAAGGAGTAAGTCCTGAACTAGATGCTGAAGCAGCCAGGGTAGTAAATTCACTTCCACCTTTCAAGCCCGGGAAACAGGGGGGAAAGCCTGTAAATGTCTGGTACATGGTCCCTATTAATTTTGCATTGAAATAGTACTCACCAGAAAAAATAATTCTAAACCAAAAACAGACTGCCATGAAAACAAAAAAACAATTAAGAACACCAGAAAATTTTAAGTTACTTATGATTCTGCCTCTGATTGCTATAGCATTAGTTGCATTTAACTCCTGTGGCAAAAACAAAAACTCCGTTTCAGTTTCAACTGAACTTGCTCCCCCTCCTCCGCCTCCTCCGGCACCTGTAGCTGATTCTGTATATGTTAATGTAGATGCATTGCCTGTTTTCAAGGATGGTGAGCCAGGTATTTTAAATTTTATAAAGAATAATACTAAATACCCGGAGGATGCCAGGTTAAAAGGTACCCAGGGAAAGGTGATCGTCAGGTTTGTTGTTGAAAAGGATTGTTCGATATCAGAGGTTGGTGTGGTTGAAGGTGTTAGTCCATCACTTGATGCTGAAGCTGTGAGAGTTGTAAGTTCATTACCAAAATTTGAAAAACCCGCATTAAAGAATGGGGAACCTGTCAGGGTTCATTATATGATACCTATTCTGTATAACATGCAATAGAATTTTTAAGACTATTACTATCCAGTGGCAGGACTCAATCCGCTTCTGCTTTTTACCAGATCTATATTTTCTGAAAACTGATCATTTGCTGATCAGTTTTTTTTATGCATAACATTATTCAAAATAAGTAAATTTGCACACTGCAATAAAGCTAATTATGAATCTTGAAGAAAGAATAAAATCTTTTTCTGAACTAGGAGAGATCCTCCGCAATGAACTAAATAGTAATACAGATGGAGGTACCAGAAGAGGACTGTCTGTAAATATTAACACATTGATCGAAAACCAGCATATTAACAATCAATGGTTTACACCTGAGAATGTAAGAACATCATTGAAAGCAATTGCAGATGAGCTTACTGAAGATAACCTGATCCGGTGGACAGATGCCTATCCTGAATTAAAACGGAAAATTAAACCCGTTACAGCTGGTGTAATAATGGCAGGCAATATTCCGCTTGTCGGGTTTCATGACTTTCTTTCGGTTCTGATAAGCGGAAACAGGATAATTGCAAAAACCAGTTCAAAAGACTCTGAGCTTATTCTGTTTNTAAGTGATCTNCTTTGTTCGGTGAACCCTTCGTTCAGAAGCCTCATTGAATTTGCAACAGGTACTCTTACAAACTTTGACCTCATTATTGCAACCGGAAGTAATAACAGCTCAAGATATTTTGATTACTATTTCGGGAGATACCCTAATATAATAAGGAAGAACCGGAACAGTATCGCCATTATCGAAGGAGACGAGACAAAAGAGGAACTTGAGGAACTGGGCATTGATATATTTCAGTATTTCGGACTTGGATGCAGAAATATTTCAAAAGTTTATTTGCCAAGTGGATATGAGATATCCGAACTTGTAAAGCATTGGGACCGCTTTGCCGGAGTGATCAAAAATTCAAAATATGCCAATAACTACGATTTCAATAAAGCCGTTTATATCGTAAATAAGGAATACTTTTATGACACCGGTTATCTTCTTTTAAAGGAATCAAAGAATTTATCCTCTCCGGTTTCTGTGCTTTATTATGATTTTTATAAATCTAAAACTGCTGTTAAACAGGAATCTGAACATCTAAAAGAAATGATTCAGTGCATTGTCGGCAGGCATGATATTCCGTTTGGCAGAGCCCAATTGCCGAAACTATGGGATTATGCCGACGGAGTTGACACAATTGAATTTCTTCTAAAAAATAAATAGAGCCGGAATATTGTAATCTAAAATATATTATATTGCACCCATCGAATTAACAAATATTATGGTTTACAAATTTGTAGTGTTATCAGATGAAGATGAGTCATTTGTCAGGGAATTCGAGTTCCTTGACACACACACGTTATTGGATTTTCACAACCTGATTCAGGACGAATTGGAGTTTGACAAATCTCAGATGGCTTCATTTTTCATGGCAACTGACAATTGGGAGAAGGAAGAAGAGTTTACTCTTTTTGATATGGGCACAGGTTCTTCAACAATGGAAGTTGCCGTTCTGGAAGATATTATCTTCCGTAAGAATCAGAAATTGTTATATGTTTTTGACTTTTTTAATGAAAGATCTCTTTTTGTGGAATATACCGGAGAAGTAAAGGAAATAGATGGGCGTGAATATCCATCCTGTACCAATTCAAAAGGAATACCTCCGAAACAGGTGGTTTTCGGCGGAACTTCCAGGAAACTTTATAATAATATTGTTGTTTCCGAAGATGAAGATGAAGATGAACCCGAAGTTGACGAACTGTTCCTTAATGGAGACGATGAAGACGTATTACCTGACTTCGAAAACATTGAAAATCTGAACGAGGACGAAGAATAGTCCCTCATGGGATTTTATTCCTATGGAAAATACCCTGATAGTATTGCTTGGTCCGACCGGGGTCGGCAAAACCGATATTTCAATTGACTTAGCTTCAGAATTTAATTGTGAGATAATTTCAGCTGATTCCAGACAGTTCTACAGGGAAATGAGCATAGGAACAGCAGTTCCGTCTGATAATCAGCTAAATATAATTAAACACCATTTTGTAAAGTTCATATCTGTAAATGATTACTACAGCTCCAGCCTCTTTGAAAGAGATGTACTGAATCTTCTCCCCAACCTCTTCATAAAGAATAATTTAGCATTAATATCCGGTGGTTCAGGCATGTATATTGATGCAGTGTGTAATGGTATCGATGATATACCTGATGTTGATCCTGCAATCAGGCAGAAATATATTACAAAGTATAAAGATGAAGGGATAGAAGGATTAAGGGTAGCACTTAAACTTCTTGATCCGGAACACTATTCCAGGGTCGATCTGCAAAATCACAAACGGATAATGAGAGCCCTTGAGATCTGTGAATCATCGGGCAGACCTTATTCATCCTTTCTTACAAAACATAAAAGGAAACGTGATTTCCGTGCAATCAAAATCGGGATGGAAAGAGAAAGGGATGATCTTTATACGAGAATCGACTGCAGGGTTGATGAAATGATAAAAGCCGGACTCGAGGATGAGGCCAGGCAACTCCTGAAATTCAGAAATCTCAATGCACTTAACAGTGTGGGATACAAAGAATTCTTTGACTTTTTTGACGGAAAGACCTCGAAGGATAAAGCAATTGAACTTATAAAACGAAATAGCCGCAGGTACGCTAAACGACAAATGACCTGGTGGGCAAAGGATAAGGAAATCAGGTGGTTCCGACCTGAACAGCTTGATGAAATAAAACAATTTATTTCCAATTCGATCTGCCCCCCATCCCCCCTGAAGGGGGGTTAATCCACTAATTGCTAGCATAATTTCCGCCGCTAGCGCGGATTTGCAATCCGTGCTAAAAGTATTCTGGCACCGATTACAAATCGGCGCCAGCAAAGCTATCAGCGGTAATCTTCGTAATCTGCTGGAAACAAGAAAGTCAGGACAATCTCTTCAGTTTTTTTATAGTCTCTTCAGGGTCTTTCGAACCGAAAACCGCATTACCGGCAACGAGAACATTCACTCCTGATTC
>JGI20214J51650_10002360_pt1 | contig 11910 bp, 1 predicted proteins | sample WetSurMetagenome_FD_51650 | JGI IMG/M metagenome (IMG submission 51650)
GCAGGTGTCCAGGGCACGTCAACATGATGCATTGCAACAATTCTCTTTTGTACGTTTACACCGGTACCCATATTCTTTGTACCACCTATCAAAACTCTAACATCGCCGTTATTTACTTTGTCAAATAATTCTTTGCGTTTCTTCTCACTATCGGCAGCGTGAATATCAACTATTTGCTCACGCGGTATTCCAAGTGCTGTAAGACGGTTTATAATATCAGTGTAAGCATCGTACACATCTCCTGAATGGTGAATACCAGAATCCAGAAATATAAGTTGTGTACCTTTCTGTTTATCAAATTTATCATATATCTGTTTTACTTTTTCTGCAACAGCCTCTGTTTTGCCTCCTTCATCATCAAGTGTCGGATCAATAAGTTTAGGACTAATAGCCGCCTTAGAAGAAAGGTTTGACGCAAGAAGTCCCCACGGCGATTCTCGAGTACCATTAATTCCAAAATAACTACCGTTCTTATTATTTACCATATTGATTATTTCTTCGTTGATTTCTTTCATTGCATCAGAAGGTTCAATAGTAGTTATGTGCGAAACACCTTCCGGCTTTGGTAATTTTAAATTAAAATCATTTCTCACATCTGCCATTTCTCTATACATACTGGAAAGTTCAGAAACATTATTGAAGCTCCTAAATCTATTCTTTTCTTTCAATTGATTAGTAACACCATATTCAAGTTCAGAACTGCGCTGTGCGAATGTACTTGCCCAAGCATCGAATGTATTAAGTCCTAACTTTGCCATTTCGTTTGGACGTAGATACTGAAGCAAATTATATATCTCGACCAAACTGTTTGATATAGTAGTTCCCGACAAGAATGTTGTACCCTTATCTCCTTGATGTAATCTTTGCAAATACCTTATTCCGCTTAATAGCGATAATGACTTTTGACTACCTTCGGCACTTCCTAACCCAGCTACATTTTGATATTTTGTGGTGTATGGTAAACTTTTGAATGCTTGACATTCGTCCACAAATAATTGGTCTATTCCCATTTTCTCAAATGTAAACTCCTTATCTACTTTGCGATCCAATAATTTTTCAAGTTTTGCTTGTAAATTTTGCTTACGTTTTTCAAGTCCCTTGATTTGTCTTTGCGTTAATTGACTCTTATCGTCTGCCCCATAAAGCGCACTTATTCCGGATTCTATTTGTTGCAACTGTTCTTTAATTACTTCGGCATCTGCATCTGCATCATGCGGCAACATGCAATATTGGTCATGAGAAAGAATAACACAATCGTAATCATTCAATGCTATGTTGGAAAGTAATTTCTTTCTATTTTCTTTAGCGAANTCTTTTGCATCGGGAGCTAATATACTTGCACCCGGATAAGCATCTTTGAANCTCTTTGCTATTTGTCCGACAGTTGCCTTAAGTGCTATAATCATAGGCTTTTTAGCTATGCCCATTCTTCGCATTTCCATTATTGCAGACTGCATAACAAGTGTTTTACCTGCCCCTACAATATGGTCTATGATGCCGCCTTGATTATTTATAAGCATAAGTACAGCATCTTTTTGATGTGGGCGCAATGTCATTCCCTGTAATCCGGGTGTTTGCATCATCGAACCGTCGTAAGAACGAAGTACATTCCTGTTGAACTTATCATTATAGATAGCTGCAAGTTCGTCGGCACGTCTGGGATTACGTGATAACCAATCTTCAAACTCTGTACGTAAATCTGATACTTTGTTATTGGCTAAATCTGTCTCCTCTTTATTTATAACAGAATGTTCACCTTCAACATCTTTATATTTATCTTTTACGACAATTGTTTTATCTTCCAACGCAGCTTCAAATATTTCCTTTGGTGACTTTCTGCCAGTTCCCCATTTATTCGCTTCACCGCCAGTTTCATATCTTTGCATATCCACAGTGAACATATCAGCTTCGGGAGAGTATCTTACTCCACTGTCACTATCTTCGTCAATACCGAATGTATCTTTCATGAATTCTGTATACATATCTGCCGGCACCCAACGCACGCCCATTTGAATACTTATATCTGAATATGGAATATCTTTAGGCTGTACAGCCTTTAACTCAATTACATTAGATTCATATATTGGATTTTGCGCTGCTGCATTCTTAGCATCTTCCAATTTCGATTTTACATCACCGCTTAAGTACTCTTCGCGTGTAACATATCTATCTGAAAATGGTATGCGGAATATCCTGTCACCCGACAACTCTACCCATTTGTTACCCAATAACTTTTGCATGAATGCCGGTTCCACCTTTCCATATTCGGAAAGCGAAGCTGCTACAGCCGACTTAGGATCGGTAATGTTTGAAAAATCTGTTTGAGGATTTATAGTATCTTTAGTGAATATATCCGATAGCCCGACAAACTTGCCGTTCTTATATTTTTCAAGAGACTTTAATGTATAGCTATCTATATCACTATCTATGAACTTGTTTGATTTATCAGATAAAAGGCCGAACTTATTAACAAAACTATCGTATGTATTTTGAAGTTGCTTTCTATCATCGTCTAATACTTCTTTACTTTCTCCGCTTATCTGGTCCGTGATGAGTTGATGTACTGCACTACGTACCGGTATGATAGTCTTTACTCTTTCAATATCTTTTTTTAGTCCCTTTGCTGCATCAAAGTCGACAATAGTATTACCTGTTTCATCTTTGGAAACTATTCCTACCTTTCCATCTTTCACTACCATATTCCCCGACCTTTCATCATCTTTGGCCGTGTATACAGTCTTTACATTTTCATTTACTTGTTTGGCTGTTTTATGTGTGTCGATTACATTAGGTAGAATTTTCTTTTCGATAAGTGAATTAACCTTACTTGCAATTTCATCGGTTGACATATCACTATTCAAAGTAAATTCATTGCCGCGATACATACCACCAATAGCCGGTTCACCCAACATCATGTCAGGATGTTTTTCGTAATAACCGTTTATTGTAACTGGTTGTTGTTCTTCGTCCTCATCTTCACCGTATATAGTATGGTATTCGCCTAATGGTGTAACTACATTTTCTTTGTATCTCTCATTGTTTAGTGTAGTCTGTCTATCTTCACCGTCTCTAAACTTACGCAAGAAAATCACATCGGTAGTTACTTTAGTACCTGCTCCCTTGAATGTATTGTTTGGTAATCTTATTGCACCCAACATTTCAGCTTGGTCTAACATGTGTTCTCTTATAATACTATTCCCGTGAGTATCGAGAATGGATGTACTTGTTAGGATAACACACAAACCGCCGGGCTTTGTATTCTCCAACATCTTGACTACATAATACGAATGCACCTTTGTACTCGCGGCTTTCTTTACTGGTGAGGAATCACCTTTCCAAGAACTATCATAAACCTTAATGCTTCCGAATGGTATATTACTCATAACCACATCGTATGCTCCTTTGGGTGTATGAGCTTCTTGATATGGGCTAATCAGCACACGTGCATCAGGATATAAGTGCTTTGCAATTTGCCCTGTAAGGTAATCCATTTCTATACCATGTAATTGCGTATTCTCCTGTATGTCTTTAGGTAATGTACCCTCAAAGACACCCGTACCCATAGAAGGATCAAGTAAAGTACCGTCAGTGAAACCAGCACGTGAAAGGAATCCGTTTATAGCTTGTGCAATTTTTACCGGAGTATAATATGACGTTAAGGACGCCGCTTTGATTGAGTCGAGAACACCGAGTTTTCCGTCAGGATCAAGTACGTCTATTATTTCACCGAGCCTTATTATTGACCGGTTCCTATTATTTTTAAGGTCGTCGGTTGTAAACATTGGTGGCATTTTCAAACCTCCCCAACCTCTAAAGTTACCGAGTATTGCTCTTTCTTCCGGCGTAGCGTCTCTATTCTCTTTGATAAGATTAAGCAATGCATCAAGAGCCGATACATTCGCTTCCATCCTTTTAGCCGGGGTGTAGTTATCTACGTCCACCGCATTTGTAGGGCAGACGTAGTTTCTTGTATTTAAAGGATTATTCTTTTGATTAGTTGTATTTGGTTTTTGTTCTTCGGTAGCTTTCTCTATTTCAGATACTGGCTTATTAGTTCCTGTCTCAGATTGTCCTCTATCGTTATCGGATCGTAATCTCCCGACTTCTCCATTGTCTCCTTTTCGTCCGTTAGACTCTCTTCCGTCGCTTGTAGACTTTCTTTCAGTTGTCCGTTCTGCAGAAGTTCCTTCAGTTCTTTCGGACTGTACTCCTCCATTAGTTCGAGCCTCATCTGTGCCCACACCATTCGATTGTCTTTTGTCCACTGTAGGACTTGCTTCACTTCTTTGTCCATTGTCATTAATATTTTGGTTAAACAAATCAGGTTCAGACACTTGGCGAGGTTGCTGCATCTTTGCTTTAATCTTGGCGGCTCTCGTATTTGCGTCTTCTTTTGGCTCTAAATTAGTATTTTCTTCTTTTGGTTGTTCCTCTACCTTTGTATTTTCTTCAGGTTCTTTTACATTTTCTTCAGGTACCTGTGCATTTTCTTCCTGTGGCAGTAAACTGTTTTCGTCAAATTTATCGACTTCGTCCATAGACGACATTTTACTTATTAACTCCTTGTCAGAGTCCGGCCACTTTCTATAACCCTCATAAAAAGTCTTTAGGTATGGAACGACTTTATCGCCCACATCTTCTATCATCTTCTTGGCAAAATCAACAAACTTATGTGCACCTGCCTCAATATGATAAGCGGCCATTTGCATACCGATTGAGAATAGTTCGGGATCGAAACCGGAGTTAAGTTGATTCAACTTATCACGCATTTTCTTTTTTAACTCATCGTATTTCTCATTGGTAACCATCTTATTACTTGCGCCATATTGAGGAACACTCTTATAATCAGCAAAAGGTTTTGTCTTACGCGTAGATGAATCCAACCACTTTTTAAAATCATCTTTCGATACTTCGGTAATCTTACCCAAACCTTTCCAACCTTTTTGATAGTTAGATAAATAAGCCTTACGTGCATCTTCTTCGCTATCGAAACCGTACATAACTTTGTGCTCGTCAAACTCACCTGTTTTGGGATTTACTTGGTCTACAACGTACACATTACCATTGTCAGGATGTTCAGAAAAATAGACATCGACATGGTCGCCGTCAACGCCTTTTGTGCCACGGATATAACCGTAGTCGTTGTTCATTTCAGTATGCCATTCTTTACCGTCAGCATCCTTGCCATTCCTGGTACTGCCTTTCGGATTCTCAATAGAAACATCCATACCGTCAATTTTGACATGGCCTTTCTTGTAGTTACCTGCCTCTTTCTGGGCATCGGTTGGATTAGTATCTACATCCTTACGAACTTCTGTTATTTGTTGCTCGTTTGGCTTTTCCTCTCCGCTGCTATCTTCATTGCTTCCTGATACGCTCTGTTCATCATTATGAATTTGTCTTTCGTTACTTCTTTCTGTTTGTTCTGTGGTTCTTGTACCTTGCTCATATCCTTGTGATTTTAAAATGTCTTTTATTATTTCATCTTTTGGCTTTACGTCACCCGTCATTAATTCCAACTGTCCTTGACTTGCCGGCTTAGCTTGGTTGTTATATGATTCCATAAAGTCTTTGAAAAAACGTTGACCTTTGTTCATGGCGTTTGCCAACATTTGAACAGTGGCGTTGTATAAGTCGGTAGGATTGTTACCAAACATATTTTGTTGGCGCATATAATCATCAACCGTGTCACCCCTCTTTGTTGTATCTCTTCTTGCTTCATGAAGCAGTTTGATAGCCTGTGATATTTCATCCTTAAGTGAATAATCGCCCAACGCCTTATTGGCTGTAATCTGCATTATAGCCTTTAATACTGGTTGACGTATTTCCGGCATATCCTGTATTCTCCTTATCGCATCTTCGTCTAACGCAGAGCCTAAAAGGATGTTTTCAAGATTGTCCTTTCCTACAGCTGATAATCTGCCATTATCAAACCATTCCGGTATTTCATTTTCTGTAATAACTCCATGACGTATAAGTAAATTCTTTATCTGATTACACAAAGCAGGATCAGAATATACATCTGACAGATTTTCTTTTTCATCGAGCAAACTACTTATTGTTGATACAGCTTCGGGATTTATTGTCTTACTTGCCTTTACGATTTTCTCTGTTTTGTTTTGGAGTTTCTTTTCCTCACCATTAAATTTGGCGAACGTCTTTGCATTATATGGCATTTCTTCATCAGGGACAAATACTACGCGCGGATTCTTAAATTTGCTTACATCCTCATTAGTTAGTCCGTATTTCTCCGGATGTTCTTTTAAGTAATCCGTATATGCTTGGTCCGTACCATTCTCGGCGGCCAACTGTCCGCTCATTGTTCTGTCGTTACCGCTTAATACTATTCCGTTTTTAGATACTATGACAGGCGTTTGTAACGCTCTGCTATCAAAATTCTGTGCTCTTTGCCTTACAAGCAACTGCGCCTCCTTGTCATGCTCGTAATCCCTGTCATTAATGGTATTACCGTTTTCATCGGTTGGGAAATTCTCACTCTTGGCAAAGTTGCGGTTTATATCGTGGCTCGGTGTCGGTGCGTCTGCTTCGGTTAATACGTAGTGACCTTTGACGTGTTCACCATTAGGTAGTATCACTTCGTCGTTTGCTCCTTCAACTTTTGGTGCATTATTCCACTTAGATTGAATTGCCGAACTATCATTAGTTACTGCCTTTGTATTCCAATTTGCATCAAGCGGATCCATCTGTGTAAGATTACTTCTTAGCGCTGTAATCTTCTGTCGCGCTTCTTCTATTTGCTGTGCAAGTTCATTCTTGTTTTGCAAATAATTAACTGGGTTCTTGTCAAACTTAGGCTTTGACTTTTGAAGTTTAACTAATTCCTTTTCTGCATTCGCAAGACTATCTTCTAAATAATCCTTAGCATCTTCTGTTGTAAAACCGTTATTTTTAAAGTAATCAGTTACTTGTTCATTAGTCATTTTATGGAACAAAGGTGTTCCTTCTTCGTCTACCGGTGTTTGAGGTTGTTTCACCTGTTGTTGTCCATCGTTAGTTGGTATAGGTCGTTGTGGGTTATTGTTGGTTGGTGCAGGCTGTTGGTTGGTTGTACTTTGGTCTGTTGGTTGTTGATTAACCATATCCGCTAACTTATCGGGTGTTTGAGGAGCATCGTCCAACATTTTACCGTCTTCATCACGTAATATATATGCTGGTTCATACTGTCCGTTTTTATTCTTAGCCTCAACACTCTCATTTTGTGGTTCAACTGTATATTGCTTACCATTAACCGTTACATTCTCACCTGCCTTATTTCTCCAATAATCATGTGTAGACAATTGAGATTGTTGTTGTATCTGCTGTGCTTGCACATCGTTTTGTGCCTTAATATCTGATATAGCCTTATCGTTTGCATACTCATTAAGTTGATCCGCTGTAGACACATACGACTTTTGTCCGTCAGTAAATACAATTCCATCGGGAGAAACCTGTGCAACCTGTATGTTCATAGGTTGACCGTTAATCTCGATAGAACATTGTGTACCGGGAGTGAACTCTATTTTACCGTTCATTTCATCAGCATATTGCTGAGATAATTGATTGTAAATATCCGAGTTCGTTTGTTGCTTCAATTGTTCCGGATTAAGAGTGGCATCTACATTTATATCTGTCCTTGGGACCATTTGTATATTGCCGTCTTGGTCTTTAACTACCACGCTTTCACTTTGAGTCGGATCGCCTGTAACTACATTAACGGTATTACCGCTTTTATCGGTTGCTTGATATATGTTACCGTCTGTATGTGTTATTCCATTTATACGTTGAGTATTGTATAATATGGCTTGCTCTATATTGTCCTGTGCGCTGTGTGTGTTACCGGTATATTGGGCTAAAGTATTATAATAATCTGTAGCTGCCTGTATCTGCTCTTGCGAAGTTCCATTATCTTTGAGTGCTTGGATTTTCTGTGCCGGTGTTCCTGGCATTGCATCCAACTTGTCAGTATCAATTTGTTGGGATATAGCCTTCAACTTTAATGTGGCTTGCGATTTCTCTCGTGGATCGGTTGTCGTTAACCCTTCATCATAACTTGCTTCCTGTTTGGCTTGGTCGCTATCTAAATGCCCCTCTGTTTTCTTTTTCAGGTCACCTATATTATAGCCATTAGCAAATGTCTTTGCTCCAATATACGCTAATAAGGCTCTCTTTTGCTCTTTAGATAAGTCGGGATTGTTTTTAAACTGTTCTCCGAGTCCATTTATGCTCTCTATTTCTGTGCCGTCTATTTGGTCTTTGTAGTCTTTCCATTCATCGCCGAGCGTATTAAGTCCGTTCATATCTGTTTTACTCAACAGATTTCTTGCTTGTCTTCTACCTGTAAAATAACCTACAGAATGTACAGCCGAAAAAAAACCGGACATCAAAGCCACAGAAAGGAATGTATTCAAGTTTTGTTTTGAATTAACAACATCACTCCAAGACTGGTCACCGATTGTTGCTGCATTCATTGCATTGCCGACAACTTCCTCTCCATATTCACCAAGCATTCCATTCCAGTGTGCATGTTGTTCAAAATTGGATATAGCTTTTGAAAAATCAGATGCAGAGGCCTTTGTTAAGAAGTCAGCCACTTTGTTTAATGCTAACTTCTTGCCTATTGTACTCATTGCCGCCTTGCCTGCAACTTGCTTAATCTTATTGCCGATAGGTGCAAAGTATTCGCCGCACATTTCAGAGTAGTCATTAATGAACTCATTTACGACTGCTTTCTTTATTGCCGTACTTGTGTCATCACCTCCTTCCGTGCCGTCAAACTGTGTATATCCGTGTTGATCTATCTTAGTTAGCACGTTGCCTGTCATCCTTTGCTGTGCGTCAGCCGCCGTTCTTGCCGCTCCCCAGATAGTTTGTACACCTAAAGCCTTGACAACATCACCCGCCAAACGTGATGATACACGAGCCACTTTGCCAAGTATGGTCCTGCCACCAAATCTCTTAATCGCATATTTGGCTAATCCTTTTGTTGTTGACTCACCAACACCCTCAGCCGGATTTAATAAGAAGTCAGTCATGAATGACAATGATTGTGCGGTTGTTTGACCTGCATTGTATGCCATTCCGATTTTATTTCCGTATTGTTGATTAACNGCACTTTCTACAGCTGCGGCNGTTAGTAACAAATGGTCGGCGTATGTTGCATTACCTTGCTTGTATCGTTGTACTGCTTCATTAACCATTTGGTTATCATCTGCCTGCTGCATNTCCCCGTTGGATAAGAAGTAGTTTGAACTTATAGTGTTCCATAANCCATGTAGGATATTNTTTACAACNCCTGTTCCTTCNTCTTCTCTATTGGCTTGCTTTATTGTATTCTGAACTTCGTTGAGTTTATCTATTGTTGCCTGTGCTTTTGCATATTCAGGATCAATATCTTGCAACTGTTTATCAGAAGTACCCGCGGTTGGTCCATAATTTTTGAAAGCCCACGGATTGTTTTCTTCTTGATACTTTGACCTTGCTGCCGAAAGTTGTAAGGCTTGGTCTTGTAGCTTTTGTATCTCATCTTTTAAAGCTGCCTGCACATATAAATTCTGTGCTTGATTAGCTCGCTGTTGAAGAGTATTTATTTGATTGTTTAGCAGTTGTTCGTTTGTCGGAGCATCTGCCCCTGTCACATTAGCCAACTTTTGCCCAAGTCCATTGTTCTGGTCCTCAATAGGAGTTAGTGCAGGATCGGCGGGTTGCCCGCCTACAGTGACTTTAGGCTGCATTTCATTCTCGGCCTCTTCGCCTGTAAGTGATTTGAAGTTAGCTAACGGATCGGTTTGCGCTATCGGCGCAGGTGGTGTAATTGGTTGTGGTTGCTGTAATGCTTGTGGCGTTTCATCTTGCGGTTGAATAGATTGTATAATACCTAAATTGTCAGCCGACTTTAAATCGTCAGAACCATTCAGACCATTTATATAGTTATCCAAATCCTCTTGCGGCATTACTTCGCCGTTAGGCAAGATAGGATTGGCTGTTACCGTTACAGGTTTGCCGTTTTGATTTGCATTATACGATATATTAAAGTCGCTTTGTTGTGCCGTAGGTGTAGTAGCTTGTGGAGCAGACAAATCGCTTGGACTTGCCTGCTGAACTTGTGGTGTTGGTCCTGATTGTTGTACTGGCTGTATCTGTGGCGTGTCTACTACTGGCTGATTAGTTCTTGCTACACTTCTTTGTGGACGTGGATTACTTTGTCTATACACCTGCCCCTTACCTGTATTTACTATTCCGGGATTAGCTATTCTTATTTGATAATTCTCGTTACCCTGTTGATGAGGTTGCACCGGTCTCGGCGAAGGTGTTGTATGTGAGTCATTCCACAATGACACCTTTGAACCCGGTATATCTTTTAATATTTGTGGTACTTCTTCTTTTGTTACCTGATATAAATGTCCATTCCCTTTTACAACTGGCATATTACTTTATGATTTTATGATTCCACTTATTTATTGTCTTTGTCTGCTCTGATTCATACGGTCTATTCTGCATGTATGAATTAGCACGGTCAGTTAGATTCTGATACTTTCCGATAGAATTTTCAATGATTGATTTCTTTGTTTTGTCGGGTAGTGCATCAAGATTTCTATATCTTGTGTCATCGAACCCCGCATAATCAACTACACTTCTATTGTGGGCGCGTTCTGCTGCTCGTGCAATATTGCCTTTCGTATCATCCCAAAACTTGCGCCATTGTCCGTTATCCCAATTCTTTTTGTTAAGTTTAGCCGAACCTCCGCCGACTGTTGGTATTTCGACGGCAGTAGCATTAGTATTTCCTGACGATGTCCCGCTTCCTTTAGATTTCTCATATTTAAATCGCTCGGCTGATAATCCTTCTTCTACACGATTATGATGTTCTGTTTCTCCCAAACTGGCACTTCTTATATTATTAGCCGTTGCGGTATTCTTTTCGTTAGCCGTATCGCTTCTTACCTTTTCAGCCAAGTTTGCTGCATTATTCTTATTCGTGTTATCTATCTGTTCTTGACTTCGTTGATTCTTGATAGTATTCTGTTTATTCTGCCTCAAATCTTCAACAGCCTTTTGGGCGACGCTTATTTGATTATTGATAGTCTCGTTATTCTGTGCACCCATTTTCATAGCTAAATCCAAAGTCTTTTCTACCTTATCCTTATAATTTTTATCAAGAGCCATGCGTTGAGCCATCATATTTTCATATCTCTTCGCTGTAGCTCCGGTTAAATTCATTGTTTGTCTATTCGGCGCTCCCTTAGTCGTACCAATTAAATTAGCGAATGAATCTGCCAAATCAGCGAAGTTTGCCATTTTCATATCAGTGTCTTCTGCCTTTTGCTGCCTTGCAAGGTCGTCTGAATTTAAATACGGTGAAGTGAAAAGGTTTTCAAGGTCACCTGCTTGTAATCCCTGTGGACGCTCCGCATTGAGAGCATCTATTTGTTTTTGATAATTGTCGATGTTAGCATCATCTTGATTTCCTCGCTCTATATTCGCTACACGGTTTAAAATTGGCTGTTGACTATACGGATTAGTAGTTGGCGGTGTAGGCGCTGTATTTTGCGCCGGCTGTTGTGTTACAGGTTGTTGTTGAGCCTGTGGACGTAAATCAACAACACCGTTATTTTGTTGCGTAGTATTTTGCTGTGTAACCTGTTGATTCGACTGTGCTATAGGTTGAGCCATTGGAGTGATAGGCGGGACATTTCCCGTACTTCCTACAGGCTGTGGAGATTGTTGACTTGCAAGGGCTGTCATATCGTTTTGTGTCTTCTCCTGAACACTCGGATTATTCACTTGCCCTGTCATGGGATTTACAACAGCCGTGGGCAACGGTGATAACTTCTTTATGTTAGCTAACGGATCGATTATCATTATACTGTAGGCTTTGTTACTTGGTTTTTAGCTGTAGAAGCAAGATTTGTA
>JGI20214J51650_10002363_pt1 | contig 11903 bp, 11 predicted proteins | sample WetSurMetagenome_FD_51650 | JGI IMG/M metagenome (IMG submission 51650)
GAAAACATTCCCGAAGTTCAGGGGAAGGAAGAGATCAGCTACTTCATGGTCGTTTACAGCCTGCCGGCCGAAGACTTTGAGGACTATGATTCAGAGGAAACAGAGGTTATCACGGTCGTAAAAGACAAGGCGGTTGGGGAATTCAAATCCTTGGAGGGAAAAGAGGTAGAGCGTTACGAGATTTATGATTTCAACACCGATGACATTCATGTGATGTATCGCATTCCTTACAGACCTCCAAGACGCAGACCCCTCAAGGACAACCCGGGGGTTTAGACGAAGCCGAGCGCCTTTTCCATTCCAATCGTTTTCATCGCTTTCATCTTCCCAGGGCCGGAAGAGAAACGACACAGCCTCCGCCAAAAAGAAGTCGCGCCAGACAGACTTGATAGCGCCCGGAGTGTAAACATGATGGGTCGCATCTGCTGATATTTTCTCACCGATCACTTCCAGGTGTTGGTAGAATATCGCTGTGGATAAGCCGATGATGCCGGACAAACAGAAAANGGACAAAGGCCGAAGGCTTCGTTTTTTCGAATACGTTCTTCCGGGTGACTGGGTCGTGCTGGCCGGAAGGACCGATGCAGACAACGATTATCTCAGCGTTGTGTCGGCCAAACCCCAGGACTGGTGGTTCCATGTGAGAGGTCTGGCGGGCAGCCATGTGATTTTGAGGGCAAAACCTGATCAGGAGCCGGACCGGAAGACCCTCAAAGGGGCTGCGGCNGTTGCAGCTTTTCACAGCAANGCCAGGAGCGGGGGCACGGTCGCCGTGTCGGTTACGCGGGCGCGGTATGTGGCGAAACGCCCGGGATCGAAACCCGGAACTGTGCACATACGCAAGGAGAGCGTTCTCATGGTCAAACCCGCTCTACCTGAGTCTTCAACAGAGGTAACATCTTAGCTTTTTGAAATGATCACGACAAAAGGTCATGGGGGTCTCTCTCAAAACAGAAAACGAAGAGTGATCGGGAAAGATTACGCAGATAAGGGCAGCGAAGGCGGGCGGCGAGGCTTCGCCGGCACCTCCATGCAGGACTATTGATGGCAGGTTCCCCAATAGCGCTCCGCCCGCCTCACCCATGGCCTAGAGCGAGCTACTGGGCAGCAGCTTCTTCGTTGTTCTGTTTTGAGAGAGACCCCGATGACCTCAGTCATCAGCATTCAANTTCAAAAAGTTAAGATGTTACCAAAAGAGAAGAGGACGACGGCCGAGGAAAAGCCATGATTCGAATCACACAGGACATTGCTATCCGTGAGGCGGAACTGAAGCTGGACTTTGTTCGTTCATCAGGGCCTGGGGGCCAGAATGTGAATAAAGTGGCTACCGCGGTCCAGTTGCGGTTCGATGTCCTCAGGTCCTCGTCCTTGCCCGGCGATGTGCGGCGAAGGCTTGTCCGGATCGCAGGAAAGAGAGTGAGCAAGGAAGGCGTTCTGCTCATCGACGCGAGGCGTTTCAGGACTCAAGAAAGAAACCGGCAGGACGCCGTGGACAGGCTTGTCCAGTGGATCCGCAGGGCTACGGAAAAGCCCAAGAAGCGGATCAAAACCAAACCGACCTTGGGCTCGAGAGAGCGCCGCCTGGAGGGCAAACGCCAGCGAAGCGAAACCAAGCGCTTGCGGAGGCCAGTGCCCTAAAATCTCACCGCAGAGAGCGCCAAGAGCGCAGAGCTCTAATTTGGAGAAGGAGGGAATTATGGAGATGGAGAAAAAAAAGGTGGACGGGTTTCACTTTCTTCCGCCGGGCCTTGCAGCCTGGATTCGAACGTTCATTCCGAATGAGGAGTTCACAGACCATATTCCCTGGTCCCCTCTGGCCAAGCCGTTGAAAGAGGCCACCATCGCTCTCATCACCAGTGCCGGGATCAGCCTCAAGAACGATCCTCCTTTTGACATGGAACGGGAGAAGCAGGAACCGACCTGGGGTGATCCGACGTCCAGAGAGATCCCCAGGGAAACCACGGAGCAGGACATCCAGATCCACCACCTGCACATCAATCCCAAGCCTATCCTTCAGGACGTAAACGTGATCTTGCCCCTCAGGCGCATGGTCGAGTTTGAGAAAGAGGGGCTCGTCGGTCGCCTGGCCCCCACGGCTTATTCCTTTTATGGATTTCAATGGGAGAGTCGGGAGTTCTTGAGCCGGGGGATAGAACCCATCTCAAGAAAGATGAAGCAGGAGGGCGTTGACGCCGTGCTTCTGACGCCGGCCTGACCTTTCTGCTGCCGGTCCGTTGGACTGGCTGCAAGATTCCTGGAAGAGGCTCGATTTTCTACGGTCGTTCTCACGCCGACCCCCGAATTCCACGGGGCCGTCGGGATTCCGCGGCAGGCAGCAATCGAATACCCCTACGGCAGGCCTGTGGGTCAGGCCGGGGATCGGGAGGGCCAGAGGCAGGTTCTGCTTGCCGTTTTGGAAGTTCTCGACAAAGCCCGCAAGCCCGGAGAGATTTGGCATCTTCCCTTTACCTGGCCCGAGGAGCCCAAGGAAACGGACTGGCAGCCTCCTGAGATGAGCCCCATCATCAAGGCGCATCTCAACGACATCAAGGAGGCCCGCAAAAAGGAGATGGGAAAAAAGCTATAAGGCTATAACACCTTCACCACCTTCAGCCAGCCCGGATTTCTTGCCGCAGCCTCCTGGATCGCGGTCTCCGAGCCGAGCACCTTGACCACCCCTTTGGGCATGGCGGATTCCAGAATCTCCCCGAAAGATTGGAAATCCTTTTTCGTGGCGCCGAGAATCTCGGCTCTCATTTTCTGGCGGCGCTCCTCGTTTTCCTCCGTCAAATGGCGCACCATGGAGGTGAACCCCTTGGCATCGGGCAGTTGATACTGGTCGATGTCTCCGATGGTGCCGATGACCCCTTTGACGAGTTCATCGTCTCCCATCTCGACATTCTTGAGAAATCCCGAGGAGCCGTCAAAAGCCTCGATGGTTTTGAGCAGGTTNGGATCACGGTAAGAGACAAAGGTCAAAGCCCCCGAGTGCTTGTCAAAGGAGCAAAAGGCTCCGTACGCGCCTCCCTGAAGACGAATCTTTTCCCACAGCCAGGCGTTTCGCAAATACCTGGTGATGACGTGGGTCGAGCCGTGATAGCGGTAACCCAGAGCATAGAGGTTGACTCCTTTGCCCACGTAATTCACTTGAGCGGGAAGGGTCATGCCCTCGAATTCCGTCATCGGGTCCGGGCTCCAGAGTCTCCTCTGGAAGGGCAGGAAGGGCAAGGCATCAAGGAATTCCCTGACCGCGGGCTGGAGGGAGTTCCACTCGCTGGCTCCTGCGGTGGCATTCACGAGGAGAGCGCTCCGATTGATCAGAAGGGCGCGGACATCTTCAAGAACACGAAGCACCTCCGGCCAGTCTTCTTCGACAGCCTTTGACAGGGTCCGCAGAAAAAAGAGCTGACTGATGCCTTTCATCTGCTCCTCAGCCCAATCCGCTTCACTAAAGAGAGCGCGGAGCCTCGTGCTGACCACCTGGTGGCCGCTGGGAACAAGATTTTCTTCCAGCCTTGCCTTCGCCTCCATGACCATCTGCTGAAAACGCTTCCTGTTGTCCAGCCGAACCTTTAGCAGGACATCACGGAATATGTCGAGAAGGTCCTGAGTCTGTTTGAACATGGCCTTGCCGCGCAGGAAAAGCCAGACGCTTCCCTGCTGGGAGTCCCTGACGGAAGAGGCAAAAAGGGCAGGCCGGATCCCTCCTGTTTTCCTGCTGATCCTCTGGGTGAGGCTCACAAAATCCTCATCCTCCGTGCCCATCTCCAGCAGGGCCCTGCTGAAAAGAGGCACGTAGGGAAGGGCCTTCTGGGGAAGGGCATAGAGGTTGAACCCGATGTCCAGATAGACAATGCCGCTTGTGAAAAGATCATGGTAGAGCAGAGCGCATCCTTTTTCCTGGGTCAGGGTCAGCGGGATGTTTTTGTTTACACGCTCGAGATCCGAAAGCTTGAGGCTGGGGATCAGGGCTAAAGCCTGCGGAGGGTCGGGGGTTTCCTGAATCGCTTTGAGCGTCGCCGAATCAGTCGCAATCTTCNGGAGCGTAGAAGGAGTCATGGAGGAACGCGCCTGGAAGAGCCTTTCCTTTTCGGTCCGATCAAGCTCTTTGGATAGGTCCGGGTCGGGTCTCATGAGCAGCGAGGTGCGGTGGACATTGTTNAGGAAGTATCGGTCAATGAGGCTCTCAAAATAAGACGGAGAGGCGCTGGCCGTTCTTTTGAGCGCTTCCAGGGGAGTCTCAAAGGCCACGAGAGCAAGAGGATCCTCATCGTAAAGCCAGGTGGTCAGGCTGCGAAGCATCAGCACCAGGCCGCGGGGATAACTCCCGGTGTTGTTTTCCCTCAGGATGAACTCGATCGTATTCTGTGCGGCCTCGACCGTGTGGGGATGGATGCCCTCTTGGACAAGGCGGGAGAGGGTCGAGAGGATCAGGGCTTCCACCTCGTCGGCACGTTCAGGTGAAATCCCTTTGAGGCCTGTAGAGAAATACATTTGACGCAGTTCACTGCCAAAGCCGACTCCGGCAAGGTCTTCCCCCAGCCTGGAGTCCATCAGGGCCTTCCGGAGCGGAGATCCTGGCATGCCCAGAAGCATGTACTCCAGCATGTGAAAGCCCAGGTTTTGCTCGATCCGCTGAGTCTCGTCCAGCAGCCAATTCAGGGTGAACATGGCTTTCAAGGATTCCTCCCCGGACGGGAAAGACCGGACGACGCGCCGCGGTTCCAGAAATCGGGGCTGAAGAGGAATCGCGGAATTCACAGGAAGGCGATGGAAGTCCTTGAGGTACTCGTTCACAAGGCGCAGGCGCTCTTCGGGGTCGTCATTGCCGTAGAAGAAAACCCGGGCGTTGGACGGGTGATAGTATTTCTCGTGAAACGCTTTGAACTGCTCAAAAGTCAGATTGGGGATTTCCTTGGGGTCCCCACCTGAGTCAAGGCCGTAAGGGTTGGCGGGGAAGAGCGATTGTTGGGAGTATTCCGCAAGGAGGTTGTCAGGGGAAGAATAGGCCCCCTTCATCTCATTGAAGACAACCCCTTTGTATTTGAGCGGATCGGCCGGATTGTCCAGTTCGTAATGCCAGCCTTCCTGCTGAAAGACGAACGGCGTGAGCCGGGGGTACAGAACCGCATCAAGATAGACATCGACGAGGTTGTAGAAGTCCTTCACATTTTGGCTTGCCACGGGATAGCAGGTCTTGTCCGGGTAGGTCATGGCGTTCAGAAAGGTTTTCAGCGATCCCTTCAGGAGCTCTACAAAAGGCTCCTTCACGGGATATTTTCTGGAACCGCACAAGACAGAGTGCTCGAGGATATGGGCTATTCCCGTTGAATCCGAGGGCGGCGTTCGGAAGGTGATTCCGAAGACCTTGTTTTCGTCTTCNTTCACAAGGGAGAGCAGGTCCGTGCCTGTGCCCACGTGCCGAAACATCTCCGCTCTGCTTTTNAGCTCTGGGATCTCGCGAACCCACAGGCTCTCAAACCCGTGACGAATGCTCATAGGGTCTTCTCCAAANACAGTGCGCTAATTCGTAAGAAAGATTCTCGCCCAAGCAGGGAAAAGGCTCCCGAAGAAGAGTAACGAGNACTGAGGACTGAGCATAACACCAGCTTCCTTCTTGTTGGTGTCCACTCATCCCTCATTACTCATACCTCAGTCCTTCTTCTGTGCGCAGATGGGCGTTTTTCATCAGCCTGTCATGAAAAGAAGTAGGTGTGCGTCGGGCTGAGCACATGAGGCCTGGAGGAGGTGCTCCGCATGGTCGCACACCGGCTCCGGTTCAACCTCTTCAACCGGTAAGAGTCAAAGAANCGGATCTGTTTGTCCGTGATGGACTCGACAATAGACCAGTGATCCCACATGGGTCCGCCGACTCCGATGAGGATGGCCCTCCGTTCCCCTCCGCACAGGAAGGCCATCATTTCATTCCAGAACTGATCCAGCGGAGTTTCCGGGCTTTGCTTGAAGGGCATGTAACGACTCTTGATCCTTTCGCCGACCACTTCGCCCAGGATCCCTCCGATCGTCAGCAGGTCAATGCCTTCGATGAGGAGTTTCCCCAGGTCCTTCTTGGTCTCCAGATAGCGAATGATCTCTCTGAACAGCTCCTTCGCTTCTTCTTCTCCTATTCCCGAAACAATGCGGGTCGCGTTTACAATGCTATAGACGGCACACAATCCATCCAGAGCCCCTTGTGCGTAAGGTTTCATTTCCAAACTCCTGAAGAACTCCGGGGAAGATGCTTGACNGCCCCGGGGCTCTTTCTTTTANCATCGCATAAAACATAGTCCTTCCCAAAGCAATCTTCAACCTTCATTACGAAGAGGCCCTAACTTTCTGTTATGACGGTTTTTTTTGATTCTTGTCTGTGCGTTGCAGCGGGGCGTCAGGGGTGCAAAATAGGGTGGCGGTGGGCAGCAAGATTGACCATCTGGCTGAGCATGGCGCCGTAAGAGTACCCTGCCAACTCTGCGGCAAAGGCCATGCTGGTATCGGAGCTGACGTCCGGGTTTGGGTTGACATCGAGGACGTAAAACACACCCTCGCGCATACGGATATCGAATCGGGCGTAGTCGCGGCACCCGATCACCCGATAGGCCCTCTGCGCGACCCGCTCCAATTCCTTGTATTCCGCTTCGGATAGAGAGGCCGGTACCCTTACGCAGATTTTTTCATAAGCCTGGGAATCGGGCCTGTACTTGGCGTCAAAGGTGCACAGGCGATCCTGAACGTCATTAAAGGCTGAAAAATCCATTTCAGCCGGAGGAAGCATCTCCACGGTTTTGTTGCCCCAAAGAGACACGTGGAATTCCCGGCCGTCAATGAAGTCTTCGACGATCGCCGGCTGCCGGAATTCGTTTAGAACGTAGGCGATTCGAGGAGCCATTTTATCATGGGACAGAACCACCGCCTCTCTCGAAAGGCCGCAGCTGGAGTGCTCGCGGGCCGGTTTCACGATGGCCGGAAATTTTCGCCACCCGTTCATACGAGCGGAACTGAAAATCTTCCAAGCAGGGATCGGCACCCCGCGGCTTCCGAGCCGTTTCTTGACCTTGGCCTTGTCCCATCCGGTGGCAAGAACCTCAGGGGGAGAGCCCGTGTAGGTGAACCCCATGGAATCGAGAGTCTCTGCCACCGTGGCTTCGCTGAGCGGGATTCCAGGAAAGCCTTCGCAACCGTTGAAAACGATATACCCGTCGGGATCGTAATCTTTCAAGCGGCTCACCAGGTCGGAGTCGTAGACCGGAATGTTCGTGACAGGGTGTCCCTGGCGGCGCAACGCTTTTTCAAGGTCATCGACTTCGTCGAGCGCCTTTTCCAGGTCTGCCGGTTCCCAGGTATCATCGAGATTGTGAAGCAGCAATACAGGCAGGTCCGTCCGCCGGTTGCTCTTGGGCAGGGGGCTTTCTTTTTCCAGCTCTATTTCAAGGGCTGCTAACTGCGTACTTGTTGGGGCCATGGATTCTTTTCTGTCTAGTCATCGAGCGAAGCATTCGTCCCTAAAGACCGGGAAGATATTCCATATAAAACCGGTAGAAGGCTGCCAAGACCAGGGCATGGGTGATTTCTCCGTCCCGAATCAGATCGGGGATTTGTTTCAGAGATCTCACCACCACCTCAATGTCTTCCTTTTCGTCCTGTTCCTGCTCCTTCATACGGGAGACACCCTTGGCCACAAAGGTGTAACATCGATTCGTCAGGAATGCAGGGTTCGGATGAACACTTCCCAGTAGCTGTATCTCTGACGCTTTGTAGCCTGTCTCCTCGATCAACTCTCGACGCGCCGCATCTTCAGGCGAGTCGCTTTCTTCCACGATCCCCCCGGGGATTTCGAGGGTGCTTTCCCGAATGCCGTGTCGATACTGCCGGATCAGCACCACCTCATTGCGAGGCGTGAGGGGAATCACATTAACCCAGTCCGCCGATTCGAGGACGTAAAAATCATACGCTTCATTCGTTCGCGGCGAACAGGCACGGTCTGTACGCAGATTGAATATCTTGAACGATTCGTTTCGCTGACTCGAGATGAGTCTCCATGGCTTTATCGGCATTATTCCGTACCAATGGAAACAGTATAACAAAGGCATTGAGAAACGTAAAACAAAATTCGCACAAAGATGAGATTTCCGTTCGTTTTTTTTTGCCGGATGATCGCTCTTCCTGAAATACGACTCCGTCCGGATTTCAGAGCGGTTGGAAGAAGCGACGGATGGCCTGAAGATCGTTGCTGAGAGGCATTCTTGGAAGACTCTCAAAGAAGAAGCGGCCGTAGCGGCTCGTCCTCATCCTCACATCAAGCACGGAAAGCACTCCCCGATCCGCACTGTTCCGGATCAGCCTCCCCAGCCCCTGCTTGAGGGTGATGATCGCGGCAGGAAGTTGATAATCCATGAAGGGATTGCCGCCCTGACTGCGAATCCGGTCGATTCGCGCCGCCACCAGAGGATCTCCCGGCGAGTCGAAGGGAAGCTTGTCCACGATGAGACAACTGAGCGCTTCTCCGGGGACATCCACACCCTGCCAGAAAGACCCGGTGGCGAGAAGCACCGAATGGGTGTCGGTGCGGAACTTATCGAGCAGAAGGGACTTGGGCGCGTCCCCCTGCTTGAAAAGGGTGTAGGGAATCCGGCCCTGTAGGAGCCGGTGGACGACGTTGAGATTGTTGTGACTGGTGAAGAGCACCAGCGCGCGGCCGGCCGTGATTTCGAGGATCTCCAGGACCCTCTGGGCCACCTTGGAAGTGAAGAGAGGATCTGTGGGAGGGGGCAAATCCGTGGGAACATAGAAAAGAGCGTTGGATTCGAAGTCGAAATGAGAGGGATACACGCCTTCCAGGATGCCTTCCAGCAGGCCCAAACGGGAACGGAAATATTCGAAATGGCCGTTGGTGGAGAGGGTTGCGGAAGTGAAGACAAGGGTTCCTGCTTTTTCATAGAGGAGATCCTTCATGCTCTGCGAGATGTCGAGAGGTGAAGCATGAAGTACAACCGTCTTTTTCCGCCTCTCATACCACCTCAGCCAATCGGCGTCGGACGAGCCAAGGATCTTGTCCATGGATTGCCTCAACTCTTGGGCCCTGTTTGCGAGGGACTGAAGGGCCGGGCTGTCCTCTTCCGTGAAGCCGGATTTGCCGTGGATGAAGTCCAGGCCCTTCTTGATTTCCAAGCACGCGCCTTTTTCTAAGCCTTCAAGGCTCTCCTCCACGAGCCGGCTTCTTTCTTCGCCCTCCCTCAGAAGGTCCCACAGATGCTCGGCACCTGCCTTGATCCAATCCAGGTGTCTTCTCACCTTCTTTTTCTCCTGATTCGGGAGATCGGCGATCTCCTTTTCGACGTCGTTCACAAAGTCCATGAGCTGGTTGGTGCTCAGGCTTTTTCCGAAATAGGTCGTGGCAATGTCTTCCAGGGTGTGAGCTTCGTCGAAGACAACCGCCTGGAACCGGGGGATGATCTCTCCGAACCCTTCTTTCTTGACCATCAGGTCCGCGAAAAAGAGGTGATGGTTCACGATAATGATCTGGGCCTGGGCGGCCGTCTGTCGCAGACGGTTGAGGAAGCAATCCTCATAGAACATGCAGTCGGTTCCCACGCATTGATCCGAAGTGGACGAGATGGAATCCCACAGGGGGTCGTCGTCCTTAAGCCAGGCGAGTTCTGCGCGATCTCCGAACTCCGACCGGTCGATCCACTTCTGAAGAGTGCCCCTAACGTCGTCGAACTCCTTTCTCAGAAGGAAAGGCTGAAGGAAATNCTGGTCGTAGCGATAACGGCAAAGATAGTTCTTCCTGCCTTTCATCATCACGGCATCGATCTCCCGNCCGAGCGCCCTGGAGAGGAGGGGAATATCCTTGTGGAAGANTTGTTCCTGAAGGTTCTTGGTTCCNGTAGAAATGACGGTTTTCTTTTCGGAGAGAACAATGGGGACCAGATAGCCCAGGGTCTTGCCGGTGCCTGTCCCGGCNTCGATCACTGCTTTNNATTTGTCCCGCAGCGCCTTGTAAACCATCTTGGCCAGCTTGAGCTGGGAGGGGCGAAACTCAAAGCCCGCAATCGCTCCGGCAAGAGAGCCCTGAGGTCCGAGGATCTTATCGATGTCATCGAAGGCATCGGTACTCATAGAGTAAATATATTTTTTCCAGAATAAGCCGTCAACGAAGAAGATGTGAGCTTCCGTTCCCGTCATAACGTGCAATTTGTTCGCGACCTGCCGGAAAGTTTTAGCGGGGCATTGGTGTCTTTTCTGAAGTGACTGGCGGGAGGCCTTCCTCATTTCATGGAGTTACGGAATGGGGGACCCGATGGCCCCGAGCGGTAGCGAGGGGAACAGCGAGGGGGAGGTGCATGAGCAGGCCGGGAGACTTTGGAACGAAAGAAATGATACCAATGACCCGCTGAAGGAGTATGGTTGCGGCCAAGGGCTTGTGATGGGTTGACGTGTTCCAGAAAATGAGCGAGGATATCTTTGATTATGANACCACATCGCNTTTCACTTTTTCTCCTCTCCACCGTCTGCTTCCTGTTCCTGTCCGAAGGGAATGCCTTTTCCCAGGACTCCATCTCTAACCTGGCGGAGAAGTACAAAACATCCGTGGTCGCGGTGATCGCCCTGGACCAAGAGAACAGAACAATTCGGACAGGTAGCGGATTCTTTGTGGACCGTCAAGGTGTCATTGCCACTAGCCATCACGTTCTTGAAGGTGCGGCAAGGGCGATGGTCCGGTTGAGCGATAGGCAGGAGGGGGAAGTGCTGGACATCCTGAGCGACGATCCTGGCTGCGATCTGCTCATGGCCAAGACGTCGCTGCAGAACACCTCCCCTATCCCTTTTGGAGATTCCAACAGGATCGCAGAGGGGGAAGAGGTGCTTATCATCGGCCACTCCCCAGGGTGGGAAAGAATCTTTTCTGCCGGTCACATCCTTGGCTCAAGGAGAGCAGCCGACCTGGAGCTTCTGCAGATTTCAGCGCCCCTGTTGGCCGGGTGCAGCGGGGCACCTGTCTTGAACAAGAAGGGCGAGGTTCTCGGTGTAGCCACAGCTTTTGCCGATCTTTCAAGGGAGCTCAATTTCGCGGTTCCCATCCACTATCTGAGGACGCTCAAACCCGCTCGGACAAACTGGAGATCGCTTCGAGAGAAATCCGTCCGGTTCCAGGCCTCCATGGCAGATGCCACGGTCACTGAAATCCTGGTGACCCGCGATCCAAAACGGGAGGGAGAGGATACTGCCCGCCCTTTGAGGACAAGATCTGCTTCCCGTCCCGGCACCGTGTATTTCAAAAACGGGAGAGAAGTCCTCTGTGACGCGGCGTGGAAAGAGGGCTTGACGATTTTTCTCGTCATTCACGGTAAAGGGTACGCTGTAGGCTACAACGAGGAAGAGATTGATATGAAGAAATCTTTCGAACTATGACGAACGCCAACGCCTTTATGTTTTTCGGGCCAACGGAAAGAGCCCTATTCATTTCCAGACCAAACCGTTTTGTGCTCACCTGCAAAGTGAGAGAAAAAACCGTCCATGCCTTTCTGCCCAACCCGGGAAGGCTCTCGGAACTGCTTCTTCCTGGAACGCCCATCTATCTCGAGAAGACATCCAATCCCAACCGTTCGCTTCTTTACACTGCAGTAGCGCTGGAAAGGGATGGCCTTCGAATCGTTCTCCACACTCACAGGACCAACGACGTTGCCAGATATCTGATTGAGAGCGGATCGGTCCCTGCACTCAGTGAACATGAGGTGGTCCGGAGGGAAGTCACCCATGGCAACAGTCGTTTTGATTTTCTTCTGAGAAAGGGCGGACAGGATATGTTCCTGGAAGTGAAGTCCTGCACCCTTTTCAGCAAAAAGGTGGCCATGTTCCCGGATGCCGTCACAGCAAGAGGGAGGAAGCACCTTGAGGAATTGACC
>JGI20214J51650_10002364_pt1 | contig 11902 bp, 11 predicted proteins | sample WetSurMetagenome_FD_51650 | JGI IMG/M metagenome (IMG submission 51650)
CTTCGCTGCCAGCACTTTGCAGGTAAAGTGCACGGACGATACCGGGAAGGCTATCGCGAACGTTAAGGTCGTTGTTCAGAACATTGGAAAAAACAACTCTAAGGATAAGAAATCCGATCCTAAGGGAGTGGCCCTATTCGACAAGCTCGACGATGGCCCATACCGAATCTTTGGGCGCGGCGATGGATTTGCGCCCGCTCTTTACGAATTTGTCGTTCTCAAGGGCGCCGAGCAATCAGTTGACTTGCGCTTTAAGGCTGGGGTCCAAAGCGCAAAACTCCACTTCGAGGATCCGGCGATCTTACAGCAGGCCTTCAATTTGATGACTCAGGGCAGCCAGGCCCTTCAGGCCGGCAAAGTCGCCGATGGCGAAAAGCTGCTCAGCGATTCTCTTGCCATTTACCCTGGTAACGCCGGCGCTTTGCTGAATCTTGCCATAGCCCAGCTGCGCGAAGTCAAGTTTGACGAGGGAGAGGCCGCGCTGAAGCAGGCAGCCGTTGTCTCGGAAGCTATGGGAGCGACCTCCGTTGCAAAAGATCCGGCGCAAAAGCAACTGCTTGACACGATTCATGCCAATGCGATCATGATGCTTTCCAAGATGCCCTCGATGAGGGGACAGGTCGCCATGCAGCAAAAGAATTTTGCTGAGGCGGAAAAGCAATTCGAAGTAGCTGTAAAAGCGGATTCCAATAATTCTGACGCCTTATACGACCTGGCGATGGCCCAGGCGAATGGTAAAAAGCTGGACGCGGCGACGCAGTCCATCGACAAGGCGATCAAGATGAAGCCCGATGATCAGGATTATCAGAAACTGAAGCAACAGATTGTCCTTATGCAGGAGAATCAGGTCCTGGAGAGGGCTCAGGCGGTGCTATCTGACGGTGACAAACTCTACCAAGCCAAGGACTATGCAGGGGCTCTCAAGAAATACCAGGAGGCTCTGCCCATGGTGCCGGAGGATAAGCAGAATATTGTCCTGATACAGATCGGCAGGGCGCAAGGTCAGCTCAACCAGCCCGATGCGGCTCAGGCGACTTTCGCTCAGGCCATGAAACTGGCGCCCGACGACACCAAAACTCGGGAAGCGGTGACCCAGGCCTTTCTGACCATGAAAAATTACGATGGAGCTTTCAATATTATTGCCGATCCCAAATTCACCGGCGGACAGCCTGTGGATCAATTTCTGATTAAGACGGGCAAGTCGATGGCCAACAACGACCCTAAAGCGGCTGAATTCGCCTACGAGAGAGCCATCAAAGCCAATCCGCAGAATGCTGAAGCCTATTATGAACTGGGCGCGGCGCTCTACTTCGACAAGGAGCCTATTATGAACTGGGCGCGGCGCTCTACTTCGACAAGGACAATGATGCCAGGGCAAAGGAAGTTTTGACCAAGTACAAAGAGATCGGAAAGGATGCGGGCCATCTCGACAATGCAAGCAACTTCCTGGTCATGATAAACAGGCGCAATCCTAAGCCATAGATTTGTTGGTCTGTGGGGAGGTTGTGAGGATTAATCAGGACCCGGGCTTGCGCGCAGGGCGGTTCAAATCCGATCCGGTGTGATTCCGGGTCCTATTTTTTTGGCCGAGGATCACTCAAAGCAGGCCGCGAATTCCACAAATTTCGCGGGAGAGCTGAGAGCAATCTTTGATCATCCGTGAAATGCCTGCGCCTCGATTTTAAAAAGGGACATCGTCTTTGGGTTCTGAGACCCTTGCGGGCGCCGATTTCGGCTTTCTTGTAGCTCTGGTCTTGCGCGTCCTGGCCGACTTGGAACCGGATGTGGTGCTCTTTGATCGCTTGCGCGCTATCGGCTTCCTGGCGGCCGGCTCAGGCACTTCGGTGCGCTCGAATTCGGCCGGGGTTTCCACAGCCGGCTCTGCCTGTATTTCGCCAATAGTCAAAGGTTCATCCAAGTTTTGCGGAACAAATGTTTCCGGTGCCGTGATAAGTTCCCCAGAAGCTCCTTCGGGTTGTTCGCTGACGACCTCTTCAATCCGGAGTTCCTTGGAGGGCTTTTCGGTGCCAAATTCCGGGAAACGCTCGCCAGGGAAAATCCGCAGGATCCCTTGTCGATTGCGCTCAACTCTGAGAATCCCTTCCCGCTGTGCCTGCCGGACCAAATCGTAAATGCTGGAAAGCCCAAAAGCGCGCTCATCGAATGAAGGTTGAAGCGACTTTAGAAATTGCTTAAAACCGCGCAGGTACATGGGCCAATGCGGTTTGGATTTCAATCCGCAGAGAATTTCCTGCAACCCCTTGACGGCATCGGGCGCCAGAGGCGCAGGGGCAGGAGCCGGTTCATGTGCCTTCCTTGCCGTGGTTTCGCCGGATGATATTGCTGCGGTAATTTCAGAAGCCTGTGGCTCCACTTCCTTTAACTCCACCAGGAGGCTGCGGTCGACCTGCTTGAGATGGACATGCCCTGCGTCAGCCAGTTTCTGGATGAATTCTCTGAAACTGCTTACGCCGTGATCGCGCTCGGAAAAGGTGGAGTCGAGCTGCAGCAAAGTGCTCTTCAGCAGTCCAAGCTGCGGTGTGACTTCCCGATCCGAGAGCACCTTGAGAGCTCGTCTGAGCAGCGGCATGGCACTGGCCAGCTGCAATGTGTTGGCCGGTTGAGCCTTGCCGGCGGTCTTGCGTGTCCCGGTATGGACTCCCACCAAATTCTCATAGGCAATGAACTCGTGGCAGTTCTTTTGCAGGATGACGCTGGTAAATGCGCGCCCGCCCACGACGAATACGGTCTTGTCGAATTGTTTGAGTTTTTCGACCAGGGCGATGAAATCGCTGTCGCCGCCCACGATGACAAAAGCATTGATGTGGTTGCGCGTAAAAGCCATTTCCAGAGCGTCAAGGGCCAGAGCAATGTCAGCTCCGTTCTTATCGCCCCCAGGCGTGAGATTTCTCTGCACCATGTGGACGGCATGTTGTGTCATGCCTCTGCTGAAATCCTCAGAACGCTTCCAGTCACCATAAGCAATCTTGGTGACGACCTCTCCGCGTTCCTTGATGGCTTCCAGGACCGTCCCGACATCAAAATTGCGATTGAGAGATTGTTTGACGCCTATCGCGATGTTGTCGAAATCGATAAAAACTGCAATCTTAAGGCGATCTTCACTCAAAGTCTTCACCTCTTCCCGTACGGGATCCCTAATAGCGGGCTAATAAAATGTCTAATTATTATAACACCCGGTTGCGAATTTTTATCACCGCAGTACCGGATAAGTTGGCGTCCATNGTCAAAGGTTNGCGATGAAGCCGCCAGCCCGGGCGCAGGCGTGTCTCGCGAGTGGGTTGAGGGCTGTCATCATCGCATTACGTCAGCGACGCGCATTCCCATCTTTTGTTTCTTGCGGTCTAAGTTCGGCTCGCAAGTCCAACGAGCAGCGTGCCTCCGAACTCGGTGATGAGCCCGCACGATCACTCTCCTCCACTTCCTCCAGCGAGCCTGCTGAGCGAAGTTTAGCCGGCATTGCCGGCAAAAATATAGCGCCCACCACATTCATGACAATCATGAAAGCTGAAGTGGTTAGGGAGATGAGGAGGGCGCTGTTGCCGGGGACGCCCACAAGCGACAGTGCTTCGACATAAGCCCATTCGCGCACGCCGAGTCCGCCAATACTGACCGGCAACATGGTTACTAAAACTATCAAGGGAAAGAGCGCCGAGAAAGGAAGCAGCCCGACCTTATACCCGACAGCTACGGTGATCATCTGATACACCCAAAGCACCAGGGCTGAATTGAGCATAGAATAGATGATTACCTGGGCTGCGCCACCCACGCTAATGCGCATCGAGCTAAGCTCGCGATGGAAGTCAGCGACAAATCGATAGAATTTTTGACGGAACGATTTCTTGCCCGGAACCAGCACTCCCTCAAATATTTTGTCCCCGATCCAAACCAACAACAGTGATGAGATAACCAGCAGCCAAATCATCAGGTACGCGAGCCAGAGCGGGATGCCCCTCCATGTCATGGGACAAATAATGACTGCCAGTGTCCCATAGAGCAGCATGGAAATGAGGCCGGCAACCCGGTCCTGAAGCACCGAAGCAAACCATGCTTGAATGGGAGTCCCGGTTTTTCTACTCAGAACATAGGCTTTAATAAAATCTCCTCCCACCAGCGAAGGGAGTCCGATATTAAAGAACATGCCCACAAAGTACATCTGGACGAAACTGCGATAAGTACCTCGCAATCCGAGAGAGGCTGCCAATAGCCGCCAACGCTGCGAGCAGAGGAGTTGCCCCAGCCAGCACGCCGCCATAAGAAACAGGAGGACGCTCTTATCCAATGATTTCAAGTCCTGGCGAACTTCTTGAACATCGACTGAACGGAAGATCAGGAATAGCAGCAGCACGGTCACCAGGACCTTCAGGCTGTTGGCAAGTGTTCTAGACGCTTTCATAGGCGGGCATTCTATCGTATGGCAGCCGCTTTGTATTTCGCTTTCTGCATTTGCTTCAAATCTTTGTTTTCTCCGGATAGAGCTTATGGTACGGTGAGTTGCCCTTTTTGGAATGGTGACCAATGGAACGCAGTTTGGCGGAATCATGGATGAAGGAAGCTCTGATTGAAGCGGCCAAAGCGGAGGCGGAAGGAGAAGTCCCCGTCGGCGCCGTCCTTCTGATGAATGGCAAGATTATTGGGAGAGGGCACAACCAATCTATTCGATCCAATGATCCGACCGCTCATGCCGAGATTGTCGCACTGCGTCACGCTGCTCACAGCATGCGAAATTATCGCCTGTCCGGGTCGGTCCTGCTCGTAACCGTGGAACCTTGCGTAATGTGCGCGGGAGCTCTAATCCATGCGAGAGTAGATGAAGTAATTTATGGGACTGCCGACCCGAAGGCAGGCGCCCTCACCTCCCACTTTAACCTGGGTGAGGCAAACCAAATGAACCACAGGATCGAGGTAGTTTCCGGCATCTTTGAAGAAGAATGCAGATCGATGATCCAGGCATTCTTTGAAGCCCGGAGGTTGTAACCTTCCCGCCGGATGTTTCCCGGGCGCATAGATAGAATGACCTGTGGCGGCTGGGACGACATCCTCGACATCGAGCCGGGCAACTCCCCAATCATTTGGGAAAGGTCTATGGTAGTTTCTATCGGATGATAGTCCCGATGCGGGAGATATCGATGGAAGCCAGCCGATCGGTGATCTGCCCAATGGGTATGCGGAGATCCCACGACCAGTAAACGATTATGGGGGTTCCGATAACGTCCTCCACGGGAACGAATCCCCAATAACGGCTATCCAGGCTGTTATCGCGATTATCGCCCATCGCAAAAACATAATCCCGCTGGACTTCGTAATAATTGCTTGCCTTCCCATCGATCAACACCTTTTCCCCGTCGGCTGACACAGCGTGCCCTTCACGCTGAATAAACACTTCCCACGGGCGAAGTTTATCCGGCGTAAGAATGACCGACATTCCTTTCTTGGGAACGATGACCGGACCATAGTTATCGGCATTTGCTTTGGTGCCCGCCGGGAAAATATCCGGGGTGGCTTCCTCTCGAGGTTCCGGGACGGCTCGCAGAAACTTTGAGTGGGCTGGATTTTCCTGCTTTCTATCGTTCACATAGACAACGCGATTCTCGATCCGCACGATATCGCCCGGCAGGCCGATGCATCTTTTTAGATACCACGTCTGCTGAGGCTTTTCTACCTTATCTCGTGGGCCCGGCCAGTCAAAAACTATGACATCACCGCGACTGATATTCTTGAAACCCGGCGTTCGGAAATGAGGAATGCGGATGGACGTGATCGGGATCGTATACGGCGTGGAACCTCCATAGATGAATTTATTGACCAGAAGGCGGTCGCCGACTTTTACCGTATCCTCCATAGAGGCGCTGGGGACCTCGAATGATGCAATGACGAAGCTGTTCAACAGGAGGACGATGCCCACGATGATCCCCAGTTCCTTGAGAAAGCCAAGGCTCTGTTCTTTCCAAGTCTTCGAAGGATGGGGTTTGTGCTGATAGGAGGTCTTGTTGCGTTTCATTTTGCTCCTGGGAAAGCCAAAATTGTCTATAACTCGAGGGCAAAGTCGAGCGCGACATCCAACGTCGGCGCGCTATGAGTAATCCATCCGAGGGAAATGAGGTCAACGCCCGTGGCAGCGATGGCCGCGGCATTGCGCGGAGAAATACCGCCCGAAGCTTCGGTTAGCGCCTTGCCCCTTGCCATGTAGACCGCTCGCCGAAGATCTTCCACGGACATGTTGTCGAGCAGAACGGCGTCAACTCCGACCTCGAGGGCTTCCTTCAATTGTTCCAGCGTGTCAACCTCGACTTCGATCTTCACCATGTGCCCGACTCTTATTCGCACCCGGTTGACGGCTTCAGCGNTACCTCCAGCAATAATCCGATGATTGTCCTTGATCAATACGGCGTCATCGAGGCCGAAGCGATGGTTAGCGCCGCCTCCAGCTCGTACGGCATATTTCTCCAGCGCGCGCAGGCCCGGAGTGGTTTTGCGCGTGCAGACCACCTTGGACTCATAAGCCGAGACGGTCCGGACGATATCACGGGTTGCCGTGGCAATTCCACTAAGCCTCCCCAGAAAATTCAGAGCCGTCCTTTCGGCGGAGAGGATGGGACGAGCGGGCCCTCTGATGACCGCGAGCCTTGATCCTGATTGTGCATCGGTCCCATCACCCAGATCGACCTCCATAGAGATCTGGGGGTTCAGGCGGCGAAATGCATGAGCTGCCACATCGAGGCCGGCAATGCGCCCTTCAGATCGCGCCAGGATCAATGCCGTAGCCGTCGCTTCGGGAGAAACAATGGCGTCGGTGGTGATGTCGCCTGCGACGCCGAGGTCCTCATCCAGGGCGCGGCGCACGATTTCTTCATACAAAATTGGATAAAGCGGAGAGAGAGCAATTTTGGAGTTTGACATATCAGGAGGCTTTTCGTTTCCTCAGGTCCAGCATTCTCTGCACGGCTTGCCGCCCGCGTTCTGCGATCTGCGGATCGACCTCGACGGCATATTCCATCGATTGTAATGAGTGAAGCACCTTGGGCAATGTGATCCGCTTCATGTGCGGGCAAAGATTGCACGGGCGGATAAATTCTACCTCGGGAAATTCGACCGCCACATTATCGCTCATTGAACATTCCGTGATCATGACCACACGGCTGGGTCGTTGATCGGCCACATAACGGATCATTCCGGATGTGGAGCCGACGAAGTCTGCTTCGGCCAGCACATCGGGAGGGCATTCGGCATGGGCCAGGATCACGATCCCGCCGTAGGATTTCCGATAGGCGCGGAGGTCTTCCGCGGTGAACCTTTCGTGGACTTCGCAATGTCCGTTCCAGAGTATCATCCGGGTTCTGGTATTGGAGGCCACGTATTTCCCCAGATATTCATCAGGCAGGAAGATTACCTCGTCAACGCCGAGGGATTCCACAACTTCCACGGCATTTGACGATGTGCAGCAGATATCCGATTCTGCCTTTACGGCTGCGGAGGTATTGACATAGGTAACGACGGGGACTCCCGGATGGCGCTTGCGCAGGAGCCGGACGTCCTCGGCCGTGATTGAGGAGGCCAGCGAGCAGCCAGCTTCCAGGTCCGGGATGAGGACTGTCTTGGATCGGTTGAGCATCTTGACAGTCTCGGCCATGAAATAAACGCCACAAAGAACTATGATATCGGCGTCCGCCTTGGCTGCATCGCGCGCCAGCGCGAGCGAATCGCCGGTCAGGTCCGCCACACCGTAGTAAATTTCCGGGGTTTGATAGTTGTGAGCCATAATAAGAGCGTTGCGCTCAACTTTGAGCTTGTTAATTGCGGCGATATAGGCGGCGTGGACTGGCCACTCAATTTCCGGGATGACGCCCCGCACTCTTTCATATATAGAGGCAGTGCTTTGCGCCACTGCCGAGTTGAACTCGGGCACATCTGATGACAAGGATGTTTCAGGCCTTCCTTCCGACATCACCCGCACCTCACAGCTACTCAGAATTATACCAGGCCGGTAAAAAACGGGCTGCGCCCTCCCGCCTGCCAACCGATAATGCTAGATATAGGCAAACTGGTTGTCAATGACTTGGGACCGACTCCCGGAAAATGCGCAGGCGGTTGCTGAGTCCCGAGCCTTGAAAAACTCCGAAATTGGCAATCGGAAACCGCTATGTCCGCGGCTCCGATTATTTTGAAAGTCTTTCCGGATGAAGGCAGCAAGAGGATGCTAGCCTGGAGCTTTCTTCTCCAATAGTTGGGCTTGGCGGAAACATTCGAGCGCTTTGTCGGCCTCGTTCAGACTCTTATACAGATACCCCTTTTCCTTCAAAATAGATACCTGGCTGGCATTGGTCCTAAATACTTTCGAATTGGAGTCCAGCAGTCGTACGGCCAAAGGCGCTTGTTTTTCCTGCAGTAATTTGTCCGAGATAAAGAGCAGCTCTTTGAGGAGAAGTGGCTCCTGATCGATGGGCCACTTCATATCGAAAATCTTGGCCGCCTCGCCCAGTGCCTTTTCGTATTCCTTCTTCTGTATGAGCAGCATCACTATTTCATGCTGCATCTCGGCCATGTTGCGAGTTTTGCCCAGAGCCTGCGCCGGGGATTCCTGTGATGTTGCAGGCACGGTCGGCGCGAGGATCGCCATCAGAAGGAATAGGATCGCACCCCTCGAAATGGTTACCGGCAAGCGCAAATGTTCACGGGTCATCACCGATCCTCCGTACGGAAAGGATTGCTTTGAATGTCTTCAGACCGATCGAAGACAAATGGATTATTCATATATTTTAAATGAAGAAGATTGGCGTTGGAAGCATTGCCGGCCATGTCTGCTCCGGGAAGTTGGAGCGCCCCATCCTTCATCTCCCGGGTTTGAATATAATCGGTCATGTATTGCTGCAGGTCCTTCCTGGCCTCCCGGTATTGCAGGTACTGCCACATTCCAACGGCAATAGAGAGCGCGATCGCTGTGGCTGCGGTAGCGGTCCGCCATCGGGAGGTGAACAAAAAGGAGAAAAAGCCCGCTGATGGATCCGGGGCCTCCATGGTTGCGATCTGGGCGCGCACCGATTTCCAGATTTCGGGACGAAGCTCCAGTTCGCCGATATGGTTTTCGACGAAGACCTTTGCCCGCTTCAGGCTTTCCAGTTCTTCAGCACAGGAAGAGCAGCCTTCGACATGCTTCGACACCTGCGCGTTCCTGCCCTCACTTAATTCCTGGTCAAGATAGGCGCTTAACTCGCTGGCGCAAAGTTCACAATCCATGGCCACGCCTTATTGAAGATACTCTTTAACACGTTTACGGACTTCCAACCGAGCCCTATGAATATCGGTCTTAACGCTTGGAAGGCTGCGCCCGATAATCTCTGCAACCTGCTGATAACTAAAGCGGCGCACCGCAGAGAGCACAAAGACCTCACGATATTTCTCCGGCAAACTGGCTATGACTTTTGCCACCACTTCATCAAGTTCCCTGGATTGGAACTCCTCGTCCGGGTTCTTCCTGGCATCGGCAAGCTGATTCAAAGGTTGCCCATCTTCGTCGACGATATCCGTGGAGATTGTACCGGGCTGCCGGACCCGGTACGACTGATAGACGAAATTGCGCGCGATGCGGAAGAGCCATGGTTCGAATCTATCATCGTCCTTTAGTGTCCCCAGTTTTTGATAAACCGATATAAATGTTTCCTGCGTTAAATCCTCGGCCTCCTCGATTGAATTTACCATCCGGTGGATAAAGTTCAAAACCTTGCGGGCGAAAAGGTTATACACCTTCTGATAGGAGCTGATATCGCCATTCTTGGCCCTCCGGATCCAATCGGCCAGAGCAACAGAATCTCCATTGGAAATACCCAGGTTCAGGTTTTTCTTTGTCAAACCGGACTCACAAGAAATGATTCGTGCCGATGAAAAAAGTTTCGCAAAGGTTCAATTTTATTTCTTCCAAACTCATTCCCTTAACAATTATAGACGCGAAACCAGGGGTCTTTCCAGTATTACTCTCCCACTACCGGACTTTTTAAAGTCACCACCCCGGCGATCGGAAAATTTGGAACCCACATTGCGTTCTGTCCGTGTATTGAGCAGTGCGAAGGAGGACGGATTGACATTATGGTATATGGAGGTAAGACTATGAAGTTAGTGAATTATCTGGCATGTGAAATCAGACCTGTGATTTTGGTCCTCAGCCTGCTTTTGCCTGCGGGATCGGCAACGCCCCTCCTTTATGCACAGGTGGCGCTGGGATCCAGAATAGCGGCCGCCGCGCAAGGTGAATCAGCCTATCTCGGTATAACGATGGAAGATGTCACCTCTCAGAACATGGCCACTTACAGGCTCAATATTGAAAGGGGGGTGATCGTTCGAGCTGTCGAGCCGGGAAGCCCTGCCGCCGAGGCAAAGCTGCAGGAAAATGATATCATCCTTGAATTTGGGGGCATGCCAGCCTGGTCCACAGAACAATTTGGCAGCCTCGTGCGTCAGACTCCTCCGGGTCGAAAGGTGGAACTGGCCGTCAGCCGCGGGGGTAAACGGATAAACCTCTCTGTGGAGCTGGGCAAACGCGGCGGNCCGCTCAGCCTGGATGCCGGCGCCAATCCCAATACTTCCAATCCGAACAGAGAAGAGTACAGTCTTATCGGTCCGGACGGGCGTGCATTTCGCTTCAATATGCCAGGCGGGAGAGCATTCGGTTTACAGGTGCCGGATACCCCGCAGTCTCAAAGACAGAGACTTGGGGTCACCCTTCAACCTTTGACCGATCAAATGGCCGAGCACCTGGGAGTGCCAGGAAAAAAGGGAGTGCTCGTTGTTTCGGCTGAAGCCGGATCCCCTGCGGCCGGGAAGATCAAGGCTGGAGACGTCATCACCAAAGCAGACAACCAGGTTATAAGCCGGGCTGAAGATCTGATAAAGATCGTGCAACAGAAAGCGGGGACGTTACAGCTTCAGCTTGTCCGGGCCGGGAAAGAGCTCTCAGTTACGGTAGATCTTCCCGGGGATGCGACTGCTCCAAGCCGAGGATATACAATGTGAGTCCTTGATTAAGCCCCAAAGACCAAGCCGCGCATTGCACGAATTCCACTGATTTCCGGCTTATCGGAATTCGTGCAATGATCGGCATTTTTTTCTTGACGTTCACCTTTTCATCACCTAGTATCAAAGTGTAGGAAAGGTGAAACTCATGAAGCTGACCAAACGGCAGAAGGAAATCCTGGATTTCATAACAGATTTCATGGACCAACACGGTTATTCTCCCAGCATGGAGGAGATCGCCGAAAACTTTCAGTTTGCCTCGCTTAATGCGGTGTTCAAACACCTCGAGGCCCTGGAGGGTCGAGGTCATTTGCATCGGGATCCCAACCGTGCCCGATCTATCGAGCTATCGAGTGAAAAGGTTTGGGGTGTGCAAAACGTTCCACTCCTGGGATTTGTGGCGGCCGGTCGGCCCATTGAAGCTGTCCCTACGCCTGAAACTTTGCAAATTCCCGACGATTTTCTGCCCGGTCGAGGCTCTTGCTACGTGCTTCGCGTTCAGGGTGAGTCCATGATCGAAGAGCATATCGAAGACGGCGATTATGTCATTGTGGAATCGCGCGAGACGGCCACAAATGGAGAAATGGTCATCGCGCTGATCGATGGCGAGAATGTGACTCTGAAAAAATTCTTTCGCGAGGGACATCAAGTCAGGCTGCAACCCGCCAACCGCGAACTGGAACCGATCATGCTGGATGGAGCCAAGGTCAAAGTGCAGGGAGTAGTTGTTGGCATCATGCGCAAGTATCGGCAATAACTGGCGACTTGATCCGCAGTTCCCGAGGTCCAGGGGAGCTGATGAAACGAGTCGAAACAAATCGGGACCAATCAAAACAAGGACGAGGACCATGAAGAGCATTTATCAGGTGACCATCCATGG
>JGI20214J51650_10002365_pt1 | contig 11901 bp, 9 predicted proteins | sample WetSurMetagenome_FD_51650 | JGI IMG/M metagenome (IMG submission 51650)
GGTCGCCAATGTTCTCTTCCCGTTTTCTGTTTAAAGGAAGGCGAGTTTTCCCTGGCCGAACACTATCAGCGTACGTAAGCATTTGGTAATCCAAATTCTCAAAAGCAATATCCTTAAGCTCATGGTTCTTTCGGGAAGGGTTGAGAAGATACGAAGCGACCAGGGTGTCTCCTCCGATACCCTGGAGCGTGATACCCTTGCGAAAAAGGACACTATAGGCTTGTTTGATATTGTGTCCATATTTTTTTTTTCGGCTATCCTCTAATACAGGCTTTAACCCAATGAAGACTTCCTCAGGGTTCAACCCCCGTTTCTCCTCACGAGCACCTGTCGAGATATAAAAGGTCTGCTGAAGCCCACAAGAAAATGCAAAGCCCGTCACGTCTGCCTTGAGCGGATCAGAAGACGTTTTTCCTAATACCAAAGAGAAGGCATCAGCATTCTTTAGGGTGAAAAGTAATTTTTGAAATTCCCCTTCCGTTAAGACTTGGTGGTAGATTTTCTGTTCACGGGGCTTTTGAGGAATTATTTCCTTGAGAAATCGGCTGAATTCTAATTCTTTAAAAATTGGCTCCAAAATATCTGGATCAGGCTTAGCTGTCCGGAAAAGTTGCAGGTCAAAGGGCAAAGGAAGTTTGATATCAATCGTAACCAAGTCTTTACTCAGACAAGCACTTTCATACCCTTGCCTCAGTTTATTCCTCACGTTTTGTTCTTTGATTTCTTCGAGATGAGCATAAAGATTTTCTATTGCCTGGTATTGTTGGATCAACTTAATCGCTGTCTTTTCTCCAATTCCTGCTACTCCAGGAATGTTATCCGAAGCATCCCCTGATAAACCTAAAACCTCAACCACCTTATCCGGAGTAACTCCAAACCGCTCCTGAACTTCTTTGATACCGAAAGCTTTATTGGTACGAGGGTCAAAGGTGCTGATGTTTTCGTCTATGAGTTGACAAAAATCTTTATCGCTCGAAACTATAATGGTAGAAACGTTAGCCGCGCTTGCTTGTTTGGCTATTGTTCCGATCACATCATCAGCCTCACACCCTTCACGCTCCAAAGCGTTAATCCTAAAACCGTGAACAATCTGTTTGATATACGGGATCTGGATACTGAGGGCATCCGGCATACCTGGTCGGGTCGCCTTGTAACTTTCGTACATTTTATGGCGAAAGGTAGGTCCCTTAGAATCAAACACGATCCCTAAATATTCCGGGTGATAATCCTCCAGGAGCTTTACCAACATGGCGGTAAATCCGTAGATTGCATTGGTAGGAAATCCCTTGGAACTCGACAAATTCTTAAGGGCAAAGTAAGCCCGGTAGATGGTGGAACTCCCGTCAATCAGGTAAAGGCAAGGTTTTGGTGGCATGGGAAAACTCCCTATAAAACCGATAAGGTTATATCGGTTACCTTAACATGGATTGGAGTAATTGCATACCTAAATAAGATGAAGCCGTAAAAAGTCGAAAATCAGATGGCACAGTAAAAAGCTTCAGATGCAAGGCGCGCAAATCCGACAGAATGAGGCGTACTTACCTGTACGCCGCAATGAATGAGGATGCAGCGCCTGTCTTCGTGCATCGCACGGAGGCAACGCCGCAGATGGCGCGCTCCAGATCATTATCACCCGCCCATAGGCGGGACTTTTTACGAAGCCGTCAAATAACAGGGAATGATTTTGAGAGGAAGCTTGGGCAGCATCTTCCATCAATAAACAATGATAAGAAGCGGAAAGGAAAATCCTCTACAAAAGATTAACCGGCCATGGGTAGAAAATTTTGCTGGTCCCTATCCTTAAATATATTTACCGTCCTTCATAATCAAGGCGGGAATTTTTTCTTCGGTTTTTAATGTGGAAGCTATCTTTCGGGTTTCTTGCAAGTCTGCGTAATTACCAACGATCACTCGATACCAACTCCCTTTTCCGGGCAGGTCAATCGAATACGAAGTTACCGGATATCCTTTTTTTTGAAGCCTGTCTTTTAAATCACGGGCATTTCCTTCAACTTTAAACGCACCCACCATGATGCAATACTGGCCCTCCGGGGTAGGGGCCGGGAGGGTGATCTCTTTTGTTTTGGATAAAGCACCCTTTGGAGCTTTTGTCATTTTTGGTTCTTCCTGAGGCTTTGCCGAAGCAGGAGAAACCAAGGGCACTTCTTCTTTTTTAGGCTCTGGCTTAGCCACAAGAGCTTCCGGAGATTTTGGAGAAGCAACCGGCTCTTTTGGTTCTTGTTTGGGGGTTGCAGGCTTTGTTATTTCCGGTTTTTCTGCGCCTGTTTTTTCTGGAAAAACCTCTTCGGTTTTTTCGGAAACAAGCGGTGGTGTTACTTCCTCAGGTTGCGTGGAAATAGTTTCAGGGGGTTCCTTTTGTTTTTCAGCAACCGGAGACTGGGGTGAAACAACGGGTTGAGGAGAAGTTGTTTCCATTTTGCTCAAGGCCACCTTCACCTTCTTTAGTAAGGAAGACTCTCCCGATTGAAAAAAATAAAAATATCCTCCCCCTATCAAAACAAGAATAACTAAAATACCAATACTGATAAAAAGAGGAGATGATTTTTTACCACCTGAGTGTCTGGGAATTTCCTGCTGATACATTTGCTCTTTCTGGTCAAAAAGATATTCCTCTTCTCGAAAGGGAGGTACAGTTTTCTCATCCTCTGGTTTTTCATCAGGCAGTTCTTTTTTTGCTTCCTCCATTATTTTTTCCTGCTCCAATTCCAGTCCGGAGATTGAATGCACGTCGGTCCCCTCACCAAAATCCTCCTCATTAAGTTCCAAACTTTCTTCTTTTGCGAAAGCGTCGGTCCTTTCTTTTTCCGGCATAGTGGGCGTCTTCATGAGGCCACTTCCTAACTCGTCGACCTCCATAGAGCCAGCGCATAACGGGCATTTATCGACATACTCTTCTGAGTGAAGATTGCATCGTGGACAATACATAAAACACCTTTTTTTCTTATTATAAGCGGTTAATTTTTAAAGACATATTATAAACCTTCAAAAATCTATAAGTCAATAAATTTTCTTTAATCTATACCCATTCATACTTCCAGGCCGTTTTTCGTTCCCTTACAGGCAGCATACGTACTTTTCGTCAAATAATAATTATTCATTTAATTTTGTTATGTTATATCGCACGATCAACAAAAAAAGAAACCTATAAAACAAGTTTCTCTTGTTTAAAAACTTTTGTTATGCTAATTTCTTAAAACAAAAATGGAATTTTGCTTTTTATTCTTCCTTGGACTTCCTTTAGGCTTAGGCTATCCAACCCAGACCAAACGCTCACTTTAAGAGAGGCGATGGAACAAGACACAACTTTTCTCCGCCTGAAAAGCGATCAAAAAATCAGAGAGCGTCTCCTGGAAATCGTCTCTGATTATCAAGTTCGTTTCCAAGCCATGCAAGGGGTGGGGACAAAAATTATTAACCCCTTTAGCTCCTTAAACCTGGTGGTCAGAAAATATGTTAATCCCCTCTCGCTCTTTCTGAACGACATTCGGCGACAGATTGAATCCCAACACCGCACCTATATCGAATCCTTGGAAAGGATCGCTCTCTTTGCCCGCCAAACAAGGCTCCGAGATGAAATTATTTCTGCAGTCAAGGAGCTGGAGCCGGTCGAAAAAGATAAACCTTATTTTCTCTATGCCCTGCAAGACTTGGTTGATGCCAAAGGGACCAAAGAACGAGGAGAAATGCTCAAGGAATGTCACCGGTATTTAGGCTCTATGAATAAAAAGTATCAAGTCAAATTTGGTTACCGTGACGAAATAGATATTATTCCTTGGCGGATAAAATTCGACCAATCCGAGGAAACAACCCTTGAAGGCACCTATTATTGTCCCAATCCGGTCCAGTTAAGCGGCTTCCGGAATGTGATTCTCCACCTGAGTCACTATTTAAACAGCAATCCCCATTTTTTTCGTTTCTATTATTTTCGGCTCCGTCGAGCAATCAGTGAAGATATCATAAGCATTGCGGAAGTATTATTCGAATTTGGTTTTACCGTAGAAAAAATTGCTGTTGGTCGCCAAATTGTTGAGGATACAAAATATGTTGAAGATACCCTCAATGACCATATTCTCTCCGCATTAGAAAAAACTGCTTCGCGGTTAAACACTATTAAAGAAATATCCTACCATATCTTCCGCCTCTCCCTCCTTAATTTAAGAAATATTATTCCTCTGCGGGATTTTTGCAGAATCACCAACCGCAGTAAGGCTCTATCATTTGCCGTTAAAATAGAAAAAGTGGAAAAGGGATACCGTATCTATCGCCGTATCGTCAATCTCTATCATGCCTATGAGAAAAACCATCATACCGTGGTTCTGAAGCATTTTCTTAATTTTATTTTCAGCCGTGCTCATTATGACTACCAGACTACTCGATCCATTCCTTTTGGTGGCGAATTCACCCGGACATTTATTTTTCCAACCTACTTCAATATTGCGCATGTCCAAGAAAAAGCCCAAGAAGAAATCGCGGGATATAGTTCCAAGGGCAAAGAGGAGATGTTAGCCTTGGTTAAACTTCTGCTCAACTCCTTAATGAATCCCCAACAATTTCGGAATAAAAAATTAGCTGTTTTGGGAGATATCCAATCCGGGGCAATGGGCAAAGTGAGCATTGGAATCTACCAGGGCAATATTGTCGCCTTGAAAAAACCAACGTCTGATCCTGGAGCTAAAGATTTTCCTCTTCTGTTAAGGTTTTTAAAGCATGAGGGCCGGATTCATGGCGAGCTTATTCAGCAAGGTTCTTCTGCCCACCAAAATATTGTTGAGTGTTATGGTCCGGTACAAAGTGATCAGGGTGACACGATGTTAGCCCTCGGTTACTATCCAACTGATAATTTAGAAACCCTTATTGGGAAAAATGCGCGATTGAGCTCTATTGTTCAATTGAAGTCGTGGGAAGGAATAACACTCGAGATCATCTNTCGAATTTTTATCCAAATGATTGATGCCCTGATGTACCTAAAAAGCAAACAGGTTGTTCATCGGGATTTGAAGCCCACTAATGTTCTTTTCCTTGCTGATCAAAGTGGCGTGTTGAAACTCATCAAAATTATAGACTTTGGCGTTGCAATCTCTTTTGATCCAGCATATTCAACTGACTTGTTTGAAGGAAAAACCGTTGGGACCCTAAATTTTATGGCCCCGGAACAATTGGTAGGCAAAGAATCTTATCAGTCAGACCTTTATTCCTTGGGAGCGATAATCTATTCCCTTTTAACCGGAAGGGTTCCCCTCTCCTTGGAAGGGGCTTCCAATCTCAAAGAAAAACTTAGACTGGTGTACCGGGGAAGTAGGATACCGATTGTCGAGGCCAATCCTGATTTGCGCGCCTCACCCGAACTCATTGAAATGGCGAGTATTGTTGAACTGATGTTAGAACCAAGTCCTCAAAGCCGTCCTCATATTGACAAGGTAAAGGAAAAGCTTGAAACGCTCTGGTCCACGATAGACAATACTGAAAAATTATTAATTCCGATCAAGTATGCTAAGCCCTGGGGTAAGATGGGACCGGATTTTTGGGAAAGGACTACTACCAATACGCTTACGTTAGACGACTTAATAAACTAAGTATAAACTTTTTTTTCGTCAAAAATTTTTTCCTGAAATACTTTAAATTCTTGACTTTCCAACTTTCGGTAAAAACAGCTTCGGTATCCCGCATGGCAGGCCGCTTTTTTTTGCTCAACTTTTATTAAGATGGCATCATTATCACAATCAATCAAAATCTCTTTTATGCTTTGAATATGTCCCGAATGTTCACCTTTTTGCCAGTATTTTTTTCGTGACCTGCTCCAAAACCATGTCCGTCCCGACTCCAAAGTTCTCTTGAAAGCCTCTTTATTCATGTAGGCCACCATAAGCACTTCGTTATTTACATAGTCCTGGATTATTGCGGGCACCAACCCCTGCTTATCATATTTAATCTGATCAATTAGGTCCATAACTCCTCTTCATTTACATACTACTTTCTTTTTCCCTTATTTTTTTCCCAGAACTTCTGGAGGTCAGCTTCCTTGCCAAAAAACTCCTTTTGTTCTTTTTGGGGAAGAAGTTTTGCGAATTTGTGAGCAGCAGGAAGAAAATAAGGGCTGGCAATTGAATCGGTTAGTATCGAAGCATCTGGTGGATAGTTAACCATCAAAATGGCAACTGTAATACAACCCAAGGAAAGCCCCTTAACTACTCCTATGGTTATACTTACAAAGCGATCAATACCGCCAAAATGTATTTGTTTAAAAATACCATCCAGGAATCGGCCAATCAAAGAGACAATCCCAAAAGCCAATAGAAAAACAACCACAAATCCTACGGCTCCCGCAAAACTTTCCGGAAAAACTTTTTCAGGAAAAACCTTACCGACATCCCAATAGTATCGGCCAGCAATCACAAAGGAGAGGATAATGGCTGCTAAAGAAAAAATTTGTTTGCTCCCCCCCCGAAGGGAGCTTAAAAAATAGCAGGCAACAAGCAAGATAAGCAAAACAAAGTCAAGAAAGTTTGGAGCCATTATCGTCCTCCTTCCAGCCCCTATAAATGCACAAACCAAGGGCGAGCAGATTATTGTGAAAGCTCTTCTTTTACAATTTTACTCAGAACGCTCCCTGATGCTCTCCCGGTTAATTTTTTGGTGAGAATCCCCATCACCTGCCCCATTGATTTCATGTCTTTTGCTCCCACCTCCGCAATAACCATCCGGGTTTCTTTTCTGATTTCCTCTTCGCTCATCTGTTTGGGGAGAAACTCTTTTATAATTTNCATCTCGGCTTTTTCTTTTTCAGCCAAATCATCACGTTTCGCTTTCGTAAACTCATCAATTGCTTCTTCGCGTTTACGAAGCATCCCAAAGAAAACCTTATGCACATCCTGCTCCTCAACCGGTTTTCCCTCTTTCTCCTTGTAGGTGAGTTCGGCCATCATCATCCGAATAGTTCCCGTGCGAAGGGAGTCTTTATTTTTCATGGCCTGATGGAGTTCAGAACGAAGTCTTTCTTTCATAACACCTTCCTTACATTTCCTTTGCAAGCATCAAAACGCAAAAAAGTTTTTATGACTTCCCCTTGGCCAACCTTCTCGTCAGCCGACGATACCTTTTAATCTTTCTCCTTAAAGCTGTAATCGTCTTTTTATCTTTTTTGAGGGCAGCGTTTTTTTCCTCTTTTAAGTTCTTAATTCTTTTTTTTAGACCGCCTATGGTATGGGCTTTTTCTTTTTTTACTGGTTTCTGAGGTTCTCCCCGGGCCTCACGGATAGCGTGAATAAGCTCCTCCTTTTTCATCGCGTGGACGCCGGTAATTCCTTCGTACTGTTTAGCGATTTCCCTTAGTTTGGTTGCGGTTAACTTTTCTAAATCCTTCTCTTCCATCACTTCACCTCTTTTCGATTTTAGGCTTATTGAATCACATTGTCCTTCCCTCTGTGTTACTTAAGTAGTTGAACAAACCCTTTGAGGTTTTTTAGCGTAAAACCATCTTTAGGCTTCGTTCCATTTCGATCCAAATAATAGGCCCTCATGCCCAACTTTTGAGGGACTAAAAAGTCAAATTCATAATGGTCTCCTACATGGATCATCTGAGAAGGGGGAACCCCCATTATGTCGCAAATCTTTTTATAGAATTGAGGAATTTTTTTAACCTGTCCAAAATCTGAAGTAGCGGAAAATATCCGCCTGAAATAAGGACTGATTCCCGTTTCCTTTACTTCCATTTCCACAAACTCTCGCGCTGCGTTGGAGGTAACAATAAGTTCAAAGTCTTCTTTCAATTCCTCTAGCACTTCTTTTACTTCAGGGAAAAGTCTAATTTCCTTGCGATGTTCTTCCAGCAAGCCTTTCCAATCACCTGGAAGATCAAAAAAATCAAACCAGTACTTTATATCATACCAAATAAGAGAGCCATCCCCAACTCGTTCATATTCGCTCATTACCTTCGCTGTTGCTTGCTCAAGAGTAATGTGATTTTTTTGGGCATAAAGTTCTGGGATTTTCCTTTCCCATACTAAGTTGATATACGTAGGTTCAACCAGGGTGCCATCTAAGTCAAAAGAAATGAGTGTGGTATTCTGCATTGGAAACTATTCACCCGAACGCATGTTTTTCGATAATAGACCAAAAGAAAATAAACCCATTTTTTTATGGTAAATCATATTTTATAGCTTTAACTTAGTTAAAATTCTTATGTATGTCAACGAAAATATGTCAGGAGTTTCCAACGTGTTAGGAGTGATGAAGGCGAAGCACTATAGTATAAAAAATTCCTTAGTTCCTTCAATGAAAAGCATGCTAAATAATGAAAGCCTTTGAAGCGTAATATGGGTTAAAAATCTGTTTACCCAAATATTCCACTTCCTCCCCCCCCTTTGACAGTTTTATCAGGGAAGGCAACCAAAAAAGTGAATCACTTAATATCAGAGGCTTTCATTTGACAAATAAAATTTTTTCTATATTATTAAATAATAAAATCCGATTGTTATAAAAATATTTTAAACCATGACAAGAATTTTTACTTATTCTATTTTGATCTTTTTGTTTTTTGGGGGAACCTTTGTCGGACTTTGCCAGGAAAATTATCACATCACTGGCATCCAATACTGGTCAGCCCCAGACCAAACCAAAATTATCCTGGATGTAAGCGGTAAGGTCACTTACAAACCTTTCTCATTAAATAATCCCAACCGATTTGTCATTGACTTCAATGACACAACTCTTTCTTTCCCCTATCAGGATATCACGGTAAAAGATGGGATTGTGAATCAAATCCGATTTGGGAATTTTGAAAAAAATAATTTAAGGGTGGTCTTTGACGTGGTTCAGCCAGTTGAGCCAAATATCTTTTTTATTGAAAATTCCCCAGACAAAACGCAACGATTATCAATCAATCTTTTAAGACCGGATCTGAAAAATTGCGTTGATAAAGATCGGGTAACGATGCTTTCCGAAGCAAAAAATAAGAAATTAATTGTGATTGACCCAGGTCATGGCGGAGAGGATCCGGGAGCGATTGGCCCAAGAAAAACTAAGGAAAAGGATATTGTTTTGCAATTTGCCCGGACCTTAAAAAAGATGTTTGATGAAAAACCAGGGTACCAAGCCGTTCTAACCCGAAACGGGGATTATTTCCTCCCTTTAAAAGAACGGACAAAAATAGCCGAAAATTTTCATGCTGACCTCTTTATCAGTATCCATGCTGACAGCAACCATATAAAGCAAACTCAAGGGGCTTCAGTATATTGCCTATCCCTAAAGGGAGCAAGTGATGAAGCGACCCGTTGTTTAGCGGAAAAAGAAAATTCCTCAGATTTAATTGTTGGCATCCCCTTTTCAGAAAATGATGACCTCAACCTTACTCTGCTCGACTTAGCTTTAACCAACAACATCAATTCCAGTCTCCGTTATGGAGCTTTAATCCTAAAAGAGATAGAAAGGATCCACTCCGTAAAATTCGAAAAACCAAAGCAAGCGGCTTTCAGGGTCTTAAAAACTGCAGAAATGCCTTCAGTGCTTATCGAGATTGGTTTTATTAGCAACCCCGTTGAGGAGAAAGCCTTAAAACAGACCGATTTCCAGAACCAGGTGGGACAAGCGATTTTAGCGGCTACTGATCAGTTTATTAACCTTATGGCACAAAAAGATACGTCACCTCAAAACAACGAATGGAAAGCACATGCTTGCACCTCGCAACCATAGTCATCAACGCCTGTTTAAATATGCAGTTCTATAATATCTCCATCCTCCAAAAGATGATCTCTTTGAACTCGTTGGCCTTTATATTTTTCTGAACCCCAAATACGAGCATACAGAAGCTTCTCAACAAAATCTTTATGAATCTCGGCAGCAAAGTCCAAAACTGTGCTGCCTTTCTTTAAAATAACCGGATGTTTTAAATCCGGCTCTTTTCCCGGGGACTTAGTATACGCTCTGATAATCTTAAGAAACGTGAAAATTTCGTTCTTCAAGTTCTCCAGGTTTTTCCCCTGCGTTGCTGAGACCGCAATGGGGTGAAAAGCGGAAAATTTTTCTTGAACCAGAAGGAAGTTCTTTGCTGCTTCTGCTGCATCGAATTTATTCCCAACAATAATCATTTTCTTTCCCAAAAACACAACTTCTTCCGGATTAACCGTCCATTCAGGTTTAACTTTATATTTTTCCAGTTCTTCCAGCAACAGTGCCGCCTGTGTTTCCGGTCCATCAATAAGATCAACTATCAGAAGCAAAGCATCGGCATTCCGAACAACATTTATGAGCCAACCCCGAGCCGATTCATCGAAAACAGAAGGAATATCAACCAACTGAATCTTTATATTTTTATACTCCATCATTCCAGGGATGGGGGAATGAGTCGTATAGGAATACTCACCAACTTCGGGCTTTGCTTGGGTTAAGCTACCAACCAGCTGTGACTTTCCCGCATTTGGGAACCCTATTAATACAACCTGCCCTGCCCCACTTCTTATCACATCAAAAAGTTGACTGCGTTTCCCTCCTGATTTTTTTAGGGTATCTTCTTTCAGCTGGGATATTTTACGCCTTAAATCAGCCCGAAGTTTGTCAGTTCCCTTATGCTTGGGCATTATCGCGAGCATGGTTTCCAGGGCAAAAATTTTCTCGGAAGGATTTTTTGCCTGTCGATAATTTTTTTCAGCCTCATAATACTGCGGAGTGAGGTTTGCAGGCATGGGGATATTAAGGAGTAGCAGTATGTTTGCGTCTTAAAATCTCTATATTAAGATCATGGACCTTGTTTTTTGCTTCCTGGGATTCGGGATCGATTTTGTAAACTGTTTTATATTCCGCGAGCGCATTTTCTAAATCTCCCATATTTTCGTAAACCCGAGCTAAGCTAATCCGGTAGGCAAAGTTTTGAGGAGCAAGCTGAATTGCTTTCTGGTAGTGGTTAATAGCTTCATCAAATTCCTTATTTTTAGCCAGAAGAGAGGCCAATTTGTCATGGAGGTCTGCTTTATTAGGTTCTACCTTTAAAATTTTCTGATACGCTTCCAACAGTTTTTTCTCATTATTCGTTCTTATATAAAGGTCAGCCAAAGCATCAAGGGAGTCGACGTCACGAGGATTAAGCTGGAGCGCTTTTTCATACACCTCGATCGCCTCATTCAGTTTTCCCATTTTTTCTAAAGATTGGGCTAAGTTCTTTCGGTATTCATTATTTTCTGGGGCTAAGGAAAGAGCCTTTCGGTAATGGGTTAGCGCCTCTTCTCGCCTACCCAGTGCATCATAGAGCACCGCCAGATTATTTTCTACCACGTGGTTTTTAGGCTCAACACTAAGAATTCGNTCATAAACATTAATCAGTTTTCTTTTGTCATTTTCTTTTTTAAGAAGATCAGCTAATGCATAAAGCGTATCCCGATCCTTGGGCTTAAGTGAGAGAAAATTTTCATACTCATTAACCGCCTCATTCCTTTTGCCTGCTTCATAATAACAGGTGGCTAAAGCCTTTCGGAAAGTCGAGTCTTTGGGACTAAGCTTCACCGCCTTTTGCAAAGATTCTATCGCCTTATTCCATTCTTTTTTCTCCTGGTAAATGAATCCAAGGTTGTTGTAAAGAGTGGCATTTTTTGGTTCAAGTTTCAGAAGACGCTCATACGTGTTAATCAGGTTATCAGTATCTTTTTTTGCGCCATAAAGGTCGATCAAGGTATAAAGGACATTTTTGTTCTGGGGATTTTGAGAGGAAACATTTTCGTATTCTTTGATAGCTTGGGGGTAATTTTTATTCTGTTCATATACCTTGGCAAGATTGATCCGAAAATCAGCATCCTTTGGATTAAGAGCCAGAGCTTTATTATAGGCACCTTCAGCCATTTTAAAATCCCCTTTTTTAAAATACGCATAGCCTAAGTTATTATAAACAGTGGCATT
>JGI20214J51650_10002366_pt1 | contig 11898 bp, 17 predicted proteins | sample WetSurMetagenome_FD_51650 | JGI IMG/M metagenome (IMG submission 51650)
AAAAAAAGAATTATGTTGCCAGAGGTGCGCCCTTACCCTCGATTGCAGCCTTGATCTGCGCCTGGAGCTGCTCGAACTTTGCCTGGAGCATCTTCTCCTGCTTCTCGAGGGACTTGATGCGGAGCTCGAGGGTCTCGACCTTTTCGTTCAGCTTGGCGTTTACGACCTCTTTCTTCTTCTGCATCATGACCGTGCCGACGCTCATGTACATGACCGCATCGTCAGCGGAGTCGCTGATCTCTTCCTGAGCCCGTTTCGCTTCGCGGACAGCGAGCTCGTACTGGGCTTTCTGCTGGAGGATCGTCTGGAGCTGCTGCTGGAGCTGCTGGAGCATGCTCAGCTGGTTCTGCACTTTGGGTGAAATATTGTTCATGGTCAAACTCCTGCTACTATATCGACTCAATCGATAAAAAGGGTTATTCAACGGCACCGGGAAAGGAGCACGGAAGATCCCCGGTGCTTCCCCTGAAGTACCTGGATCATTGTCCGGACACAAGGTCCTGGACTTCATCCGAAACGTTGATGAGCCTGAGGTACATGTTGAGGGCAGCCCGAAGCGAAGCCGTGTCCCGTGCTTCGATCTTCAGGACAAGGGTGCGATCTCCTTCGGTCCAGCAGCAGGTCGATGAGCGGGGGTTCACTTCGTCAGGAAGTTCCGGTTGCAGTGCAAGATAGATCATCTTCGCATGGTCGGAAGTGAAACGGAAGAGTGCCTCGTGACGTTCCAAGGTAAAAGACCTGTCGTACTATGGAAGAAAAGAGATGATAAAATTATTTTCCAGGTAATCTGGAAAAGGGTGGCTTATCGGGCTTTGAGCTCTTTGATCGCCGCGCCGCGTTCCTTGAAGAGGATACGGTGACCGCAGTAGGGGCACCGCACATTGACGTCGATCTCGACTTTCTGTTTGCACCGTGCACACTTGTAGGTACTTGCCATGCTGTTTGTCCGTTATTTCCTGGTTTCTTCAGCAACGGTACGGTCGATTGCACGCTGTGCAATCTTCATGGACGGGGTCTGTGGCTGGTACGCACCGCCGGCAAATTTATACCCGCACTTGCGGCATTCCCAGATACCGGTTCCCTTGCGCGCTACAGATTCCATGTCGCATTTCGGGCAGCGGTGCAGTGCACGTGAGATCTTCTCAATATCGTTCACGCGCTTGCGTACAAATCTTCCGTACCGGCATCCGAAACGTCCTGAACTACCGGTCACTTTTCCTTTTGCTTTGTGTGTCGAGCTTGCCATGATGGATACCCACCGATCTGTCTTCTTTTATTTGTCCTCTGAATTAATATACTTGATTGAGGATCTTGACCTGGGCCTCGCCTTTCGAGAGCTTGTTGATCAGGTCGTAGAACTCTCCCTGGATACCGGCCGGGATACGGACTACGCAGACCCAGGACCCGTCCTTCTGCCACTCCTCTTTCTCCATGACCGAGCCGGCGGCGATGTCACCGTACGCCTTCGCAGCAAAGTCGGGGGGGATCTTGATAGCAAGGCGGAGTTCCTCGAAGCGTATCGGAAGCAGCGGGCGGAGGGCTTTGACGGTCTCTTTCACCAGTTCATCGAGGTGCTTGAAGGGATCGATATTGACCCTGGCCTCTTCCATGGCCCGTTCGATCCGTGCCGGGGGATGGGGGTGGCCGGTCTGGGGGTTGACCGAGTTCCGTGATATGAACGTGATTACCTGCCGGCGTTTCTCCTCGATCATCTGCTTCCGCTGTTCTGCGGTCAGGTGGATCTCGCCCTTCTCGATGATCCGCCGGGCAACCGTCTCGAAATCGGTTGTATGGAAGACCTTCATGAGGGCTTCATCGGATGCCCGGGTGGCCTTCGAAGTATTGCCAAAAACATTGAGCGCGGCTACCACATCCTCGATATTGACGGCCTGTCCCTGTCGGACGAGACCCGCCTGGCGGGGGTCGACCAGGATCTCGAACCGCTCCCCGTGACTTTCGAGCCGCGCTATCACCGCATCGTCAAGGGAGATCATGCGGGATCACGGTTTGAACTGCTCGACGTAGGATGCTACTTCTTCCCGGCTCATCTTCCTGAATACCGGACTCGTCTTCCCGATCATCCCAATCTCGACCTGGTCCACATCGAATTTCCCCTCAGTCGCAGAGTGGAGGGCTTTGAGGCCCAGCGGGATTGCGTCCTTCATCTCGGCATCCGGATTATATTCCTCTTCGAAGACCTTCATTGCTGCAGGGCGGCCGATGCCGATGCCGGTGGCCTTGTACTCAAGGAGGGTCCCGGAAGGGTCGGTCTCGAAAAGACGGACTTCCCCGTCGCTGACACCGGCGATGAGCAGTGCCGTCCCATAGGGGCGGATACCGCCGTACTGGGTCAGGGACTGCATATGGTCGCAGAGTTTCTTCGAGAGGGCCTCGACCTCGATAGGTTCATCGTAGGAGACCCGGTTTATCTGGCACTCGACACGGGCCCGGTCAACGAGTGCACGGGCGTCGCCGACAAGCCCTGAGGATGCAACGCCGATGTGTTCATCGATCTTGAAGATCTTCTCGATTGATGATGCTTCCAAAAGCTTGGAATTTACGCGTTTATCAACAATCAGCACGACACCGTCTTTTGCCTTGATCCCGACAGCGGTAGTCCCCCGCTTGACTGCCTCGCGGGCGTACTCCACCTGGTAGAGCCTGCCGTCAGGAGAAAAGACGGTTATTGCCCGGTCATATCCCATCTGATATTGTGGTTGCATTATGGTAACTCCAGATCGTCTCTAGATATAAATAATCGGTTTGTATTTTTAAATCCCTTTTCAATGACATCAAGCTTCTGACCGTTGCAGTAAAGGACCGAACAGGGCGTTTTATTGAAGATACCTTCCCCGGGTCCGGTTCCTTCAGGAGCGTTCTGTGCCCCGGCACGGATCCGTTCACGGAGGCTCTCAATCGTACCGGACGCGGCAATGATCCTCAGGGCAAGGCGGACGTTACGGCAGAAGGTGACCGTCGAGAGAGCGATGGCCAGCTCTTTTTCGGACCCCCGCCGGCAGCGGACGATGACATGCCCTTCTTCTGCGGCTACAACGGCAGCCATAATAACGGCGGCCATGGCATCTCCCCAGAGTGACGTTACAGCATCGGAGATTGTGTAATAGAGCTCTTTCTGATCGATTACGGTTCCGGCAGGTTCTACCCGTGTCAGGACGTACCGCCGGTTCTCCCGGAGCGTGGGTGGGCGGGTACTCATGGGATCACCCTCACCGAAGGGACCGGGGGAGAGGTAACCTGTCCGACTCCACCGAATGCCTTTTCGACATCGGGGATATCCATGCCAAGGAGCGAACAGAGGGCAGTTATCTCCCGGGTGGCCCGCATATCCAGAACCGATCGGGCACCGGTTGAGAGGGTGAGAGGGAACTCAAACCGCCGTTCGAAAACAAGCATGTCGCGGTACCGGTGGATGGCCCGCTGCCGCGCAATTCCCCGTCCAAAAATAAGCGGGGAGAGATCGATGTCCAGAGCAACACCGCAGTCCGCGGCCATCTTCGCTGTCACATGATCGAACGCGGTTTTCTCTGCTGCATGAATACCGCGGAGGATATGTACGCCCTTAAGGCTGAGTACAGCCCGGTTGAACCCGTTATCCCGGGCATTGACAATCATGACTGCCCCGGTATCCTGGTTCTTTCTGACACGGGCGATTACGTCCTTCACGGGTAAATCCCTGAGCAGGACGCCGCTCCGGATTTCTATCCCCTCGCAGATCCCTGACGGGACATCAACCGCAACGAGACTGTCCAGACCGAGAGTTTCGGCTTCAAGAGCCATGCGCCGCACCGAAGAATCGCCGCACGGGTAGGGAAATACCGCTGCATCGGTGATCTTCATAAGAGTAACATCGGTTAAAAAAGGATAAGGTTATTTGCCCTGGTTCGCATGGGAGCGGATGCTGGGGCGGGTCTTCTCGGTACCCTTGCCACGGTACAGCATACCCCTGCCCTTGAGACCGGCTGAGGTCTTGCCACGCTCGGCACGGCCGCGGTGGACCGGGTCTGCGAGCCAGGCAAGGTTCTTGTCAGCCCGTATTGAGGGGTGGTGACCGTCAACGAGGATGACCTCGTAGTATTTCAGTTTCCCGTCCTGCCCTACCCAGTAGGAGTTGAGCACTTCCATGTTCGGGAACTTCTTCGACGCGCGTTCTTCAGCGATGCGCTGGATGCTCTTGCCTGCCGTGAGACGGTTCTTGCCCATGCGGGCTGAGCGGCGTGCACGGACATACCGGGATGTCCTGCGGCCACCGCGGCGTACCTGGACGCGGGCGACAGCGATGCCCTGCTTTGCCTTGTAGCCGAGGTTGCGTGCCCGGTCGATACGGGTCGGGCGTTCAACGCGGACTACGGCGCCCTCGCGGCGCCATTCCTGCATACGGTTCCAGAGCAGTTCCTTGACCCCGCTCTTTGCCGGTACTTTCCAAGCCTCCCTGACGAAGGCGTACATTGATTTTACCATGATAATCACCTAAGGTTCGGCCCAAAGTCGGGCTACATTCCTTTCACACGGGACGCATCCCGCATTCCCATATACTACAACCTGAGGGGTATTAAAGGGTGAGGGACAGGGACAAAGAATAAGTCAGGGGTTACATTGACAATTACAAAACACCAGGGGGATTATGCTAAAAAACCTCGTGGAATATTTTTTTCCCAGGTTAGTGTTCCTTTGAACACATTTTTTATTATAGTGATATTTATGAGGGCTCCCCGCCTCGGGGCCTCTCCGAGCCACGGCGGGGCAAGAAGTTACAGGAAAGATTGTAGTCACCGGACCGCCGCTGGGGCGCCCTCAATTACCGANCCCAGCGGGAGATCCGGAATTAAGTAGCGCAAAACCCGACGAGGCGTTTTGCGCGTATGGCATCGTTATGGGGTAAGGGGGTCTCAACACCCATCATAAATAAAGATAAAAATGATGGTGAAGGAGGAACGTCACTTCCCCTTCTTCTTCTCCACAACGCGGATATCGGTAATCCGCGTCACCGGATACTGCCCGTCCTTATCTTTCTCGGCCGACTTGACCATATCCCAGACCGTGAGCAGGGCAACCGAGACCCCGGTCAGGGCTTCCATCTCCACGCCCGTCTTCCCGGTCATCTTCACAACCACGGTCGCTTCAATATATCCCTCACCGTCAGTAAAATCTACGACAATGGAGCTGATCGGAATCGGGTGGCACATCGGAATGATCGTGGCAGTGTTCTTGACAGCCATCGTCGCTGCGACCCGTGCCGTTGCAAGCACATTCCCCTTCACGACCTTCCCCTCGCGGATGGCGGCAAGCGTTTCGGGCCGGAGATAGATCTTTCCGGCAGCAGTTGCTTCGCGCACAACCTCATGTTTCCTGCTGATGTCCACCATCTGCGCCCGGTCGTCCTGAATATGTGTAAACTCAACCATTCATGCACCTTTCCCGGCCCGTTTGCCGAATAATACCCATGGAATACGGTCGACAAGATCGGAGGCAAGCAACCCCCCGCCACGTTCCGCCACGACTCCCTGCCCGGCAACCCCGTTGACGTAGGCCGCTATACAGCCTGCCTCAAAAGCCGGCAGGTGGCAGAGGAGCGCCCCGGCAATGCCGGCCAGCACGTCCCCGGTCCCGCCGACAGTCATTGCCGGATCCCCGGCCCGGTTGAAGCGGACCCGTGCACCGTCCGTGATGACATCGGTATGACCCTTGAGAAGGATTGTCCCGGTAATGCCCGCCTTCCTTGCGATCCGGGCCCGGCCAACAGTATCTTCCGGGAGGGCTGTACCGGTTATGCGGGTGAATTCCCCCGCATGAGGGGTATACACGGTATCTCCCGATGCGACAGGCAGGGGGAGGCGGAGGGCATCGGCATCGAATACCGCCTTTTTACAGTGCGGCGCCACTTCAAGGACAACCCCATGGCTCTCCGTCCCTACCCCGTTCCCGCAGACCACGACGTCCGCTTTCCTCGCAAGGGCGATCAGCTGTTCGGCGTGCTCCGGTCCGATACGCTTACCATCCAGCCGTTCGTAGATCAGGTCAGGCACCGGCTCAAAAACCGGCGAGGCGATTCGTACGATGTCGGCACCGGCCCTCAGCGCCCCAAGACCGGCGAGATACGGAGCACCCTGATAGGGACCACCCCCGATGATCAGCACCTCCCCACCGGCACCCTTGTGTGCTTTTTTGCTGCGTGCGGGAAGAAGGGTGAGCTCCCCTGGCCCGACTGTGCATTCCGCTTCGAGGGGGATCCCGATATCAACGACAGTTGCTCCCTCCGACTTCGCCCGGTGGAAGGCAACAATGCGGTCCGCCCGCATTCCCGGTGTCGGGATATCGGCAGCAAGGATCTTCGCTGTGGAGGCATTGGCCATCCGGATGCAGGTTGCAAGGGGTTCCCTCGGCAATCCCCGGGTCCCGGTCCCGAGCAGGGCATCGACAATGACATCTGCTTTCCCAAACAGATCGGCCATTACTTCGACGTCGTCCCGGCACTGGAACGGGTGGAGCGTGACAGCGGCGTGGCGAACTGCTGCGAGGTTGTGCTCGCAGGCTGCGCTCCTCCTCCCGAGATCAAGGTAACAGATATCGGTCCTGACGCCATGCTGCAGATAACGGGCGGCAACCATCCCGTCCCCGCCATTGTTCCCATTCCCGCAGAGCACCAGCACGTGATCCGGGTTGAAGGAAAGGACGTTCTCCGCAAGGGCTCTTCCCGCGCTCTCCATCAGTTGGAGGTCCGTCACTCCCAGGGCCATCGCGTTGGTATCCACCACACGCATCCGCGCCGGGGTGATCAGTCCCGTCTCCACAAACTCGCCGTACAGGTCTGGTTGCATAGTGAGTACAATTCATGTGCAGGGACATCCCTAAATACTATGCAATGGGTTTTTGTGATGATGTAAAGGCAGCCGCTGAACAGGTTGCGGCAGCACGGGAAATTACCATCATCTCCCACATCGATGCTGACGGTATTGCCTGCGAGGCGATCCTGTCCCAGGCAATCTCCCGGCTGGAAATTCCCGTAAAGTCCGTTTTTGTCCGCCAGTTAGAGCCGCTCACGATGCCGCAGGTCCCTTCCGATGAATCCCTGAAAGTATTTTCCGATCTCGGCGCCGGGCAGCAGAACCTGATGGCGGAACGGGGATTTACCGGGAAGGAGATCCTGATCATCGACCACCATGTCAGCCAGCCGGTGGACGGGTGTTCCTACACCCAGGTCAACTGCCTGCCGTACGGGTTTACCCGGATGAGTGCCGCCGGCGTCGCCTATCTCGTGGCAAAAGAGCTGGACAGCATCAATACGGATCTCGCAGGCCTCGCTGTCATCGGTAACGTAGGGGATATGATGGCGCGGGAAAAATGCGGGCTCGTCGGCCCTGCCCGCGACATCATCGTGGAGGATGGTGCCCGGCACGGTTCTGTGGAAGTGCGGAAAAAGGACCTGAACTGCTACGGGACGGCAACCCGCCCGGTCCACCTCTCGCTTGCTTATAACGACGACCCGTTTATCAGGGGGATCAGCAATAATCCGGAAGGTGCCCGCCAGTTTCTCAAACGACTGGGGATCCGGCAGCAGGCCGAGAATGGTCGGTGGTACGTCTGGGAAGAGCTTGCTGTGGAAGACCGCCGGGCGATCATCTCCGCTCTTGCCGAGCAGCTGATAGCAAACGGCGAAAAGATTGACCGCCTGCTAGCGGAGACTTACGGGTTCCCGCTCGAACCGCCACGGACACCGCTCCGGAATGCCCAGGAATACGCTACGCTCCTGAATGCCTGCGGAAGGTGGTCTAAACCTCACACGGGCGGGGCGATCCTCCGGGGGGACCGTGGCGCTGCCTACCGCGACGCCGAGCATATGCTCAACAACCACCGTGCCATCATCAGGAACCTGCTCCAGTTCATTATCGACACCGGTGTCAGGGAGCTGGAAAATCTTCAGTGGATCCATGTCGGCGGAAGATACCCGGACACGATTGTCGGTATCGGGGCAGGCATGGCCCTCTCGAAACTGAACAGTTCGAAACCCATCCTGATCATGTGCGAGGTCCCTGAAGATACCAGCCTGACCAAGGTCTCCATGCGGACGAACGAGCGGGTTGTCGAGCGGGGTATCGACCTCCAGCAGGCCCTGAACACCGCCTCGGCCGAATACGGGGGCGGGGGCGGCGGGCACAAGATCGCAGCGGGAGCGTACATCCCGAAAACGGCAGAACAGGAGTTTGTCATTCGTGTCAACAGAATACTCGGAGAACAGTTCGCTGCGGCGGGTCCAGGTCATCGCTGATTACCAGTTCGGCGGTCTTGTGGGTACCGGCCTTTTTCCGGAAGGCTGCACGTTCATCTATTCAACCACCGGGCGTATCCGTCAGGTGCTGTATGAAGGGACGCGGCTGGCAACGGTTCGGGCATCGGACGGCAGGCTGACCCTCGGGATGGAGGGAGCACGGCGCCTGCAGGTACTTCTTCCCGCGCCCGGCTACCGCGTCACAATCCGGGATGATGTCGCGGAATTTGTTGCCAAAGGAAAGAACGCCTTCGCAAAGCACATCGTGGCTGCCGATCCGGCTATCCGCGCCGGGGATGATGTGCTTGTGGTCGCCGGGGATGACCGGCTGGTTGCCTGCGGCGCTGCGGTGGTTTCAGGCGCGGAGATGCTTGCATTTAATTATGGAGTAGCGGTAAGAGTACGGCAGGGTAGTGAGAAGGATGCTTCCGGGAAATATCAACCCACGCCAGATGAAGGCGATGATGAAGAAGCTCGGCATGAATGTCGAGCAGATTGAGGATGTCCAGAGTATCGTCATAAAGACACCGAAGGGCAATTACATCTTCGATTCGGCCGAGGTCTCGGCAATGACCATGCAGGGCCAGACCACATACCAGGTTGTCGGCGATATCCGCTTCGAGCCGGCAGCTCCCGATATCCCAAAAGAGGATGTCACGATGGTCGCTGCCCAGGCAAATGTCTCTGAAGAGAAAGCCCGTGAGGCGCTCGTGGCAACCAAAGGCGACATCGCTGAAGCGATTATGCGGCTGACCCGGTCATGATCGAGGCCGGCGACCGCGTCCTCCTTGTCGGTGATGGAAGGGAATTTTTTGTCAAAGCCGGTCCGGGTAATCTCGGGACCGATAAGGGGCAGCTGGACCTGAGCAAGCTGGTGGGATGTACCGGCGGAGATATCATCGAGACCCACAGCGGGGCGAAGTTCACGATCCGGATCCCCCGGCCGACCGATTTCTTCACCTATGGCAAACGGTCAGGGGCCCCGATGCTCCCGAAGGATATCGGCCTGGTCATAGCTTACACGGGCATGAACCATAACGATGACGTGCTCGATGCCGGTACGGGGAGCGGGATTGCAGCGATCTATTTTGGCGGTGTGGCAAAGACGGTAAGAACCTATGAAGTCCGGCCCGAATTTTCCACCCTCGCGATGAAGAACATCACTGAGGCAAAGCTGCCGAATGTTGAAGCGGTTGCAAAGGATTTCCTGGAAGCAGAAGGGTGTTATGACGTCGTCCACCTGGACCTCCAGATCCAGCCGGAGCACGTGACCCATGCATACTCCCTCCTGCGTTCCGGCGGGTACCTTGCGTGCTACACCCCTTTTTTGGAGCAAATGGCTATCGTTGTCGATGCGGCAACCCCGCTCTTCNGCGAGGTTCACACCCATGAACTTATCGAGCGGGAGATGACCCGCTCCAAGAGGGGGACCCGGCCCTCAACCTCGGTGAGTCACTCGGGATATGTGACGATCGCGAGGAAATAGGAATTCTGGCCCTGTAGAAATCATTGAACAAACGCTCCCGGGGGCTCCGCCAGCGCTTTGCCCCCGCTGTGGCACTCCCGCGTTGGGACAGTCACTCAGAAATTTTTCCGCTGTATCATAAGATAAGAGGATCGTCCTATCGCAATGTGCCCCTGCCCCCGCTGGGGGCAGGGATGGCACAAGGGGGGTCAATCATTTTGCAAGAGAGAAAAAGATTTCTAGAGTGCTGGAATTCTTAAACCGATTACGATTTTTGGTATTCCGCAATACGGTTCGGTATTTTGTTGACAAGATGAATAGAAAAAAAAGGGTTCCCCGGCTCAGGTCCTCTCCGCAAGCACGGCGGGGCAACTCTGTTTACCAGGATAATCTTTTTCAACCGTCCCGATCAGCCGCGGGGGCGCCCCGTCGGAGGCAGCAGCTCTCACAGCAATAATTAAAAATTATCGAGCTCTTCCGGTTTCATTTCTTCTCATACAGCGCTGCACTCCGTTCAATCTTCTTCTGCACGGTGCTCCATGTCTTCGTGATCAGGAAACTCTCCTCCATGTATCCGATCACGCGGGTAAATTTCTTCATGGGAAATGTCATCGTCAGGACATCCAGAGGGACACAGGGACGGGCCGAGGGATCGAACAACCCGAGGACTNCTTTTGGATTCTCCTTCTGCTGTTCGAGCCAGGGGTAATAGAGGATGGAGCTGCACCCGGCGCCCATTGGGCAGATGACCCCGTTCGGGTCGCTCTGATCAAAATTCGCCAGGGTATAAAGACCGCTCAGGACTTCGGGGCGGGCAAAGAAGATCACCGCATCAGGGTTGTCCGCTGTGGTGAGCTGGTCCCAGCGGGTGACATGGATTGTATTCCCGCTGGCATCGAAGGGCGGGATCAGTTTTTCCCATGCATCGACGATCTCCGGAGTCTGCTTATAGCGCTCGCCTTCCACAACGCCGGCTTTCCCCCCCGAGAGGAAGTACCGGAAGCCGGGCGGACGTTCGCAGGAATATCCCGCATACATGCGCCCGCCACGGCAGGTGACTGATTCGGTGCTCAGGACCAGGGGTGTCCCGTTCCGGGCCCGCCCTATCTGGCAGATGATACACCGCCAGCCCTCCGGCGGGGGGACGTTGGCGGATGTGACGGGTTCCTTCCTGAATTCAAACGCCAGCGGGAGCTCGGAGCCGGGAAAATAGGTCGTCCAGAGACCCAGGAAACGATCGCGGTGGTAAATATCCATGGATCCGAATATTCCCTGCCGGGATTTAAGGGGATCACTGAGACAACGGCAGGCAGGATGCGGGGCTGTTCAATGCGTAAATATACCTGAGCAGGTGGGTATGCCGGCCCTCCTCGCCATGTTCTTCCGGGTCTTCCATGATACCGCTCTTAAGGATATCAAAATCCGGAAACTCGGAGATGAGGTCAGTCTCGGAATAATAGTGGACCTCACGCCCCGGTTTACTCTCGAAGGTGTTCTCTTCAACTCTCCGGCCTGCCCCGTAACTCGGCTCCCTGTCTGAGAAGACCACGAAGAACAGTACCCCGCCCTCCCGGAGCTGGTCCCGGCACCGCTGCAGGAATGCCACCCGTTCCTTTTTACGGAAGAGATGCAGGACATTGAAGCAGTAGATGGCATCATACACAGAGTCATCGAAGGGCATATCCAGGACCGACCCCTGGTGGTACCGGATTTCCGGGCAGGCGTGTTTCGCAAGGTTTACTGCCGTCTCCGAGAGCTCGATGCCGGTCACCTCAAACCCTGCCCGGGCAAATGCTTCAGCATTGCGGCCATAGCCGGAGCCGGGTATAAGAACCGAATGCACCCCGGCTCTCCGAAAGAGATCGATCGCATGGGCTGCAGTCCTGCTGGGTTCATCACCCCAGATCTTTCCCTCCTCGCGGAACCGCTCTTCCCAGAACGTGCTCATGCGGACCACCTCCGATCAATCATGCCCAGAGTAAACAGCGTTGCCCGGCTCCATAGAACCTTCGGCCAGAAGAGCAGTTTCAGGACTGCCAGTTGTTCCCCCGGAGAGGCCGTAGTAAGGCAGATACCCATAACTTTGGTGAGTGCCTGAGTATTGTTATTCTGCGGTCAGGTTTCCGGTATCATTTGTATCCGAAAAAAA
>JGI20214J51650_10002367_pt1 | contig 11898 bp, 20 predicted proteins | sample WetSurMetagenome_FD_51650 | JGI IMG/M metagenome (IMG submission 51650)
AATTTGATTTTACAGTGACCCGTACTGATAATACGGCAGCGCGAAAATTGGCACGGGAAAACAAGGAGAATTATAATGAGTTACAATCCGTTTTTACCATTTAACGAAGTACCAGAAAGTACAAAAAGTGTTTCTATTTCAGAAATAGAATATGTTACCGGAAAAAGTTCACATCAAATTTTTAATATAAAAACAGTAAAAGAAACTATTAAAACTGATATTGTTTTAATAGAAAAAAACAGCGACAACACAGTAATTGCTCAACGGCACCGTACATATTTGACGACACCGCAGATTTCAAAACTGGCACGGGAAACACTCTGCTTTGAGTGCCCTGATGTGATACAGAAAAAATGCCGGAAACTGAATAACGGCGGCGCGGATTGTGAAAAACTTTTTGCGGAATATATAGGAGGAAACGAAAAATGAAAACAGGTGTTGAATTGATTGCTGAAGAACGTAAAAGACAGATAGAACAGGAGGGGTACACAAAAGAGCATGATAATTCTCTGAGTGTACGTGATTTAGCTCTCGCAGGAGCAACTTATGCGCTTCCTGAAAAAGAAAGGAGATATACATATGTAAGTACGTCTCCTTTAACGTGGACTTTTGAAGATATGTACTGGAAACCGTGCCCGAATGACCGAAAACGCGAGCTTGTAAAAGCCGGTGCACTTATTGCCGCCGCAATTGATAGAATGGAGGAATAAATGAATAAACACACGATGCAGGAATGGGCTGTTTTTACGGGGCAACCAGTAGCAAAAGATTTAACTGGCTGTGTATGCATTCATTTATCAGATCCAGTACAATTTAATAACGAATGGCATTCCGGAGATCCGGATACGGCTATTAATATAACGAACTTTGTTTCCGATGCCGACGCCCATGACTGGCGCGTTTTGGCAAAACCGAACACCGGTTACGTCTGTCCGTACTGTGGTGAACCGCTGGTTGCAGTACCCGGAGAGGATGATCACGGTCCGCATTGTAAAGCCTGCGGTCACGAGCTGTCATCACAGCTGTGGAATGAAATACTGGAGCGGTCAAAATGAGTGCTCCTAAAATAAACGTTGAATTAAAATGCAATTTTGATGAAAAAAAATTTTTCCCAAAAGGTAAAATATATATTTCTGGCCCAATATCAGGTGTAAAAAATAACAACTTTGAAGCTTTTGAATATGCTTTTTATATTTTATTTTGTAAAGGTTATAAACCGTATAATCCTTTATACCTTACGTCCGATATGCCACCCTCCAGCACATGGCGTGATTACATGCGCGTGTGCATAAAAGCACTTATGGACTGCGACCGTATTTATATGTTATGCGGTTGGTGGCATTCGCGCGGCGCATGGGTTGAACTCCTGCTTGCTAAAATAGTCGGTATAAAAGTTGAGTTTCAAAAGAAAAAGTAAATTACTGCTTGACAGTAATTACATTACGGTATAATATACTTACACAAGGTTGTAAGTAAGTTTATAAATTGGAGGTGCTTATGGCACGTGAAAAAGTTGAGCTGGCGACGTTATCCGGTGGAGCGGCGGCAGAATTGTTTGAAGCGTCGTTAAAAAAGACGATTGATAACGTCCGTGATTGCAATACGACGGCGAAAACCGTCAGAACAATAACGATGACGCTTAAAATCAAACCGTCAGAGGACAGGATGACTGCGGAAACGGAGCTGTCGGTTAACACCAAACTGGCAGGACTCAAACCGTTTTCAAAGTCCATGTATTTTGGAAAAGACGAAGGCGGAAATCTTTCGGCTTTTGAAGAAAATCCAAAACAGGAAACTTTGCAGTTTCCGGCTTTTAAGGAGGCGTAATTTATGGGACTTGAAAAAGATGCAATCGACAAAATCGTCGAATTGAACGAAAAAGGGAACCTGCTGAAGGATTCAACAGGAAGGGAGTGGACAGCAAAACAGGTATTGCCGGTTATTTTTAATCCGATGGCTGCTGCAATTACGGTACATTCTTTGGATGGATTTACTGGCTACGTCAACAAGGAATTATCAAAAGATTCTTTGCGATTTAACAAAAACGTTGCAATTTTTCCAGAAAAAGTTTCTGAATGCGGTTTTTATGCACATGTCAACGGTTATGATTCCGTATCCCTGCGGTCAAATGTGATCGGAGACGACCGTAAACGAGAGGTTCTGGCAAATACTGACCTCGACGATGCGCTTGAATCATTCCCATTTGGCCGGTATCTTGATCAGAATGAATTCGTTATCAAACTGTACAGTCTGTTTCAGGATACGGAAGACCTCCGTTATCTCATGAGGTATGTATCATCCGTAACGAGTGACGCAAATGTAAAAACAGAGGATGACGGTATCACACAGGTGACAACTGTAAAACGCGGTGTTTCCGGTGCTCTTTCCGGTCAGGAAGATACAAAACCGGTTGTTGAACTAAAACCGTATCGCACATTCCGTGAAATTGAACAGCCATTGAGTAAGTTCCTTTTCCGTGTACAGGAAGGCCCGGAATTTGCACTGTTTGAGGCAGGCGGTGAAAAACATCGTCGCATACCTGAAAGACAAAATAGAAGACAAAGACTTCGTTGTCCTGTCGTAAGTAAAAAATCCGTTACGGTGTTTCGGCCCGGACGGGAAACAGGATCGTAGCGCGTGATTTTACGGGCAAATTTCGTGCGTGTGGGAAATAGTAGACCGCTGTAAGTATTTAGATCAAAATATTTACAGAGAAATCGGAAACAGGAACAGTTTTTTTACAGGTGCAAGACCTGTCACGCACAATAACCCCGTATGGGGCGAATATTTCAAAGTTGTGGTAGTTTTTGATTCCGGTCCTGTAAATTTTACGGGACCGGTTTTTCAGGGGGAAAAATTGAAAAAGTGGATTATTATAGATACCGTCATGCTGATTATCGTGATTATTCTGGCAGGTATGATCTTAAAAAAACTGTATGAACCAATTCATGTCTTACCTAAGACAGAACCGTACACAATTACGATAATAAATAATTATACACAGGGGGATAAAATGTTGAACAAACGTGGTTATGTTGATGGCTTGGACCCTGAAGATCCAGATTTATATACTCTTATACAGGAACGGACTGGAACGCCGAACTGGTTACTATACGGAACACGCATGGCAGAATCAGGCGGAAAAGACAATGCGGTCGGGGATGACGGTATCAGTATAGGGTCAATGCAGCTGAACGAACAGTACAGATCTGACCGGGTGAAACTGTGCGGATATGAATATGATCCCCATGACACATATGACGCGCTTTATGTCGCGGCGCTCATTTATAAACAAAATGTAAAAGTTTATGGCGTAAATGTCCGTCAGCTTATCGCATCGTACCGGCAGGGAGTTACAGGCGTTAATAAAAACGGTATCACGTCAGAAAGTTATGTTGACCGAGTGATTTTTTACGCAGAAAAATATAAAATTGAGGGATGCAGACATGACTGATTTAATTAATAAATTTTTTACACTTGTCGTTCCGGGAATTGCGGCTTTGCTTATTGCAGGTCTTTTTGTTGCGATATTGTTTTCAACAATATTTTATCCTGAAACAAAACAGAAAAAAGAAACAGCGGCAACATCGGTAAAAAACCCTTTGAAAAAAGCCTATGACTGCAGCCTTGCAAAAGGAAGGGTCTATAATCACTGTGCGGAATGCATATCAGGATCAAAATTGTTATCAAACCCTGTGCTTGCATACGAAAAACAGTATTATCTTAATTTACGTGAAAAATATTTTACTAAGGCCGAACAGTTACGGATTGCAATTGAAAATAATACGGAGGAGAAATAAAATGGGAAAGCCAAGAAGAGGAAACGTAAAACGCCTTACGGTCGATATCGACACCGATATTAAAAACACAACCGCGGCCATATCAATGGCAAGCGGACTCGACATATGCATAATCGTTGAAGGATGCTTATCAGGATGGAATAAAAAATATTTGGCGTCACATCCAGAAAATGTTGAAATGATTGAAAAACTGAAAAGAATCAATTAAAATAGCCGTCTATTGGCTACAAAAAGGACGGCAACTCATGGATGACATTTTTGAAGAGGCCAGGGGACGTGTCTGCGAGGGACTGATACGCCAAATGCTCCCGAGAGTAAACGGTTCCTATACTGACCGCGACGAATTTTTCACACTGAACCCGACACGACAAGACCACCATGTTGGAAGTTTTCATATTAATATTAATACTGGTGTATGGTGCGACCATTCTGATTCAGGTAAAGCAGGTCAGAAATGCGAAGGCGGAGATTTTATTGACCTTATCGCAAAAATGAACGGTATATCAACAATCGAAGCGGCGCGACTCATAACCGGAAATACTAAAAATTACTCGTATCAGGTGGCAGAAAAAAAACAAGAAGAAAAAAAATACGAACCGGTAAAAACACCGATACCAGAAACCACAGAATGCGTTAACAGCCTTTACGAACATGTTAAAGGTGAATTTTTTGTCAAAAAATGGGGAGACCCGACAGGGATAACAAAATACAAAAATATAAAAGGAGAAATACAGTTTTTAGTTGTCCGTTTTGAGCGGCCGAAAAAAGAGGATGAGATAAAACGAGAAAAAAATGACATCATGTTTTATCTCACAAAAGAAGATAAGTGGAAAGCCGGACGGCATCCGGATCTTAAACCTTTTACCCTTGCAGGAATTGACACGATACAGGGAAATAAATTACCCATTTTAATAGTAGAAGGCGAAAAGAAATATAAAGCTGCGTCCCGTGCGCTTGCAGGGAAATTATGCGTCATTACATGGGTCGGAGGCTGCAAGGCAATAAAGGATTCCAACTGGGACGAACTCAATGAATTATTGAAAGGCTCAGACCGTACGGTTTATTACTGGCCGGATGCTGACAGCCAGAAAGACAAAAATGGGAATCTTATCCCTGTTGACAGCCAGCCGGGAATGACAGCGGCTTTTTATGTAAAATCAATTATTACACAGACAAAAATACTGGACGTGTACCGGTACAAACCGATACAGGATGATCCGCATGGCTGGGACTGTGCAGATTATTATAAAGAAGGCGGAGACCTTGAGAATTTTATCACGGAGTACGCCCCTCAAAACCAAATTGATGCAAAAATAGACCCGTTCCAGATTTACCGCGCTTTTATTGATGATTATTACCAGCATGATAACCTGTGCCAGTTTACCGGCTGGTACTGGTTTTATGACCAGAAAAATCATTACTATAAACGTGTTGAAAAATCAGATATTGCTTGTAACCTGCAGCACTGGTTAATTGACACCGGATTATTATTTCAGATCGGCGCAAAAAAGGAAACGACAGAATTTATATCAAAAACCATGTCATTTATAACACGCCACTCAAATGGGTATATCGTAGATAACCCGTTCCGCGATGCTGCCGTATCCCCGCTCGTTCATTTTGCAAACGGGGCGGTCGAGTTTACAAAAGAGGGGACACAATGGTATGACAGGGCAAAATACGGAGAGGATATGTTCCGCCGTCAATTTCCCGTCGCCTGTCTTGATATCTCAGTGGATTACAACAATTATAAAGACGTAAAACCGGAGACTGACTTTCCGGCATTTTACTATTTTGTAAAAGATATGATTCCAAAAGAGTATTTAACAACACTTGACGCTGCCGGACGCCAGAAATGTATTGATGATACTTTGCGTTATTTTTCGGAAATAATCGCATATACAATAAGCGCGGTAAAACAGAATGAGTATGTTTTCGGTCTTTACGGAAACGAGCGGACCGGAAAATCTTTTTTTATCTCTATCATAAAAAAACTTATCGGTGCAAATTTCTGCTCAGAACGCCGTATCGAGGATCTTGATAACCGTTTCGCACTATCAGGTTTGTGGGACAAAAAAGTTTATATCGAGCCGGACTTAAAAACGCGCCAGCCGCTTCCGGAGGATTTTATAAAGGCGTATTGTGGCGAGCAAATAACAACAATAGAGGCAAAAAATAAAGACCAGATTGACGGTGTAAAAATGTCGCTTGCAATGTTTTTTGTGTCGAATTACGAATTTGTTGTAAAAGGAAATGAAGGTATCAACCGCCGTTTAATGCTCGTACCTTTTAAGAATAAAATTGAAAAACACGACACGCGCCTGCTTGATAAAATATGCGGCGAATATGAACACGGTCAGGAATCTGGAGAAATGGAAGGCGAAACTTTTGACGAACGCCCAGGACTTATCGCACTTGCGCTGAATGGGTACGACAGTTATATCGAAAACGGCGCAAAACTGCATATCCCTGCATGGGTACAGAAATATATGACGGACTGGGAAATTGATACAAACTCGACGCTCCAGTTTATTATGGATATTTTTGTCGAACCGAAAAACAGCGACAGCATGGAACGCCGGGATCTGTATAAACGGTATACTGACTGGTGCAATGGGGAAAGCCGTAAATATCTTGGCAAAAAGAACTTTTTGGAGGAGGTGAGAAAAACAGGACTCATGCGCGAGTACCGCGTAAACGGGAGCTGGTACCTGCAGTGGGCAGGATACGACGAGACGGAAAAAACAGAACCGGTAAAACCGGTTGAAAAGCCGGCTGACCAAATGAACATACCATTTTAATGGAGGAATAAAATAATGGAAATTAACGAACTGGTAATGTTGGCGCATGAAAATGCGGTAAATCATGGCTTTTATGAAAAAAAACCTGAAATTGCATCACAGCTTATGTTAATTGTTACCGAGCTGTCAGAAGCATGTGAAGCGGATAGAAAAAACAGACATTTTTCTGCAAACCCTAAACTTTTATTGCAATCAAGGATTGAAGACCATGAAATTGATCAAAAATCTTATGATAAAGCATTTAAGGAACAAAACAAAGATACATTTGAAGATGAACTATCCGATGCGGTAATCCGTATCTGTGACCTTGCTGGGTATCTTGATATTGACCTTGAGTCTCACATACAGGCAAAAATGCTGTACAATAAAAACAGGCCGTATAAACACGGAAAGGAGTATTAACATGCCGGAAACAGAAAAAATTTATGTCGGGTCGGGGAAAGAACACAAATTTCCTGACGGTGGATCGTCCATTAAAGTGAGCGTCTGTCTTGACGGACTGGGTAAACTTTTTGAACAGTACGGGTACACAACAAAAAGCGGGAAAAAATATCTAAATTTGATTGTGCAGACACGCCGTGAACCTGGACAGTATGGGGAAACACATAGTGTGACTATTGATACATGGAAACCGCCGGAAAAACAGGGGTAATCTTGCAGGTATGGTATATCTGCGGTATAATGCAGGCAGATATATCTATACAAAACCTCCGGAGGTAATTTTATATGGCACATAGAACGACAGCGGCGTATAATGTTAACAATTTATATGTTGATAAAGATGAAGGAAACGGAATAGTCGGCACAGTCCCGAACATGGCCGTCGACAAAAACATGATGCAGGAAGAAATCTGTCACACGGTCGAGGACGGAGGACAGACACTTGCGTCAAGTTCAAATCCTGACAACTACCAAATAGAGCGGGCAATAGCAGACCTTGCACTGCCGATAATGGCGGTAATTCCGACGCTCGGAGAAATTACGCCGGTACCGTATAACGCTTCCCGTAACGCCAGTCATACCGACTGGCCTGATTACTGCCCGTTTATACCGATACATGATAAAAACCACGACGTGTCAACAACAGAAGTAAATGCTGCAACAGTGGCAGCATTCAGAAATGTTGTTTTTAAAGTTGGAAACAGTGCAGTTTCCCAGTTTGCCGTAAATGTCGCGTCCGGCGTTGTTACAATGTCAGTGCCAACAACGGAGTGGGAACGGATTGTATCAAATTTTGTTGAGATGGGGCTTGTTGCACGGTATTACGCAATGGAAGAGTCTGCAACATTTGCCGCAAGCGGTGCACTTTACACGGGGGCGCGTCAATATTCTGCTCGAATTGGATCTACAGATTATGCGATAAGCGCGGCTGATACGGTTACGGATTCTATCACACTTACATCCCCTCCTGCTGACGGTGCGTATACGATAGAATTCCATCCTTTTGCGGTCGCAGGTGAAGCATTAAAATTCCGACTCAGACGTGTTTCCGGTTCTGCTCCTTTTGCTTCTAATGATTTTTCTGGCGAAATTATGGGCGGTGGTGCAATAATGGACAGATTTCAGGAACACGGACATGCTATTCCAGCATCTGTCTTGCAGGGATACGGAGCTACCACAATACATCATAATATCCCTACTGGCACAGGAGATTTTTCCGACGTAATCAATTCCAACGATGTTGTTAATACTACTGTAGGTGCTCCAGTAGGACATAATAATGGTACGCCACGTAACGGGAAAAATACACGCAGTATGACTTTTGGTACTGGCATGTATGTGCATGTCAGAGGATTAAAAGCTGCCACATGGACAAGCAGCAACTAAAATAAATGGAGGAAAAAAATGAGTACAATTTACTATGAATATCTGGTAAAATCAGACGGGACACAGGACTGTTACAAAGAAATTGATGCAGCACAAAAAACGAATGAGGTTATTACCTGTGCTGCAAAAGTTGCATATGAAAAAGCGCTTGCGTTAGATCCAAAAGTTGAAAAGCCGGAAGATGTAACCAAATGGGAAGCAAATACCGAACTGTATTGGCAGCATTACAAAGAACGGCTTGAGCAGGAAGCACGCAACAGAGGTGCCGAATGGTCTGTATACTGTGAAACAACAAAGAAAACGGAGGCAAGTGCATGAAAAAGATTTTATGTCTGTTTACAATTGTTTTTATGCTGGTATCGTGCAGCAATCTTTTTGATAAAGATGATGATGACGATGGAAAAACAAATACGGAAAATACAACGGGTACGGAAACAGGTACAGATACAAAAGATTCCGGAGGTACAGATACATCCGGAACAACAGAATCGGGTGGAACAGAAAAAGAAACAGGCGCATATATATTAACCGAGAACGGTAAACGGTATGTATATAATAGCGACTGGAATTTGCAGACATTATCAAATCTGTCTCCAACGGCAAAAGCTGCTGAAAAACAGAATTTGTTATTTTTGTTTATGGAGACGGCATACGCCGAAACTGTTGATATAACAGAAGCAGATTTGCAGGCTGCAGTTGATGCATTGAATAAATCCAGCGCTGAAACACAATACTTTATTGAAAGTACGGAAACGCCAGTGACAGAATCGCCGACCTGTACAGCTTATATTGTGGATGAAACGCCTGTTGATGGGGCATATCCTGTAATAAAGCAATGGGATAACTGGGACCGTACTGATCTGTGTAACCGGCGCGAAGCGTGGAGAATGGAAGCCGCTAATTTAGGAGGGATTTTATATATAGACCACATCCCAGATCCTCCGGAGCCGGTAATAGACCCACGAAGCGATTATGAAAAAACGGCTGTTTATATTATATGCACCGATGATGCAGGAATCCAGTCTATATATATGGAAGAACATTGCTCTGAAACTTATTCCGCGTATCAGCAGTCAAGATTTGATACTCTTGAAAAATGGTACCAGCACAGACTTGAAGCATATAAATCAGAAGTATCTGTGCTTGGTACTGCTCATTATTCATGCGTTTATGGGAGCCTGTACCACATTGTTGACGGAAAAGCTGTAAAATATACCGAATACGTAGCGCCGGAATCGGAATAAATGGCAGGCAATATTTATCTGCACAGCCAGACATTGGACCGCGATGTTAAATACATGCCTGATAATGAGCTGGCTGTGGTGAACGAAAAGAACAGCATGGGGCGCAATATCATCTACACAATGGACGAATTGCGCCTGCTGGACGGTGCAGGTCAATTTGTAACGGAGCAACTTCATTTAATAAAAAAAGTTTTCTCCGGTACGATTATAGAGCATGAGGATAAAAAATAATGTCCGAAACCGTGATAAAAATAACAAACGAAAAAGACGCAAAAGATTTTTTTCAGAAGATACTGCCTGATTCTGTGCGGTTTTCCGTTGCCAACACCTGTACACGTGCAGTCTATTCAGGAATGGAAGCAAGTGAAAACGAGATACGGGACGATTTTATTCTTCGAGGTGGATATGTTGTGGGTAAAAAGCCCGGACGAGGGGCAATAAAATACGATAAAGCAATCCCCAGTCACGATATAGATAAAATTTCTGCCCGTTGGGGATCTGTGGATAAAGTGGGAGCAAAAGACTATTCCTTTATGCAGAAACAGGAAGAGGGCTTTACAAATGAAACAAAACCGGTACCGGATGCTGCAACTGCCCGTTCAGGCGGTACGGAGCAGGGAAAGGTACAGCGGAAAAACTATATAAACGGTGCCGACATAAAAAAACTGAAAGATTTTGCGTCCGGATTAAACGGTAAATCCGACATCGCCCGGCGTGTTATTGCGATGAAACGCGCATATAAACAGGGGTATGGTCTTCCCGGAAGCAGCCAGTTTTTTTCTTTTGATGATGACGAATACGCCGCAAAATGGGAAGGAGGACTGTTTCAGTTCGGACAAAATGAACCGCCGAGATCAGGACTCAGATATCCGAACGTCAAACGGCTTTATTATAATCCAGAAGGTAAAAATAAATCAAAACGGCGCCGCGCTGTACGCTGGATGCAGAAAAGTAAAAACAAAATCAAACAGACAGAAATAGATAAATTCTATGCCGAGGAAATGAATAAACAACTTGCTCGGCAGATGAAAAAATAGCCCCGTTTTATGTGGGGCTGTTTTTCTATTCTGATATTTTATATAATGAACTAATATTTTTCACCTTGCCTTTTTCAGCATCGGCAAAATATACGCCGTTATACTGTTGGCGTTTTGCTCCGGTGCGGGACATGTTCCGATTTACCGGTTCATCATCAATCTCATTGATTTCAATTATTTTAACTCTTTTTTCACTAATTTTTTCAGCAGTACCCTTGTAATAAACCGATCTCCAGCCTGCTGGTGTGCTTACTGAACCCTTGTATTCAATGTTTACTACTGTCATAATCTTGCTCCTTTTGCAGGTGCTCCCTGCTCTTTTGATAATATAAATATAAACCCTTACTTACTTATTGTCAATACTTATTAATAAAATAATGCAATTATTTTTATTTTTTTTGCGCTTGACAATAAGCGTCTTACACTGTAAACTGTCGGTAATGGAGGTTAAAAATATGCCTAAAAAATTCTGCGGTGCCGCAGGTGCCGTACAAAAAACTATCTATATAAGTCCCGAGATATGGGAAGAGGTAGTCAGGGAATCACGCTTACCAACCGAGGGACGCAAACCCGGATGGCAGGCTGGAGTAATTATAGCTAATCATTTCAAAAATAAGGAGGAAGCGAAATAATGGCTGATAATGCTCCGAAAGTAAAAGAAGTTTCGTTTTCGAGAAAATTTAACCTTGGAAATTACGAAACCATGGACATTGGATTTGTAGCGACTATCATAGACGGACAGAATCCGGGCGAAGTTATAAAAGCCCTTGACAGGGCAACACAGGTATATAAAAAGGAGTGTACAAATGGGTAGTACACCTGTAAATATGAGCGCGTCCCGTGGCGCGGCGTTCTGCGGTTTTTCGCCGTATAAATCAGCGGTCGAGGCGTGGGCGGAATTTATGGAGGAGCGGAAGCCGGGATTCTGTGCGGCGAATGGGTTTGTCGCTCCTGCAAAAAAAGACCCGTGGGCAACGCCTTATGATCCTAAACTTGCGTCGCTGCGCTGGGGGCTGGCGTTTGAAGATGCAATCTGTTCCTACGCAAATGTCACAAAAGACAGAGAGCGTGTGTACGATTATGCGTCGGGTGGCAGGCCGTGGATAACGTGTCATATCGACGGACGGGAGGAGTCCGGCAGGCTGAACGAAAACAAAACTGCGTTTGATATGGCCTTCAAACAGTCATG
>JGI20214J51650_10002368_pt1 | contig 11891 bp, 7 predicted proteins | sample WetSurMetagenome_FD_51650 | JGI IMG/M metagenome (IMG submission 51650)
AAGTGTTGCAGGGGCGACTCTTCATGTATTTCTCGATGTCTGTCTTGCGCCACTCGCTCTCGGTCTGTTTGTAGAGCCGCATGGTTTGGGGGATGACGCCTTCCCAGCCCTCCCGCATCCACATGTTGGCTCCGTTAGACCAGTTCCCGTTAATGGGGGCACGGTCGCCGTGCATCAGAACATGCAACTGTTCAGCCGTGAAGTCCTTCATCGGCGTGAACATGTCGAACCCGTACTTCTGTCCAACTACGGCTAGCTGCTGCGCCCTCCAACTAAGCTCCATCCTACCGTAAACCGCCAGTGCGCCGTCCATGATGGTTTTAGTTTTGTCGGGGATAACGAGATCCTCGCTGACTTCGGTTATTTCGCCCAGACCATGACAGGTTGGGCACGCACCCCAGGGCGAGTTGAAGCTGAACATGCGCGGCTCGAGGCTTTCAAACACGATTTCAGGGTGATTGGGACACGCTCCGAAAGTGCTGTAGACGGTTTCGCCCAGGAAGCGTTCAAGCTCACGTCTCTGGTCTGCGGTCTCACTGGCAACGTCGATAACAATCAGTGTTCCCTTGCCGTTTTGCAGCGCCTGTTCCACTGCCTCGGCAATGCGGCTACGCTCCTCATCACAAATCTTAACCGTGTCGATGACCGCTTCAATCCAGTGCTTCTCGTACCGGACCAGCTTGACCTCTTCCTTGATGCGGTCGCTGTCGTAGATTTTCTGGTCCACACGGATTTTGGTGAAACCCTGCTTTTTGAGGTCGTCGAAAACCTGTTCATGGGTACCCTTCATGCCGCGGATAACAGGCGCGAGGAAAACCAGCGTTTTGCCTTTCTCGGTCATAACGAGACTCGCGATATTTTCGGGGCTCTGCGGCTTGATGCTGCTTCCACATTGGGGACAGTGGTGGGTGCCGATGCGGGCGAACAGCAGACGCAGGTAGTCGTAGATTTCCGTAACCGTACCGACTGTTGAGCGGGGGTTTTTGCTGGTGCTTTTCTGCTCAATTGAGATTGCAGGGGAAAGACCGTCAATCGAATCCAAGTCTGGCTTATCCATCAACCCGAGAAACTGCCGCGCGTAGGCGCTCAGGCTTTCTACGTATCGGCGCTGTCCCTCCGCGTAAATTGTGTCAAACGCCAGCGTGCTCTTGCCCGAACCTGAAAGCCCAGTTATGACTATGAGCTGGTTTCTGGGCAGGTCTAGGTCGATGTTTTTGAGGTTGTGTTCCCGTGCGCCCCTGATGGATATGGTTTCTTTCATGGTTTTGTCTGACTCTGAGCCCGTTTGGTGAGAATAAGGGTGTTTATTTCTTTGGCATTAGAACTTTGTTGCCTCGGACGTGTCATTTCTATGGTTCTGAGCGGTCTTCTGGCTCATCGCCAGCGACTTCGCGAGCTCTTGCATGGCGTCGCGAAGCTGAATCGCCTTCTCAAAGTCTAGTCGCTCCGCGGCTTCCCGCATCTGAGCGTCGAACTCGATGATTTGCCGCTGAACATCCGACCTCGCCAAGTGCTTCGTGCCCCTGATGGTTCCCTCTTTCTGGCTAACGCTTTTGACAATGGTTTTCGGGGTGATACCATGGACCTTGTTGAAGCGCATCTGGAATTGCCGCCTATGCCGAGTGACTTCCATGGCGCGCTTGATCGACCGCGTCATGACATCCGCATACAAAACGACTCTGCCGTTTTCGTTGCGGGCCGCCCTGCCTATAGTCTGGATGAGGCTACGTTCGTCGCGGAGGAAGCCTTCTTTGTCTGCGTCCAAAATAAAAATCGTCGCGACCTCGGGCAAGTCCAAGCCTTCACGGAGCAGGTTAATACCTACCAGGATGTCGAAGTCGCCTACGCGCAGTTGCCTGATGAGTTCTATGCGGTCGAGGCTTTCGATTTCGCTGTGCATGTAGCGCACGCGGAAACCCTCCTTCACCAAGTAATCCGTCAAGTCCTCAGCCATCCGCTTCGTCAACGTGGTGATCAAGCAGCGGTTGCCCTGTGCGATGGTTTTGCGCGCCTCTGCCATCAAGTGCTGCATCTGCCCCTCGATGGGGTGAACCTCCACCTCGGGGTCCAAGAGCCCGGTGGGGCGAGTGATAAGCTCTACTGGGGATCCGCTTTTTTCCCGCTCGTACTCGGCTGGAGTGGCGGACACGAAGAGTACCTTGCCCATTTTGCCCTCGAACTCCTCAAACCGCAGCGGACGATTATCATGGGCGCTGGGCAAACGGAACCCGAAATCAACCAAGTTCTTTTTCCGCTCGTAGTCCCCGTTGTACATAGCGCGGGCCTGCGGAATTGTCTGGTGACTCTCGTCGATGATTAGCAAGTACTCCTTGGGGAAATAATCAATCAAAGTGAACGGCGGCTGCCCCGCGTCGCGCCCGTCAAAGTGGCAGCTATAATTTTCAATGCCCTTACAAAAACCCATCTCCCGCATCATCTCCAGGTCGTAGCGGGTGCGCTGCTTGAGCCGCTGAGCCTCAAGCGGCGGTAACGCGGGCAATCTCTTCTCCAATTCCTCCTCTATGTGGGCAAAAGCTTTTTGCATCTTTTCTTCTGGAACCACGTACTGCCGCGCGGGGTAAAGCACAATTTTATCAAGGGCTACTTTTGCGTCACCCGTTATGACGTCAACTTCCTTGATTTTTTTAACTTTTCCCGCTTCAAGTTCGATACGGGTGATGTCTTTCTCGTATGTGGGTATGGCGTCTACGACGTCGCCGCGGACACGGAATCGGCCAGGCTCCAGCACCATATCATTGCGCTCGTACTGCATTTCGATGAGCGCGTTGATGAGTTGCTGGCGAGTCAAGGGTTTCCCGACTTGAAGGTCTAGCGACATCGTGCGGTAGTCTTCTGGGTTGCCGAGGCTGTAAATACAGCTTATGCTCGCCACGATTATGGTGTCGCTTCGGCTAACGATGCTGCTCACGGCGTGCATGCGCATTTTCTCGATTTCCTCGTTGATATCTGAGTCTTTTTCGATGTACATGTCTTGCGCAGGCAGGTAACTCTCAGGCTGATAGTAGTCGTAGAAGCTGATGAAGTACTCCACGCGGTTGTTTGGGAAAAGCATCTTCAACTCCGCAAACAACTGCGCCGCTAAAATCTTGTTATGAGCCAAAATCAAGGTTGGTTTCTGGAGTCGCTCGATGACATTTGCCATCACGAACGTCTTTCCCGAACCCGTGATGCCCAGAAGCGTCTGCTTGTCCTTAGTCTGCATGTTCTTCACTATCTGGTTAACGGCTTTCTCCTGCCCAGGCGACATCTGAAACGGCGCAACAAGCTCAAATCGCATGCTTTTCTCTCTGGAAGGCAAGAAATATTCAGGATAGCTTGGCTGTATAAGGTTTTTCGGAGCAAAAATGTCGATTCGCTTGCAGAACCCTAAGAATTGGAGGATTTATTTTAATAGTGCCACTATGAATGAGAAAATGAAACTTCATGTTAGGCGAAATGTTAGCTTTGCTTTCGGCAACAGCTTCAGGAATAAGCGTCGTCTTGGTAAGGAAGTACTCCGCCAGCGCAAGCGTTTTCAACATGAGCCTAGTCATTACCGCCGTCGGCATGCTCGTGCTTTGGCCTCTTGCCTTTATGGAAGCGGGGTTCAACGTGCTAACCGTTGCAGGGTTCGCCCTTTTTGCCGTAAGTGGCCTTTTCTCTCCGGGGCTAGTGCGGCTCTTTTACTACAAGGGTTTAAAGACTCTTGGCGCCTCGGTGAATTCAGCTGTTTTCTCGGTTTACCCTTTTTACAGCTCCGTGCTTGCCGTGTTGCTGCTGGGTGAATTGGTTTCGGCGTGGAACGTTGCAGGGGTTGTCGCCATCGTGTTGGGCGTCATCCTGATTGAGAGGTTTAGCTATGCCAGTAGCGAGGCGACGCACACGGGGCATAAAAGCCTCATCATCCCCATATTGGGTGGAGTTATGCTAGGCGGCGCGACCATCGTCCGCAAAATGGCACTGAACGTTTCAAACACTCCCGTACTAGGAGTCGCCATAGCCTACGTGTTCTCCCTTCTCCCCTACCTGATAATGGTTGGAGTTTCGAAGCCCACAAGAAAAGGACTTTCACTCAAGAAAAATGTCCGATGGTTCTGGATGGCTGGGGTTGGACAAGCAATCAGCTGGCTGCTCGCGTTCGCCGCGTTAGCCACTGGCACAGTTTCCATCACGATTCCCCTGTTGGCGGTTGAACCGCTGTTCGTGGTGACCTTCGGCTATCTTTACCTAAAAGAAACAGAACATGTTTCCGCCGCTCTGGTGGCAAGCATAGCAGTTACAGTTTTTGGTGTTGCGTTGGTTACAATCTAGTGCTTTGCTCAGTGTTTACGTGGGGGAAATCCTGCACCCACGGATTCTGCTTGAGCAAAAATAGCTTTACGTAGTTCTTGAAATACATGCTGTACATGGCTCCCTTGCCCAACTTGCTGATTCGACGAACAGACGTATAAGAAATCGCCTTGTCACTCACAACACACTTACCCAGACGCCCCATTTCGCGGCTAAACGTGATGTCTTCGGCGCAGGCTATGTCCTCGCGGAAACCGCCAACCGTCTCAAAAACCGACTTCCGCGCACCGCAGCAAACTGATGGAAACAGCGGAAAACCCAAACGCGCCGAAACCTGAGCAAGCTTGTTCGTAAACCCGTAGTGCGAGACGGCGAAGAGCCTGTCAAGCGGCTCCAACCGCTCCAAATTCCTCAAAATCCCCGAAACACAAACCACTTTCGGGTCAGTGAAGGAGCGGTACATCTCTGAGACAAAATTCGACTCCAGATAGGTGTCAGCGTCCAAGAACAGAAGAAAGTCGCCCTCAGCAACCCGTGCCCCTGCGTTGCGGGCTCTGCCAACGCCGCGGGCGCGCAAATCCAAGATTTTGTCGGCGTTTCTTTTAGCTACTTCTATGGTGTGGTCGGGACTATGGCTGTCCACTACGATGCTTTCGATATCCCCGTAGTCAAACCGCTGGTTTGTGACACTTTTAAGGCAGCCCTCTATTGTTTCCTCTTCGCAATAAGTGGGAATTATGACTGATACAACTGGATCGCACCGCTGCATGCAACTGCCCTTCTCCACGAACATTACACGAACTAATAAGCGTACAATTTATAACTTTTTCCCATATCAAGGTGATACCAGCAAGGGAGGCAGAACTCGCCTAGAAAACTTGTTGGGAGATAGGTAAAATTATATCTGGTAGAGTTCACATTGAGATTCGGAATGTTGGGCCGATGTCGCAGCACGGATAGCGAGCCAGCCTTCTAAGCTGGATGTCGTGGGTTCAAATCCCACTCGGCCCGCCATCTCGCCCACACGGGGATAATCAGTCTTCGGGTTTGGATTTGTCAAGCCCCAAATTGCTCTTCTCGGTAAGAATATGAGCCAGCAGTCGCTGCTCAGCCTTCCTAATGTGTTCTACCAACGTCGAATTTGCCATTTTTAGTTTCTTGGCTAGACCATCGGAGTTTATTTTTCGTGGTATATCGTAGTAACCGAGTTCATACGCTGCCACCAAAACTTTCCTTTGCTTTTCCGTCAACTGGTTAAGAGGGGAATCGGGAGAGAAACTCGCGTCAGCCAACAAAACCACTTTATACCGAATGCCCGTTCTGCCAATTTTCTCAAGAAAATTCCTAACTTGACGTTCACTTCCCAAAAAAGACATTTTGATTTTTCCGTCTCTGATGCCCAGCGGCGGAAAAAGGTAACCGTCGGCACCGATTGAATCCAAAACCGAAGACAATACGGGTCCTACCTTCATGAATACCGTGTAGGCTCCACTCTCTTCCTGCTCCAGAAGTTGCCCTTCCGCTAGAAACCCGTTGGCGAGCAGGTCCTTGAGATTGCTTGAGGGGGCGTCTTTGAGTTCTACTCGCCAAATTGCGGCGAATTCGTCGCTGTCTTGTCTTAGCACTTGGAGGAGTTCCAAGGATTTTATTTTGTCTAAGGAAGGTATGTCTATGCCGAGTTTGGACAGTTCCTTTTCTGGGACGCCCAGCACGAGTCTTCGCATGGGGGATTCTTTGGGTTCTCAGGATTTATGCGTTTCTGGAGCCGAGTATACTCGGTAGAATGTTAATCTGAGACACAGCCCACTATGAACCCTCCTACGGAATCGAGCTCAAATCAAGAGTTTGACTGCCGCAGGTTCAAAAAAAACTGAAAGTTAATTACCTCAGAAATATGCATGATTGCTGTTCCACTAGGAGTAGACATTAAATGGCAGAGTCACTTTTCGATTCACTTAACGTTTTCATCCGCAAGCGGCACCGTTGGATCATTGCAGCATGGGTTGTGTTAGTGCTGCTTTCCCTCGTCCTCATCCCCAGTTTCTTCTCGGCCGTCAACTACGACTTAACCGGCGGGTTTGGGGCACCCTCCAACTCCGAATCGGAAAAAGCGGCGAACATAATAAAAGCTCAGTTTCCAGCCTCGGCCAGCGATGTCACGAGCAGCATCCTCATCGTAATACAGAGAACTTCAGTGTATTCTGACTCGTTAAAAGAGGCTGTACTTGGACTCAACGGCACCTTAACTCAAGACAAAAACGTCGCCAACTACACGGGCGCCACAAGCCTCTACTCGCTGGAAGCCAGCCTGCTAAACTCATCCATCCCCGAAATAGTCACGCAGGTGGCAAGCCTCCAATCCAACATAATTACAATTAGCTCAGGCGCGTACATGTTGGAGCAAAACCTCTCGGCTCTAAGCACAAACCTGTTCCAGCTATTGGCAGGAACCAACCAAACAGCCCAACTTGTATACGGCGTGCCTGCAACTTTCGTCAGCGTCTGGCAAGGAATCACTGCACAAGGGGCATCAGACCCGCAAATCGCTAACCTCCAGGCAAACGCCACCATATTCAGCGTAACATCTAATTTTGGAGGCGACCCGCAGTCCATCGGCTACTACTCGGCCTTCTTCGGAGCCTGGAGCGCCACCTTCCAAACCCGCCCAATTGACACCCCCGTGCTTGATCGCGAAACCCTCGCCATAAACCAGTCAGTTTCTGCTTTCCTAAGCAGCCCCCAGCTTGACGCACAAACAGCCCAGTTGGTTGGTCTAGCCGCGTCAGGCTTGAATGTTGCCACTTGGAATCAGCCTGAAGCAGTTGCGAATTTGGCAATTTCTTCTGTGGCGTCAGGTATCCCCGCTGACCTTTCGGCTTCGCTGGGCGCCCCACCAACGGACCTTGTTAACCAGCTTTACAGTTTTGGGCCTTCACCTTCAAACGAGACGCTCGGCAACTATACGGTCACCCTTTTTGAATCCAACTATGCCAACATGACATCGGCGAGCGCAGGTTTCCCAATTTCTGAACTGGTGCAGTCAGCTTACCTGCTCGGACCATCACCCAGCGAAACACAGGCGTGGAACCTAGCCTGCATAATCGTTTCAAGCTCCACCCAAAGCGCATTCTCGGACTCGCCGCTGTTTTCGGTAAACGGCACCGCCCTGAGGAACTTCCTCGTCAGCCTCTCATCCAACGCGACCGCCAACGACGTGACTAGCGCGATCGAGAACTTGGTTTCATCCCAATCCTATGCCAATTACCCATACACGCCGTCTGCCGCGTTGACGGGAAACTTCGTTGATTCAAACAACGATTCAATGCTGATTGTTCTCGATTTCTCATCTGACCCTGACAGCAGCACAATTGCCCGCGTTGAGTCGGATGTCCAGAACTCTGGATTGCAAAGCTTGGGCTCTGTTTATGTGACAGGCGGCGCGGTCTTGACTAAAGATGTCGAAAAAGCCTTCTTGCCCGCTCTTGAACTCACTGTGGGACCGGGCATTGCGATTTCACTGTTAATTGTTGGGTTGCTGTTTCTGGCGCCCGTAGCTGCTTTGTTGCCAGTTTTGCTGGGCGGAGTTACGGTTTCCGTTGCTCTCTCCTCCATCTACTTTGCCGTTGTGGGTGTAGGTCACGGAACCATAACGTTCCTGACGCCAACTTTAACCATTTTGCTGATGCTGGGGCTCGCCGTGGACTACGCAGTGCTGCAACTTAGGCGAACCAAAGAAGAGAGACAACAAGGCAAATCCATAGAGGACAGCGTGCGCATCTCAATAAAGTGGGCAGGTCAAGCGGTCCTAACAGCGGGGGTAACCGTAATTGTCGCCTACGTAGTCATGGGAGCAGCTAACGTTCCCATATTCAGCGACGTCGGAACCGCCATCGCATTGGGAGTGTCTATCCTCCTTGCCGCTTCACTCACGCTACTTCCCGCCCTCGAAATAGCTTTAGGCGACAAAATTTTCTGGCCTGGATTAAGCCGAAAAAGCAAAGCAAAATCGGGTCCAAGCAGAAACATACTGAGACGCTTAGCACGTAGCACGCTCAAACGAAAAGTGCCCATCGTGATAGTCATCAGTGCATTGGCCTTAGGTGCCTTCTACGTCACCTATAACGCGCCTCTCAGCTTCGACTTTCTAAAGCTCATTCCAAACTTCCCCAGCAACCAAGGACTCACCGTCATAGCCGACAACTTTGGAACCGGAATAATAGCCCCAACCTCCATCATCGTCACAACGCCCACGCAAATAACATTCGGAAACAACCAGTTTAATCAGACCCTGCTAAACCAGCTTGAACAAATCACAGCTGCCGCCTCAAACTCCCAAGGCATCACCGCCGTCACGGGACCGACAAGACCCTTCGGAAACACTTTCAGCTATGCAACAATCGAGAACATGTCTGAGCCTCTCCGCACACAATACGAAAGCCAGATGTTCACAACGATTGGGAAAGACAACAAAACCACCGTGATTACGGTAAGCCTCTCCGACGCCGCTTCAAGCCAAGCCGCCATTGACTCATTGAACCAAATGGAAAAGAACATAGACAATTTGCCCCTGGCAAGCGGCACAACCGTTAACTTTGGAGGACAAACCCAATCAACCTCTGACGTCCAGGCGTTCATGGCAACCTTGCTTCCTGAAGTTGTAGTCATCCTTTCTGTGGCGGTCTATATTATCCTGTTCTTCCAGCTGCGCTCCGCCTTCACGCCAGTCCGTTTAATAATTACGATTCTATTCAGCGTGGTTTTCGCTTTAGCCATAATTTCCCTCATATTCTACTTTAGCCTCAGCCTGCCCATCCTGGATTTCGCACCCCTCTTCGTCGTCGTGACCATGCTGGGCGTCGGAATCGACTACGACATATTCTTCGTCACCCGCATACGCGAAGAAGTCCTAAACGGCAAAACCGACAACGAAGCCATAACCACCGCCATAGACAAAGTCTGGGTAACCATCCTCGGGTTAGGACTCGTCTTAGCAACCGTGTTTGCGTCTCTGATCATAACGGGCATCGCCATTCTCCAAGAAATCAGCCTCGCCGTCGCCGCAGCCATCCTCATAGACGTAACAGTAGTCATCCTCTTCTTTGTCCCCTCCCTAATGGGGCTTGCACAGAAACTCAACTGGTGGCCATATAAACTAGCCCATCGCAAACAACCAGAAAACACTACAGAGCAAAACCAGTAGCCGACGTAAACGGTAAATAATAGTAAGCTCGGAAAAGGGTGGGTGATGGGGTCAAATCCTATCTGACCCGCCATTTCGCTCTAAGGGGCAATAAGTCTCGATTTTGTTTTGTCAAGCCACAAAGTGGTCTTCCCAAAACCCCAGAAAATTTAATGAGAGTTATTAGAAATAACAGAATGTCATAAATTTGCATCTGGTGGCAAATTTACGCCCGCGAAAAGCAGTTTGCGGTTGCACGCACTTCTGAAAGCAGGCTCCAGCATAAAGGAGCATGAAATCAGAACCAAAAGCCCAAAGTTTTCGGAGTAGTTGTAGTTTGTCAAAACGGAAAGCTACAACAACTAAAGACTGATAGAAAGCAACAAGACACGACGAAACATAGAATCCAAGAAACGACAAGAAAAACGAAAAACAAAAAAGTAAAGACAAGAGAAACGCAGGTGCTTAAACCATGCGTTTAACGAGGTCGTTGATGGCTTCGCCGCGGAACCCCGCTTCGCCGCCAGCAAGGAAACTCTTCTTCGTCTTGCCCTTGTATCCCTTCTTCGGTGGGCGCAGACGGAACGTCTTCGTGACGCCCTCAAGCTTAGCCCATTCCGCCTTGCAGCTGAATATGGCTTCTGAAAGGTCGTCAAGCGACTTGAACCCGGCTTTTTGAGCGAACTCCTCAGTGACCTTATGGTTGCCTGACAAGCGTCCACGCTGCTTAACCATGGCTGTAATAGTTTCTTTGCTCGCTTCGCCCCAAGTCACGTAACTCTGGGCGCGCTGCAGCATTCCAAGGTATGCTGGTCGGCTGTCAACTATTACGGCGTGGTTCGTGTGCGAGAGCCCTAGCATAGCGTTGGTTTCTCTTGCTTCTCGTTTTGCGCTGACTTCGCCCCGCACCTTTACGGCAACGAGACATTTACACGGATGTGTTTCTTGCTGTGCCATTTTACTTCACCCAGTCCATCGGAGTAATCAGGTTGTACGTTTTGCGCAACGCGTCGAAAGTGGCGCACGCAAAAGACGGCACTGTCCTTGTGGAACCATAAGTCCGAGACCAAAGATCCTTAACGCCTGCTAAGCCCAAGATGACCTTGGCGACTTCGCTGGCAACCAAGCCTAAGCCTCTGGGACCAGGAACCATAACGACGCGGACACTGCCGCATTTACCTTCCACTTGGAACGGAACGCTGTGTCCTCTGCCGCAGCCGCATTCCCAACTGCCGCACCCACGTTTCACGGGCACGATGTTGAGGCGGGCGTCAGCTGCAGCTTTCTCTATGGCGTTGCGGACTTGGCCAGCTTTGCCTTGTCCTAAACCTAGGTAGCCGTCGCGGTTGCCCACGCAAACGATTGCTTTGAAGCGGCTTTTTTCGCCTGCGTCGGTTTGTTTCTGGACGAGGTTAATGTTTATTACTTCCTCTTGGAGGTCAGGTAGCAGGGCATCTACGATTTGGGGCTCCACGATTTTTAAGCCGCTCAAGAAGACTTCGTCTATGTTGGTAATTTTGCCTTCCTGAATCATTTTGCCTAAGCGAGTTTTGGGAACCCATTCTTCCAAGTTTACTTTAGGACGTTCTCCTCTATCTCTTTGCCGGGACATTATTTCTTACCACCAGTCTTTTTAGCGGGTTTCGCGCCAGCTTTGATGCTGGCTTCTTTAGTTTCAGGTTTCTTGTTTGCCCGTTTGGGCTTAGCCTCTGGCTCAGCCTCTTTCTCAGATTCCTCAGCCTTCTCGGCTTTAGCTGCCCTAGCTTTAGCGGGTGCTGCTTTCCTCGCTACGGGTTTAGCCTTTGGCTTTCCTGCTTTGGGCTTCTCTTCAGCTTCCGCCTTCACTTTGGGTGCAGGCTCAGCTTTCGGAGCANCTTCAGCTACTTCAGGCTTCTTAGCCCCAATGGGTTTTTGAACTTCAGGAGCCTTATCAGGGGCAGCGGCAGGTTTCGCTTCAGGAACTTTTTCCGTCGCTACGGGTTTTGCTTCGGCAACAGCGAGCTTCGCCTCAGCTTTTTTCGGCTCAGACTTCTGCACAGGTTTAGGCTTTGGTTTAGCAGCCCTTGGTTCGGGTTTAGGAATTGGCATGCCGAACGCGGACAATATGGCGTTGCGGACTTCAAAGAAGTGGTCGGTGAACTTTTCCGGAGCCAACCCCTTTGCCTTGAGGTTGGAGAACTTGGGCGCATATTCTTCGGGTGCACCTAAGGTTTCAGCGTAATCTTGAATGTGGTACCCGCGGTTTCGGTCCTTGACGATTTTCTCTTCGGAGTGTGGAATAGCTACGCCTGCATCAACGACGCCGCTCATAGTTGCGAAAACCTTTGAGCTTTTCGTCGGTGAAACCAATCCCAGGTCCAGAATCGCTTCGGAGACGCCGTTCTTTTTAGCCTTGAGCCCACAGAGCAGACCCGTCAAGTAA